>Ga0070698_100002115_pt1 | contig 22074 bp, 14 predicted proteins | sample KBSK1502metaG_FD_65477 | JGI IMG/M metagenome (GOLD analysis project Ga0070698, IMG submission 65477) | Corn, switchgrass and miscanthus rhizosphere microbial communities from Kellogg Biological Station, Michigan, USA - KBS K1-50-2 metaG | ecosystem: Host-associated > Plants > Roots >...
CGATAGCCCCGGCCGCGATAACCATTGCCTGCAGCACGCTGCCCCCCACGACCGTCCACCGCAGCCACCGGCGCGCCGCGACGGCGAGCATGACCGCCGCCACGGCCAGCACCGCGCCCGCGACGCCCGCCCCGCGGACCGACGCGTGCTCGACCGTGAGCGCGACCGGGATCGCCAGCCAGATCACGATCGTCTCCATGATCAGCACCGTGGCGCAGAGCCGCTTCATCAGGGAGCGTCTTCCGCTCGCGCCCGCTCGCCAGGGCCCGACCCGGTGAGCAGCAGCCTGGCATCCCCGGCGGTGACCACCGATCCCGCGATGAGCACTACGGCGGTGCCGGGCCGCCCGCCGCCGGCGGCGTCTCGCGCGTCCGCCTCGTCGGCCAGCGCCACGCCGATCTCGATCGCGTCGTCCAGCCTGGGCACCGCCCGCACCCGGTCCGGGCCGAACACCGCGGCCGCCATCTCGGCCAGCTTCCCTGGATCGGCCGACCTGGGCGAGGAGTTGCCGGTCACCACCAGCTCGGACGCGACCGGCTCCAGCTCGTCGAGAATCCCAGGCACGTCCTTGTCCTCGCTGACCGCCAGGATGGCCACGAGCTCGGTGAACGTGAAGGCCTCCGACAGCGCGGCGACGGTGGCCGCCATCCCGGCCGGATTGTGCGCCGCGTCGACGATGACCAGCGGACTACGGCGGACCACCTCCAGCCGGCCCGGCGACGACATCATCGCGAACGCCGACCGCACCAGCTCGACGTCGAGCGCCGGAGCTGCCTGTATCCCGGCGTCCGGCCCAGCCGTCGGGGCCGCTCCGGCGAACGCCTCGACGGCGGCGAGCGCGCAGGCGGCGTTCCCGGCCTGATGGGCGCCGAACAGCGGCAGGAACAGGTCGTCGTAGTCGCCGAGCAGGCCGCGGATTCCCAGCAGCTGCCCGCCGACCGCGAGCTCCCGGCGCGTGACCCCGAACTCCAGGCCTTCCCTCGCGACGGTCGCGCCCACCTCGGCGACCCGGCGCAACAGGACCTCGGCGGCGTCGACCGGCTGCTGTGCCAGCACGGCGACCGCGCCCGGCTTGATGATGCCCGCCTTCTCCCCGGCGATCGCCGTCACGGTGTTGCCCAGGTAGCGCTCGTGGTCGAGCGAGATCGGGGTCACCACGGCCACGGTGCCGTCGGCGACGTTCGTGCAGTCCCAGGTCCCGCCGACCCCGACCTCGATCACGGCCACGTCGACCGGCGCGTCGGCGAAGACCGCGAACGCCATCGCGGTGAGCACCTCGAAGAACGACAGCGCCGCGGGCTGGCTCTCGTCCACCAGGGCCAGGTACGGCTGCACCTCGTCGTAGGCGTCGGCGAAGCGCTCGGCGCTGAGCGGCTCGCCGTCGACGCAGATTCGCTCGCGGATCGACGACAGGTGCGGGCTGGTGAACAGGCCGGTGCGCAGCCCGCGGTTCCGCAGCAGCGTCTCGGTCATCCGGGCCGTGGAGGTCTTGCCGTTGGTCCCGGTGATGTGAATGACGGGGTAGGCACGCTGCGGGTCGCCGAGGAGCGCGGTCAGCGCCGCGATCCGGTCCAGGGAAGGCTGGATGGAGTGCTCGGGCCGCCGGGCGAGGATCTCCCGCTCGGCCTGCCGCAGCCGGGCCTCCGGGTCGGTAGCTGTCACCCAGGCAGCTTATGCGGTGCTGGCCCGGGGCCTTTTCGCCCCCGGGGCCCAGCACCCCCTCTACTTCACGAAGTACCAGTTCTCCGGGTTGATGCTGAGAGTCGGGCTCAGCGGGGTGACGCCCTTGAGGTTGTCGGCGATCTCGTTGAGCTGGTAGTCCGCGTTCGGCTGCCACAGCATCGGCAGCTGGGTGGACAGGTAGTCCTGCCAGTCGTACATGGCCTGCACGTCGCTGTTGGTGAGCGTCGCGTTGATCAGCGCGTCGTCGTGCGGGTCGGCGTACCCGCCGGAGTTCGCGACCGCTCCGGACATGAACAGCTGCTCGCCGGTGGGCTCGTAGTCGGGAGAGAACAACCAGCCGCTACCCCAGTTGGCCAGGTCCCAGTCACACGGGAGCTTCGCGACCTTGCAGTTGCCCGCGGCCAGCGCGGTCACCTGGGCGAACGGCTTGGGCGCCAGGTTCAGCCTGATCCCGATCGTGGCCACGTTGGACTGCAGCTGCGTCATCTGCGAGGCGATCCAGCTGAATTCGGTCGCGTACGGAAGGCTGAAGCTCAGGGCGGTGCCCGCCGTGATTCCGGCGCCGCAGTCCCCGGGGGCCGTGCCCGGCTTCACGCAGGTCGTTACCCCGTTCGGGACCACCTTCCAGCCGTTGTCGGCGAGCAGGCCCTTGGCCCTGCTCGGGTTGTACGGGTACGGGTCACCCGCCTTGCCCTTGCCCGACAGCCAGTTCGTCACCGGGGCGGCGCCCACGGGCCCGACCGTGACGTTCCCGTACCCGCGCAGCGGCCCGGCCAGCACCGCGCCCTGGTTCATCATGTACGCCAGCGCCTGCCGGAAGTAGAGCTGCCTGATGATCGCGGCGTGATCACCGATCGAGGACTGGAAGTTCATCGCGGTGTAGTTGATTCCCCAGGTCGGCCAGGGGTACAGCGTGTAGCCCCTGGACCCGAGCGGGTTCGTGCCCACGGTCGCGCCGGGCGGCTTGGGCGGGGCGTCCTGCTGCGGCAGGTAGCCGAAGTCGATCTTGGTGCCGGCGTTCGGCGACTGCAGCACGTTGTACTCGGCCGCGTCGGTCGTGAACGGCACCTCCCGCAGCGCCGCCAGCTTCGGCTTGACCGGCCCGGAGTAGGACTTGTTCGGCACGTACGTGACGTGCCCGTCGGCGTTGAACGCGCTCAGCTTGAACGGGCCGTCCACGACCGACCACAGCGGCGAGCTGACGTAGCCGCTGAGGTTCCTGGCCTGGGCGTTGAGATAGCCGTAGACCGCCGCGCAGTCCTTGACGTTCGTGGCGCAGTGGCTGGGACCGGCGGCGGTCCTGTCCCACGCCTGCGGCATCGGCGTGATCTGGCTCAGCTGGTTGTAGAGGAACCAGGCAGGCGAGTAGGCCTTGTCCAGGGTCATGGTCAGCTCGGTCGGGCTGACCACCTTGAGGTTCGACACATCCGCGGGGAAATTGGTGTAGGCGCCGTAGTCCGCGGGCAGCGCCGTCTCCATATTCAGCCAGAACATGACGTTCTGCGCGGTCAGCGGCTGGCCGTTCGACCACTTGTAGTGCTTGAGCGTGATCGTCACGTTCCGCCCGCTGAACTGCGGCGGGTTGGCCAGGCTCAGCGTGTTGTCCAGCACCGGCTGGCCGTCCTGGCCGAACCAGTACAGCGGGCGGTACATCAGGTACTGGAAGTAGAACAAGTTCATAGGGCTGATGACCGTGCTGCTCATGTACGGGAAGATGTAGGTCGGCGTGGTCGCCGGCGGCAGCGCGAACACGGCGGTCCCCCCGGTGACCGGGGCCGTCCCTCCCGGGGCGGAGCTGCCGCTCGTGCAGCCGGCAGCGGCCAGGGCCAGCGCTGCCGAGCCGATCCCGACCACGAGCATCTTGCTGCGCAGCCCGCGTGCCCCGAATCCTTGCCGTGGGGATCGCGCCATCATTGCGGCTCCTTGGGTTGCAGGGAACGCGCGAGGACAGACCGCACCGTCCCCCGACGTGCTCCGTCAACTCACGTGCCGACCCGCATCGCTCGGCAGCCCAGCTGGCTGCTCCCGAGCGCCTCGGCGTCATTACCGCAGGTCGGCCTGCACGGGCGCGCGGGCATGTGCTCTGCTCAACCTACGAACCCGGGTCCGGCTCCCGGAGGATCTGGCCAAGAGTTTTTGGAATCGTGACGCACCAGTTATCGATCTAGCGTGCCGAGACGCTCCTGGAGCCGGGCTATGTCCGCCTGCGCGGCCACCAGCCGTTCCCGGCTGCGCGCTACCACGGCTTCGGGTGCTCGCTCGACGAACGACGCATTGGCGAGCTTCCGCTCGGTCTGGGCCAGGTCGGCCTGCGCCGCGGCCAGGTCCTTCTCCAGCCTCCGCCGCTCGGCGACGACATCGATCGCCGCGGCGGTGTCCAGCCGGACGGTGATCCCCTCGGCCGCGACCGTCGCCGTGGGGGCGAACTGGTCCCCGGGCGCGGTGAGCCGGAGCAGCGCGCGGATGCTGGCCTCGTGGCCGGCCAGCGGCGTGGCGTCGATGCCGGCCAGGACCGCGGGGACCGGCTGGGACGGCCGCAGCCCCTGGTCGGACCGGAACCTGCGCACCTGCGTGACCAGCCGCATCAGCGCCTCGATCTCCGCCTCGGCCGCCGGATCGCGCCGCGGCCCCTGGCCGGATCCACTCGCGTCGCCCGCCGGCCAGCGAGCGACCATTATCGAGTCGCCGCCGGTCAGATGGGTCCACAGCTCGTCGGTGACGAACGGCATGACCGGGTGGATCAGCCGCAGCAGCCGGTCGAGCACCTGGCCGAGCACCGCCCTGGTCCCCGCGGCCGCGCGGGACTGTGTTGCCTCGGGAGGACGACCCCCCCAGACCCCCCCGCCGAGGGGCACCTTCGCGAGCTCCAGGTACCAGTCGCAGAACTCGTCCCAGGCGAAGTGGTACAGCGTCTCGCAGACCTTGCCGAGCTCGAACTGCTCGAACAGCTCGTCCACCTCGGCGGTGACCGCCGCGAGCCGGGACAGGATCCACCGGTCCGCCACGCTGAGCGCGGCGGCCGGTGGCAGGCCCGCCGTGGCGTCCGCGCCGTTGAGCAACGCGAACCGGGCGGCGTTCCACAGCTTGTTGCCGAAGTTCCTGGCTCCGGCCACCCATTCCTCACTGATGGCCAGGTCGCCGCCGGGGCTGGCCCCGCGGGCGAGGGTGAACCGGGTGGCGTCGGCACCGAACCGCTCGACCCAGTCCAGCGGGTCGACGGTGTTGCCGCGTGACTTGGACATCTTCTTGCCGTGCTGGTCGCGGATCAGGCCGTGCAGCACGATCGCCCGGAACGGCACCGCCTGGTCCGGGTCGGCCCCGGACATCGCGTACAGCCCGAACATCATCATCCGGGCTACCCAGAAGAACAGGATGTCGTACCCGGTGACCAGCACGCTGGTCGGGTAGAACGCGCGCAGGTCGGGCGTGTCGTCGGGCCATCCGAGCGTGGAGAACGGCCACAGCGCGGAGGAGAACCAGGTGTCCAGAACGTCGGGATCCTGCCGCCAGCCCTCGCCAGACGGCGGCTCCTCGCCCGGGCCGACGCACACCGCCTCCCCCTCGGGCGAGTACCAGACCGGGATCCGGTGCCCCCACCACAGCTGGCGGCTGATGCACCAGTCGTGCATGTCGTCGACCCAGTCGAAGTAGCGCGCCGCCATCTGCTCCGGGTAGATCCGCACCCGCCCGTCGCGGACCGCGTTCCCGGCCGCCTTGGCCAGCGGGCCGACCTTGACGAACCACTGCAGCGAGAGCCGTGGCTCGACCGTCGTGCCGCAGCGCTGGCAGTGTCCCACCGCGTGCAGGTACGGCCGCCGCTCGGCGACCACCCGGCCCTGCTCGCGCAGCGCGGCCAGCACGGCGGGCCGCGCCTCGAACCGGTCCAGGCCCAGGAACGGGCCGTGCGCGGTGATCACGCCGCGCTCGTCCATGATCGTGAGACTGGGCAGGTCGTGGCGGCGGCCGACCTCGAAGTCGTCCGGGTCGTGCGCGGGCGTCACCTTGACCGCACCGGTGCCGAACGCCGGGTCGACGTGCGGATCGGCCACCACCGGGATGCGCCGGCCGGACAGCGGCAGCTCGACCTCGGTGCCGACGAGGCGGCTGTAGCGGGTGTCGTCGGGATGCACGGCGACGGCCGTGTCGCCGAGCATGGTCTCCACCCGCGTGGTGGCGACCACGACCGAGTCGCTGCCGTCGCCGTACCGGACCGACACCAGCTCACCGTCGTCCTCGGTGTGGTCGACCTCGATGTCGGACAGCGCGGTCAGGCAGCGCGGGCACCAGTTGATGATGCGTTCCGCCCGGTAGATCAGCCCGTCGTCGAAGAGCCGCTTGAAGATCGTCTGCACCGCGCGGGACAGCCCCGCGTCCATGGTGAACCGCTCCCGGGACCAGTCCACGCTGTCGCCGAGGCGGCGCATCTGCCCGAGGATCGCGCCGCCGGAGGATGCCTTCCATTGCCAGACTCGCTCGACGAAGGCCTCCCGGCCCAGGTCGTGCCGGCTGAGGCCATCCCGGGCGAGCTCCCGCTCCACCACGTTCTGGGTGGCGATGCCCGCGTGGTCCGTGCCCGGCAGCCACAGCGCGTTGTAGCCCTGCATCCGCCGCCGCCGGACCAGCGCGTCGATCAGCGTGTGGTCGAGCGCGTGGCCGACATGCAGGGAGCCGGTCACGTTCGGCGGCGGGATCACGATCGTGAACGCGGGCGCGGCCGACGCCGCGTCGGCCGCGAACAGGCCGCGCTCCTCCCAGGATCGGTACCGGCGCCCTTCCACGTCGGCGGGCACGTACTGCGGGGGAAGCTCGGTAGGCTGCGGCGCGTTCACGACACGCGAGTCTAGTGCCGCGGTCCCGGGCCCACGGCCGCCACGGCACGCTACCAGCGGGGCGGGTGAGGCCGCGGGCGACGGTCACCGGGCAGCGGCCCTTAGGTCAGGCGGACTTCTCGCGGGGGGTGCGGCGGGCCACGTCGCGGGGCACGAGCGTCGGGTTCACGTTCTCCAGCACGGACTCGCTGGTGATGACCACCCGCTCCACGTCCTTGCGGCTCGGCACCTCGTACATGACCGACATCAGGACCTCTTCGAGGATCGCCCGAAGTCCTCTGGCCCCGGTCCCGCGCAGGATGGCCTGGTCCGCGACCGCTTCGAGCGCGTCGTCGGTGAACTCCAGGTCGACCCCGTCGAGCTCGAACAGCCGCCGGTACTGGCGGACGAGCGCGTTGCGGGGCTCGGTCAGGATCCGGATCAGCGCCTCGCGATCGAGGTTGTGCACGCTCGTGATGACCGGCAACCGCCCGACGAATTCGGGGATCATGCCGAACTTGAGCAGGTCCTCCGGCATCACGTCGGCGAACGGGTCGGCCGTGGTGCGGTCGGTCTTCACCCGCAGCACCGCGCCGAAGCCCATGCCGCTGCGGCCGATCCGGTGCTCGATGATCTTCTCGAGGCCGGCGAACGCGCCCCCGCAGATGAACAGCACGTTGGTGGTGTCGATCTGGATGAACTCCTGGTGCGGGTGCTTGCGGCCGCCCTGCGGCGGTACCGAGGCCGTCGTGCCCTCCAGGATCTTCAGCAGTGCCTGCTGGACGCCCTCACCCGAGACGTCGCGGGTGATCGAGGGGTTCTCGCTCTTGCGGGCGATCTTGTCGATCTCGTCGATGTAGATGATCCCGGTCTCGGCCTTCTTGACGTCGTAGTCCGCGGCCTGGATGAGCTTGAGCAGAATGTTCTCGACGTCCTCGCCGACGTAGCCGGCCTCGGTCAGCGCTGTCGCGTCGGCGATCGCGAACGGGACGTTGAGCAGCCGCGCGAGGGTCTGCGCGAGCAGCGTCTTGCCCGACCCGGTCGGCCCGAGCAGCAGGATGTTCGACTTGGCGAGCTCGACGCCGTCCTCGCCAGCCCGGTCGCCGCCCGACTGGATGCGCTTGTAGTGGTTGTAGACCGCGACCGACAGGCCCTTCTTGGCCTTCTCCTGGCCGATCACGTAGGAATCGAGGAACTCGTAGATCTCGCGGGGTTTCGGCAGGCTGTCCCATTTGAGCTCGGCCGGCTCGGCCAGCTCTTCCTCGATGATCTCGTTGCAGAGATCGATGCACTCATCGCAGATATACACGCCCGGGCCAGCTATGAGCTTCTTGACTTGCTTCTGGCTCTTGCCGCAGAACGAGCACTTCAGCAGGTCACCGCCGTCGCCCATGCGTGCCACCCAGATACTCCTTTGCCCTGGGGCCGCCGTCGGCGGCCTCCCAGCCAACCCGCGGTCGGCGTCCTGCCCAGCCTGTCCGCCGTAGACCTAGACCGTACCGCCTCGGCGCCTGTCGTTGTGGCTTATGGACCGCCGCCGCCGGCGCGCCGTGGGCGGCTGAGTCCTCCCGGTTAGGACGACCCTACCTCGGTCTTGCGCTTAAGGGTCGTGAGAACCTCATCTACCAGCCCGTACTCCTTGGCCTCCTCGGCCGTGAAGAACTTGTCGCGCTCCACGTCCCGACGAACCTGATCCTCGTCCTTGCCGGTGTGGAGCGCAATAACTCTCTCCATCGCTGTACGCATCCGCAGGATCTCTCTGGCCTGGATCTCCAGGTCGCTGGACTGGCCGTAGCCGCTCTCCACGGCGGGCTGGTGGATAAGGATCCGCGAGTTGGGCAGCGCCATCCGCTTGCCCTTGGTACCCGCGGCCAGCAGGACAGCAGCCGCCGACGCCGCCTGGCCCAGGCAGAACGTCTGGATCTCCGGCTGGATGTACTGCATGGTGTCGTAGATGGCCATCATCGAGGTCATCGACCCGCCGGGCGAGTTGATGTACATCAGGATATCGCGGTCGGGGTCGATCGACTCCAGCGTGATGAGCTGGGCCATCACGTCGTTCGCCGACGCGTCGTCTATCTGCACCCCGAGGAAGATGATCCGCTCCTCGAAGAGCTTGTTGTACGGGTTCATCTCCTTGATCCCGTACGACGTCCGCTCGACGAAGGACGGCAGGACGTACCTGGACTCCGCTGGCTGCCACAGTCCCGCCGGCCCACGCTGCGGACCGCCCGTGCTGCTCACTGTCACTTCCTCCGCTCCCGGTCGCCAGGTCACGAGACCGCGCCCACTGTCGGGACCTCGGTCGCACTTCGGATCACCCGGTCGACGAATCCGTAGTCCTTCGCCTCGTCCGCGGTGAACCACCGGTCCCGGTCGGAGTCGGTCTCGATCTGCTCGACGGTCTGGCCGGTGTGCATCGCGATGCGCTCGGCCAGGGTCCGCTTCAGGTAAAGGATCTGCTCGGCCTGGATCCTGATGTCGGTGGCCGTGCCGCCGATCCCGCCGTGCGGCTGGTGCATCAGGATCGACGCGTGCGGCATCGCGTAACGCTTGCCGGCCGCGCCCGCGCACAGCAGGAACTGGCCCATCGACGCGGCCATGCCCATCGCGTAGGTGGCGACGTCGTTCGGCACGTACTGCATCACGTCGTAGATGGCCATCCCGGCGGTGACCGAGCCCCCGGGAGAGTTGATGTAGAGGCTGATGTCCCGCTTGTCATCCTCGGCCGCGAGCAGTATCAGCTCCGCGCAGACCCGGTTGGCCAGGTCGTCGTCCACCTGCTGGCCGAGGAAGACGATCCGGTGGCGCAGCAGCCGCTGGAACAGCTGGTCGCCGAGCGCCATCGGCGGAGCCTCCGCGACCCGCGCCACGAGGCGCGACAACTCCTGGTCCTGGGCGGGCGTGCTCACGGTGCCCTCCTCGCTTTCTATCTTCGCCGCCGCCGGCCACGACGCTCTGTCGTTCGCGCCACCGGCCGCACAGTCGTCGTTCATACGTCGTTGACAGTGACCATAACCCGCGGCCAGCGCCAGGAAGTCCGCCGCCCGCGCCTGTTCGCTGTGGGCGCAGGCTCGCGCCTCCGGCGCCCCATGACGCTTAACTTCCCCCGCCCTCACCGCCCGGCCCGCCCTCAGCGCCCCGCCCGCCCTCACCGCCCTCGCCGGCTCCTCCGGTCTCGGCGTCCGCCCCGGACTCCGCAGCGTCGTCCTCCGCCGCGTCGTCGGCGTCCTCGCCGGCGGCCTCCCGGGCGGCGGCCTTGACGTCGACCGGCCGTCCCGACTCATCGGTGACCGCGGCCCGCTCGGCGAGCAGCCTGAGCGCCTTGCCCCGCCGCACGTCCGCGGCGACCGACCCGAGCTGGCCCCGGTCTGACAGCTCCTTGACCAGGCGGTCGGGGGAGACGCCCATCCGGTAGGCCTGCTCCGTCAGGTACCCGGCGAGCTCCGCCTGGTCCACCCCGAGCTCCTCCTGGGCGGCGAGCTTGTCCAGGACGAACCCGGCCTTGACCGAGCGGCGCGCGTCCTCCGCGAACTGGTCCTCGAGCTCCGCGGCGCTCAGGTTCGCGGCCTCGAGGTACTCGTCCATGGTGTTGCCCGAGCGCTCCAGCCGGTCCGCGAGCGCCTGCTGGCGGTTCTCGATCTCGTCGGAGACCAGGCCCTCGGGAAGTGGGATGTCGATCCTGCTGAGCAGGGCGTCCATCGCCCGCTCCCGGGCCTGCCCGGTCTGGCCGACCCGGCGCACGCTCTCGAGCTGCGCTCTGCTGCTGGCTCGCAGCTCGCCGAGCGTGTCGAACTCGCTGGCGGACTGGGCGAACTCGTCGTCAAGGTCGGGCAGCTCCTTGACCTTGACGCTCTCGACCTTCACGGTCACCTCGGCAAGGCTCCCCTGGCGCTTGCCGCCCGCCAGCAGCGCGGGGAACGTCTTGGTCTCGCCGGCGGCCATCCCAGCCAGGGCCTCGTCGAGCCCCTGGAGCAGCCCGCCGCTGCCGACCTCGTAGGAGTAGCCGCTGACCTGGGCGTCGTCGACCGGCTTGCCGTCCACCTCGGCCGACAGGTCGATGGAGACGAAGTCACCTGTGGCCGCGGGCCGGTCGACGCCCTTGAGCGAGGCGAACCGCTCCCGCAGCGCGCCCAGGTACTCCTCGACCTGGTCCGGGGTGACATCCGCGTCGTCCACGGTCACCGGCAGCCCGTCGATGTCGGGCAGCTCGAACTTCGGGCGGACCTCGACCTCCGCGGTGAACGCGAGCTCCTTGCCGTCGTCGATCCTGGTGATCTCCACGGCCGGCTGGCCCAGCGCGACGACGTCGTTCTCCTCGAGCGCCTTGCCGTAGAGCTGGGGGACGGCGTCGTTCACCGCCTGCTCGAGCACCGCGCCCCGTCCCACCCGCACGTCGATGACACGCGGCGGCACGCGGCCCGGCCGGAAGCCCGGTATCCGCACCTGCCGGGCGACCTCGCGGTACGCGCGGTCGAGATTCGGCTTCAGTTCCTCGAACGGAACTTCGATCGTGAGCCGGACACGGGTCGGGCTCAGCTCTTCGACATCGGTCTTCACGGAGGGTCACTCCTCGATTAAGGGCACTCAGAACCGCCGCACCCCGGGCCCAGGTGGTCACGCACGGCTACGGCCGCCAAGTCTAGGGCAGTCTCGGCGGCTTGAGCGCGCCGCAGGGGCGCGGACTGTTCACCCGTTGCGGGTGGTGATCAAAAGTGCCGGGCCGCACCACGATCGAGGGGATGGCATGCCGCCCCCGGCACGAACGGGAGTGGCAGCGACATCGGCCCCAACCCGTGAGGAGGCGCAGATGACCGCACCGCATCCCGCATCGTCCGGCCGCCCGGACGGAACCCAGGCCAGCGTGCAGGCCAGCCAGCCGGAGACCGTCGTTCCGCAGCAGCGCCAGGCCGAGATGGGCCGCGCCACCGTGGAGGAAGTGGTCGCCGAGCGAAGGCTCGCGTCGCTGGGCCGCAAGTCCTGGCTGGTCGTCCTCACGGCCGCGGTGGGCTGTGTGGCGGTCGGCATCCTGCTGCTGGCCTGGCCCAGCGCCACGCTGACCGTCGTGGCGATCCTGCTCGGCGCCTCGCTGCTCGTCAGCGGGCTGCTCAGGCTCTTCGACGGCTTCACCGCCCGGGACGAAACCGGCGGGATGCGAGCCGCTTACATCGTGATCGGCCTGCTGGCGATCCTGGCCGGCCTGTACTGCCTGCGGCACCGTGACGTGACGATCTTCCTGCTGGCGCTCCTCGTGGGTGCCTACTGGATCGTGCACGGGGTCGCGGACCTCGCCGTGGCCGCGACCTCCGGTCCCATGCCCGGGCGCGGGCTCAGGGTCGTGGGCGGGCTGTTCAGCCTCGCCGCCGGCATCGTCGTGCTGTTCTGGCCCAGCATCTCGCTGGTCCTGCTGGTGACGATCCTGGGCGCCTGGCTGCTGTTCTACGGCGTGGTACTGGCGATGCTGGCCTTCCGCTTCCGCCGGGAGCTGAAGCCCGCCTGAGCGCCGCCCCGCCCGCCGACCCGAGCTCACAGGAGGTCGAGGCGACGGCCCCGGGCTATGGCGGCGCGGCGTGAGGTGACGCCCAGCTTGCGGTAGGCCGACCGCAGGTGGGTTTTCACGGTGTTGATCGACAGGAACAGCGCCTCGGCGATCTCCTGATTGGTCAGGTGCGACGGCAGGAACCGCAGGACCGCGAGCTCGCTGTCGGTCAGCAGCACCTCCGCCTGTTCCGGCGTTCCCCCGCCGTGCGGCAGCTGGGTGTCGAAGCGCTCAAGTATCCGGCCCGCGAAGCCTGCGCTGCGGCTGGTCGGCGGGACCAGCACGGTGATCGCCGACCGGACCGGCTGCCCCGCGTCGAGGAACACCCGGCTGGCGTCGTCGGGCTCGGCCAGCGCGAGCGCCTGCTCCAGCAGCTCGGCGGCCGTCTCGGTGAGCCCGAGCCGCCGGTTGGCCACCGCGGCGACCAGCAACGCGGCGACCTTGATCTGGAGCGTCACCCCGTCGCTCGTCGCGTCCAGGATGGGCCTGGCCGCCTCGAGCGCCGCGGCGAAGTTGCCCTCGGCCAGCAGCAGCCTGCCCAGCATGAGCTGGCTGCCGGCCCGCTCCTGGTACGGCCCGCCGGCCTGGCCGTCCAGCGCGATCCGCGCGCGCCCGGTGTCGCCGGTGCGCAGGGCGATCTCGCAGTCCAGCAGGGTCAGCATCCATTCCAGGTGCGGGTCGTCCGGCGCGCTCGTGTCGCGCAGCCGCAGCACGAGCCCGCGGGCGCCGGTCGAGTCCCCGTCGGCCAAGACGGTCCGAGCCCTGATCAGCGCGGTCACCACGGACAGCTGCGGCTCGCCGGGAAGCTGGTGCCGTGCCGCCGCGTGCTCGCCGGCGTCGTCCAGCAGCTTGCGTGCTCCCGCGAGGTCGTCGCGGGCCAGGCTGACCTGCGCTGACGCGAGCGCGGCCAGGCACGATGCCCCCGGGTCGTGTCCCGGGTCGCACTCCCTCGACTCGCCGAGGGACTTCTCGGCGGCGGTCAGGTCCCCGTACCAGGCCTCGGCCAGGCCCTGCCACCCGCGGGCCCGCGCGCTGAGCTCGCCGAGCCCGCCCGCGGTGAGCTGGCGGCCCGCGTGATTAAGCGCGCACGAGGCCTCGTGGATCTCCCACCTGCGCAGCCGCGCCGCCCCGAGCGCGAACCAGAGCAGCCCGCACGCCCGGTGCTCGGGCCGCGTGCCGGCCGTGGCCTGGACCTGCTCGGCGAGGGTCCAGCCCTGTGCCAGCAGGAGCGGGTCGCCGGCCGCCCGGCTGGCGGCCTGCATCACCCGCAGCGCGGCAAGCCAGGGCTCGATGACCCGGCGCGAGGCGGGGGCGCAGCGGCCGAGGGCGCGCTGGGCGGCCTCCAGGTGATGCGAGGCCCCGTCCGGGTCTCCGCTCCACAGCCGGGCAGCGGCCAGGGCCGCCGCGACCGCGGGGTCATCGGCGCAGCGCTCGGCCGGGAACAGGGCCAGCACCTGCTCCAGCGTGCTCGCCCCGCTGCGCACCAGCGCGGCGGTCCCAGCGTCGGCCAGCATATGCGCCGCGTAGTCCCAGTCCCCGGCCTCGGCCGCGCTGCGCAGCGCGTCCGTGGCCCGGTCATGGGCCGCGTGCCAGCGTGCGGCGCGACTCAGCAGAACCGGTACCTCGTGCGGGATCTCCCGGTTTCGCTCGGCCACCAGTACGTCTCGCAGCAGCGGGTGGTACCGGTAGGTCGCGTGGTCGTTGCCGAGCGCCTCGACGAAGCTGTTTTCGCGGCTGAGCCGCTCCAGCGTGCGGGCCCCGCCCGGGCCGCCGGTCAGGGCGTCGGCCAGGTCCCCCGACATCTGTTCGGTGACGCTGGTCCGCAGCATGAACAGCCGGGTTTCGGGGGGCTGCCTGACCAGCACCTCGTCCCATAGGTAGTCGGTGACCAGCGGCTCGTGTCCCGCGAGATCGGTGATCCTGCCCCGCTCCTGCACCTGGCTGCGGATGCTCATGGCCGCGAGCCGCAGCCCGGCCATCCACCCCTCGGTGCGCCGGAGCACCTCGTCCCTCGCCCCGGCATCCACCTCCAGGCCCAGCATCGCGAAGTACGCGTCGGCTTCCTCGATCGTGCAGGCCAGATCGGCCGCGGTCACGTCGGCCAGGTCGCCGGACACCCGCAGCCTGGCCAGCTGGAGGCGGGGCAGGCAGCGCCCGCTCAGCACCAGCCGCAACGTCGGCGGCGCGTGCCGGATCAGCAGGTCCAGGCCCGCCAGCACCGGGCTATCGGCGGTGTCCGGGGCCATCGGGGTCTGGGGTGTCCCCAGAGTGCACTGTGTCCCGCCGAGGCCGGCGGCGTCCGCCAGCTCGTGCACGTCGTCCAGCACCAGCGTCACGGGCTCGGTCAGCAGCTGAGCCGCCTCCACCAGCCGCAGCGGGAACGCGTCCGCCGGCAGGTCCGGCAGCGCCCGGGCGACCTCCGCCGGGACGATATCCGCCCGGGTCAGGGCGGCCTGGACATAGGGCCAGAAGCGGGCCGGATCCCGGTCATCGGCATCGAGCGTCAGCCAGGCCACCCGGCGCGACCCGGGCGTGGCCGAAGCCCACGATCCGCAGGCGACGGTCTTCCCCGCGCCCGCCGGCCCCGACACGACGGTCACCCGGTGGCTTGTGGCCTGCTCGATCAGGTCGATCAGCCGCCGACGGCGCAAGATAGCCAGGCTCAGCCGCGGTATCCGCAACTTGTCCCCGAGAAGTTCCGGCCCGTCCGCAGCCGTCACATTCAGCTGGCGCGCCGCAGCGGACCCGCTGGTCGTGCTGGTCATGAAATCCCCCGCGGACAGCCAGCCGGCCCGAGTAAGCAGAAGGTCGAGATTCTCACCCTGCCGGGTGAACGCGCGGCGGCCGCCCAGTCACCTGCGTACCCACCTGGGCGCTGGCCAACCGCCCTGGCCACCGGCCGCGCCGACGGCATCACCCGGCCGGGGTGAGCAGGGCCGGACCCGACCGTGCCAGGAGCCGCCTAGGGCCGGCTCAGGGCCTGCTTCGCGATCACCCCACCCGGATGATGCCCAGCGCGCGGCGGGGTCCGTAGCGTCGCTGGTACGCACCGGACAGCAGGCAACCCGCTGGCCGCCAGGGGATCGGCGCTCGCGGGGATTGAGCCGCGAGCACATCGGAAGGACTCGCGGTCGGCGAGAGAGGGGGCTGCTTGATGAGCAGTGCACAGGAGCGACCATCGTCCAGGGCCGGCACCACCGGCCCGGCCGACAGCAATACAGGCACGGGCGCGGGCGACATGGCTGACCGGGGCACGTCGGCCGAAACCGGGGCGACGAGCACCGGCACGGCCGGCTACGAGCGCCCCGGCGCGCACCGTGGTCCAACCTACGAAGAGACCGCGTACGAGGGCGAGGTCAGCCCGGCCCGTGCCGGGGGGATGATGCTGGCCGCGGTGCTGATGGTCTTCTCGGGCCTGGTGACATTCTTCGACGGGATCGTGGGGATCCTGAACGGGACGTTCTTCCCGACCGTGTCGAACTATGCATTCACCCTCGGTCCGACAGGGCGGGGCATCGTGAATATGGCTCTTGGCGCCGTGATCTTCGCAGCCGGGGTGTGCCTGCTCCTCGGCATGGTCTGGGCCAGGATCGTCGGCATCGTGCTCGCCGTGTTCATCGGGATCTACAACTTCTTGATCCTGCCGTGGTACCCGATCTGGTCGATCATCTTGGTCGCCCTGAACGTGTACATCATCTGGGCGCTGGCGACCGCGGGCCGATCACGACGCATGGCCTGACGGCTCCGCCGGCCCGCGTACCTGTAGGGGCCCGGCCCTCGGGGGCCGGGCCCTGCTCGCGGGCTGGCGGATGGCATTTCACCCCTCGCGGGTGACCGCGGGCACCGGGGCGCGCTCGGCTGCCGCGTCCAGCGCCGCCGCGGTGTCGGCGAGCGCGACGTGGCTGGCGTTCAGGGGATAGTTCCCGACCAGCCGCCTGCGCAGCGGGTCGTACTCCTCAGACAGCAGGCCGACGTCGTTGCGGAACTCGAGCAGCCGCGCGAACACGTGGCGGGCATCCCGGGCGCGCCCCATCGCCGCGAGACACTGCGCCAGCCAGAACGTGGCCGGCAGGTGACCGCCATCTCCCGGGGGCATCCCGTCAACGCTGTCCGCCGGGTCCTGCCCGTGCCGCAGCAGCACCCCGCCGCGGTCGAGGTCGCGGGCCACGGCCGACGCCGTGCTCCGGAGCCGCTCGTCGCCGGGCGGCAGGAAGCCGCGCAGGCCCATGCGGAGCAGGCTCGCGTCCGTGCCCGCCCGCTCGTAGGCCTGGACGAACGTCGCGGCGTCGGAGTCATACCCGCGGTCCAGCACGTCGGCTCTGACCTCCGCGCGGAGCCTGCGCCAGCGGCCGACCGGCCCGGGGTCACCGAAGCGCTCGATCATCTTCACGGCGGCGTCTGCCGCCGCCCAGACCATGATCTTGGAGTGCACGAACTGGCGCGGCGGACCGCGTACCTCCCAGATCCCCGCATCCGGCTCGCGCCACCGCGACTCGAGCAGGTCGAGCAGCTCGTCGGCGTCCCACGGGTTACCCGACCCGGGTAGCCCGGCCATCCGGACGGCCAGTCGCGCGGTCAGCACCTCGCCGAAGGCGTCGAGCGGCGGCTCGGCCGTCGCGGCGTTCCCGATCCGCACCGGCCGGGCGCCGTCGTAGCCGGGCAGCCAGCCCAGCTCGATCTCGGGCAGCCGCCGTTCGCCGCCCACCCCGTACAGATCCTGCACCCCGCCCGGCGGGCCGGCGACCGCGTGCGTCATCCACTCGAGCAGCTCAGCGGCCTCGGCGAGCGCTCCGCTGCGGAGCAGGGCCCCGGTCGTGGCCGCCGCGTCCCGCAGCCAGCAGTACCGGTAGTCCCAGTTCCGGTAGCCGGACGCCTGCTGCGGCAGCGAGGTGGTCGGTGCCGCGACCGCTCCCCCGGTGGGCGCGTACGTCAGGGCCTTGATCGTGATCAGGGAACGGATCACGGCCTCGCGCCACTCGCTCGCGCAGGTCAGCCCCGCGACCCAGTCCCGCCACCAGCGTGCCGTACGGTCGATCACCGCGGGCACGAGCGGCGGGTCCGGCGCGCTTTCCCGGGAGTTGCGCCAGACCAGGGCGAAGGGGATCCTGGCGCCCTCGCTGACGGAGAAGTCGGCGGTCGCGACGCCCTGCTTCCTCCGCACGTGCACCGGGCCGAACAGCCACAGCGCCTGAGAGCCCGCCACGACGCGGTGAGCCCCAGCGTGCCGCTGGATCCTGGGCTGGGCCGACCCGTACTCGAACGACGCGGCCAGCGTCATCCGCAGATCGACCTGGCCGCTGAGGCCCTCGACCATCCGGACCAGCACCGGATCCCCGTCCCTCGGCGGCATGCAGTCGACCAGCCGGGCCCGGCCCGAGTCCACCGTGAACTCGGTCTCGAGCACCAGGCTGTCGGGAAGGTAGCGGCGCCGCACCCGGCCGCCGCCGTCCGCCGGCCCGATCCGCCAGTGCCCGTGCCGGTCCTCCCCCAGCAGCCCGGCGAAGCAGGCCTCGGAGTCGAACCGCGGCAGGCAGAGCCAGTCGATCGACCCGTCTGTGCCGATCAGCGCGGCCGAGTGAAGGTCCCCGATGAGCGCGTAATCCTCGATGGGTAGCGACATCGGAAGCCTCCCGGTCAGCCGGCTCCATCAGCGAGCAGCAGCCATCGACGCAGTCTGCTGCGCCCGTGTTCCCGTGTCGTCATCCCTGGCAGGTGAGTGACTTACCGGCCGACGCGCGCGGTCCGCGACCGGTACAGCCGCCGGTACGGGCCGTCGGCAGCCGCGAGCTCGCGATGCGTGCCGCGCTGCGCGACCCGGCCGCGGTCCAGGACGATGATCTCGTCGACCTGGTCGAGTCCGTCCGGCTCGTGGCAGATGAGCAGGGTGGCGCGGCCCGCGGTGACGGTGAGCAGGTCGGCCGTGAGCGCGGACCGGGTCTCGGGGTCGAGGTGCGCGGTGGGCTCGTCGAGAATCAGCACCGCCGGGTCGGCGAGCAGCGCCCGGGCCAGGGCGAGCCGCTGCCGCTCCCCGCCGGACATGGCGGCGCCGTGGGCGCCGACCCGGGTATCCCAGCCCTGGGGCAGGGAACGGATCCAGGGCAGCAGGCGAGCGCGATCGGCGGCGGCGGCCAGCTCGTCCTCGCCCGCGCCCGGCCGAGCCAGGCCGAGGTTGTCACGGATGGTGGCGTTAAATATGTGCGGGTCCTGGAGGCAGCCGCCGATCACCGTGCGGACGTCGTCGGCGGCGTAGCTGCCGAGCGCCGCGCCGCCCAGGGTGACGGTGCCGCCGACCGGGTCGCAGAACCGCAGCAGCACCGCGGCCACGGTGGACTTGCCCGCGCCACTGCGGCCGACGAGCGCCACCCGCCGCCCCGGCGGCAGGTCAAGGTCGAGGCCGTCCAGCGCGAGCGGCGCGCCGGGCCGGTACCGCACTTGCACCCCCCGCATACGCACATCCGCGCCACCGCCCCGGGCCGCACGCTCCCCCTGGCATCCGTCCAGCCTCTCCCGCCCGCGCATCACGCCGCCCGCCCCGAGGCTCGGCCCTGCAGCAACCGCGACGGGCTCGGGGGCGTCGAGCACGGCAACGATGCGGGTCGCCGAGGCGCGGGCAGCGCCCAGCTGGAGCGCCGCCGCGGGCAGCACGGTGACCGCCTCGAACGCGGCCAGCGCGGTGAGCGTCACCACGGCCAGCGGCACCCGGCTCAGCGTGCCCTCGGCCACGGCCGTGACCCCGAGGACGAGGACTCCCCACAGGGTCACGCCGGCCACCGCCGTGGTCAGCCCGCTGCCCAGGCCGGCGGCCACGGCCGAGCGCCTGGCCAGCGCGGTCAGCTTCCGGTCCGCGGCCCCGACGGCAGCAAGCGCGGCGTCCTGCGCACCGAACGCCTGCAGCTCGGCGGCCCCGGACAACAGGTCGGTAAGGGTCGTGCCGAGCTCGCCGCGGGCCCCGGCGGTCGTCCGCTCCGCGTGACCGGAGGCGGCGACGGCCACGAACGGCACAGCGATACCCGCGGTCACCAGCCCCAGGGCGAGCATGCCGCCCGCGGGCGCGAGGATAAGCAGGCAGGCCGTCACCGCGCCGCCGCCGGCCAGCGCGGCGGCCAGCGGCGGGCCGAGACCGCGGGTGAACAGGTCATGCGTGGCATCCACGTCGCCGGTCAGGCGGGCCAGCAGGTCACCGGAGCGGAACGCGGCCAGGCCGGCCGGGGCCAGCCGCTCCAGCCGGCGGTAGAACGCCACCCGGACGTCGGCGAGGACCCGGAACGCGACGTCATGCGAGGCCAGCCGCTCGACGTAACGGAACGCGCCGCGCCCGACGGACAGCCCGCGGACCGCCACTACGGCCACGGAGATCGCCGCGATACCGGGATGCTCGGCGGCGCGGGCGAGCAGGAATCCGGACACCGCCAGCAGGGCCACGCCGCACCCGGTGGCCGCCGCGCCCGCCGCGGCCGACAGCAGCAGCCGGCCGCGCAGCGGCCGTGCCAGCCGCAGCACCCGTAGCAGCGGCCTGGGTGGCGCTCCGGCCGTGGCGGCAGGGACCGCGTCCGCCTGGCTCACTGGAGCACCGCCGGAGACACGCTGGCCGGCCGGACGGGCCTGCCGGGCAGCCGTCCCTGGTCGAGGCGGATGACGCGGTCGGCGCCGCCGGCCCAGCCACGGCCGTGGCTGACCACGAGGACGGTACGGCCGGCCAGTGCGGTCTCGATGGCGCGCGCGAGCTTGCGGGCGCTGGCCGGGTCCAGGTGCGCGGCGGGTTCGTCCAGCAGCACCAGCGGCGCGTCCCTCAGCAACGCCCGCGCCAGTGCGATCTTCTGCCGCTGCCCCGCCGACAGCCGCAGCGCGCGCTCGCCGAGCGCCGCGCGATAGCCGCCGGGCAAGGCCTCGATGAACTCCGCGGCGCCGGCCAGCCGCGCGGCCCGGCGAATGGCGTCGAGGCTCGCGCCGGGCTGGCCCAGCGCGATGTTGTCCGCCGCGCTGCCTGCGAACAGGTGCGGGTGCTGCGGCACCCAGGCGATCTGCGCCCGCCACCGGTCGGCCGCGATAGCGGACAGGTCGGAGCCGCCCGCCCGGATGGTCCCCGTGTCCGGCTCGATGAACCGGAGCAGCAGTGCCAGCAGCGAGCTCTTGCCCGCGCCGCTCGGCCCGGTGATCACGATGCGCTCGCCCGGCAGGATGGTCAGGCTGACCCCGTCCAGCGCAGGCCGGGGCCGTCCCGGATAGGCCACGGTGACGGCGCTCAGGCTGATATCGTCGGACCGCAGGTCCACGGCGGCGGCCCCGCGGTGGCGGGCTCCGGCGGGACCGGCCGCCCGCGTCGGGCGCGGCGGCCGCGGCGCAGCCGGGGTATCGAGGATCTCCAGAACGCTTCCGGCCGCCGCGGCGCCCTCCATGCTCGCGTGGAACTGCGCGCCGACGGCCCGCAGCGGCACGAACGCCTCGGGCGTCAGCAGCAGCACCAGCAGCGCGGTCTCATAACCCAGGTGGCCATAGAGCAGCCGCAGCCCGACCTCGACCGCGACCAGGGCGGTGGCGATCGCGGCGGACAGCTCGAGCACCAGCGCGGACAGGAACGCCACCCGAAGCGCCGACATGGTGGCGGCCCGGTGGGCGCCGGTCACCGCTGCGATCACCTCGGCCTGCGCCTTGGCCCGGCCGAACACCTTCAGCGTGGGCAGGCCCTCAACCACATCCAGGAAATGCCCGGCGAGGGTGGCCAGCAGCAGCCACTGCCGCCGCCTGCGGGCCCGGGTATGCCAGCCCACTCCCGCGGCGAGCACCGGGATGACCGGCAGGGTCCCGGCGATGATGACCGCGGAGACCCAGTCGGCGGCCGCGACCCTGGCCAGCACGGCGGCGGGCACGACCACCGCGAGCACCAGCTGCGGAACGTAGCGGGCGAAGTACGAGTCGAGACCGTCCAGTCCCCTGGTGGCCAGCGCGGTGATCTCGCCGGGCCGCTGACCGCCCAGCCACGCCGGGCCGAGATCCAGCGCGCGGGCCGCCAGCGCGCCCCGCAGCTGCGACTTGACCGTGGCGGACGCCCGCAGCGCCGCCACCTCTGCGCCGCAGGTCACCGCCGCCCGCGCGGCCACGACGGCCAGCAGGGCCAGCAGCGTGCCCGACAGCGCGATGGCCGCCGCGGCGCCCAGGCCCGCGGTGGCGAGCGCGTGCGCGAGCAGGCCAGCCTGCGCCAGGATCAGCGCGGCCCCGGCGAGCCCCAGGCCGACGGCGACGGTCAGGTAACCGCGGGCGGCCCGGGCGTATCGCAGCAGCCGCAGATCAGCTGGTCGCATCGGTCCCTTCACCGGGCCCGGTGACGCGCCAGCAGGAGCGAGACCCACAGCGCGATGCTCACCGCGCCGCCGATCATCACGATCAGGCCCGTCTCCTGGAAGTTGATGTAGATCAGCCCGATGGGGCGGATGCTCACGTATCGGGGCGGCCAGGCGAGCGCGAAGCGCAGCACCGCGCCGATGATGACCAGCGCGCTGCTCTCGCCAAGGCTCATGGCGTGTTACCCGCTCGCTTCCGTGTGCCCCTCGCCCCCTGCGCGCGCGGGTGCGTTTACTGTTCCCCGGACCCGGCCGCGTACTTCACCCAGTCCGGGTGAGGCGCGACCCGGCGGGCGCCGGGACCGTGAGCGGGTGGGCGAGCCGGACCTCAGCACGGACTGCGCCGTGACCCGGCCGCGCCAGGGCGGCTGTTGGCGGCCGCTCCCCGGTCGGCCTTAGGCTCGCCGAGTGCTCGGGCAGGCGGCCGGTCTGGCCCTGCTGTCGGCGCTGTCCCCGACGGCGCTATTGGTCGTGGCCGTCTACCTCGGCTCCGCCCGCCCGCGGGAGACTGCTTTGTGCTATCTCGCCGGCGCGGTCACCATGAGCCTGATCCTGGGCGTCGTGTTCGTCGTGGTCCTGCGCCAGGCCGGCCTGAGCCTGCCCCGCAACGACGTGGCTCGGAGCGACGTGCGGCTCGGCCTGGGCCTGCTGCTGGTCGCGGCCGCCGTCGTGATGGCGGCGCGCAAGCCGAGGCAGCCCGATCCGG
>Ga0070698_100002117_pt1 | contig 22063 bp, 25 predicted proteins | sample KBSK1502metaG_FD_65477 | JGI IMG/M metagenome (GOLD analysis project Ga0070698, IMG submission 65477) | Corn, switchgrass and miscanthus rhizosphere microbial communities from Kellogg Biological Station, Michigan, USA - KBS K1-50-2 metaG | ecosystem: Host-associated > Plants > Roots >...
TGCGGTGCGCTCCGACAACTCCCCCTGTCCTCCCCCGACATCCGGGCTTGCCCGGCGTGGCGGGCATCAAACGGGGTAAGGGAAGAGGGCTTCCTGCCCGGGGCGAGATCGCGAAGCGGGGAAACGTGGGGGAACGTTGATGTCGCCATCGGACCAGGTACCAGACAGCGAGCAGCGGATGCTCGGGGGCGTGCCGGGCGAGCCCGCGCTCGGCCGGGGCCCGGCCCCGGACGGCCGCTACTCCCGGCATGAGTACGACCATCCCGCCGCGGGGTGGGGTGCTGCGCGCAGCGTGGCCCGGGTGCTCGAGCACGCGGGCGAGCCGCCGGAGGGCTTTCGCGCGCTGTTCGTCATGAACCACGAGGACGGCGGGTTCGACTGCCCAGCTGCGCCTGGCCGGACGACCCCGACGGCCTGCGCCTGGACCAGTGCGAGAACGGCGTCAAGCACGTGACCTGGGAACTCGCCCCCGCGCGGGCGGACGGCGCGTTCTTCGCCGCCCACACCGTCACCGAGCTGGCCGGATGGACCGACCACGATCTCGAGGCGGCGGGACGGCTCGCGGAGCCGCTGAGCTACGACCCCGCGACCGACAAGTACGAGCCGGTCTCCTGGGATGATGCGTTCGCACTGGTCGGCCGCGCGCTCCAGGGCCTGGACAGCCCTCATCAGGCGGCGTTCTACACGTCTGGGCGGCTGAGCAACGAGGCGACGTTCCTCTACCAGCTGTGGGTGCGCGAGTTCGGGACCAACAACCTGCCGGACTGCTCGAACATGTGCCACGAGGCCAGCGGCCGGGCGCTGACCGCCGCGCTGGGAACCGGCAAGGGCACGGTGGACCTGCACGACTGGGAGGCCGCGGACGCGATCTGGGTAATGGGCGACAACGCCGCCAGCAACGCTCCGCGGATGCTGACCTGGCTCGCCGAGGCCGACCGGCGCGGCGCCCAGCTCATCCACATCAACCCCCTGATCGAGGCCGCGTCGCGGCGGACGATCGTCCCGCACGAGCTCGCCGACATGGCCACCTTCCACACCACCAGGGTCGGGACGATGAGCGTGCAGGTGCGCATCGGCGGCGACATGGCGCTGCTGCGCGGCGTCGCCAAGGCTGTGTTCGAGGCGGCGGACAAGGACCTGGACGTGCTCGACCGTGACTTCATCGAGCGCTACACCCGCGGCATCGACTCCTACCGCGCGCTCGTCGAGGCCACCCCGTGGTCCGACCTGGTCCAGGGATCCGGCGTCACCGAGCCCGACATCCGTCATCTCGCGGATTCCTACATGGCGTCGGAACGCGTGATCATCGCCTGGTGCCTGGGCGTCACGCAGCATGAGCACGGCGTGGACACGGCCCGCGAGATCGTGAACCTGCTGCTGCTGCGCGGCAACATCGGCCGCGAGGGCGCGGGCCCGTGCCCGGTCCGCGGCCACAGCAACGTGCAGGGCAACTGCACCTGCGGCGTCGACAACCGTCCGTCGGCGGCGTTCCTCGACCGGCTCGCCGAGGTCTGCGGCATCGAGCCGCCGCGCGAGGACGGGCTGGGCACGGTCGCCACGATCGAGGCGATGCGCCGCGGCGACGTCAAGGTCTTCGTCGCCCTCGGCGGGAACTTCGCCCTGGCCAGCCCCGACCTGGCCTATACGTTCGAGGCGCTGCGCAACTGCGAGCTGACCGTCCAGGTCAGCACCAAGCTCAACCGCAGCCACCTCGTGCACGGCCAGCGCGCGCTCATCCTCCCGTGCCTGAGCCGCACCGACAAAGACCGCCAGGCGGCCGGCGAGCAGGGGGTCACGGTCGAGGACGCGATGTCGATGGTGCACATCTCCCGCGGGATGAAGGAGCCGGCCTCGCCCCACCTGCGTTCGGAGTGCGCGATCATCGCCGGCATGGCCCAGGCCACCCTGCCCGGCAGCGCCACGCGTTGGCAGTGGTACGTGGAGGACTACGACCGCATCCGCGACACGATGGCCCGCGTCCTGGACGGGTTCGAGGAGTTCAACACCCGGGCCCGGCACCCGCATGGCTTCCGCATCCGGCAGCTGGCGCGGGACCGCGTCTTCCAGACTCCCTCCGGCCGCGCCGAGTTCTCGCCCGCGCCGCTTCCCGACGACCTCGATCCCGGCAGCGGGCGGCTGGTGCTGGCCACGATCCGCTCACACGACCAGTTCAACACCACAATTTATTCGAACGATGACCGCTACCGTGGCTGAAAGGACTGCGCACCGTGATCTTCATGAACGACGGTGACATGCGCGACCGCGGCCTCGAGCAGTTCGACCTGGTCGACGTCAGGAGCTTCTCGAAGGACGGGACTGAGCGGGCCGTCTACGGCTACCGCGCCGTCGGCTACGACGTCCCGCCGGGCTGCGCGGCCGGATACATGCCCGAGCTGAACGTCCTGTGCGGGATCGCCGACGTCAGCACCCAAAGCGAGCAGCCGGTCACCAAGCACCTTGTCGTCGAGGTGACGCCGTCACCCCCGACAGCACCAGCCCAGTGACCACCGTTGCCCCGCCGTCGTTCCTGCCTCTGGCCTCGGCATGCTGTGCCTGAAGAAGAACCACACGGGTTACTGCTCGGACGAGAACGTCCGCGAACGGGCAGACGAGCACGCCCGGGTCGATCCGGAAGACGGGAAGGAAGCTCAGCCCGGGCGGCTACCGATGAGGTACTCGCCGCCCAGGACGGCCACGCCGACGCCGCCGATGAACAAGATCAGCACTCCCACGGTGTAGAGGTCGGCGGCGACAAGCCCGAGCGCGCCGAGGACCAGCCCGAGCACGATGACCAGGGCAACCGATCCGACGTTTTTGCTGCTCATATACCGATGCACCTCTGAGAGATCGTTGCCAGTGGTCCCACGTGTACCCGGAGTGCAGTTGCGGTACACACAGCGTGACGGCTTGTAGTGCGATGCGGCCAGGCACGGGACGGGGGCGCGATGGGCGCGATGGCGCACGTTCTGGCCGTGAATCCAGTGCCGGCTCGGACGCAGATGGGGTCGTCGCTGGGGTTTCACATCATCCTCGCGTGCTTCGGCGTCGCGTTCGCGGCCGTCACCATGACCGCGGAATTCATCGGTATCAGGCGCGGCGATGCCGCGGCGCTGCTGCTGGCGCGCCGCTGGTCGAAGGTCATGGCGGTGCTGGTGGCGGTCGGCGCGGTGTCGGGAACCGTGCTGTCGTACGAGCTGGGCCTGCTGTGGCCGGGCCTGATGGGCCGGTTCGGGGCGGCGTTCGGCATCGGGTTCTCCTATGAGGGAATCTTCTTCTTCCTGGAAGCGATCTTCGTGGGGGTGTACCTGTACGGGTGGCGGCGGCTGTCACCCTGGGCGCACTGGTGGAGCGGGATGCCGATCGTGGTGGCCGGGATCCTGGGCGCCATGTCGGTGGTCGCGGCGAACTCGTGGATGAACTCACCGGCCGGGTACACGCTCAGCCGCGGCAAGATCACCAGTGTCGACCCGGTGTCGGTCTATTTCAACGCGGCGACCCCGTATGAGACCGCGCACATGGTGCTCGCCGCGTACATGGTGACGGGATTCCTCGTCGCCGGCGTGTACGCGATGGGGCTGCTGCGCGGCCACCGGGACCGCTACCACCGGCTGGGCTTCGCCGTCCCGTTCACGATCGCCGGGATCGCGGCTCCGCTGCAGGTGATGATGGGCGACATCATCGCCCGGTTCGTCGCGCACAACCAGCCGGTCAAGTTCGCCGCGATGGAATACGTCTCCAGGACCACGGACGACGTTCCCGAATGGGTGGGCGGGATACTGATCAACGGCCATGTCTACTTCGGCGCCTCCATCCCCGGGTTCGACTCGATCCTGGTCGGGTTCTCCCCGAACACCCGGGTCATCGGCTGGGACAGCGTGCCCACGGTCCAGCGGCCGCCGCTTCCCACGCTCATCCACCTGAGCTTCGACCTGATGGTGGGCCTCGGCTTCTTCCTGCTCGCGCTGGCGGCGTGGCAGGGCTGGTGGTGGTGGTTCCACCGTCGGCTGCTGGTGACCCCGTGGTTTCTCGTGCCGTCTGCCCTCGGCGGCGTGGCGGCGGTGGCTGCGATGGAGGCGGGGTGGGTGGTCACCGAGGTCGGCCGCCAGCCGTGGATCGTCTACCGAGTGCTGCTGGTCAGCGACGCGGTCACGCCGGCCAGCGGCGTCCCCGTCACGCTGGGGGTGATCCTTTTGCTGTACGCGGTCTTGACGGTCGTTTCGATCGGCGTTCCGATGATCATGTCACGGCGGTGGCGGCGGGGAGCACCCGCCGAAGAGGAGGCCGAGCAGGTGCCGTACGGCCCCTCCCCGGCCGGGACCGGGGCATCACCCGCCTGGCCCCCCGCGCCGACCGTGCCCCGGGCACCCTCTGGCGGGCCGGAGGCTCCATGAGCCCCTCGCCGGAGGTCGTCGCGGTCGCCGTGATCTTTGTCGTGGTCATGGCCGCGTACGCGCTGTTCGGCGGGGCTGACTTCGGTGGCGGGATCTGGGACCTGCTGGCGGGGAGCACCGAGCGCGGCGCGATCCCGAGGGACCTCATCGACGAGTCCATCACCCCGGTCTGGGAAGCCAACCACGTGTGGCTGGTCTTCATCCTGGTACTGCTGTGGACCGCGTTCCCCCCCGCGTTCGCCGCCATCATGACCGCGCTGTTCGTCCCGCTCAGCCTGTCCCTGCTGGGCATCGTCCTGCGCGGCGTCGGGTTCGCGTTCCGCCACACCGCGCAGCGCCTGCGGATGCGGCAGCTCACCGGGGCGCTGTTCGCGGCCTCCTCGCTGATCACTCCGTTCTTCATGGGCACCGTCGTGGGGGCCGTGGCCACCGGACAGGTTCCCGTGCATCCCGCAGGCAACGTCCTGGCCGCGTGGACCTCGCCCACCGCGATCCTCACCGGATTCCTGTTCGTCGCCGCCTGCGCCTACATCAGCGCGGTCTACCTCGTCCTGGAGGCCCGCCAGCGCGGGCGGCAGGGCCTGATGCGCTACTTCTCGCTGCGCGCCACCGCAGCCGGGCTGCTCACAGGCGCGCTCGCCGGCGGCACGCTCGGCGAACTGTCCAGCAGCGCACCATACGTCTACGGGCGCCTGACCGGCATCGCGCTGCCGCTGGTGGCGATCTCGATCGCCGCGGGGATCGCCGTGCTGGGCATGCTCTGGCTGCGCTGGTACCACGCGCTGTTCCTGCGGGCGGCGGCCGCCGTGGCCGTGGCGACCGTGGTATGGGGCTGGGGACTGGCCCAGTACCCCTACCTGCTGCCCACCTCGCTGCCGCTCGCGGCGGGCAGCGCGCCCACCGCGTCCCTGGTGGCGGAATTCGTCGTGGTGGGCCTCGCGGTGCTGCTCGTGGCGCCCGGGTTCGCCCTGCTCTACTTCCTGCAGCAACGTCGCATGCTGACGGCAGCCGACACAGATGCCGACCTGCGGCTGGCCGCCAGGTCCGGACAATCCCTCCCCGGCCAGCCCGCGGCCGCCCCCGCGCCGGCCGCGACCCCGATGACGACGGCCCTGGTGCTGGCCGTGCTGGCCATCAAGGCGATCAGGGATGTGTTCTCACCCTCACACCGCCGGTAACGGCGCGCGCCCCGCCGCATGCGCCGGTGTGACCTTCAAGCGTGACAGGATAGGGACGCGAAGCATCCGACCTAGGCGGCCGGGCTGCGCACCACAGGAGCGATCGGATGACGCAATGGGATGACCGTCCGGTCCGCTGGGGGATCCTGGCCACGGGCGGGATCGCCCATGCCTTCGCGCAGGATCTCGCGCTGCAGCCCGGCTGTGAGGTTGTCGCGGTGGGGTCACGGTCGCAGGCTTCGGCGGACGCGTTCGGGGACGAATTCGGCGTACCGCACCGGCACGCGAGCTACCAGGCTCTGGTCGGCGATCCGGACGTCGATGTGGTGTACGTGGCCACGCCGCACCCCGGTCATCACGGCGCGGCGCTGCTGGCGATCAACGCGGGTAAGGCCGTGCTGGTCGAGAAGCCGTTCGCCATGGACGCCGCCCAGGCGCGGGATGATCGACGCCGCGCGCGAGCGAGCGTGGTCGGTGGCCCATCGACCATATAGGCGTGGCGCGGCAGGCTGTCCCGAAAGGCGCATATCGGTACAGAGCGCTGCTGGCGCGGGCTGACGGGCGGATCTCAGCTGGGCGCGATCGCGACGATCACCGGCTTGGTGCGCGGACGGCCGATATGCAGCGCGGACTGCAGGAACCGGACCGGCTTGATGATCAACATATCGAACCGGTACTTGCGCGTGATGAGCCGCTCGACGCCGCTGACCTCGGATTCGGGGAGCACCTGCGCCACGGCGCTGAACTGCTCGCCGCGAAGCCGGCCGCTGGCCGTGCAGGCCGCCACTCGCACCGCCGGGTTGCGGCGGATGCGCTTCACTTTGCCCGAGTTCGCGTCCGTATCCACCAGCAGCCTGCCATCCTGCTGGACGAACCACACCGGAGTGGCCACGGCCGTGCCGTCGCGTTTGTAACTGGTGAGGCTGAGGTACCTGCCGGGGACCACAAGAGCCGCTGGGACCGGCCGTTCCCGCCGTCCCGCGAATGCCACTTCCTCCATAGTCTCGACCTCCATCGTGCTTTGCCGGATACGGCGATTCTCCGGCTGTGCCCGGCGCCGTTCCCAGGGCTAAGGTCCCGCCGAAGGTCACCGCCGGACATCGTGGCGGACCGAGTCCACTCCGGTCGGACACCTGCCGCACCCAGCCCCGCAGGTTCTGATCACTCATATCCGGGTGCCGCGTCGGACTGGGGTTCGCAGGTGGGCGATGTCGAACGCCCACCTGCCAGAGGCGGTTGTGGGAGCCTCCCTCGACGGTGTCACGCATCTCGAAGAAGCCCCGATCACGACAGCAGGCAGGACCCATGAGTACCTTGACGCGCCTACCTGGTCGGCGTGTACACCGCGCCGTCGGTGAACCCTCTGCTCGGCGTCCCGTTGCTGAACCCACCCCAGACGATCATCTGGCGGCCGGTCCACACGGCGACGGGATCGGCCCGGCCGCGCAGCGGCGAGGCCGGCAGGGCGGTCCAGGCGTTGGTGGCCGGGGTGTAAGCCTCGCCGTGCGGCGGCGGCGCGCCGCTGACGGTCACCCCGCCCCAGACCAGCAGCTGGCGTCCGGTCCACACCGCGGCGAACCCAAAGCGCGGGAAGGCCATCGGGGGCAGCAGCCGCCACCGGTTGGTCACCGGGTTGTAGGCCAGGCCGCGCGGAGCCGGCCCGGGGACTCCGGCCCGCCCGCCGCCGATGAACAAGATCTCCCGGCCGTCCCACACCGCGGTGGCACCGTTCGTGCGGCGGGGCATCGGAGCGATCGTCCGCCATCTGCCGGTCGCCGGGTCGTAGGCGGCCGCGTCCCTGAGCAGGATTAGGGGCTCGCCGATCCGGACCCTGTGCCCGCCGCCGGCCACGACCAGGTCCCGGCCGGTCCAGGTACCGGACGCGTCGCGCCGCACGATCAGCGGCGCGATAGGGAGCTTGCGCCAGGTGTTGGACACCGGGTTGTAGGCCGCGCCGTCGTGCGACTGGTCCTCACAGCACGTGCCGCCCCACGCGAGGAACTGGTGGCCGGTCCACGCGGTGACCGCGCCGAACAGGGACATCGGAGCGAGTGGCATCTGGCGCCAGGTGTTGGTCGCCGGGTTGTAGGTGGCGCTGGTCTGGCCGAAGGTCAGCATCCGCGATCCGGTCCAGACGGCAACGTCGGTCGTCTCGAACGCCGAGGCCCGTGTCGGGCCGTTCGCCAGCCGGACCCAGATCTTGGTCGCCGGCCGGTAGGCGAAGGTGACCCCTCGAATTCCGCCATTCGGCGGGGAGTAGTTACCGTGAATGATCATCTCGTTCCCGGTCCACACGGCCGTCAGATCCCCCGGCAAGCTTGTGACTGGCGCCGGGGGCAGCAGCTGCCAGGTCCCGGCCAACCGCGCGGCCGCCGAGACGGTGGGACTGGACGCAGATGTGGCGTGAGGCCGCGCCGCAGCCTGAGCGCTAGAAGCCCCGGCCGCCGCCGCGGCGGCCACGCTTACGGCGAGCGAAATGCTGAGGAATGACCTTCTGACAGGCCCGGTCGCAAGTAAGGTCGCACGTGCTCGCATTGCCAGTTACTCCCTTTACGGCATCGACGTTCGGACGCCCGCACGCTAATGGGCAGCTGCTTCGGAGGTGCAGTGCGCCCCATCGCGTACACGTTTGGCCGTGCTGTCAGGCCGGGCCAGGGCCGGATGACCTATGCGGGGGAGGACCTTAGTCCTACGCGATGCCCGCCGGGTGACGACCCTGCCGCCCTTGCACGCGGCACCGTCAGCAGCGCGCGCTGGATGCCCAGCTGGTTCCCGGTCAGAACAATCCACAGACGTCCCCGCGGGCATCGAGGTCGATCTTTTCCCCGGCCGGGTGATGCGGCAGGCCTGGCATGGTCAGCATGTCGCCCGCGAGCGGGGTCACGAATCCCGCTCCGGCTCGTAGCTGCACGTCCCGGATGGGTACCCGGAAGCCCCGCGGGCGCCCCTTGAGCGCGGCGACGTGGCTCAGGCTGGCTTGCGTCTTCGCCATGCAGATCGGGAAGTTGCCGAAGCCCAGGTGCTCGGCGAAGCGCAGCGCTCGCGCGGCCGCCGGGGCGATGTCGACGCCACCCGCCCCGTAGATGGCCGTGGCCAGCGTCTCGATCTTCTCCGCCAGCGGCATCTCGTCCGGGTACAGCAGCCGGAACCCGGGCGCGCCCTGCTCGGCCGCGGCCCAGACCGCGCGGGCCAGGTCCGCGGCACCCTTGCCTCCCTCGCTGACGTGCGTGCTGACGACGGCGTCCCGGGCTCCCTCGGCGAGCGCCGCCTCCCGGATCACGGCGAGCTCGGCGTCGGTGTCGGCGGGGAAGCGGTTGATCGCCACGACGACCGGCACGCCAAAGCGGCGGACGATCTCGATGTGCGCGGCGAGGTTGGCGCACCCGCGCCGGACCGCCTCGGGGTTGCTCTCGGCCAGCGCGGGATCCATCGGCTTGCCCGCGACTACCTCGCCGACTCCGCCATGCATCTTCAGCGCGCGCACGGTGGCGACCAGCACCGCGGCGTCCGCGCGGAGGCCGGAAGCCCGGCACTTGATGTCGAAGAACTTCTCCGCGCCTATGTCCGCGCCGAACCCGGCCTCGGTGCACACGATGTCACTGGTGGCGAGGGCGAGCCGGTCGGCGATGACCGAGCTGCTGCCATGGGCGATGTTCGCGAACGGCCCGGCATGCACGAAGGCCGGCCCGCCCTCCAGGGTCTGCAGCAGGTTGGGCTTGACGGCGTCCTTGAGCAGCGCGGCCATGGCCCCGGCCACCTTGAGGTCCCCGGCGGTCACGGCTCGGCCGTCGGCGGTCGTGGCGAGCACGATGCGTTCCAGCCGGGTACGCAGGTCGGAAAGGTCCCAGGCGAGCGCGAGGATCGCCATCACCTCGGACGCGACGGTGATCTGCCATTCCGTCTCGCGGGGGACGCCGTTCAGGCGGCCGCCCAGGCCGATGACCGCGTGCCGCAGCGCGCGGTCGCTGATGTCCACGACGCGCGGCCAGAGCACGGTCCGGGGATCGATCTCGAGCTCGTTGCCGTGCTGCAGGTGGTTGTCGACGAAGGCGGCGGCGAGGTTGTGCGCGGCGCCTACCGCGTGCGTGTCTCCGGTGAGATGCAGGTTGATCTCGTCCATCGGGAGCACCTGGGAGTATCCGCCGCCGGCCGCGCCGCCCTTGATGCCGAAGACCGGGCCGAGGGAGGGCTGCCGGATGGTGACCGCGGCACGCTTGCCGATACGGTTCAGCCCTTGCGCCAGGCCGACCGCGACCGTGGTCTTGCCCTCGCCCAGCGGCGTGGGGGTGATGGCGGTGACCACGACGTACTTGCCGCGCGAGTTCGCCGCTTCGAGACGTGCCACGGCGTCCAGGCTGACCTTGGCCTTGACCGGGCCGTAAAGCTCAAGCTCGTCCTGACGGATGCCCAGCTCGCGGGCGATCTCGGTGATCGGGCGCGGGACGACGCTGCGGGCGATGTCAAGATCGGACGGAATGCTCATGGCGCACGCTCCTCAGGCATGGACCCAGTTGGATTGGCGGCTCTGGCCGTCTGGCCAGGCCCGGCGGTGCCGGGAGATCTGGTGCGCGGGGCGGCCTCGCGCGGCCCCGGGCGACCGGCGTGGTCGCGGCCGAGGAAGTAGTTCGCCCAGCCGCTGGTGCGGCGCAGCGCGTTGTCCTGGACCGTGGGCGGGCGCCGCAGCATGGCGAGCTCTTCCCCATAGGGGCGCAACCGCTGGTAGGCGCTGGCCCAGATGCACGGCCTGCCGGGGATCTCGCACTCGCCGTCCCGGCTGCCCCCGCAGGGCCCGTTGCGCTGGTTCTTCAGGCACCGCGATTCCGGGCACAGGTAAGCGATCTCCGGCAGGGAGCAGTCTCCGCAGTCGCGGCAACCGTAGAGCGGTATCTTGGCGGCCTGCTCGGCCACGTGCAGGGCGTGGCCGAGGCCGGCCCGCTCACCGGAGCGGAGAACGCCGGCCGCGGCGCGGAACCCCCGAGTGCCGGGCGTGAACGCTATCGTGTGGGCCAGCCGGCTGAGCCGGTACCCGACGGGAGCACGCCCGGCCTTGCCGGGACCCGTCGGCTGCGAGCTGTTGAGGCCGGTGGCCGGGTCTGCCTCGTAGAACCAGTACGCGTCCGGGGGCGACCAGGTTACGTCGCCGGTGAAGCCCCGCCAGTCGTCCGCGCCGAACGTGTCAGCGAGATCGAGTACCCGCAGGTAGTCATCGCCGCGGGCCATGCTGCTGAGATACGCTCCCGCGTACCCCAGTCCGCGGGCTACGGCTACCTGCTTGGCGGCCAGTTCGAGGAAGAACGCCCTGCCCTTGTCCGTGGAGTGGGCCTGGCGTTCCGCGAACTCCAGCAGCTCGGCGGTCACGGTCACCCCGGGGATGCCTGCCCCGCCGTGGAGGATCCGTGCCATCCTCGGGGAGAGGACGATCACCCCGGCCAGCAGGTCCAGTTGCAGGCCGTGGTCGGTGACGTAGCGGATGAGCTCATCAAGCCTGCGCGCGTCGAAACCGACCTGGGAGATCGCGTAGCGTGCTCCCGCCCGGGCCTTGAGCTCGAGCTTGAGGTACTGGGGGAGCAGGTCGCACTCGACCCGCTTGTAGGGGTTGACCACCGCCCCGAGGTAGAGGTCAGCCGCGGCGGGCGGGCTGCCCCAGTGCGCCAGGGTGAGCGGGGGAAACTCCCGGGCCCGGTCCCGTGGCACGCGACGGCTGACCACGTCGTCGGCGATGGCGCCGGAGTTGAGCGCCGAGTAAAGCTGGAGCAGGCCTACCGAGTCGATGTCGAAGACCGGCCGCGCCAGGCCGAACGGTCCTTCCTGCGGGTAGTCCCCGGTAATCGCGAGGACATTCTCGATCCCCGCGCTCTGCAGGCGCCAGCCCAGGCTCATCAGCTCGTTGCGGTTACGGTCCCGGCACGCTACGTGCACGATGACCTGATCGCCCTGGGTGAGTAGCTCGCCCGCGACCACTTCCGGGCTGAGCGTGGCATGCCCGCCCGCACCGTCGGTGATGCTGACGGCGTCCACCCGGGTGTCCGCGCGCAGCCGGGCCGCCACTGACCGGGCGTGATCACCGGCGTTCCCGGCCAGCGGCCCGCGCCAGCCCACGAGCTCGGCCACCGTGGCGAACCCGCCCGGATCGCCGATGCGGTCGCGCAGCCGACGCGATGACGAGGCGGTCACGCTGCCTTCCGACATAGCTGCTGATCCGCCCCTCTCGGTACCACGCGACGCCTACCGCGACCGTGCGACCAGATGTCCGCTGTGACAAGGGACTTTGGTCAGGCCAAAGGTCACAGCTGACCTGGACATCGCCCCATCGGCTTGGCCGCCAGGCCGACCGGGTCAGCCTGGCGGCCTCAGCGCCGTTACTCGGTGGTCACGGCGTGCAGCACGTTGAGCCGGGCGGCGCGCCTGCTCGGCGCGATGGCGGCCGCGATGCCCGCGAGCCCGGCCAGCGCGGCCAGGACGAGCAGCTGCTCGACGGGGAACACCAGGTGGGTGATGCCCTGGGAGTGCAGCGCGGCGACGATCGCCCAGCCGAACAGCACCCCGAGCACCAGCCCCTGGACGGCGCCCAGCAGGGAGATGACCAGCGACTCCGAGCGCACCATCGAGCGCAGCTGGCCCCTGGTGGTGCCGACCGCGCGCAGCAGGCCGAGCTCGCGGGTGCGCTCGTAGATCGACAGGGCGAGCGTGTTCGCGATCCCGATCAGCGCAATGACCACGGCGAGCGCGAGCAGCCCGTAGATCAGGTTGAGCATCTGGTTGACCTGCTGCTCCTGCTGCGCCTTGTACTGAGTCTGGTCCATGAGCGTGACGTTCGGGTAAGCGGCGAGGACGCCATGGATCGCGTGCTGGCCCGCGCTGGCGCTGACCCCGGGAGCGAGCTTGACGAACACATCGATGTCGAGGGCCTGCGGGAAGTTCGCCTGGGCGGCCGCGAGCGGCAGGACGTAGTCGCCGGCCAGCTCCCGCACGCTGTAGATCACCTGGACGGTGTAGGTCTTGCGCCCGGTGGTGGGGTACGTCACCGCGATCTGGCTGCCGATCCTGAGGTGCCTGTCGGTCGCGGCCTGGGTCGACACCGCGATCCCGGTGGGGGTCATGCTGGCCAGCCGCCCCTGGGTGACCCCGATGTCGAACAGCCGGCTGGCCTGGACCGGGTCGGTGGCGACGACGGGCGTGGTCTTGCCGTAGAGCTGCACGATCCCCGAGCGGATCCCTTCGGTGGCGCTCACCTGCGGCAGCGCGTTCAGGGACCGTTCGATGTCGGGGCTGAAGCCGCTGGAGCCGCCGGCGATCCCGCCGTTGCTGAGCACGAAGTCGGCGCGGACCGCGGAGTCGATGATCGAGTTGACCGAGGCCTTGGTGGACGAGGCCAGAATGGTCATGAACGATACCAGGGTCACGCCGACCATCAGCGCGGCAGCAGTGGCGGCGGTTCGCGCGGGGTTGCGCATCGCGTTCTGCTGGGCCAGCTTGCCGGTGGTGCCGCGCATGGCCAGCGGGGCGCCCAGCAGGTGGCTGACCGGTCGCGCGACCAGGGGCCCGAGCAGGGCGACGCCCAGGAACACCACGCCGGCCCCGGCGCCGACCTCCACGATCCGGCTGCCGGTGTGGCCGAACAGCCCGAGCCCCAGGACCGCCGCGCCGCCGGCCGTCACGATGGCGCCACGGGCCACGCGCCGGGCCGACAGCTGGCGCGGCTCGGCCGCCACGTCCTGCAGGGCCGCGACCGGCGGGATCCGGCCCGCGCGCCGGGCGGGCGCGACCGCCGAGACCAGCGTGATCACGGTGCCGACCACGAGGCCGACGGCCACCGTGCGCAGGCCGACGACCAGGCCGGTAGCAGGGAGGTCGAAGCCGAGCGCGGCGAGCCCGGCCTTGAGCACGGCCGCCAGCCCGATTCCCGCGGCTACCCCCGCGGCCGACGCCAGCACCCCGATGACCAGGGACTCGCCGAGCACCGAGCCCATTACCTGACGGCGGCTGGCGCCGACGGCGCGCAGCAGGGCCAGCTCGCGCATCCGCTGCGCGACGCTGATCGAGAATGTGTTGAAGATGACGAACGACCCGACGAACAGTGCGATGAACGCGAACACCAGCAGGAACACGTTGATGACGCTCAGCGCCTGATGGACGGACTGCTGCCCTTCGGCGGTGACGGCCTGCCCGCTGACGACCTCGATCTTCGGGTTATGGATGGCCGCGTGAAGACGGCTCACGAGGTCGGATTGCGACACCCCAGGCGCCGCCTCCACGCTGATCTCGTCGACCTTCCCCGGCTGGCCCAGCACCTGCTCGGCGGTGGCCGGTGTGAACGCGGTGATGGTCGCGCCGAGCGGACTGTCCGCGCTGCCCCAGGTGACAATGCCGGTAATGGTGTAGGTGGCCGGCCGCGCCTTGGTGAGCACGACCACCCGGTCGCCGACCCTGAGATGCCCCACGTCGGCGGAGTGCTTGTCGATCACTACCTGCGTGCTGGTGCGCGGCGGCGACCCGCCGGGCAGCATCCGCAGCGGGTTGAGCGCGGCGACGTCCGTCCAGGCCACGCCGAGCGTAGGCGGGCCGTTGGACGCCACGCCGATGGGCTTGCCGTTGCGCCCGACGAGCTGGGCGTAACCCTCGACGCCCAGGGCGACCGCCTTCACTCCGGGCACCCTGGCCACGGTGCTGGCCATGGTGGCGTCGATTTGCTCGCGCTGGCTGGTGAAGCTGGCCCCGGGGTTGAACGCCTGCCTGGCCCGGACCACCGCGCCGGTCCCCTGGTAGATCTGGGTGTAGAGCCCGTTGAACGTCGAGTTGATGGTGTCGGTGAGAACGTACGTGCCGGCGATGAACGCGACGCCCAGCAGCACGGCCAGCGCGGTCAGCGCGTACCGCAGGCGATGCGCGAGGACGCCCTTGAGTGTGACGCGCCACATGTCACTCAGCCCCTTGCTCTCCCAGCTCACGTATGGCGTCGAGGATCCGGTCGGCGGTCGGGTCGGGCAGCTCCCGGACCACCCGCCCGTCGGCCAGGAACAGCACCCGGTCCGCGTACGCGGCCGCGCGCGGATCGTGGGTGACCATGACCACGGTCTGGCCGTACTCGTCGACGGCCCGGCGGATCTGGGTCAGCAGCTCGGTCGCCGACCTCGAGTCGAGGTTGCCGGTCGGCTCGTCGGCGAAGATCAGGTCGGGGCGCGTGACCAGGGCCCGGGCGGTCGCCACCCGCTGCTGCTGGCCGCCAGACAGCTCGGCGGGACGGTGCCCAAGCCGGTCGGCGATCCCCAGCGAGCGTGCCAGCCGGTCTACCCACACCCGGTCGGGCTTGTGCCCGCCCAGCGTCAGCGGGAGCACGACGTTCTCCGCCGCGGTCAGCGTGGGGACCAGGTTGAAGGCCTGGAAGACGAAGCCGATGCGCTCACGGCGCAGCAGCGTCATGGCCTTGTCGTCGAGCGAGCCGAGGTCGACGTCGCCGACCAGCACCCGCCCCGTGGTGAGGCGGTCCAGGCCGGCCAGGCAGTGCAGCAGCGTCGACTTGCCCGAGCCGGACGGCCCCATGATCGCCGTGAACCTGCCGACCGCGAAGTCGGCCGAGATCGAGTCGAGCGCCCGCACGGCGGTCGCGCCCTGTCCGTAAACCTTCACGCCGTCGATGATGCGCGCGGCGGCCGCCACCCCCGCGCGTCTCGCAGCCGCCTGCTCCCGGGTAATCGTCATTGGTCCGGCCCCTCCTAACCAGGACCCTGCGGAGCCAATCTCCTGGGCCAGATTCACCGTGGCGGCAGTCTCCGTGGCGCGCTAGTGACCAACGTCCCGTCCTGAGCCGGACCAGGGTCCCCGGCGGGCCGACACCCGGGGGTCACGCCGGCAGGCCAACCCAGATCTCCCGCCGCGGCGAGACCGGCCTCCCGCTCGGGTCCAGGACCATCGCGCCCGCTGCCGCGAGGGCACGGCGAGACCGGCGATAGTGGTGGCCGCACAGCAGCAGTTCGGTGGGATGGGGCCGCGCCGGTGACGGCGGCATGACCACGATCACGGCCGGCCGTGACGAGCAGCAGCAGGCGCGGTTGGCGAGCCCGAACGCGCGCCAGTTAACATCGAACAGGGGGTGCGCCGCCATCTCACTGGGCGGATCGACCCGTTCTGCGGCGTCCCGCGGCGTGTTCGTCATCATGTGCCTAGCATCCGGCGGACCGCCCGGTGGCGGGCAGGGCCGTTGCGCCTCAATGGCGTGGGACGAATGGCCCGGGAGCAGAGGGCCATTCCGGCCGGCGTCCGGGGCCTTGCCCGCGGGGGGAGCGGAGCCTGGCCGCGACGGTCGGCAGCGCACGGGCCGCTATGACCTGGCCGCCTTCGTCGAGGACCTGAGCGGCCATCTCCTCGAGCAGGTCGGCGACCGGACGGGCCGCGGTGCCCCAGTCCGGGCAGTCGCTGCCGGTGACGGCTACGAGGCCGGAGGCCAGAGGCTAACGTCCTGGATAAGCGGCTACGCCCCGCCCGGGTGCTCGGCCTTGTGGCGCACTCTCATCCGGGTGTCCGGCCCGGGAAAGATCAGCGAGGTATAGTCGCCGGCCACCCAGTGAACGAGGTAAGGCGGCGAGCCGTCGGCGTTCTTCAGCCCGATCACGACGCCCACCCGGCGCGACGGCACGGGCACCGTGCTCTCGACGATCAGCTCGTCACCTACTTGCGCTCTCATGGACTCGCCCCCTAACCGGGGCCGCGTGCTGCTGAAACGGACACGATCCCTAACGTTGCCCGCTGGCCTGCCGACGTATAGGGACGCTGGGCCCCGCCCGGCATGACGCAGGTCCCGGCTCCGGCCGCGAGCGGTCGCCGGAGGTCCTCCGCCGCGCGGACCTTTGGCGGGACCTTCGGCCCTGGCCGCCTGCCCCGCCTCGGAGCGGAGTCGGAGGCTGGAGGGAGGTTCCTATGTCATTCACCGGAGTCAGCAACCTTGACTACGGCATCGATATGGCGATCACGTCGGCCGAGGCTGAGAAACTACGGAGCATCCGCAGCGGGGTGGCGAACGTGCTGTCGGTATACCTGCCGGTCCCGTCTGACCCGGCGGAGCTGCCCGGCTTGCCCGCGCTGACACGTGACCTGATCGACGCGGCCGTGACGGCCAGCGGACCGGGCTCACGGAACAAGCCGGGGAGGCGATACCGATGAAGCTGATCACTGCGATCGTCAGGCCAGGCAAGCTCGATGACGTCATGCGCGCCGCCACTGAGGCCGGAGCCCGCGGGCTGACCGCCACCGAGGTCCGGGGCTTCGGCCAGCAGTACGGTCACCTCGAGCCGTCCGTCCGCCAGGTGGAGCAGAAGGTGCTAGTGCTGCCCAAGCTGCGCGTCGACGTCGTCGTCCCGGACGAGATCGCGGAGTCAGTGGTGAGCGCCATCGCGAAGTCGGTCAGCACCGGCACCATCGGCGACGGGAAGATCTGGGTCAGCGACGTGGACAGCGTGCTGCGCGTCCGGACCGGCGAGCGCGGCCGCGACGCCGTGTGAGCGCGCGGGAGAGGTCATCCCTGGCGGGTTGTCCAGCGGGGACCGGTCAGGGCCCAGTCGGAGTCCCACGCGGCCAGGCGCCGCCGGTCGAGCACCAGGCGGGCCAGCCCGTAGCACATGGCGAGCACGAGCCCGGCGCCGCACGACGCGCCGAACGGGAGAGCGATAGCGCCGAACACCAGGCTGGACTGGCTCGGAGGCGGGTCGGCAGGCTCGCCGGAGCCGTTCAGCCAGACCAGAACCCGGGCCCCGGTCGGCGCGCCCGCGATGCCAGGTGCGGTTCCCGTGGTCAGCAGGCCCGAGCGCCACTTCCCGTCGGGTAGCCGCCAGCGGGCGAGGGCCTGCCCGTATCCGAACCAGTAGCTGGCGGGCGGCCCGGCCTGGGACAGCACCGCCACGGCGTGGTGCAGCTGTGCGGTGCGCGCGCGCTCCCACTGGTAGATGCGCATGCCGAAGAAGGGCGCGATAGCGACGGCGCACACGAACGCAGCCGACAGCACGGCCACGATCACGGCCTCGGTCCGGTCCGAAGACCGCCGCAGCTTGTTGCGGCTCATGAAGAACCGGATCAGCCGCCGCGGCAGCTGGCGGCCCGGCGCCCTGGCCTCGCCGGCCATTGTCATCACCTCCGGCCGATCACGCCTTCCCAGCCTGCGACAGGCCGGCGCGTCCAGGTCAGGGGCGTAGGCCACCGGCTCGCCGGGCCCTTAGTCCATGCCGGACATCACCGGCTTGCCGGGCGCTCGCTGCTTCGTCGCTGGCGCTGCGGCGCACCCCCCGGGCATGACTTTCGGCCCTACCGGTCGCGAACGCTTGATCGGACCATGCAAGGCAAACCTGCGAGGAGGTGGAGATGATGCAAGCGAAGGTGGGAGACGAACTCACGGTCAAGGGGCGTCACCAGGGCGACGACGACCGCCATGGCGAGATCATCGAGGTTCACGGCGAGAACGGGGCGCCGCCCTATCTGATCCGCTGGCGGGATGAGCACGAGAGCCTCTTCTTCCCGTCCTCCGACACCGTGGTCGAGCACCACCCGGCGACCGCGCCCGGCCGCTGACGCCCTCCGCACCGACGGAGGCCGCAGCGGAGGACGCTTGCCGCTTCCCGTGACGATCACACCGGATGTCCAGGCGAGCCGACGGAAGGAGCGGACGTGAGCTGGCAAGACAGGGCCGCCTGCGCAGGCGCGACCATGCTGCTGTTCTTCGGCCCAGACGGGGAGACCCAGGCGGAGCAAGTGGCACGAGAAACCGAGGCCAAGGCTGTCTGCGCATCGTGCCCGGTGCGCGCGGACTGCCTCGCCTACGCGCTGCGCCATTCGGTCAGATACGGGATATGGGGCGGGCTCAACAGGCGAGAGCGCTCGCTCGAGCGCCGCCGCGGGGGCCGCAGGGCCAGCGCCGCATGATACGAGACCACCAGGCCGTGAGCGGGGACCCGCTGCCGACGCGCGGAGCAGCCGGGCTGTGACACGCGTATGACCAGGTAAACGCGCACCGAGCCCTTCCAGCCAGCGGCTGGCCCGGCCGGGCCAGCCAAGGGCGAGGCGCGGGCATGACACGACGTGCTGGGGACCTTCGCCCCTGGTCCCGGCGGGGCCGGGGGCCGGATGCTCAGTGAATGACTAGCGACGATCGCATCACCGGGCTGGAAGCCCAGATACGCAAGCTCCAGGCCGAGCAGGCCGAACTGCGCAAGCAGCTGGCCAAGGCCCAGCTCGACCAGTGGCGAGGCCGCATCGAGGACCTCGAGGTCCAGATGCACCTAGGCGCCATGGAGGCTAGCGACAAGCTGACGACACTTATGCACCAGCTCCGCGACAAATGGGCTGACGCCCGGCGGCAGATCGAGGAGAACATCTCGACGGCGTCTGGCGCGGCGGACACGGTGCGCACCGGGCTCGAGAACGCCGTCGGCGATCTCCGCAGAGCACTCCTTGAAGCCAGGAACAAGCTCACCTGACCTCGCCTAGCGGGTATCGCCCCGTTAGGTGCCCTAGAGGAGTCACCACCAGCCGCACCAGCAGGAAGAAGGTGGTTGATCATGGCGACGGTTGACAGCTGGCCGGTTGAGATCTCACTCCGCGCGGAAGACAGAGTGACGCGTGCCGAGGCCCGGCTGACCAGGAACGGGGCGGGCATGGTCGGCAGCGGCATTGCCCGCCGCAATCCCGACGACCAAGAGACCACGCAGATCGGGGAGGAGATCGCGGCCGCGCGGGCCCTGTCCGACCTTGCTCACCAGTTGCTCAGCTATGCGGCGGGGCAGATAGAGGAGATCACGCATGAGCGCGCGCGCCTGCACATGTAGACGGCGCGGCGACCCGATTGCGGGCCAGACTGCGCAGATGATGCCTAGGGTGCGCGGCTCGGGGCGAACTCGGGTGCCGCCGTTACCAGACGCGCGTCAACGGCCCCGAGGTCACAGGGACGAAAGTCTCGCCGACACGAGTCTGTCGGCGAGAACTATGAGACTTTGGCCACTTCGCACCATATGAGCACCCTCATACGGTGATTAGAGGCAGCCTCGGGCTGTCGTCCAATGGCGCAGCGACGGTTCGCACTCCCTAACCGGATGGCGCGATACGTGGGTTCGCCCCTCGCGCGCCCTGGGTCCGACTCCCGGCTGTGCCACGCCCGCCGGGCAGAGGTGGCACCTGGGCGGCCGGGAGGCTGGCCTCCGGCGCGGTCCAGGGGCTAGGCACTCGCCCGCCCGCCCCGGCGGCCTTCGGCCAGCTCCGTGGTGATCGTGAGGAATGTATCGCGCGGTCCGGGTGCCCACGGCACGAGCGGCACCGCCCGGTACCGGGCCGACATTCCGGGATCGGTGACCAGCGCGGCCCGGCCTATCACCGTGACAGACCAGCCGGAGCATGTCGCGTTGTCCAGCTCATCGGCCTCGAACGCGACGATCGTGTCGTGGACTTTGCGGGCCACGGTGGAGTCGTCCGCCGTGCGAATCACGATCAGGCCGTCGACGAGCGCGAAGTTCATGAGCCGCACCGTGGGCAGCGCGTTCACCGTGAAGATGAGCCGCCCGACCGGCACGCTCGCCAGCAGTCTGAGCGACTCTCCACGGTCAAGGCGGGTGAACTCGTCAAGCTGGCCCTCGCGCCAAGCCTCGTTCATCCTTGGAGGTTCTTCCCGCCGGACATGCCGTGCCCAGGGCCGAAGGTCCCGGGCCCTAGGCTGATTATCTTGGGTATAGCGTGAGGGCAGCCGTACCACTGGCTCACCACCGATCTTGTACCTAGCGGACCGAGCGCCAAGCCGCGCCCCACGAAGACGCCGACGGACCTGCGGGATGTTCCCTTTCGCCCCGTTAACCTGCGCCGACGCGCCACGTGAAGTCGGCGCCGGCCCACGGCCCCAGGCTGCACCACGACGCCTCCCGGCGGGTAGCCGCTACAGGTCTCCCCCAGCCACCAGGTGGCCTGGCTCGCACTCCACCAGCGGCGGGGTTCCAGCGCGGCCGCCTCCGTCGGGTGGCGGCTCGTCCTGGCCGCCCGGAGGGACGCCCCGGGTCGAGGACGTCACCCGGGGCTAGCGGCGTTGGCGGCGGGTGCTGGCTCGGCGCTGAGCTTGTCGACCACGTCGACCACGCCGTCGATATCACAGATCAGCCTGATGGCGACTGGGATCAGGTCGTGATGGTCCTGCTCCCCCGGCGGGCCGAGCAGGGTAACGACCCCGCCGTGGACGGCCACGGTGATGGTCGCCGGATCCGCGAACAGGATCTCGGTCAGCAGCTCCCGTACCTCGGCCTCGATCTGGGCGTCCGGGCGGAGGAACACGCTCAGCAGGTCACGCCGGCTGACGATGCCGAGAAGCTTGCCGCTGGGGTCGACCACCGGCAGTCGCTTGACGTGGTTGTTGCGCATCACCGCGGCAGCCCGGGGGATCGGCGCGTCCGGGTGGATCGTGATCGCCGGCTTGGTCATCAGCTCCTCGGCGGTCAGCTTCGGATGCTGCGCGGCCTGGCGGCGCGTCCACGCCAGAACCCCGGTTCTCCCGGTCCTGGCCCGGCGGGCGGTCTGGTCCTGGGCGGCCAGCAGGTCGGCCTCGGACACCACCCCGGCCACGTGCCGCCCCATGATCAGCACCGGAACCGCGCTGATCTTGTGCTCGGCCAGCAGCTGCGCGATCTCCTTGTACTGGGTGATCCGGTCAACCGTCACCACATCGGTGGTCATGACATCACGGACCGTGCTGTGCCAGCGGCCATGGTGGTGCGCCTCGGTCGGCGGCGTTCCTCCCTGCTTCTTGCCATCACCCGGCCGGGCGGCGGCGGCAGGCTGTTCGGCCATGCTCTCCTCGATGACGGCGCGCGCCCGCGCCACGTCCGCCGCGCTGGCCCTGCCGTGCAGGGACTCGTAGTAAGCGGCGCCGAGGTGGCGGAGCATGGCATCCATATGAGCATCACGGTGTGTCATGTCCGTTCCCTCCCTTGTGATCTCGGATTCACCCGGGCCGAGCTTGCGGCCCGGGTGTCCTCGGTTCCCGTCATCATCAGTGTGTCTCCGTGCCGACCTGCTGGTCACGGCTGAATGTCACCCGTCCCAGGGACTTCCGTCACCACCGTTCGGCCCTGCCCGGCCTGGCCGGGCCGTGCTCTGGTGAAGCGAACGGTCTCTGCGTGAGGGTGATGGCGATGAGCCTGCTGAGCCAGGTGCTCGTACTGGTGCTGAGCTTCCCGGGGGTGGGGTTGCTGCTCTGCGCCCTCACCGCAGCGGAGCGGTGGGCGCTCAGCGACTCATCTCGCGACAAGCCGCCCCGGCACCGCCACCGCCGCGCCGCGCCGTCCGCCCGGCGGGCGGCCCGGTCGCGCCCTCCGGCCTGGTCGGGCCCTTCGGCCGCCGCGTAGGGACCTTCGTCCCTGCCAGCGCGCCGCTAGCCCGGCTTGGGCCGGCGAAGCCGGGAAGATCGAGTCAAGTTTGTGGATCTTGGGTCTGGGTTGTTCAGGCAGCCAGGCCGGCTCGGGTGAGCAGGTCGTCGAT
>Ga0070698_100002118_pt1 | contig 22063 bp, 18 predicted proteins | sample KBSK1502metaG_FD_65477 | JGI IMG/M metagenome (GOLD analysis project Ga0070698, IMG submission 65477) | Corn, switchgrass and miscanthus rhizosphere microbial communities from Kellogg Biological Station, Michigan, USA - KBS K1-50-2 metaG | ecosystem: Host-associated > Plants > Roots >...
CTCCTTCGAACCCAACGCTCCACCATGCGGTGACTCGACTAGAAAACCGCCTACGGGAAAAATTAGCCACGCATGTGACTATTCATCATCAGGAAAAACGAGGCCGAATCGAGATTCAATATTACGGCAACGACGACCTTGAACGCATCCTCGCGCTTTTGGGTGTGAAGGCTGAGTGATGCCGGATCATGCGGCCTTTCTCTGCGTATCGGCGCCGGGCATGCAGCAACATTCTTGGCGGCAAGCTTGCCCCTAATCTCGGAGGGCGCAGCGCTTCCGACTTCGCCGATTTTCAGCGATTTGCAAGTTCCGCGGTTAAGGCTTCGTCGGACACGTGCGCCGCCCGGGAACGTTCCGGCATGTACCGAGTAATCGAGCCCGGAAATCTGTTGCCGGCGCGTCCGGGGCCGTTCTCGTCTTTTTTGCTCCTCGCGGTTATCATCCTGTTTCTTTGTTCATGCGAGAAGAAACCCGAGACTGAAAAGTCGAATCAATCTCCCGGTGCCGGTCAGACGCCACCCTCGTCGACAACGCCACCCTTGCCCCCCCGGCGAAAGGCAATTTGGAACGATTTCAATGGCGAACGCGCTCTTGATACCGCACGGGCAATCCTTCGCTTCGGCCAGAGAATTTCGGGAACCGAACCGCTAAACCAGCTCCGCCCTTACATCATCGGGGAACTCAAGCGTTCCGGATGGCAAGCCGAGGAACAGCGATTTTCCGAGCAAAGTCCCGCTGGCCGTCAGATCGAGTTTTGCAGTCTGATCGCTCACTCTGCCCGGCTTCCGGTGATCACTCCGCGGCTGATCGTCGTCGCGCATCTCGATACGGTTGATCTGGGAATCGCTAGCGACATAGGAGCTACTGACGGCGCAGCCAACACTGCGATTCTCATTGAGATCGCCCGGACCCTTGCGATTGATCCACGGTTAGCATCCCATATCGAATTGCTTTTTTTAGACGGGCATATGCCATTCCACCAGCTAGGCCCAAATGATGGGCTTTTTGGCAGCCGATTTTACACCCAAGCGCTACGTATCAATCAACACACCAAGGATGTGGGTGCCGCCATCTCTCTGGAAAACCTCGGAGAGCGCAATGCGACTCTTGCTTACCCGCCGAACTCCGATTCCGGATTGATTGAGCAGTTCCGGACCGGCGCGCAAGCGCTCGACCTAAAACTGGAAGCTGGCAGCCGTCCTCTTCTGCTAGATCATGTCCCTTTCCAGGAGGCGGGTATTCCTGCGCTGGCATTGTTTGATGCTAATTCGCCGATTTTGAATACAGCGGATGACACCGGAGATCATCTCGGATCAGAAGCACTTGCGAAAGCAGGTTATCTCGTCCTTTATATCCTCTCCAAACAAATTACCGATCAGCGCTGATGGTTTCCAAGCAATTGATTTTGTACGTAAAGCCGGGTTGTCCGTGGTGCCGCCAAGCAGAAAATTATCTGCGGGAACATGGTTACACCTATGAGTTGATCGATGTGATCAGTGATCGCTCCGCGTTCGCCGAGATGAAACGACTTTCCGGCCAGACCTATGCTCCCACTCTTGCTTTCGGCGATCTAATACTGCCGGATTTTGGTCCCGAAGAGCTGGAAGAATTTCTTCAACAACACCAGATATTGCCTTAACCTCCTTTCTGCCCCTTTTGTTTTTCTACGATGTTTTCTTCAATTTTGCTCGTGCTCGGTGTCGTCGTGTTAGGTGCGGCATTCCGTTCCTACCACAACCCAATTTGCCAGCGACTGAGCGTCACCTGTTTTTTGTCGGCCTCTTTTCTGATCGGATACTGGCCAACTGGGAGTTGGGCACTGGGATTCGCCGCCGTCTCTTTGTGGTTCCTCTTGCCTTGGCTGGAGATTCTCACGCGAATCCGCCGGATGCGCCTGCCGCTCGATCGCGCTTTTCGCGAGAAAACGCCGCCTCGCGCTGAACTCTTTCCTCTCTTGGAGGACCTAACTGACGAAATGGAAAAAGAGGATTTTGAGCTGGCCGAAGATGTCGGTTATGACTCAGAAGTACAAGAGCAGTTCTTGCGACTCTTCCATCGTCCCTCTGACAATGTCCAAGCCGCTGTGTGTTTGGTGAATCAACGAGAACTGGCTTTTTACTACGTCAGTTTGATGACGCGCTCTCGCGACGGCCAGCTCTTCGTCACTTGGAACTATCCGTTTGCGTACTCGCTCAAATTCACACCTAAGACCCGAGTCCGTCGCGTCCGGTCAACTATGACTACGCACGAAATGTGCGAGGCTCATCGGTCTCTGCTGAAAAAAGGGAGACTTCGTGACGGCGATGTTCTTCCGGTTAGCCCGGAAGAGTCACGCGGACTTTTGGAACAAGATCTTAGAGCTCAGATCGATCACAACGTAAGATCCGGTCTCCTAAAGCCGGTTGGGGCAAAACAGGTCTGCTACACTTGGCGTGGGATGCTTTACCTCTGGTTCCAATTCCTGCTCGATTTCGTTCGGCTGTAGGCACGGATCGCCCCGGCCCGACGTCGCCGAGGTACAGCGATGTCCTTCATCGTGCACTGAGGCTATGTTGGACAGGCTGTGTGCCCTCCCCCACCATGCGACCGGTAACACCCAGCTTGGGGAGGGATCGCAGCCTGACTAGTGTACCGTCTCGCATATAATGATGACGTCGCCGCAGGTCAGTTGGCTGTTTTTCAAGGCGCGAGCGACGAGCATATTTAGATTGATACGTAAGGAGCGAGCAACGCGGAAAAACAGCCAACCGGCCGCGGCCCGGAGGGTTGCGTTGAAAATGGGCCGGCGGCTGCGTTGCTCGTCGGTTACGTATCGATTCAGATATGCGCCCTCCTTTCCGCCAGTCCGGCTCGGACCGCCTTGCCGGCGGCCCATTTTGAACGCAACGTCGTCACCATTATATGCGAGACGGTACACTAGAAGTCCGAAGCGTAGATGCCTTTAACCTCTCTCCACTAAGCGGCGAAAGTTGGCTCCCAGGATTTTCTCCTTTTCTTCGGTAGTGAGTCCCGCACCAGCAATCTCTTCCAGAAACCGATCAAACGTCGGCTCTCTTATTTTCCGGGGATAGAGCAGCAACGGATAATCCGATCCGAACAGAATTCGGTCAGCACCGATCAAATCGACGACTTGGCGGAAAACCCGCGCATCATAGAGCAGTGGAGAAGCCGCCGTGTCATACCAGACATTTTTCAGATATGGTCGGACTCGCGGGTTCAATTCATAGAACGGAATCCCGCCACCCCAATGGGCGAAGATGAATTTGGCGTCCGGAGATCGCTGCGCTAGCCGTAAGTAAGGGGGCAACGGTGTCGGCATCGTCACCGCGTCGCTCACTGTGAGAGGATCGGTTACGTGGAGATTAATCGGCAAATTTCGCTCGACAGCGATTCCCACGACCCGCTCCCAATACGGATCATCGAACGTGAATCCTTGCGCTTGGGGTAGGATCTCACCAATCCCGCACAAACCAACATCCAAAGCACGCTGCAAAGCGTCGAGCGCCTCCTGTCCCGCCGCTGGCTGAACGGCTGCAAATGCCGACAAACGATCGCTACGTTCGCGAACCCACTCAATAAACCAGCCGTTTTGTTCGTTACAGGTTGATTGCTGCTCCCAATACCAACCAAGCATGACACAACGCTCGATGCCGGCTCGATCCATATCAGCGATCAGCCGGGGAATGTCCGCCCATCCCTGTATCGTCGCGCGCTTCGCCGGTGCTACCGATTCAGTCCACCACGGCTCACCACGAGCGACACCCCAAGCGATCGGATTCGCGAACACTTCCGGTGGATACATATGGATATGGCAATCAATAATCGGGACCATTGGAGTCGAAGCGAATGACCAATAGCAAATAGCAGATAGCAAATGAAGGCTAACCGAAATAGCTCCAGAGCACGCAAAGAATTCCCCCTTTGCTTACGTCAGGCGGGCTTGTTTCCTGCGATCTCGTCGCTTCGGCGGGACAAGTCGGTGCGCTACTCCGGGTTCCGGGTTCCGTTCGATCATGAGCGCAACGGTGATCCGCCAAACAACTACTCCACCTCGCGATCAGCGTATTTGCCGGGCTCAATCCAACGGGTCTCAGCACTATGGTTCACGAAAGCGACGTCCCCCACGAGTTCGACGCCGGCGCGAAATCTCCAGGGTCCTTGAATTTTGAGCGAATGGCAACGAACCAAAGAAGGGACTCCGTCCTCAATGAGTTTCTCAAGGCGATCCACTAATTTATATTCGTCGGATAAACGGATGACAGGCGGATGTCCGTGGCGCTCTGGCCGAACCGTCAAACGCCATTGAGAATCCAGCTCGTACGCATCGGAGCGTACCGCCAGGAGATCTCCGGTCGTTTTGACCGGTGCAAACCGCGATCGAGGTACTTCGATCGCGCTCGCGCCAGCAAAGCATTCGATTGCAGCTCCCATCGCAGTCTCAAGTTGATAGACCTTTGGCGAAGTCTTATCCCGAGGATCGATATTCTTTTGGTTCCGAATCATCGGCAGCGGAATAAAACCATTGCAAGCGGCGAGCGCGTCGCGAAGGGCGTCGAGTCGAATCCAGAGATTGTTGGTGTTAAAAAATCGGTGCCGCTTGATATCCTGAAAAGCACTCTCATCCTCTTCTCGACATTGCGCAGACTCACGCAAGAGCAGACGCCCATCCCGGTTCCTTTTGGCCAGATGCCCCCCTTTACGGTCCGCAGCGGTTCGTCGAGTCACCTCCATCAGGAACGGCGCTCCAGAATCTGCAAAGTAATGCAAAATCCGGAGATCAAGCGTCGCGCCAAGGTTGTCGGAATTCGAAACGAAGAGAAACTTCTTGCCGTTGCTCAGCAACGATTTGAGAAGACCTGAACCAAGCAGCGAAGGGTAGATGTCTCCGTGTCCCGGAGGACACCATTCCAGTTGCGGATTTCTCGGCCAAGCGGCCGGCAACAGGTTCTTCGCATTGATCTTGGGCACTTTGCTCTGCAGAAGCTCCATCGCCGCCGGATCGCCCAACTCCGGATAATGGGTAAGCGCGGCCTTGGTTCCGGCGCTCGTATTGAAGCTATTCATGAAATAGAGTCCCAGCTTGGCCGAATGTTCGGAACGCGTTTGCAGAAATTGGCGAACGATTACATCCAAAAAAGTGATCCCCGGACGAACGGCTAGCAGGCTCTTTGCGCCTTCCAGACCCATGCTGGTTCCCAGGCCACCGTTTAGTTTGAAGATAACGGTCGCGGCCAATAACTCGCTGGGAAAACCGGATGGCGATGCGTCATCCAAGCGAGGCAGCTGTTCTATGGCCGAAATAGAATCCTCGGGAATCAATCCGGTGTCGCGCTCAAGCAGTTTACGATATTGAAAGAGAAAAGCATCGATGGCGGCTGGGCTGATCCCCGCCTCCCGCATCTTACCTTCCACGAGCTTTGGTCCGTCAGTCTTATCCATGATAAGCTTTTTTGTGACTAAAGCGGCTTCTACCTACTTGGCCAGTGATTTGTCCCCAGCAAGCTTTTCCTATCGACAAGCCACCGCTCCATCGTACGGGTACGGTGAGTATGAATAAGATGCGGGTATGGACGGGGGTACCTTATCCCTTGGGAGCAACATGGACTGGGAGCGGCGTCAACTTCGCTATCTACTCTGAAAATGCGACGGGAATCGATCTTTGCATCTTCGATGAGCCGGAAGCGGACCGGGAGAACGTCCGAATCCGTTTTCGAGAAAAGACCGATCATGTCTGGCATCTGTTTCTGCCGGATGCTCAGCCTGGCCAACTCTATGGCTATCGAGTGTACGGGCCGTACGCACCGCAGGAAGGTCACCGATTTAATGCCTCCAAAGTCGTTATCGATCCGTACGCCCGAGCAATTGCGGGAAAAGTACTTTGGGGACCCGAAATGTTCGCCTACCCACTGGGCGGTCCCGCTGAAGATCTGAAACGCGACTACCAGGACAATGTGGCTCTGATGCCGAAATGTGTGGTCGTTGATCCGGCGTTTGACTGGAAGGAAGACCAACCCCTTCGCATCCCGCTGACGGATTCGGTCATTTACGAAGTGCACGTCGCTGGATTCACCAAGCTTTGGGAGATAGTCCCAAAAGAAATCCGCGGAAGCTACTCCGGGATCTGCTCACCGGCAGCCATCGATTACCTGAAAAAGCTGGGGGTAACGGGAGTCGAATTGCTGCCGATCCACGAACATTGTGACGAGGGCTTTCTGCTAGACCGGGGAGTCTCAAATTATTGGGGATATAACACCATCGGGTATTTCGCTCCGGAGAGTAGCTATGCCAGCAGAGGAGTTACCGGCGAACAGGTCAACGAATTCAAATCGATGGTGAGAGAGCTCCATCGAGCGGGGATCGAAGTAATTCTCGATGTCGTCTACAACCACACCGCCGAAGGCAACCACCTCGGTCCAACCCTCAGTTTTAAAGGGATCGACAACGCGGCCTACTACCGGTTGGTGAGTGGCGACCCACGGTACTACATGGATTATACCGGGTGCGGGAATACGCCCAATACGCAAAACCCTCGGGTTTTGCAACTCATCATGGACAGCCTACGCTATTGGGTGAACGACATGCACGTGGACGGGTTTCGTTTCGATCTCGCCACGACCTTGGGACGCGAAGATCATCTCTTCTCCCGTAATTCGGCGTTTTTCGACATCCTGCTGCAGGACCCGCTTTTATCTCAGGTCAAGCTCATCAGTGAGCCGTGGGACGTGGGAGAAGGAGGATACATGGTAGGCGGGTTTCCAGTTCCCTGGTCCGAGTGGAACGGCAAATACCGCGATTGCGTGCGTCGCTACTGGAAAGGAGACGATGGCACCCTTGCTGAGCTCGGATATCGCATCACCGGAAGTCCGGACCTGTACGAGCACCAAGGTAAAAGGCCTTATGCCAGCATCAATTTCGTCACCTCCCACGACGGCTTTACGCTCAACGACCTGGTGAGCTACAACGAGAAACACAATGAAGCGAACGGCGAGGGAAACCAGGATGGCGATAATAATAACAATTCATGGAACTGCGGCACCGAAGGGCCGACTGACGATCAAGAAGTGAAGAACCTGCGAGAGCGTCAGAAACGAAATTTCTTAGCGACGCTCTTCCTGTCACAAGGAGTACCGATGATCACTGGTGGCGACGAGTTTGGTCGAACGCAGCAGGGCAACAACAACGCCTATTGCCAAGACAACGAGATGTCTTGGTTCAATTGGGACTGGACCCCGGAACAGGAGGCACTCTTTGAGTTCACTCGCGAACTTGCCGAGTTCCGCCGGAGCCATTCCGTCTTTCGCCGGCCCAAATATTTTGCCGGGAAAAGAATCCGCGGGTCAGATGTGAAAGATATTACCTGGCTTAGTCCCAAGGGGGCCGAAATGAAGGAATCAGATTGGACAAATGGGTTCTCCAAGTGCCTCGGTATGCTCGTCAGTGGATCGGCTCGAGATGTCCGCGATCGTGAGGGCGAGCCAATCCATGACGACACCTATTTACTTTTGATGAATGCCCATTTCGAGCCATTGACCTTTATCTTGCCGGGACGCGACGAAATTCGATGGCAGACTGTGATTAATACTACAGTGCCGACCGGATTTTTGGAGCAAATCGAAATCACTCCAGCCGGTGAGGAGATTGAATTGACGGAACGCAGTCTCCGTTTGCTGAGACTCTCCGAGGGCGAAGAGCCATTTGCCCACGAAGAATCGAAGAGCACGCGCGAGGGAAGGATACCTTCGAAAACGCCGACCAAACGGGAAACCTGAAAGACGGAAGATGAAAAAAAGAGCTTACTCCCAAGGCGCCGAGTTGATCGGGACCGGCGTTTCGTTCCGGACTTGGGCAAGCGGCAAATCGGCGGTCGAGTTGGTAACGATGGATGACTCCGGCGCTCCATCGCAGGAGCTTCCGATGAGCAGGGACGCTGAGGGGTACCATCACGTGGAAAATCCGGAAGCGTCGGCCGGCATGCTGTACAAATACCGGCTCGACGGTCGCCTGTTTCCTGATCCTGCCTCTCGATTTCAGCCGCAAGGCGTACATGGTCCTTCCCAAATCATCGATCCTTCGACTTTTCGTTGGACCGATAGCGGATGGCGCCGGCCCGACATCGACGATTGGGTCATCTACGAATTGCACGTCGGTACGTTCGCGCCGCAAGGTGCTTACCGCGCGGTGATCGATCATTTTGAACATCTGATCCGGCTCGGGGTTACCGTCATCGAGCTAATGCCGATTGCCGATTTTCCAGGAAAAAGGAACTGGGGTTACGATGGAGTGACTCTCTACGCTCCCTGCCATTCGTATGGTACGCCTGATGATCTCCGTCACTTCGTTAATGCTGCGCATCAAGCCGGACTGGCAGTTGTGCTGGACGCTGTCTACAACCACCTTGGCCCAGACGGAAATTATCTCGGCGATTACTCGCCCAACTATTTCAACGCCAAGCACCATACCCCTTGGGGAGCCGCATTCAATTTTGATGCAGACGATTCCGAGGTGGTTCGCCGGCTCTTTATTGAAAACGCAATCTACTGGCTCGAGGAATTTCATTTTGACGGCTTTCGCTTAGACGCTACCCAGGCAATCCCGGATGATTCCGCAAAACATCTGATCCAAGAGATTACCGAGGAAACGCAGAAGCGCGGCGGCTGGATCATCTGTGAGGATCCGCGCAATGACCGTCGAATCGTGACCTCCCGTGAAAAGGGTGGATACGGTTGCGACGCGGTTTGGGCCGATGATTTCCACCATGTGGTTCGCGTGCAGATGACCGGCGAAAATGAAGGCTATCTCGGATACTTCGAAGGTACGCCCGAGGAATTGCTGCGGACAATGCGGGAAGGCTGGCTTTTCACCGGCCAAATCCAAAAAGATGGGATCCCACGTGGCACCCCTGGTGCAGATATCCAGCCACAGCATTTCGTGCATTGCATTTCGAACCACGACCAGGTGGGTAATCGAGCGTTCGGGGATCGGCTACACCAGGTTATCACTCCGGAAGCTTACCGCGCCGCGTCGGCCTTACTGCTCTTGTCGCCATACACGCCGATGCTTTTCATGGGTCAGGAATGGGGCTGTTCATCACCATTCAATTACTTCACCGACCATGAACCACAACTCGGGCACAACGTGACGGAAGGAAGAAGAAAAGAGTTCGAACAATTCTCCGCGTTTCATGATCCCCAGAGCCGACGGAAAATTCCTGATCCGCAAGCAAACCAGACGTTTTTCAAATCAAGGCTAGCCTGGCAGGACCTGGCCAACCCGGAGCACGTCCGGCTCTTGAGCCTCTATCATGATTTGATTCGATTCCGGCGGACAAAATTGACAGAACGTCGGCGAGGCACTTGGCAAGTTGAGCTAGCCGCTCCGTTTACGATTGCACTACGCTACTACAACACCACCGGCAACGCCGGCGTACTGGTCCTGATCCAGCTAGTCCCTGCCCAAACCATCATCGACGCGGACACCACATTTCTGCGCCCGCGTAAACGAACCGGCTGGCAATTTGCGCTTTCCTCGAACCAACCAATCTACGGAGGCGAACAACCCGGTTTGTACGACCCCCACAAAAAAGAGTTTTCGCTCATTCAACCCGAGGCGATCGTCTTCTTAGAGGAAGGCGAATTCCGACCACAGCCGTAAGCGGAAATGGCATCTCAACCACGCATTCCAACAGCGACCTACCGATTGCAACTCAATCGGAATTTCACGTTCAACCAAGCCAGCGAAATCATTCCTTACCTGGATCGACTGGGTATCAGTGACATCTACAGCTCGCCTTTTTATCGTTCACGCTCGGACAGCGCGCACGGGTATGATGTCACCAATCACAATGAATTGAATCCAGCGATTGGTACGCTCGAAGATTTTGCCGGTTTTACGACCAAGCTCAAAGAGCACGATATAGGTCATATTACCGATTTTGTTCCCAACCATATGGGCATCGTTGACCCGAGCAACGAATGGTGGATGGATGTTCTCGAAAACGGCCCGAGCTCAGCCTACGCGCCGTTCTTTGATATCGATTGGGATCCGATCAAAGAGAACCTGCGCAACAAAGTTTTGCTTCCGGTGCTGGGCGATCAGTACGGGAAGGTCCTGGAACGCGGTGAGTTTCATCTGCAGTTTCGCGATGGGGCTTTTTTTGTCACCTATTACGATTTTGTCTTCCCAATCAACCCGCGCACTTATCCACAAATTCTCCGGATCACGCTCGATAAATTAGGGCGGTACAGCGACGAAGATATGTATTTCGAATTGGAAAGCATTCTTTCTTCGCTGGAACATCTACCGCCGCGCACGGACACGACCGAGGACAAAGTGCGTGAGCGCGCCCGTGAAAAGGAAGTTGTTAAGCGGCGGATCGCTCGGCTTTGTGCCGAGTTCCCTCAGGTCGGTGACGGGATCGAAGGAGCTCTCAATCTCCTCGAGGGTCGAGTCGGCCATCCGCGATCTTTCGACGGTTTGCACGAGTTGTTGAGCGCGCAAGCCTATCGACTTAGCTACTGGCGAGTCGCTGCCGAGGAAATCAATTATCGGCGTTTTTTCGATGTGAATGAGTTGGCCGCGATCCGGGTCGAAAATCCAAAGGTCTTTGCGACGATCCATCAATGGCTCTTCCAAATGATGAGCGACGGCACCGTCACCGGCGTTCGCATCGATCACATTGACGGACTGCATGATCCCAAAGAATACTTAGAAGCGCTGCAACGCCGTTCACTTTCTGATTCCGACGCCGATGGTGAACCGGAAAATCCGGATAAGAGTTTCTATCTGATCGTAGAAAAAATCCTTTCCGAAGAAGAAAGATTGCGCACCGATTGGCCAGTATACGGCACTACCGGTTACGATTTCGCCTCGGACGCCACCCAACTACTCGTGGACTCCAGTCATGCGGATCGTTTCTCGCGGATCTATCGGGATTTTATCGACCGCTACGTCCACTTCGAATCGTTAATATACGAGAAGAAGAAACTGGTGATGGATGTCACTCTGTCCAGCGATGTAGAATCGTTGGGACACCTCCTCAGTGGACTGGCAGAACGGGACCGCATGCATCGCGATTTTACTCTCGATTCCCTCAGCGGTGTCGTCAGAGAGTTAATCGCCTGTTTTCCGGTCTACCGGACCTACATCAATGCCGAAACCGGTGTCTCCGAAACCGATCGACTGGTCATTCTTCGGGCGGTTCGAGCCGCCAAGCGACGAAACGCAGCTATCGACGCTTCCATTTTCGACTTCCTTCGTAGCGTCCTGCTGCTCGAACCGTTCGAGGGCGTTGATCCGACTTTTCGGTCGCTCCAACTAGAATTTGTTTACAAATTCCAGAAGTGCACTGGCCCGATCATGGCAAAAGGGCTGGAAGACACTGCGTTTTACATCTTCAACCGTTTGACCGCATTGAACGAAGTCGGCGGTAATCCGAAACAATTTGGAATCTCGACTGAGCATTTCCATGAGCGCAATCGACTTCGCTTAGCGGAGACTCCCCACACCTTCCTTACGCTGACAACGCACGACACCAAGCGAAGCGAGGATGTGCGGGCACGCATCGCCGTGCTCAGCGAGATACCGGCTGAATGGGAAGCCTGGCTGAAGAGATGGCGTAAATTGACCTCCCACGCTCGAACCGATCTGGAGGGCGAGACCGCTCCGAGCGCCAACGAGGAATATCTCTACTATCAGACCCTGTTGGGGACATGGCCGGTTGACCAAGGCCAAGAACACGATGCGTACGTGTCGCGTATTCAGCGCTATATGCTGAAAGCGATCAAAGAAGCGAAGGTGAACAGTAGTTGGATTCAACCAAACGAAGACTGGGAGAACGCTGTCCGGCACTACGTCGAAGAAACTTTGAAACCACAGGGTCCACTCTGTTCCTCTTTGCTCCCGGCGGCCGAGAAAGTCGCCTGGCACGGGATGCTCAATTCGCTCGCTCAAACAATTCTCAAATTGACCTGTCCAGGCGTCCCCGATTTCTACCAGGGTTCGGAACTGTGGGATTTGCGGCTCGTAGATCCGGACAACCGAGACCCGGTCGATTATGCCGCTCGCGAAAAGGGTCTGGCCCGAATCGAAGAGAGTGACATTTCGCCTTTGTTCAAGGAATGGAAAGATGGCTTGATCAAACTCGCGATTATCCGTCTTCTATTACAGCTCCGCCAACGGGAGCCGAGGCTTTTCCAATCTGGCATCTATTCCTCGCTCTACGCGGCCGGAAGCAAGAAAGATTGCTGCGTCGCCTTTCATCGCCGGCTCGAAGAAAAGTCGGTATTGGTCATCGTACCGCGTCTCACGACGAAACTCGGTCAACCGGGTGAAGCTGTGGATTGGGGTGACACCCAACTGCTGATCGATGAATCGCTGCCCGATATGCAAGATCTGTTCGGCAAGCGTATATTCAAAAAAAGCGCTGACCAGATTCCGCTCCAGAGTCTGGGCGACCTGCCTTTCGCGGTTTTTCATACGTAGGACCGCACGGAATCGCTAGCAGCGGTCGCGCTGGAACGTGAGCTTGGTAGGAGGAGATCCTCGCGTTTGGTGTTTGGCGTTCGGCGTTCGGCGTTGGGCGCTGTTGGCGTTTCCGACGTTCCATCAATCCTTCTCCTCGCGTTTGCTACCCAGATCGACTAAAACGCTGATATCGCGGAAATTCAATGCAGCCCAAGGTCTTTATCAGCCATTCCACCAAGGACAAGGCGATAGCAGACGCGATTTGCCATCAGCTTGAATCCGAGGGAATCAAATGCTGGATTGCTCCTCGTGATATCGAGCCCGGATCCAAGTGGACCGAAGCGATTATGGGCGGCATTGAAAAATGCCGCGCCTTTGTCCTTGTAGTCTCCGCCAACGCCAATGATTCGGAGCACGTCCAGCGTGAAGTTGCCAAAGCGTTCTCGCTTAAACTGCCAGTCATTCCTTTCCGCTGTGAAGCGGTGATGCCCAATCGTAGCCTCGGTTATTTCCTGCAGACGGTTCAGTGGCTTGACGCAGTCGATCCACCGTTGCAGAAGCACCTCGGCGTTTTAGCCGAGCGGGTGAAACAACTGCCGGCCGATGAGCCAGCCTCCCTCCCGGCCGCGACGCCGACTATTCTGGACAGAAAGACTCAACCGAAACAACCCGCATTATCGAAGCGAGTGTTTTGGTTCGGTGGAGTGAGTCTGGTTGCCGCAGCTATCGTGCTTGCGACGGCAGTTTGGTTATTCCTACTCGAAACCAAAGCCGGCAGCAGACATCGGTGCGTGGCGTAGTCACCGCCATTTCGGGAAAAACCATTGAGGTTTGCTCGAAAGAATGAAGCATGGCGAAGACAACCAGTTCGCCTACGCTAATGTGGCCGTCCCAGTAGGCTGTTACGCCATTCTGCTGGCTCGTCCTCAAGGAGAACAATCTGGAGACCCCAATTTTGCTCAGACGCGGGATCAATTAGATCAAAAGGTTAAAAAGTCACCTGGAAACGCCCAGTTGCTTAGTAGTTTGGGAGTGGTCGATGCTCTGCTCGGGCACAAAGAAGCATCCATTTCGGAAGCTGAGCGCGCGGTCGAAATGTTACCGATTTCGAAGGACGCGCTGATTGGTTCCGGCACTGTAACCAACCTTGCCGTGGTGTATGCTTGGAATGACGAATTGGACCAAGCTTTTGGTATCTTGAATCCTCTGGCGAAAACGCCATACGGCATTTATTTCGGCCAACTGAAATTAGATCCGTGCTGGGAGCCGCTGCGGAAAGATCCGCGGTTTGCACAGTTGCTAACCGAGCTAGCGCCTAAGGACTAAGGGAGGCGTTTGGAGCTATCGGCGTTCCCGGCGTGTCGGCGTTGTCGGCGTTGTCGCCGTTCCCATCCCGCATTACTCTTTCCAGTATTGGGTAATGGCGACTGCCGACAAACGCGGACTTTTTCCCTGGATGAGCTCTGTCCGCGAAGCGTTAGCCGCCTATCCGCGGGATCAGCGCTATCTCATCGGAGTCTCCGGCGGACTTGATTCTCGTGTGCTGCTGGAGCTGTTGCAGCAGTTCGGTTTTTCTAGACTGGTGGTTTGTCATCTCAACCATGACCTTCGCGGATCAGCCAGCCGCGAGGATGCAGAGTTCGTGGAGCATCTAGCAAAGCGGCTGAAGCTTCCTTGTTTCTCTAAAACGATTAAAACTTGGCCAAAGAAGAGTTCTATTGAAACAGCGGCCCGGCTAGCTCGGCATCGTCTTTTTTTGGAAGCGGCCAAAGAATTTAAAACGAATCGCATTTTCCTGGCCCATCATGCCGATGACTTGGTCGAGACGTTTCTTTTCAATATTCTTCGCGGCACTGGGTCACTGGGAAACGCTGCGATCGAATTGAACACCACTCTTCGGGTGGACGAACAATTGCTGTCGATCGTACGGCCTCTGCTGAGTGTCTGGAAAGTGGAGTTGCAGGAATTTGCGAAACGAAACCGCCTACTATTCCGCGAAGACGCCACCAATGCCAAGTCGCAGCATACCAGGAATCGCATTCGGAACCTATTAATTCCGGAAATCGAAACCATCCTGGAACGTCCGGTGAAACGTAATTTGTTTCGGCTTAGCCAAGTTGCCCGAGAAGAAGAAAAGCTGTTGGCAGAGGTCACTCCAAGGATCTGGGAGCACGAATCGATTTCGGTGCGCGAGATCGGCGGGCTTCCGGTAGCGCTGCAACGAAGGGTTATTCGCTGTTGGTTAAATCACCTCAAAGTTCCAGACGTCGGATTTGAAGAGATCGAGGCAGTGCGAGCGTTAGTTGAGCGCGAGAAACCAGCGAAAACGAATTTACCTCAAGACCAGTTCTGCCGTCGCAAAGAAGGCCGGCTCTTTCTGGAGCGAAAAACGGAACCGCGAATGAATAGCCGCAAAAGAACGCAAAGAACACAAAAAAGCCCATAAGAATTACCTGATAGGCGGTGCTAGCCAAAAACCCCCGAATCCACGGAGATGAGGTGAGTCTAGAGCGCTAATTATCTTAAAGAGAGAAATACATTGTGCATTGTTCTTCTTTTTGCGTTCTTTGCGTTCTCTTACGGCTATCCTTTTGCGCTCAACGAATCCCGGGTAGCGTGGCCATTCTTTTTAATCATGAATAGCGAAGCACTCCAATTCCTCTTCCATCTGCTCAACACCCCAAGTCCGACCGGGTTTGAAGCTGAAGGCCAGAAAGTCTGGTTAAACTATCTGAGTCGGTTCAGCGATGCGGTCGATAATGACGCGTATGGAAATGCCTGGGCAACCCTGAAGGGAGAAGAGGAATCGCTTACGGTAATGCTGGAAGCCCACGCCGACGAAATCGGCTTTATGGTTCAAAACATCACGGACGAAGGATTCATCTATTTCACCCGTATCGGTGGGAGTGATCGAGCAATCGCCCGGGGTAAACGGATCAAGATTCTGGGTAGCAAAGGGCCGGTGCTTGGTGTGATCGGAAACACCGCGGTTCACCTTCGCGACAAAGATGACGATAAGGTCCCGGAGATACACCAGCTTTACGTAGACATCGGTGCTAATTCTCGAAAAGAAGTGGAAGAACGGGGGATTCGCTCGGGTCATCCGGCGGTGTACACGGATTCTGCGGAAGAATTGGTACCGGGGAAGATTGTCGGACGCGCCATCGATAATCGCATTGGCGGCTTCGTCATCGGCCAAGTTTTCGCCAATCTTTCCTCCCTGCCGGCCAGGTGCGGAGCCACTGTCTACGGTCTTAACGCTGTTCAGGAAGAGATCGGCGGTTTTGGCGCGCGCATGGCCGCGTTTCGCCTCGAGCCTGGTGTGGCCATCATTCTCGACGTCACTCACGCCACTGATTCCCCGGGCATCGACCGCAACAAACACGGATCGGTGAAATTGGGAGCAGGCCCTTCCCTGACTCACGGTACTTCCAACCATCCTTTCCTAGTCGAGCGTCTCAGCGCCGTCGCGCAAGAACTGGAGATTCCAATTCAACACGAAGCATCCTCTCGAACAACGGGCACCGATACCGATCTGATCTTCCAATCGAAACGTGGCATTCCTAGTGCCCTCATTTCCATCCCGATGAGGTACATGCATTCGACCGTGGAGACAATCGATCTACAAGATGTAGAGCGTTGTATCCAACTATTGACCGAGTTTGTGACTCGTCTCACGGACAGCGCGGATTTTCATCAGAAATTTGGAGAGTGAAAAGAGCGATCGGTGGAGGAAAGAAAGACGAGTAAAAGCTCCTTATTGCAAGCGGCGAAGCGGTTCCCGGCTAGGTGTTCGGTACCATCATCCGCTGATGCAGAACCTTAAATGTGGTTCCAGCTCCCGAAGGATCCAAAACAAAGCGCGTCAGCGGATCGGCTTGCTTGAGAGCATCCGGGTACCACTTTTGGACGAAGTTCCGCTGGGTGGTATAGTCGATCTCACTAAAGCCAAGCGCACGGCCCCATCGGCGTAGATCTTCGAAATTCACATCCGCGGTCAGATCCTGTTGCCCGGGTCTCCGATAAATCTCCATTCCCTCCAGGCGTTGATGCTGAAAAAAGGCGCGAAGAGTTCCGGTCAACTTACCGCGGTAGTTCTCAGCAGCGGATCCGCCATAGTCGATCGTCAGCAGGGCGCCTTTCTGCAGCGAAAAAGAAAGTCCCCTCAGCCAGGAGTAGTAAGTTTCGTGAATCTCTACGATTTGACCAATCGCAAAACCCGGAGCTAGCGAACTGCTTTCAGGATCGAGCTGAGCCGGCATCGCGCGCTCGAGCCACCGACCCTCCTGCAGCTCAGTCCAGATCTCATACCAACCTGATTCGGTCCGAACAAATCGGCGGCAAGGAAACGCATCCACAAATTCATTGGAGAAAAGTATTGCTATACCGTCGGCTGCCTTAAGTGCTTCACTAACCAAGTTAAACCGTTTGATCCGACGCGAGCGTCGGTTTCGGGTGCGAACATCGACGACATAGTAACGGAGTTTTTCCCACGGTCGAAAACGTCGGAGAATGATGTGCGCGAGTTGCCCGGTTCCCGAGCCTAATTCTATTATTGTTGGATGCGCCAGCCGCAACGCCCCGGCTTCGGCACGGATCCAATGGGCCAAGGCTCGTCCGAGGGAGTCGTCCAACGTCGCCGACGTCGAGAAATCGCCCCTCCGACCCACCGTTTCCATCTGGACTGAGTAATAACCATGAAGCGGATCGTAGAGTGCCAATTCCATGAACCGATCGAAGCGGACCTTGCCGCTTTCGGCCCGGATCGCTTCTGCTAACCAGCTTGACATGGTATGAATGAGTTCACGCCGCTAGGAAGGCTGTGTTTGCAGCCTCGAGCGCAATGGGAATATCGACGCGATGGCGACCACGACTTCTAATTCGGCAGAACCAACCGCTCTTTGTCATTTGGGATTTGTCATTTGTCATCGGGCGAGGCTAAGCCGAGCCCGTTACGCTTACCCCAAGAACGGGATCGGCCGATTGGTGGCACGTAGAAAGATGAGAAACACGCCGACTGCGAAGAATAGGGCGATGGGAATCCAGGCTGCAGCAATCGGGGGAATTCTTGCGCCCGCTCCGAGGGCCATGCAGATATTGCCGGCCGCGAACAGCGCAATAAACAATAAAAGCCCGCCGGCAACCCCTCCGAGAGCGCCGCGTCGAGAAAACGCTACACACATCGGACTCGCCACCAAGATTACGACCAACGAGTCCCAAGGCAGGGCAAAGCGATACCAGAGCTGAGACCTATAGTCCGCCAATGCTGTCGTGGGAAAATCTGCATTGATCCTCAGATACTGCCGCAGCTCGGGAACGGTCATCATCTTTCCTTTCAAAGCCGAGCTCCCGATCTGCCACGGGGTTTCATTCCAGCCGGTAACCTCCTTTCGGTCGAAAAATTCTTCGTCGGTCACGTTACCGTCGGGGTCGATCTGAGAAACCTTGCCATCGTAAAAAGTCCAAGCGCCATTCGAACGATTGTGCGAAGCCGAATCAGCGTAAGAAATTGCAACAATCGTCTCGTTGGCGTCCTGTTGCGTAACCTCAATACCCTTCAAGTCCTGGCTCTTGGTGTTGAGGTGCTGGACGAACCAGATCCGATGCTCGGGCCGATTTACAAAAATATGGCCATCAAGCAGCGTGGTCTTGGAGTGACCTTTGGAAATCTCGTCGATCATGTAGTTGTTGGCGTAGTACCCCTTGGGCGCTAGCTCGAAATTAAGGTAAGTGGCAATTCCAGTCAGGAGTATTCCGACGAGGAAGAGTGGCCAAAGTACCCGCGGCACACTTCGCCCGGCACTCAGCATTGAGATGATTTCGTTGCGTCGCGACATGCGAGTTAGCACGTACAAAAGACCGAGCAAGACACACAGCGGCAGAAAATTCACGATCATGAAGGGGGACTGAACGAGGTAAAAAAGGGCGATGAGATGAGCCGGAATATGAGCATCTACAAAATTGGGGCCGTTGACACCCAGATCGTAAACCAGCCAAATCCCAAGCATTCCAAAGAGCGCATAGAAGAAAGGGACCAAAAAGCTTTTGAGAAGATAACGATCAAAGATTCCGAACACGCGCCAAGATAAACGGGGTAGATCGGGAGTCCAGTGCCGGGAATAACGCCGAGAAATAACGCCGGTAACGAATTGAAAAGCCGACAACAGGTCCTTTGTCCGGTTTTCTTTCCTCCACAAACAAAACAAGCTAGTGGGCGCTAATCGATAAAGGCAGGAAGGAGTTGCCAATGCTACACCGCGGCAAACATATTCCGCGCTATCGGCGATACCGGCGTTAATTACCATTCCCTCCTCCTGGCTTCTAGATTCCAGATTCTAAATTCTGCCTTCTAGATTCCCGCTCTCCCTTCATCTACACTCTCCCAAAGTGATCGCGCTAAGGGAAGATTTTGATAATGATTTCACCGAGTCGGTACGGACCATTTTCGGAAAAACTGGTCCATTTGCGACCCAAGAAACCTTTGAGTACCGGCCGCAGCAACAGCAAATGGCCTCGGCGGTTGCTCGGGCTTTGAGTGAGGAACGTTCGCTGGTGGTCGAGGCAGGTACGGGAGTCGGCAAATCGTTGGCCTACCTCGTTCCCTCGATTCTATTTGCTCTGGAAAATCGTCGTAAGGCAATCATCTCCACCCACACAATCAATCTCCAGGAGCAGCTTCTGCATAAGGACATTCCAGCTGCCCGGCAAGCGATCAAAATACCGTTCGAGGCAACCCTGCTCAAAGGGCGACAAAATTATCTCTGCCCTAGTCGCCTCGATCGCGCCCTTCAGGGTGGCGAAGACCTTTTCACTTCGACTGATCGGGAGGAATTGCTGCGGATCAAAGCCTGGAGCCAGAGAACAACGGAGGGGACCTTGAGTGACCTCGAAGTCGAGCCCGATTCGGAACTCTGGCTACAGATCTGTAGCGAGCCCCACGTCTGTACTCCGAAAAGCTGCGGAGCCGACGCACGTTGTTTTTATCAAAACGCGCGAAAGCAATTGTTGACCGCCGACATCGTGGTCGTGAATCACACGCTGTTCTTCGTTGCACTGGAGAGCGTCGGCGACCTGGAAAGTCGTACCGCCGGGTATCTGTTTCCGCATGACTTCGCAGTGTTCGACGAGGCGCACACCCTCGAGTCGGTGGCTGCCCGCCAAATCGGAATCGGAATCTCTCAGTATGGGTTACGCCAAGCGTTGCATCGGCTCTATAACCCGAAAACTCAGAAAGGTCTCTTTACGCTGCTTCGCGAAAGCGAGGCGGTAAAGGAAACTGCGGAAGCGCTTGATATGGCGAACCGCTTTTTTGATCAAGTGGAGGGAGCGGTCAGCTTTCAAAAGGGACGTGAGTTTCGCGTTCGCCAACCAGAACTGGTGCCCGACACGATTAGTATGGCTCTCGCTCGAGTGCAAACCGCGATCATTTCCAGCGTGAAAGCGACGGATGATGATCGGCTCAAAAGCGAGCTCCAGGATATCGGTCGGCGCATTCGAGATGCTCGATTCGGAATTGGCGACTTCCTCCGTCAGACGCCGGAGAACCACGTGTATTGGGTTGAACGCACCGGAAGGACTGGACAATACCTTTCACTCAACGCGGCTCCAGTAGATATGTCTGCTGCTTTGCAGCGTTTGTTGTTCGCAGAAGAGCGTCTTTGCATCATGACCAGCGCCACTCTTTCGGTCGGGAGTCCTGACCTTTCTTATTTTCGGAATCGAGTTGGAGCAATGGAGGTGGAAGCACGGCAGATCGGGAGCCCATTCGACTTTGAGCGGCAGATGAAGCTCTACGTCGTAAAGAAAATGCCCGATCCGCGCGACCCCCGGTATGAGGAAGCACTCGAGCATTGGATCTGGCATTTTCTGGAACGGAGTGAAGGTCGCGCCTTTGTCTTGTTTACCAGTTACAAAACGCTCTCGAACCTCGCGGAACGGATGGAAATCCGGCTACGTCGCCGGTACAGTTTCTTTGCCCAAGGACAGGGTCTTTCTCGCACTCGCATGCTGAACGAATTCAAGAATGCAAAGGACGGCGTCTTGTTTGGAACCGACAGTTTTTGGACCGGAGTGGACGTTCCCGGAGACGCGCTCTCGAACGTTATTATTACTCGTTTACCGTTCGCGGTTCCGGATCATCCGCTGATCGAGGCCCGGCTGGAGTACATCGAAGCGAACGGCGGGGATCCCTTCTCCGAGTACTCCCTGCCCGAAGCGGTATTGAAGCTGCGCCAGGGAGTCGGCCGTCTTATTCGAACAAAGACTGACACCGGAATGGTCGTCATTCTCGATAATCGAATTCTTTCCAAAGCTTACGGTCGCACCTTTTTGCAAGCGCTACCCGAGTGCCCGGTCGAAATTATTTGAAAATGTGGTGCCGATGTGAACGCAGTAAATCAATTTCTCAAAGAGTTCGAAGAGAGTATCGCGGCGGGAAATTTCAGAAAACTTACCCTGGGAAAGCTTCGCGATGAACTATCCGGGACCGAACATGTTTACGTGCGTCTGGTCCAACTGAATGATGGGCAACGACTCAGCTTGGTGCATCGTTATCCGACCAACGATGTTACCAAGAACTATCCAGTGGCCGATGCCCTTAAGTTGATCCACTCCTGGCTGGGGGAAGCGTGTCTCACTGCTTCTCTATTCACATCGGACCAACGTTCTCAATTGCTATTCAATCGTCGCGGAAAACCGCGATTGCATCGCTCAGCCGAGAGTTTTTCCGATTCCCAGGAATCCATCCAAGCGCTTGATCATGATCGGGCAAAGAAACGATTGTTGCAGGACGAGCGTTTCCTGGAATCCCTCGGCATCCTCGATGCCCAAGGCAAGCCTCGCGCCCACGCTGGAGACAAATATCGGCAGGTGCATCAGTTCGTCGAAAATGTGGCGCCACTGCTTCAGTCGTTGCGCGTCGGCGATCGAGTTCAAATCGTGGACATGGGATGCGGCAAAGGATATCTGACCTTTGCGTTACATCGTTATCTCCAGGAACGAGGACTAGAAGTGCGAACCACGGGGATCGAACGAAGAGCCACTTTGACCAAAGACGCCAATGCGATTGTTCGCGATCTGCATTATGCCGGCATAGAATTTCGGCCGGGTGAGATTTCGAGCGTTGCTTTGGAACAGGTCGATTTCCTAGTAGCCTTGCACGCGTGTGATACAGCCACCGACGAAGCGATTTTTCGCGGAATCCAAGCTGGATGCGGCTGGATCGTAGTTTCGCCTTGTTGCCAGCATGAGCTGCGTCCGCAGTTGCGATCGCCGTCCGGCATGGAACCGCTGTTCCGCTATGGAATTCAGCTCGATCGGATGACTGAAGCAGTTACCGATGCGCTTCGTTGTTTGTACTTGGAAGCATACGGTTACACCACGCGTCTCCAAGAATTTGTCGACCCTGAGCATACCGCAAGAAACCTCTTAATGATCGCGACCAAGTCAGCAAAAGATTCCGACCGACCGGAGCTTCTGCAGCGCGCAAAAGCGTTCCAAGAACAGTTCGGCATCAAAACGCAGCGGTTAGCGGAACTGCTCGCAAATAGCCAATAGCCCACCCTTCGGGAATAGCGCCCTTCGGGAATAGCCGATAGCCAAT
>Ga0070698_100002119_pt1 | contig 22057 bp, 18 predicted proteins | sample KBSK1502metaG_FD_65477 | JGI IMG/M metagenome (GOLD analysis project Ga0070698, IMG submission 65477) | Corn, switchgrass and miscanthus rhizosphere microbial communities from Kellogg Biological Station, Michigan, USA - KBS K1-50-2 metaG | ecosystem: Host-associated > Plants > Roots >...
CCGAACCAGGGGTCAGTACGGCATCGTTAGTGGCCCTTTTCTTGTCCGGAACATTATTCTTGAATACGAAAAATATTCAGTTGCCCCCAACCATGAAAAAAACATTCTTTGTCCGATTTGGTATCCAGGCGGTGGCCGGGTTGCTCCTTGCAGTGGGGCTGGCTGTGCCGTCGTATGCGCAGAGTAAGCTCAAGGGCGTCGCTGTGACCGTAGGAGATCTTGGTAATCCGTTTTTTGTCCAGATTGCCCACGGAGCTCAGGCCGAGGCCAAAAAGATCAATCCGTCCGTCAAATTCAGTGCCGAATCGAGCAATTACGACGTTAACAATCAAACGAACCAGATGGACAACTTCGTCTCTTCTGGTGCTAATCTGATCCTCCTGAATGCTGCGGACAGCAAAGGAATTGCTCCGGCGGTTATGCGGGCGAAGGCGGCAGGAATTGTTGTTGTGGCTGTGGATGTGGGTGCCGAAGGGGGCGTCGATGCGACCGTTACTTCAAATAACAAACAGGCGGGTGAGCTTGATGGTAAATACGTTGCGGACCGGCTCAAAGGGAAGGGGCAAGTTGTCATCGTTAACGGACCGCCCGTCACTGCGGTCACCGATCGCGTTGCAGGCTTTCTTGAGGAGATCAAGAAATATCCTGACATCAAGATCTTGTCTCAAGATCAAAACGCCGGCGGAAGCCGGGATGGCGGGCTTCGCGTGATGACCGATCTCTTGACGGCATTCAAGAAAATCGATGCGGTCTTCGCGATCAATGATCCGACCGCGATTGGTTGCGACTTGGCGGCGAAGCAGGCGCAGCGCAAAGATTTCTTCATCGTTGGTGTGGATGGAGCGCCTGATATTGTGCCTTCCTTGAAAGACAAGGATAGCCTCATTGCGGCAAGCGCCGCGCAGGATCCCTACACCATGTCCGGCAAAGCCGTGGAGATAGGTAACGACATTCTGAACGGGAAAAAGCCGGATCAACCTTTAACGCTGATCCCGGTGGATCTGATCACTAAAGAAAATGTCGACCAGTACAAAGGCTGGACAAAGTAGCGCTCGGCCGATTCTGGAGGTACGCCAGATATGCAAAAGCTTCCCTGGCGTACGCGTTCTTAAGAGCGTTAATCTCAGCATCTGGCCCGGCGAGGTGCACGCCTTCATGGGCGAGAACGGCGCAGGCAAGAGCACGCTCATGAAGATCCTGGCGGGGGCGTATTATCCGGATTCTGGTGAAATCATCCTGGATGGGAAAACGGTCCATTTCCGTACGCCGCACGAAGCGCGCTTGGCAGGGATCGGCATCATCTACCAGGAACTGACTGTTGCGCCGAACCTGACGGTGAGCGGCAACGTTTTTCTAGGCTCAGAACTGAAACGTTTTGGGTTCATGACCGATACGGCTGAGATGGATCGCAAGACCCAGGAGGTGCTCAATCGACTTGGTGCCAGATTCAAAGCCACCCAGCGCGCAGCTCATCTTGCGGTTGCCGAACAACAGCAGGTGGAGATAGCGCGCGCGCTGTTCTACAAGAGTCGGGTCCTGGTGATGGATGAACCGACGGCAGCTCTCTCCGATCGCGAAACGGATCGGCTGTTCGAGGTTGTCCGGCAACTTCGTTCGGAAGGGATGGCCATTATCTACATCAGCCACCGGATGGCCGAGGTCTATGAACTGGCCGACAGGCTCTCGGTCCTGCGCGATGGAGAATATGTCGGCGAGCTGAAGCGCCCGGAATTTTCTGCCGACAAGGTCATTGAGATGATGGTCGGGCGGCGACTGGAGGATTTCTACGAGCACGCCAAGCATTCAGCCGGACGCGTCGTTCTGGAAGTAAAGAACATGTCCGATGGCGACCGGGTGAAGAACGCCAACTTCCAACTCCGGCAGGGCGAAGTGCTTGGGTTAGCCGGCTTGGTCGGGGCGGGAAGAACCGAACTCGCCCGGTTGATCTTCGGGGCCGACAAACGCAAATCGGGTGAGGTCTATCTGGATGGGAAAAAGCTTCGGATCAACCAGCCTCAAGATGCGATCCGTGCCGGGATCGGCTACGTGCCAGAAGACCGCAAGCTTCAAGGTGTTTTCCTCCAGATGTCTTCGGGAGAAAACATTACGATGAACATATTGGGGCAGTGCGCGACAAGCGGTGTTCTCGACTTCAAGAAGTTGACCGATCGCGCGAATGCAGAAGTGAAGGCCATGCGGGTCCGGACCGCGTCGTTGAAGCAGCGAGCCGGCGGGCTCTCCGGCGGTAATCAGCAGAAGCTTTTATTGGCTCGCTGGCTCGAAATAAATCCGAGGGTTCTCATTCTAGACGAACCGACGCGCGGAGTCGACGTCGGCGCCAAAGCTGAGATTTACGCGTTGATCCAGCAATTGCTTGAGAAGGGGATGGCGGTTCTTTTCATCTCCAGTGAACTGCCGGAAATCGTGGGTGTTTGCGACCGCGTATTAGTCATGAGGGAGGGAGAAATCACCGGTGAGGTCGGGGGCGAAACCGGGATCGAAATCACTCAACAGAACATCATGAAGTTTGCAACCGATGTCACACGGAGCGCATCAACCAATGGCAACTGAAGCTACGACAGAGACATCCGCCCTGGCTGCGGCGAAGAGGAAAGAGTTTACCAGATCGGTGATCGAATTGGCCGGGATGCTTCCGGTCCTCGTAGTGATCTGCATTCTCTTTGCCGTTCTCACACCGAATTTTCTCACCCAAAATAACCTCGTCAACGTTGTCCGCCAAGCGTCCATCAACATCGTGCTTGCCGCCGGGATGACGTTTGTCATTCTGACCGGAGGAATCGATCTGGCGGTTGGATCGGTGCTCGGCTTTACCGCCGTTATCTCGGTAGTCGTTTCACTGATCCCCGGCTTAAGCTGGGCGGCGGTTCCCGTGGCGCTGTTTGCCGGGTTGCTGGTTGGAGTGCTGACGGGCGCAACGGTAGCCTACATCGGACTACCTCCATTTATCGTAACCCTGGGAACTTACACGGCGATCCGTGGAGCCGCATATCTCGCGGCCGGCGGAACCACCGCTATCAACAGTAAAATCGGCTTTGCCTGGATAGGCAATGGCTATGTGGGACCGGTTCCCTGGCTGGTCGTGATTGCCCTTTTAACCATCGCTGTGAGCGCGTTCATTCTTCACAGAACGATTTTAGGAGTGCACGTCTATGCTGTCGGCGGTAACGCGCAGGCGGCCCGATTGACCGGTATTCCGGTACCGTTTGTACTGATTTTCGCCTATGGCGTCAGCGGGCTTCTGTCGGGACTTGCCGGTGTCATGAGCGCCAGCCGTCTGTACAGCGCCCAAGGCCAGTTGGGCATCGGCTACGAGTTGGATGCGATTGCGGCGGTGATCCTGGGCGGAACAAGTTTCGTCGGCGGAATCGGCACTGTCTTTGGCACCTTAATCGGAGCGCTGATCATCGCCGTGCTGAACAATGGACTTACATTGATGAACGTCTCCTTTTACTGGCAATTGGTCATCAAGGGAGCGGTCATCATCCTGGCTGTGATGCTGGACAAATTGCGCACGCGTGGTCAAGCCGGATAGCTAAACACAACTAGATGAGCAGCGTAACGGTTGCGACCGGGATCCGCGTTGCAAAAGCGGATCCAATGCGACAGCGGATCGAAGGGCACTTCTCGGGTAAAATCGAGGGAGTTAAGAAACGGCCCGCCCGTATCGCTACGCAAAGCGCTGCGGGCGGGCCGCGCGTCGCGGCCAGTTCCTCCTTGAGATAAGGAAAACCCCCTATGGCCCACAATAACTCGGAAGAAGAGTTCAACGAACTAGTGACTGCATTCTTTCAAGGAAGGATGACTCGACGCCGATTTATCCACCGCGCAGCGCAGCTCGGATTGTCCGCCGCTCTGGTGAGCAGAATCGTGTCTGCCTCTTTTGCGGCGAGTGATAATCTTATCGAATCTTCACCCGTGGCATCCAATGAGTCCCCGATTACTCGGGAGCGCGTCGAATATCTCAAGGCCAAGCCATACAAGGACACGACGATCAACGTAATGGTAATCAGGTCGGCAGTCGGCAACTGTGTCGAATATCACGCGCCAAGATGGGAGGAGCAAACCGGTGCCCACGTCAACATTACCAAGGTTTCAATCGACACCCTGCACCAGGACATTTTTACGGATCTCAAAGGGCCAGGTCAGTTTGACGCCTACCAGACTGCCGCATGGTTCTATGGAGACTATTTCACCGCCCAAGAACCCTATATTATCGAGATCGCGCCGTTTCTCAAAGATCCTAAATATCCCTACTGGAACCCGGAGGAATTCTTGCCGGCGATGAAACGGCTTTATACCTGGCAAGGCAAGTTGTACGGCGTGCTGTTCGATGCGGATGCCCAGATTCTCTACTACCGAAAGGATGTGCTCGCAAACGCTACATACCAGGAGAAATTTAAGAGCAAACTTGGCTATGATTTACCCAATCCGCCGAAGAGCATGAAAGAGATGCATGACGTTGCAGAGTTTTTCACGGGCTGGGATTGGAACGGCGATGGAAAGGACGATTGGGGAATTTCGCTTCACGCGAAGGTCAACGAGCAAGGATTTTTCCACTTTTTGACTCTTGCTGCGCCCTACGTTGTTTCGCCCAATAATAAGCACTTTTACTTCAACCCCGAGGATATGAAGCCTCTCATCAACTCCGAGGGGCATCTGCGCGCATTGGAAGATTATGTGAAGTTCCTGGCAAACGGTCCCAAGGAACAAATTGGCTGGACGCTGGAGCAGGGTTGGAACGTGTTTTTGAGCGGGCACGCCGTCATGGAGCCGACCTGGGGTGATCTACCCACCTTGGCCCAGGACCGCGCCCACTCCACGGTGCAAGGTCGAGTGGGTGCAACTATTATTCCAGGGACAACGGAGTCATTCAACCCGCTGACGAACCAATGGGAAAAAAGCTCGCTGAACACTGTCGGAAATACGAACGGTGGGACTTGGCATTGTGTGCTTTCGAGAAAATCCAAACAGAAAGAGGCGGCGTACGATTTCCTCGCGTTCATGGCAAATAGGAAGAACGCTTTCTTCAACGTGACTAATGGTTGGACTGGTGTGCAGCCGGCCATGAAATATGAATATTTCCCTCCTGTGGGAACCGGGAAAATCGAGGAATGGGAGAACCAGGGTTGGGACAAAGCCGATGCGATCGCGTATCTGAACGCTTACTACGCCAATCTGGTCCTGCCGGCGCAGCAAATCTATTTGCGAATTGCCGGAGCCGCAGATTACTGGCACGAGCTCGATGTACGCGTCTCTTCAGTATTGGCGGGAGAGACGAAACCCAAAGCAGCCCTTGATGATATCTATCAGGCTTGGGAGCAGATCACGGAACGTTACGGTCGAGACAATCAGAAGAAACTTTATGCGGAGTCGTATCCTGCGTAGTCGCAGAAAGGCAAAAAAGTGGGACGGGACGGAGCCCATTCCTCCCTGGCAAGATGATCCAAGGATCTTTGGTAGAGCCAATCCACGATGTTGTGTTCCGAGGTAAACGCCATTTTCGGCGGTGTTCGCTCAGGGAGGGACGGCCTCCGTGCCGTCCCGTTAATCCTGCCGTACTGCTTCGCTCAAGGCTATATCCCGCGTGCGAGCAAAAATCCAAGTACACTAGAATCTCCCCAATCGCATCAAGGCTTCGAGCACTTCCAGCGTTCGTTCGACGTTCCGATCCATTGAAAAGTGGCGGGCGAGATTGAGGCAGCGCTCCTTTGCGGCTTTCCGTCGATCCGGGATGGCCCATTTTTCGATGGCATCTCGGATCGCACCGGTATCGTTTGGAAGATCGATAATCTCGCCGTGAACGCCCGATTCAATAATCTCCGCAAAGCCATTTGCCGCGGTCGTTATGACTGGCATTCCGAAAGAAAGAGCTTCAAGACAGGCATTGGAAAAAGGATCGTAAATCGTCGGGAGAACAAACAAGTCTGAAGCCGCGTAAAGGGAGGGCATATCTGCCACCGGCCCCAGGAATCGGACTTTTTTTGGTATGTTTGCAGGTTTGGTACCCGACCCTGCTATGAGAAGAGAGATGTTCGCATTTTGTGTCAGTCGGACAGCCTCAATGGCATAATTCAGGCCTTTTCGTTCCCAGCCAGAACCCGCAAAAAGCACGGCTATATCTTCATCCCTCAATCCCCAAGTTCGTCGCAGCTCCGGACGACTGCGGGGCTCCATTCCAGATTCGACCGCCGGCAACCCATTGTAAATCACAGTGATATTTTCTTGGCGGTACCGGAATTCGCGGACAATTTCATTTTTTACCAGCTTTGAATTTGCGATGATTCTTCTCGCGCCACCTTCGAACAATCTGCGTTCCAGCTCCAGAATTTGCCGATGTTTTGGATTCAAAAAACGAAAGCGGGAGCGCCACGCCGGCTCGTGGGCACGGCGCCTTTCAAGCCACACTCGGTGAACACCGTCTCCGGCCCTGTAGCAGTCACACTCAAAAACGCGATCCAGGCTGAAAAGGATTTCGCCGGATGCTCGCCTTTTCCGGACCTCCTGCGCAAACAGCCAAGGGGTCGAAGCTTTAAATCGAACCAGAGCTCCGAATGGCCATTCAGCGTCGGGCCATTCTTCTGTCGTGTATAGCTTCGGCACAAAACCGCGTTGGACAAGAGTACGTCCCAATCGTTTGAGGTAGTTTTCTGCTCCTCCCGTGCGGGAATGCCCGCGACGAATGAGACCGATATTCATCACAGTGGCGGGATGCGATTCTTCGCTCATGAAGGTTAATAGAATCCTTGAAAAGCAAAACCACCTGATGATTACTGTGTGCATACAAAAAAACCTGACTCGTCTGCAACCCGTTTTGCTTTTCAAGGACACCAGCCTGACCGATGGAGAACAAACCGCGTAGGGTGCTTTACGCGACCTCTGCCAGAATTGGTGGGGTTGGACTTGATGCAGTGGCATACGAAACGCTTCGCGGCATCGAGGACCGCCTCTCCAAAGCGATCGCGTTTGGAGTTCGTGCGCCTGGCTTTGATCGTCGAAAAATCATGACATTGGGTTGGCATCCCGTCCGCCTGCTCTCGAACCTTGACCGAAAGTACTATTATGGGGCAAAAAAAATGGCGCTGGATCGGGTCGCCAGCCGCCTGATGCGGCGAGACCAATTCGATCTCTTTCATGGTTGGTCAGGCGAAGCGCTGCGATCGCTTCGCGTCGCCAAGGAACTTGGCATTCCGTCGATTCTTGAGATACCGACATGGCATCTTCACAAGGGAAATGTTGTGCCGCTAAAGACGGACAAGGAAATAGCGATGGAAAATGCGCCCGTCCCGGAGCGATGGTTAAACCGTCTGCTAGTCAGCCGCCAACAATCGCTCGAAGAGTACCAGTTAGCTGATCTTCTTCTTGTTCTTTCTGAAAAGGCCGAGGAAACATTTCGTTTTGCGGGCTTCCCGAAAAGTAAGCTTTTCCGCATGTCGCGCGGGGTGGATGTGGAGCGGTTTCGGCCGGGAAACAGACCGGGAAATTTCAGGGCGTTGTTTGTGGGCGCCCTTATCAAGCGCAAGGGGGTTCATCTTCTTCTGGAGGCTTGGAAAAAGGTAAAACTTCCTGGAGCCGAACTCTGGTTGGCCGGCTTTCCACACCCGGAAATCGAGCCCTACATTAAGGACTTGCCCGAATCGATCAAGATTCTCGGGTTCACTCAGCGCGTTGAAGAACTCTACCGGCAGAGCAGCATTTTTGTCTTTCCCTCGGAATGCGAGGGAAGCGCAAAAACGACCTATGAAGCGGCCGCATCCGGCCTTGCGCAAATTACGACACGCGAATCCGGAGATGTGGTCGTTGATGGATTGAACGGAATCATCATACGACCCAATAGTTGCGAATCGATATGTGAGGCGCTTCTCACCCTCTATAAGAATCAGGACATGGCGGAAAGTATGGGCAAAGCGGGTAGAGAACGTGTCGTGAAGCATTTTACCTGGGACCATTTCCGACGGCGAATCTTGGAGGCATATCGAGCCGTTATCGCTATTCGCCAACCGTGTCAGGCGTGATGAACTCCGTTCTGGTGGTTCAACTCAAACGTCTCGGGGACCTCGTGCTGACGACGCCGGCCCTGAACAGTTTGAGAAAGCTTTATCCGACGTCAGAAATCACCCTCTTAATTGACCGGCATTCGCAGGCCTTGGCTCCGGCTATTGCGGATGTTGACCAGATCTGGGTTTACAGAGGCCAAAAGTCAATTTGGATGAATCTTCTCAAAGCCAGATTCGATCTCTGCCTTGATTTCACTGGAAACGATCGTTCGGCTTTAATCTCCCTTTTTTCAAAGGCCCCCAGACGTATCGGATTCAGCTTTCTTGCCAGGCGTCCGTTTCGTTCTTTCGCGTACACCCAGCTGGTCTCATCCCAGGTTCGGGATAAGCACACGGTGGACCATTACCTCGATCTCGTTCGTTCCTTGGCAAATTTTGATTCCGACGCAGATATTAGACTCCAACTTCCGGATCGGGTAAGACAGTCGGTCTCTTTGCTTAGCGGTGAATTTTCTTTGCCTGCAGACTATTTTGTCGTTCATCCCGGGTCGGCGAGAGCAGAGAAGTACTGGATGACAGACCGTTGGGCAGAGGTGATCGCCTATGCCGCGAAGCGTTTCAAACTGCCGTGTATCATCACGGGCGGAAAAGATCCGACCGAACTTCAGCACATTAACGACATTCTCTTGAAGAGTGGCGATCGCTCGGCCATTTTCAATTTGGCTGGAAAGATTGATCTGCTCGTGGGGGCCGCGCTCATAGAGCGCGCAGCTTTTTTCATTGGGATCGATACGGTTGCAGCGCATCTTGCTGCAGCGTTCCGCCGCCCTTCGATTACGCTGTTCGGACCGACAAATCCTTTTCATTGGCATGCGCGGCATCCGCGGGCGATTGTGGTGAGTGCGGGCTTCCCAGGTCCGATCGAGCATTTTGATCCACGCCAGAAAGGAGCGCCGATGTGTGAACTGTCGACCGGCGTGATAATTCGTGCTATGGAAATGCTCTCGAAAAAGGCGTGAGCTAGAATCCTTGAAAAGCAAAATCGATTGCAAATGAGTCCAGTTTTTTCCGTGTCCGTGCAACCATCAGATGGCCTTGCTTTTCAAGGATTCTGTAGCGAGGCCGCTTCACCCAACCGACGCTGCTCCCAACCCGGCCATGCCACCCCTGGATCTCGCTGGTCTGGGGCGCGGCCGTCTCGCGAGGTTCATATTCCATGTCAAAGAAAAGACCTTCACCACGCGAGTTTGTACGGTTGTTAGTGGGACCATATCGGGATCTCTTTCCCTTCCTGAAACCTCATCTCGGGCGTTTTATCCCGGCTTTGGCTTTCGGCGCGCTTTTTGGACTCATCTCGGGGCTCTTGCCATTGGTTCTGAGCCATGTGAATTCGCAGGTTTTTCCGCAGGGCAAAAACAAAGCCGACATGTTGAGCGACGCTGTGAACGGTACCGGCGCCGGCATCAACTCCGTCCTCCTCGTTTGCTCCCTTATCCCGTTCATCTTCGTGCTGCGCAGCCTGTGCGACTATCTGAACAGCTATTATATGGCATGGGTCGCTTTACGCGTACTGGCCGATATCCGCTGCAAGCTTTATGCCCACATCCTCCAACAATCGCTTGAGTTCTTTAACCGCGAACGTTCCGGAAACCTGATCTCCAGAGTCGCAAATGACACTAGAGTGGCGCAGACCGCTTTGACCAGTATCAGCAGCGACCTGATCAAGCAGCCACTTACGATTATCAGCGCTTTCGCGGTCTTGATCCATCTCGACTGGAAATTCACTCTCGTCAGCCTTTTCCTTTTTCCTGTCTGTATGGTTCCGATCGTCTACTACGGAAAAAGGGTTCGGCGCCAGGGGAAGCTCGAAGAAGAGAAAGTGGGATCGATGATGTCGATTCTCCAGGAAAGCTTTGCGGGTATCCGTGTGATAAAGGCATTTGCACGGGAGGAGCGCGAAGCCAAGCATTTCGCCACCCTCAGCAAGGAGCAATTCCGCAGCGGCATACGCGTTCGCAAGGCGATCGAAATTGTCAGTCCGATGGTCGAAGCAGTGGCTGCCATCGGTGTTGGCCTCGCGCTCTTTTACGTCTGGTATACCCACCTGAGCGCCGCTAAATTCCTTGCGCTGCTGGCGGGCATTTTCATGTTGTATGATCCGGTCAAGAAGCTGAGCCGCATTCACCTCGTCATGCAGCAGTGTTTCAATGCGACTCATAACATCTTTGAAATACTCAATCGCAAACCTTCGATCCAGGACCGACCCGATGCGGTCGAAATTTCAGGAAGCACCGGTGAAATCCAGCTTGAAAACGTGACCTTCCGCTATCGGCCCGGTCTGCCAGCAGCGCTCCGGGGTTTCGACCTGCATATCGAACCGGGTCGATATTATGCGCTGGTTGGTTCCAGTGGAGCTGGAAAGAGCACGATTCTCTCTCTGCTTCTTCGGTTTTACGAACCCGAGGCAGGCGTGATCAAGCTTGACGGGAGGGACATTAACACAATTAAGCAAAGTTCGTTGCGTGAACAGATCGGGATGGTCTCGCAGGAAACTTTTCTTTTTCACGATTCGATCCTCAATAATATCCGCTACGGCCGGCTGAATGCGACAAAGGAAGAAGTGATCGAAGCGGCGAGACAGGCTTATGCCCACGACTTCATCATGTTGCAGCCCAATGGCTATGAAACCGTGATCGGCGACAAGGGTTGCCTTTTGTCTGGTGGCCAGCAACAACGCGTTTCTATTGCCAGAGCACTGCTGAAGAATGCGCCGGTGCTGTTGCTGGACGAGGCAATGTCCGCACTCGACTCGGAAGCCGAGCGAGAAATCCAGGCTGCTCTTGACCGCTTGTCCGAAGGTCGTACCGTCATTGCCATCGCTCATCGATTGTCGACTGTGCTCAAAGCCGACCAAATCGTTGTGATGGATAGGGGCGAAATCCGGGAGATGGGCACTCACAGAGAGTTGCTCGACACCTCGACGATCTACCGGAAGCTCTATGACCTGCAATTCAACGTGCAAGCTGAAGACCTGGCCGGAGTCGCGTAACTCGGCTAGCCTGGGCTTTTCAGGAACTGGTGGTAGAAGCTACTGAGCGGCGACAAGTTGCAGATTTGAGGGACTCACGTTTGTTCTTCCAGGTGTTTGATGCGTTGGGCAGTTGGGCCCTGGTTTCAAACTTTGCTTGCTTTGTTTTCTTCTGTTCAGCAAAGACTTCGGTTTCTTTTGTGTCCGGAAAACAGCAAAAGCATGTAAACAGAAGGTAACTAAGCGAACAAAGGGCTTTAGGGCCGTGGAGTTGGCGCACAGAATCTTCTTTTGGTGAACTGGATTGCTCTTCTTTTTTGCGCACAGCACTTTTATTGGCTCATTGATGGGGCAGGCTCGACCTGACAGCACAATTATGCGCGCCTAACAAAAAAACCAATTTCCTAGCGCAAGTCTTAGAGTCGCAGGCATTTGCAAACGCTATCGCTGTTGTTCCTGTCTCCTGGCAATTGACTCCTGGAGGTACGCCCGGCGACGCTCGCGAAATCGTTCCAATCGTCTCTGCTGATCAGGGTTCAAGCCAGCCTCGATCTCGGAAATTGCTGCATCGAACGCATCGCTACCCTGGATCATTGCCTGGATTTGAATCGTTTGCATCTGTCGCACCGCAGCTTCAACCTGCGGCCGTATTTTGGCGCTCTGCTCCGGAGTAAGTTTCGCTACCTGTTCGATCTTCCTCATAAGGTGATCACTCCATGCCCGCAAATTGCGCGTGGGATTGGCTGCCTGCTGCTTTGAAGACAGCGAAGATGTGATCACTGATCCGCTTAATGCCCCCACCAGAAAGAGAACCGCAAAAACGAGGACTAGTTTCCAGCCGGATCCCATAGTGCATATGCCATTTCATCCGTCGGTTCCTGATCCTCAGACCCAGTGTAGCCGTTCGATCCTATGTTGATTCCGAGTATGGCTCCGAGGATGACAAACGCGGTCGTGATGGACAGAATCGATGTGCGGAAGAATGCCTGGCTTTCCTGCACGCAACGCTGGTGTCGTCGCAGGACGTTTTCTGCGTAGCCGGCAGGAGCAACGGGAGTTTCCGCGCTTCCTCTGCGGCGAACAGCTGCGAATAGATATTCCAGGTTGTCTTCCTTCATCTCGCCAGTCGTTTTATTGTGGCTGCAAGCTTTTGTCGTGCCCGAAAAGCCATAACCTTAATTTTTGACGGTTTCCAACCGGTAAGGTCACATATTTCTGCAATCGATTTGTCGTCAAGATAGAGCCATTGTACAACCATTCGCTCGTTTGGTTTGAGAGTTAGCAAAAGCCTGGCTAGTAATTCCTGAATCTCTCCGGGTGCGCGATCTGCGGGTTCGCTTGCCCCGTCCATAAGCGTGTTCAGAACGGCTTGCTGCTCTTCCGAGAAGTCAGACCAACGGTATTCCGGGCGATTTCGCTGTTTCCGCAGATGATCGATACATGTATTGAGGGAAATCCGTGAAACCCAATGCTCAAACGGCATGTCTGCCCGATATTGATGAATCTTAGAAAAGATCTTCAGGAAAATCTCCTGTGAGAGATCTTCTTCCAGTTCACGCCGGGGAAGGTGGTTCCGCACGATCCGTATGATCGTGGGATACAACCGCTCAACGAGCTCCTTCGCCGCCGCTTCGTCCGACTGTCGGGTCCTCGCGATGAGCTGTGAGAGTTCCTGGCTGAACATGGTCAGGACACTGAAAAGACGGAGTTCATGTTCAAGGGTTACAACCCATCTAGCGAGGCCGCGCCTCAGACCATCGAGATGTAGGGTAGCGAGGGTGGGAGCACTCAACGGACCTTTTTTTGAGTTGACGCGGCACGCTCTTGATTAGGTATAAGCAGAGACCTGCAAAGCCATCGCGCAAAAAAGAAGAATATTTACCATGTCAATGCTTCAAGAGTTTAGGGAATTTGCTCTCAAAGGAAATGTGATCGATCTGGCCGTGGGTGTCATTATCGGCGCGGCATTTGGGAAAATTGTTTCGTCGTTCGTGAATAATGTCACGATGCCCATCATCGGTTTGTTGCTTGGCAGAGTTGATTTTTCGAATTTGTACCTCGTTCTGAACGGCCAGCATGTCGCATCGCTAAAGGAGGCCACTGACAAGGGAGTTCCCGTTTTGGCATATGGCGTTTTTATCAACGCAATTATTGAATTTTTGATAATTGCTTTTTGCCTCTTCATCGTGATCAAACAGGCGAATAGGTTTAAGAAACCAGCACCTGCTCCCGGGCCCACCCCGCAGGAAACATTGCTGACCGAAATCCGCGATGTGCTGAAATCACGCAGTTCTGTTTAGAGCCAAAATCTCCTTAAAGAAATGCGGAAAGACCGGCCGAATGGCCGGTCTTTCCTTTTTGGCGGGGCACGAGAAAATTCTCGAACGGATTCACGGTTTTATGCGAGTACCGCCGCGACAATACAAAGGATCAATACCAGGATGCACATTCCTCTCACTAACCAGACCGGTGATCCGCGTAAGCCCGAAAAGCCGACGACGATGGCCAGAATGGCTACTATGAGGGTTGAAATTGCCCACGACAGCATTCTGGAAGGCTTAGTGGCTTAAAGCGTACCAGTTCCGCCTCAACTATGTAAGTCGCTAGAAACAAGAGTGTTGCACACGGCCATTTTCTTCAGATTGGTCATCTGACGCATGCAGTGTGCAAGATTTCGGGAGCATTGTGCATTGCTACTGGTTCTGCGGGCCTGGCCTGGGTCCAGCCCGGCTGGACCGGTAGGGTCGCATCTCCGAGGCGACCGGTTTTATGGTGAAGTCGTAAGTTCAGGGCGACCAATGCTGACGGTCCGCTCGGAGATCGGACCCTACCGAGCTCTTTGGCTTGTGAGATTTTCGGCTAAAGCCGCGCCCTCTGATTTTCAGCAGAATTGTGCTAAGCTCTGGGAAGAAGATGCCTCTCGGTCAGCTCTGAATAACTGAATTCGCGATGAAGGCTTTTATAGGAGAATTGTCGTCGTGGGCTGCGCGAGGGATTTGGATTGCGCTTGGCATCTCGTTTTTTTGTCAACGGCCAGCATACGCTCAGCAATACAACGGCAAAGAATTGGTTAAGGTGTCTCTGATCTCTAATACAGATTCGATTAAGCCGGGTCAGAAATTCAGCGTTGGGGTGCTCTACAAGATCGAACCGGGATGGCATATCTACTGGAAATACTCAGGTGACTCCGGACTTCCTACGAAGATAGAGTGGCGCCTGCCGCCCGGATTCAAAGTTTATGATTTGCAATGGCCGCTGCCTGTTCGGGACAAGGAGCCTGGCGACTTGGAAGTTTTCGACTACACCGGCGAAACTTTGCTGTTTGCTACTGTCGAGGCGCCGGACCCATTGCCGACCGGTCCCATCGTTATCGAAGCCAAAACAGACTGGCTGGTCTGCCAAAGTTTATGTATCCCTGGTCGCGCGCAGCTCACGCTGAATCTGGGTTCCGGGACCTCTTCCGCCTCGGGTGCGACTCAGCTATTCGACAAATATGCGGCCCAGGTGCCAAAGCCCCTTGCAAAGGGAATTCAGGCTCAGTTTGGCCAGGCTGGTAAGAATCTTGAGATCACAGTCTCGGGAGTTTCGAATGGCGATGCGATAGATTTTTACCCTGTTCCTCCGAGTGATGCTGTCGTTGGGCACGTGGCGCGGAATGGATTGAAACTAACGCTCCCTGTCGAATCCGAAGCGAAAGCGCTGGATCAGATCGATGGGGTTCTCGTTGTCGGTTCTGGAGAAAACAGGCAGGGATACGAAGTCAATGCCGCCACGGTACCCGCCAATGCCCACAACCTTGTCGCTCCTGTCGGTTTAGGCGCCATCCTGCAAGCTTTAGGGTTTGCGCTGATCGGGGGGGTGATCCTGAATATAATGCCGTGCGTGCTTCCCGTGATTTCCCTGAAAGTCTTCGGGTTTGTGAGTGAAGCTGGTGAGCGGCCGGAAAAAGCCTTTTGGCTTTCGATGGCCTTTTCGGCAGGGATTCTTATTTGTTTTGCGGTTCTGGCTCTGGTCGTGATTCTGGTGAGAGCGACGGGGATGCAGGTCGGCTGGGGGTTCCAGTTCCAGGACGATCGATTTATCCTCGGGATTTCCTGCTTGGTCTTCGCATTCGCGCTGAATCTGTTCGGGGTCTATGAGCTTTCCGTCTCGGCCAGGGCTACTCGCGGATTGGCCAAGCTCGCCAGCGGGCAAGGCTACGGAAGCGCATTTTTCCAAGGGGTGTTTGCGACCATTCTGGCGACCCCGTGCACCGCCCCCTTTCTCGGAACCGCCTCGGCTTTTGCATTTGCGCAACCTCCGTGGATAACGTTCCTTGTGTTCATGTTTGTCGGTCTGGGTATGGCCTTGCCGTATCTTGTTCTTGCGTTCAATCCGAAGTGGCTTCGATTTTTACCCAGGCCGGGCGATTGGATGGTACGATTTCGCCAATTCCTGGGCTTCCTGCTGATAGGCACGTTGCTCTGGTTGATTTGGATTCTAGGCCAAATGAAAGGGGTCGATGCCATCATACAGCTGGGGGGCGCCCTGCTTCTGATCTCTTTTCTGGCGTGGATAAAAGGCTCTTTCTGGACCCCGGTTTCCTCACCTCGTTCGCGGGTGATGGCAGCGGCTGCAATGTGCGTTGCGGTTTTGCTGGCCGCCGGCGTGTACAGATTTGTTACGCGACCGAGCCAGCTCGTTTGGGAAGAATTTAGCAAGGACTCTCTCGAAAAGGCTTTGGCCAGCGGACGGCCCGTATTTGTCGATTTCACCGCGGATTGGTGTCTTACCTGCAAAACAAACGAGCGTTTCGCGATTGATACGCCGCAGGTAAGACAGGCGTTCTCAAGGCGGAAGGCGGTCCTTTTGCGAGCAGATTGGACCAAAGGCGACCCCGTGATCACTGAGATCCTGAAGAGCCACGGTCGAGCCGGGGTTCCGATGTACCTGGTTTATCCCGGTGGAGGCAAAGAGGAGGAGGCGGTGCTGTTACCGGAGCTCATCACCTCGCAAACTGTTCTGGAAGCTTTAAACAAATCCTGACCGATCAGGTCAAATATCGAAACAAGAACTGAAAAAACAAGAAATACTATGCTTGGAAAATTGCTTTTGTGCTGCGGACTGCTCGTCGCGACTTGCGGATTCAGCCTTGCGGAAACGGAGATTGGGAAGGCGGCTCCCAACTTCACCTTGCCGGACACTAGCGGAAAGGAATGGAGTCTGGCGAATTTCAAGGGGAAATACGTAGTGCTGGAATGGTACAATCCCGATTGCCCGTTTGTAGGCAAGCACTACAGATCGGGCAACATGCAAGGCCTTCAGAAGGAATTCACCTCCAAAGGCGTTGTCTGGCTATCAATCGATTCATCAGCGCCCGGCGAAGAGGGGAATTATCCCCCGGGGAAATTGAATGAAATCAGCGCCCGGGTCGGTGCGGCTCGTACGGCGTTATTGTTGGACCCGGACGGCAAGGTCGGCCGGCTTTACGGGGCAAAAACAACCCCCGACATGTACATCATCAATCCGACTGGAATTCTTGTTTACAAAGGGGCTATCGATAACAAGCGAAGCACCGATCCAGCCGATGTGAAGACGGCGACAAATTACGTAAAATCGGCTCTCCAGGCCGTGATGACGGGGAAAACTGTGAGCACGACCGACACCCAACCGTATGGGTGCAGCGTGAAGTATAGTTCGAATTAAGGAATATGCCGACTCCTTCGGGGATTGACGAATGATTTACTTTACTTAGGATCAGGGCCCGCTGGGAATCCGATCTGTGGCCCCTTCCGGTCTGCTCTCGATTACGGTATTGTAGGTAGCGCAACTTTGCAGGGAGTGTTCTCTGTGCTACCGTGAAGCGTTGTTAAGTCTATGGCACAATTAGATCCCAGGTCCAACAAGGACAAAAACTCACGCAATTTTGGCAACGATAACAATTTCAATTGGCGCGGCATTCTCCTGTTTGCGTGCGCCATAGCCCTATTAGGCGGGTTTTTGTTTTCACGGAACGGTAGCTACGGAAACGTGGAAGACATCAGTTTTACCGAATTTCAAAAGTATCTCGATGAGGGGCGTATCAGCAAGGAAGATCCGTTGCAGCTGATCGTTACTGAAGGGCGAACCACACAAACGCTCCGAGGTACCTATGAAAAGGGGAAAAAGCCGTCTTCAGTCGCCGGGGCTCCGGACCATTTTAAAACGACAATATTCATCGAGTACAACAAGGATTTAAAGTCTGAGCTCGAGAGCCGGGGTTACAAGGTAGACATAAAAGCCGATTCGGACGTGATGTTGTCTGCCCTGCTGCAATTTCTACCGATTGCTCTCTTTTTCTTAATTCTTTATTTCTTCTTCCGGCAGCAGATCCGGAACGCAGGTAAGGGCGCGTTGAATTTCGGAAAGAGTAAGGCGCGAATGCTCGCTCGAGATCGGAACCGCGTGACGTTCAAAGACGTTGCAGGCGTCGAAGAGGCGAAGGAAGAAGTGCAGGAAATTGTCGATTTCCTCAAAGATCCGAAGAAGTTTCAGAAGCTCGGCGGCCGAATTCCGAAGGGCGTTTTAATGGTCGGTCCTCCGGGTACCGGCAAAACGCTTCTGGCTCGGGCGATCGCCGGTGAGGCGGATGTACCGTTTTTCAGTATCAGCGGCTCGGATTTTGTAGAAATGTTTGTCGGTGTTGGCGCCTCAAGAGTGCGTGACATGTTTGAGCAGGGAAAAAAATCCGCACCGTGCATTATTTTTATTGATGAGATCGATGCCGTTGGACGGCACCGTGGCCATGGACTCGGTGGCGGGCACGATGAGCGCGAGCAGACGCTGAACGCTTTGCTCGTTGAGATGGACGGATTTGACACACAGGAAGGGGTTATCATTATCGCAGCGACAAACCGACCCGATGTCCTCGATCCGGCGTTGCTTCGGCCTGGACGTTTTGATCGGCAGATCACCGTAAACCTTCCGGACGTCAAAGGACGCGAGGAAATTCTGCGAGTTCATTCCAAGCGGGTGAAACTCGCTGAAGGCGTCGATCTCGGCGTGGTCGCTCGAGGCACGCCCGGATATTCCGGTGCGGAACTTGCCAACGTAATCAACGAAGCGGCGCTACTTGCCGCCCGCCGCGGCTTAAAGGCCATAACGATGGCGGAAATGGAGGAGGCTCGCGACAAAGTCCGATGGGGGAAAGAGCGACGCAGCCTCGCCATTAGTGAGAAAGAAAAAGAGAACACTGCTTATCACGAAGCGGGTCACGCTTTGTTGTGCGAGGTGTTGGAACATACTGATCCGCTTCACAAGGTGACCATTATTCCTCGTGGCCCTTCTCTTGGGTCGACGATGTATCTACCCATTGAGGACAAATACACGAATCGTAAGAATGAGTTGCTGGATCGCCTGGTGGTGATCATGGGCGGGCGCGTCGCGGAGGAAATCGTTTTTGGAGACGTTACCAACGGAGCCACCGGCGACATCCGTATGGCCACCGGCATTGCGCGAAAAATGGTGTGTGAGTGGGGCATGAGCGAGCGTCTCGGCATGGTGGAGTACGGTGAGCATGAAGACTATGTATTCCTGGGCAGAGATATCGCCCGATCCCGGGCCTATAGTGAATCGACGGCGCAGGAAATAGATCGTGAAGTCAAAAGACTTTGCGATGATGCCTACCAGCGCGCAATGAAGGCATTGACGCAGCGCAAGGAGACTCTGATTGCAATAGCCAAGGCCCTTCTCGAATATGAAACGCTGGACGGCAACCAGATCCGAGAGATTATCAACAACGGAAGACTCATCAATCCACCCCCGCCGATCTCCCCGGTGAAGCCGGATGATCAGCCGCAGGAGTCATCTCGTCCTGAGCCTCAGGGTGTAGGTGGGCTGACGGAAGCGCCGGCCTGATCCATTTGGCGATTGCGGTGATATGTTGGACCGGCCCGTAAGAGGGCCGGTCTTTTTTTCGGAAAGTGAAGGGAAATCATTCGTGGCGCAAAATCCAGGCGCATTCTCATAGGACACTAGATAGCCTCATCTTTTCGAATCCGTTTGACGGTCTGTCATCGGCCCGATTAATTGGAGTGTTTTTGAAACCTTAACTCACAAAAGTCACCATGACGAAAATCGGAATTAATGGCTTTGGACGGATAGGGCGTCTCGTCTTTAGAGCACTTGTCGAACAAGGCTTGCTTGGTAAAGAGATCGATGTTGTTGCTCTGAATGACCTGGTACCTGCGGACAATCTTGCCTATCTGTTAAAATACGATTCAACTCAGGGTCGATTTGGAGGCGAGGTTTCCAGCGAGAAATCCAGCCCGGAGTTGGAGAGCGATGACCTCCTGGTCGTAAATGGACACGAGATACGCTGCCTTGCAGTCAAGGAGGGGCCGTCCGAATTGCCTTGGGCGAAGCTCGGCTGCGAAATTGTGATCGAATCAACCGGGCTCTTTACTGCGGCCGACAAGGCAAAAGGTCACTTGGAAGCCGGAGCGAAGCGGGTTTTGATCACCGCCCCGGCCAAGGGCGAAGATATCACCGTCTGCATGGGCGTGAACCACGAAAAATACGACGCCTCGAAGCATCGAATCATCTCCAACGCCAGCTGTACCACTAACTGTTTGGCACCCGTGGTTTATGTACTCCTGAAAGAGGGTTTTGGAATTGACGAAGGTTTGATGACAACTGTTCACAGTTACACGGCAACGCAGAAGACTGTTGATGGCCCATCTCGAAAAGATTGGAAAGGCGGACGCGCTGCCGCAGTGAATCTCATTCCCTCTACTACGGGAGCCGCAAAGGCAGTCGGTCTGGTTTGCCCGGAGGTGAAAGGAAAGCTGACTGGCATGTCATTTCGTGTTCCTACCCCGGTCGTTTCGGTGGTTGATCTGACCGTAAGAACCACAAAGGAAACAAGCTACAAGGAAATCTGCGCTGCAATGAAGCAGGCCAGCCAGACCTATTTAAAGGGTATCCTCGCCTACACCGAGGACGAGGTCGTTTCAACGGATTTCCTGCACGATAATCACTCCAGTATATTCGACGCCGGATCGGGCATCGAACTGAACGGTCGCTTCTTCAAGTTGATTAGCTGGTACGACAACGAATGGGGATACTCCAATCGTTGCGTCGACCTGCTGAAACATATTCTCTAGGAGGGCTTCGAAGCTATGGCGAAATTGTCGGTTCGCGACTTGGAAGTCAAAAGTCGGCGCGTTATCGTTCGCGTCGACTTCAACGTTCCTACGGAGGAGGTTGAGGGTAAAACTCGAATCACGGATGACACGAGAATTCGGGAAAGCCTCCCGACAATCGAGTTGCTTCGCGACAGAGGAGCCAAGGTCATTCTGCTGGCACATTTTGGCCGTCCGAAAGGGCAGCCAAATCCTAAATATTCGCTTAAGCCGGTTGCCGACTATCTCGATGAGATCCTCCCGCCGCCGGTGCGATTCAGTCCTGATGTTATTGGACCTGCCGCCGAAGCGGCTTCCAGAGAGTTGCCCGAGGGTGGCGTTCTCCTTATTGAGAATGTGCGGTTTTATAAAGAAGAAGAAGCAAATGCGAACGGCTTTGCAGCCTCTCTTGCGAAATTGGGCGATCTCTATGTGAATGACGCTTTTGGTGCGGCTCATCGTGCTCACGCGAGTACAGCCGGCATTGCCAAATACCTTCCGAAAGCTGCCATGGGTTTGCTGATGGAGCGGGAGCTTAAGTATCTGAAGGAAGAGCTCGCCGACCCGGATCGGCCATTTCTCGTTATTCTTGGCGGCTCGAAAGTTTCAGATAAGATCGATGTCATCAAGGCGCTCATGGAGAAAGCCGATGTGTTTTTGATTGGCGGAGCAATGGCTCACACTTTCTTTAAAGCGAAGGGCATACCTACGGGCGCGAGCCGTGTGGAGGCCGACAAAGTGCACTTGGCCGAGGAGCTTTTGGCACTCGCAGTGAAAAAAGGAATAAAGTTTCTTATCCCCGTAGACAGCATCGAGACGGAAGAATTCCGGGCTGGTGCGCGCTCCCGCAACACGCCCGTTCTTTCCCCGGCGCAAGGGATCACGGAGGGCTGGCAAGCAGTCGATATCGGACAGGAGACGATCGAGTTGTACAAGGCGGAGATATCGCGAGGCAAAACCATCGTTTGGAACGGACCGGTCGGAGTTTTTGAGATTCCCGATTTCGCCACAGGGACAAGAGAAATCGCAGTAGCTCTCGCCGAATCCGGTGCAAAGACCATTATTGGAGGAGGGGACTCCGTCACCGCTGTGAAGCAGTTTGGTTTGGCAGGCAAAATGACGTTTATTTCGACGGGAGGAGGCGCGTCGCTCGAGCTCTTAGAGGGAAAAGAGCTGCCGGGAGTTGCCGCGCTGAAAGATAAATAACAGATGCGGAAGAAAATTCTGGCAGCCAACTGGAAGATGAATCTCACACATAGTGAAGCTGAGTCTTACATGCGATCATTTGTGTCGGAGATTCGAGACTTCAACGACGTTGACGTTGTTATCGTCCCTCCTTTCACGGCTATCCCGGCGATAGTAGAAGCCGCAGAAAAGATGCAGACGCTGCGGGTCGGCGCCCAGAATATGCATTGGGAAAAAAGCGGGGCATTCACCGGCGAAATCAGTGCGACGATGCTTCGAGCTCTGTATGTTCGCTACGTAATTTTGGGGCACAGTGAGCGCCGATCGCTATTTGGCGAGACGGACGAAATCATCAACCGCAAAATGAGAGCGGCTTTGGATGCGGGCCTCCGGCCGATATTTTGCGTCGGTGAATCACTGCGCGAGCGTGACAACGATCAGGTTGGGCAGGTCCTGGAAGGCCAGATTCGAAAGGGTTTGGAAGGCGTATCGCCGCGTGATTTAACGGAGGTCGTCGTAGCCTATGAACCCTGCTGGGCAATCGGCACTGGACGAACTGCAACTCCAGCCCAGGCGGAGGAAGCGCATGCGCTTATTCGGTCGGTACTTGCTGCACTTTCCGATCGGACGACTGCTGACCGCATGCGGATTCAGTACGGCGGTAGCGTGAAGCCGGACAACGTGGAGCA
>Ga0070698_100002120_pt1 | contig 22048 bp, 22 predicted proteins | sample KBSK1502metaG_FD_65477 | JGI IMG/M metagenome (GOLD analysis project Ga0070698, IMG submission 65477) | Corn, switchgrass and miscanthus rhizosphere microbial communities from Kellogg Biological Station, Michigan, USA - KBS K1-50-2 metaG | ecosystem: Host-associated > Plants > Roots >...
TATGCACAGAGTGTCACTAAGGTATGACATTTCAGTACAGGCAACAGGCCGCTTAGGCGCCACCGCGCGGGAACGCCACCGCCACCTCAGCGCTCGGAGGGCGGTCGATGGACCATCGACCGCCCTCTATGGGGGACGATGGCCCATCGACCGCCTTCGGCAGGTGGGAAGCCCGGGGCCGGGGCCGGGGCTGGGGGTGCGAGTTACCGCGCGGCCCTCGCTTTGGTCGGACGGGAGCCGCGGCGGCGGTTGGGGAGCGGGGGGCGCCGCCCGTCCCGAGATCCGCGGAAACGCGGCCGTCGCGGACCATGACCACGCGGTCGGCGTACGACGCGACCCGCGCGTCGTGGGTGACCACGACGACGGTAGCGCCTTGCTGGCGAGCCAGCCCGGTCATCAGGTCCATGACCTTCTCGCCGGTCAGCGAGTCCAGCGACCCGGTCGGCTCGTCGGCGAAGACCACCTTGGGCGCGAGCGCGAGCGCGCGGGCGACCGCGACGCGCTGCGCCTCGCCGCCGGACAGCTCACCCGTCCGGCGGCCGCCCTTGTCGCCGAGGCCGAGCCGGTCCAGCCATGCCCCTGCCGCCTTGTACGCCAGCTTCCTGCTGGTCCGGTTCAGCAGCAGCGGCAGCGCGACGTTGTCCGCCGCGGTGAGCTCAGGCACCAGCTGCCCGAACTGGAAGACGAAGCCGAACGCGGTCCGGCGCAGCCGAGTGCGTTCGGCCTCGCTGAGCGTGTCCAGGCGGCGCCCGTCGAACCACACCTCGCCCCGGTCGGGCTCGTAGATACCGGCCAGGCAATGCAGCAGGGTCGACTTGCCCGACCCGCTCGGGCCCATGATCGCCAGGATCTCGCCCTGGCCGACGGCGACGCTCGCGCCGCGCAGCGCAGGGGTCTGGCCGAAAGACTTGACGATGTCGCGCGCCTCGAGCAGGCAGCCGCGCGTGACGACAGGGGTGCTCATCGTTTGCCTACCGTCTCAGCTAGTTCCGCCAGCCGTGCTGACGTCAGGTCGATCCATCGGAGGTCCGCTTCCAGGTGGAACAGCGCGTGGTCGGCGAGCAGCACGTCGACCAACGGCCCGGTTCGCTTGATTTCGGTAAGTTCCTGCATGCGCCGGATGTGCGCGGCGCGCTGGGTGTCGAGGTATGCCTCGGCCGGCTTGTCGAGCATGAGCGCGAGCGTCACCTTCGCGAACAGCACGGTCTGGAGGTGCGGCTCCGGCTCCACCGCTTCGGCCAGCCACGTGTCGACCTCGTCCCGGCCGGTCGCCGTGATCGCGTAGCGTCGTCGGTCCGGGCCGTCGCCCGGCTCGGCGTCCCCAGGGACGACCTTGCCGTCGCGGGTCAGCCGGCCGAGCGTCGCGTAGACCTGACCGAAGGGCAGTTGCTTGCCGCGTCCGAAGAACGCGTCGTAATCGCGCTTAAGGTCGTATCCGTGGCTCGGCTCGCGTTCGAGCAAGCCGAGAAGGGTCAAAGGAACGCTCACGAGCTGACTATACATTGAGTGTATACGCGACGCAAATAGCACGGGATCCGGTTGCTTTTCCGCAGCACAGGCGCAGTTTTATACTAATGTGACACGTGTCACAGCTGCTACTAGAGAGTAACTATACTCCCTGGTGAACGGGGGGTTTCGCGTACGCTGCGGCGGCAACGACGCTTCCAGGAGGGCCGAGAGTGCCGGAATGTGGTCACGCAATCGTTTGTTCCGTGGCATCGTTGACATCCGACAGCACCCCGCCCGCGTGACGATGACTGTCTGAGGCAGTCGGCACCCTGTCCCGTGCCTAGTCCGTGAGCTGATGTTTGCCTGCCGGCGCCGTTGCGCGGAACCTGGCCATCAGGGGTGAACGCCGATCGCGCTAGGCGCGAACTACTAAAGGTTCATTTTTGGCACGGCATCGTTCCATGCCCTCGTTCATGAACAGCAAGCGTTCCAGGCTGCTCACCATTGCCGCGGCGGGGACTCTCACCCTTGCGACCGCCATTTCGGCGGCCGCCGCGACGTTGCCCACCGGTTCCGCGGCGGACGCCGCGGACGCGCACATGCTGACGCAGACAGTCCACGTTGATACGTTGAGCCAGGCGCAGCGCTCGGTCTCGTTCGACGAGCCGCAATACGGTCTCCCTCAGCGAGGGATAACGTACGAGTCGGCGGCCGCGAAGGCCGCGGTCGCTAAGGCTGCCGCACAGAAGGCGGCAGCGGCTAAGGCTGCCGCCGCGAAAGCCGCCGCCGCCAAGGCAGCGGCCGCCAAGGCCGCCGCGCAGCAGGCCGCCCAGCAACAGGCCGCCCAGCAGCAGGCCAGCCAGCAGCAGGCAGCGCAGCAAACGACTGCCCAGCAGCCCACGACCAGCGCGCCCTCGGGTTCGCCGCAGCAGATCGCGGAGCAGATGCTGAGCCAGTTCGGCTGGTCGAGCAGCCAGTTCTCCTGCCTGCAGCCGCTGTGGGCGCTTGAGAGCGGCTGGAACATCTACGCGAGCAACCCCAGCTCCGGCGCTTACGGCATCCCGCAGGCGCTGCCCGGCTCGAAGATGGCGAGCGCCGGGCCGGACTGGCAGAGCAACGCGGCAACCCAGATCCGCTGGGGCCTGACCTACATCCAGGGCACCTACGGGTCACCGTGCGCCGCCTGGTCGCACGAGGAAGCGGACGGCTGGTACTGACCCCCGAGTAGCACCAGCCAGCGAGACAGCCCGGCCCGCGACCCCCCTACGCGGGCCGGGCTCTTTTACGCCCGGACTACGCCCGGACTACGCCCGGCCACGCGCCTGAAGTCAGGACGGGATCGTCTGGAAGGTGTGCAGGATCTGCTCGAAGAGCGGCAGGTACGTCGCGTTCCACCCGCTGTTCGGCGCCCTGAAGTAGATGGCGTAGGACTGCGAGCCCGCCGATGTCGGCATGATGAACAAGATGTCGTCCGTCAGCTGCTTGGGTTGTCCCGCAGGGGTCCAGGTGAACTGCCAGAACGACCCCTGGGTGCCCCGGACGGGCACGCCCTGGAGATGGTTCTGCTTGTACCCGGGGAACGCGCCCTTGACCAGCGACTGCTTCTTGATGTACTGCGCCTCGGTCACCATGTTCTGGTAGGTGTGCGGCGTCAGGTCAACCTCGAGGAAGAGGCCGCCAGGGCCATCGAAATGCGTGGCTAGCCCAGAACGAGTCTCGGACCAGCCCGGCGGCACGTCGAGCGAGAAGCCGCCCGCCGTGCCGGTGTCAGAGGGTCGGACGGTGTCCGCTGTCCAGCCCGACGGGAGGGTCGTTGACAGGGTGTTGAGCGCGTTCACCGAGCCGAACGGCGTCTTGGGGCTCGGCTTCACGGTGTTCGCCGTCGTTCCCGATGCGGTGGCCCCTGGGTGGCGCAGCGCGAGCGCCGCCCCGCCGCCTGCCGCGGCTGCTATCACGACGGCGCCCGCGATCAGCGCGATCTTACGGCCCCGCCGGGAGCGCTGCGGGCGGCCGCCGGTGCCGGGCGCGTACTCCTGGGCGAGATCCGGGTACGGCTGCGACGGGCCGGCGTACTGCTGGTTCGGCCCGGGGGGCTGGGCGTTCGAACCGTACTGGGCGTTCGAGCCCCGCTGCGCACTGGATCCCCATTGCGCATTGGATCCCCGTTGCGGGTTAGCGCCCCACTGGTCACCGGATCCAGCCCGCCATTGGGCGTTGGAGTCGCTGTACTGCGTCTCTTCGTACGACGGCGACGGCTGGGGTGTGGTTGGCGGGTCGGTGCGCGCCGGCTGCGCAGCGGAAAACGACGGCCTGGGTTTCGGCGGCGCCAGGTCGTGCAGTACCGGATCGATCGACGTCGCGGCGGCAGGAGCTTCCGGCACAGGCGGATCGTAGACTTCTGGCGCCGCGGCCTCCGGCTCAGCCGCGGCCGGCCCCGGATCGGATGCCGGCTTGGCGGTGGCCGGGGCGGCTGGGGCGGCTGGGGCTACCGGGACTACCGGAGTGGTCACCGCCTCATCCACGCCCACATCGGCCCCGGCGGCGGCGCCCACGCCGGCCAGGGCGACAACCGCGCCCTTCCCGCCAGCATGCTTCTCGTCCGCCACGTCCAGGTCAGCAGCGCCGGCATGGCCGGCGGCCGCAAGCGCTACTTCGGCTGAGCGAGCCGGCGGCTCTTCCACGGCCTCGTCCACGGCGGGCCCGGACGCTGGTGCCGCGGCCTCCGCGGCGGCGGAAGCAACCGGCGCGGCGGGCGGCGGCACGTGCGCGGACATCACCGTGGCGGGATGCTCGAACTCCGCGGCCGCGCCCGGGAGCAGCGACAGCACGTCGCCGAACATCCGCGCGGCGGCCGCCGCAGTCGGCCGGGCGGACGGATCGCGGCGCAGCAGCGCCGCGATCAGCGGGGCGAGCCGGCCTGAGCTGGACGCGGCAGGGGCGTCCTCGTTGATAATGGCGGACATCGTGGTGATCGCGCCGCCGCGCTGCTCGTACGGCCCGCTCCCCTCGACCGCCGCGTAGATCGTGGCGCCGAGCGACCACAGGTCGGACGCGGGCGTCGCGGCGCCGCCGCGGATCCGCTCCGGCGCGGTGAACCCGGGGGAGCCCATGACCATCCCGGTCTGCGTCAGCCGCGGATCGCCTGCGAACTGCGCGATGCCGAAGTCGGTCAGGACCGCCCGCTCGTCCCACTCGCCACCGGACCGTTCCCTGGCGATCAGCACGTTGCTTGGCTTCACGTCCCGGTGCAGCACCCCGACGGCGTGCGCGGCCGCGAGCGCGGCCAGCAACTGCTGGCCGATCCGTCCGGCGCGGAGCGGTGTCAGCCGCCGCTCCACGGTCAGCACCTGGTCGAGAGACCGTGACGGGACGAGTTCCATGACGATCCACGGGCGACCGTCTTCTTCGGCCACGTCGAAGACCGTGACCACGCCGCGGTGCGATAGCCGCGCGGCGGTGCGCGCCTCGCGGAGCGTCCGCTGGTAGGCGTTCTTCCGCTCGTCCGCCCCGATAGACGAGGAGAGCACGACCTCCTTGACCGCCACCTCACGATCGAGGAGCTGGTCCCGGCCGCGCCATACCACACCCATGGCACCGCGGCCGATCGGCTGGTCGAGAATGTACCGCCCGGCGATGACCCGCCCTGTCATTGGGGGCATAGCGGGACCATACCAGCGTTTAGGGGTGGTTGCCGATGGAGAGGAGCGGACCCGACGCCTCGGCGAAGAAGTCGTTGCCCTTGTCGTCCACGATGATGAACGCGGGGAAGTCGCGGACCTCTATCTTCCACACGGCCTCCATGCCGAGTTCCGGGTATTCCAGCACTTCGACCTTGGTGATGCAGTCCTGCGCAAGCCGCGCCGCCGCACCGCCGATCGAGCCGAGGTAGAACCCGCCGTGCCGTTTGCACGCCTCGGTCACCCCCGTGGACCTGTTGCCCTTGGCCAGCATAACGAAAGACCCGCCCGCTGACTGGAATCGTTCAACATAAGAGTCCATCCGCCCGGCCGTCGTCGGCCCGAACGACCCGGACGCGTACCCGGCGGGGGTCTTGGCCGGGCCCGCGTAGTACACGGGATGATCGCGCATATAAGAAGGCATGGGCTCGCCGGCGTCGAGCCGCTCGGCGATCTTCGCGTGCGCGATGTCGCGGGCGACGACCATCGGCCCGGTCAGCGCGAGCCGCGTCTTGACCGGGTACTTCGACAGTTCGGCCCTGATCTCGGCCATCGGCCTGCTGAGGTCGATCGCCACGACCTGCGCGCTGTCCGAGGTGACTGAGGCTGGGTCCGGCAGGTACTGCGCCGGGTCGGTCTCGAGCTGCTCGAGGAACACGCCGCCGGCCGTGATCTTCGCCAGCGCCTGCCGGTCAGCCGAACACGACACGGCGATCGCGACGGGGCACGACGCGCCGTGCCTGGGCAGCCGGATCACGCGAACGTCATGGCAGAAGTACTTGCCGCCGAACTGCGCGCCGATTCCGATCTTCCTGGTGATGTCCAGGACAAGACCCTCGAGTTCCAGGTCCCTGAACCCGTGCCCGTCCGGCGACCCCGCGGCCGGCAGCGTGTCGAGGTACCGGGCCGAGGCGTACTTGGCCGTCTTGAGCGCGAACTCCGCGCTGGTCCCGCCGACGACGATCGCCAGGTGGTACGGCGGGCACGCCGACGTCCCGATCGTGCGGATCTTCTCCTCGAGGAACGACGCCATCCGCGCCGGGTTCAGCACCGCCTTGGTCTCCTGGTACAGGTACGACTTGTTCGCGGACCCGCCGCCCTTGGCCATGAACAGGAACTTGTACGCGTCGCCGTCGGTGGCGTACAGCTCGATCTGCGCGGGCAGGTTGGACCCGGTGTTCTTCTCGTCCCACATGGTCAGCGGCGCCATCTGCGAGTAGCGCAGGTTCAGCGTCGTGTACGCGTCGTAGATGCCGCGGGCGATGTGCTCTTCATCACGTCCGTCGGTGAGCACCTGCTGGCCGCGCTTGCCCATCACGATGGCTGTCCCGGTGTCCTGGCACATCGGCAGCACGCCCCCGGCGGCGATGTTCGCGTTCTGCAGCAGGTCACCGGCGACGTACCGGTCGTTGGGGCTAGCTTCCGGGTCGTCGAGGATCGCCCGCAGTTGCCGCAAGTGGGACGGCCGCAGCAGGTGGGCGATGTCGCGCATCGCCGTCCGGCTCAGCAAGGTGAGCGCTTCCGGATCGACGTTAAGAAAAGTTTTTCCGAACGCGCTCGTGGTCTCCACCCCGCCGTCAGCGATCTTCCGGTAGGTGGTGTCGTCGTGCCCGAGCGGAAGAAGTTCGGTGAAGGAAAACTCAGCCATGACCCCATCCTAGGCAGGCACGAGATTGTCCCTGGATGTCACGACTTGTTTGGGTATCCGCAAGCTTGTATTGTGACGCTGTGCGGCGGCGCTGCGCCACGCGGTGCCCCCGTCCGCGAGTGGATTGCTCGCCACGCAGCGCCCCCGTCTGCGGAGGCTGAGCTGCGGCGCCGTCGCACGTAACCTTTTACGCCGCTAGCGGTTCGCCAGCCTCGGCAGTAGCAGCGAGGCGCAGGTGATGCTGGCGAGCGTCGCGCACAGCAGGACCACGATGTCCAGCCACAGCGTGGTGTTCCAGCCGATCAGCAGGCCGCGGAGCGCCTCGACCTCGTAAGTGAGCGGGTTCACCTTGCTGATGGCCTGCAGCCAGCCGGGCATCACGTAGGTCGGGTAGAGCGCGCTCGAGCTAAAGAACAGCGGCATGGTGATCGCCTGGCCGATGCCCATCAGCCGGTCCCTGGCGAGGGCCAGGCCCGCGATCGACATCGACAGGCAGGCGAAGAAGGCCGAGCCCATCACGAGGACGATCGCCGCGGCGAGGAGCTTCAGCGGGTTGTGGGTGAACGACACGCCGAGGATCGTGGCGATGATCACCACGACCACGCCCTGGATCAGCGACCGGACCCCGGCCGCGAACGCCTTGCCGGTGACGAGCGCCGACCTCGGGGTGGGCGTCACCATGAGCTTGGTCAGCACGCCCGCGTCGCGCTCCCAGATGATCTGGATGCCGTAGAAGATCGCGATGAAGAGGGCGGACTGCGCGATGATGCCCGGTGACAGGTAAGCGAGGTAGGACACGCCCGGTGGCAGGGGGATGGCGCGGAAGCGGGTGAATACCTCGCCGTAGATCAGCAGCCACAGCGCAGGCTGTATCGCCCGGGTGTACAGCTCGGTACGGTCGTGCCGGATCTTACGCAGCTCCACCCAGCACAGGGTGCCGATCCGGCTGACCAGACGGCGCAGCGCCGTCAGCGGGTCGTCGTGGATGACGGGCAGCTCAGCCGAGGCGGCGGGCGGTGCGCCGGGAGCGGCGTACGTCACGGATGCCTCCTTCTTCGGGTGCCTTGTCCAGGGTGTCGCCGGTGTAGTGACGGAACACGTCGTCGAGCGTCACGTCCTCGCCGAGCCCGGCGCGCAGGTCGGCGGGCCGGCCTGTGGCGCGGATCGTGCCGCGGTGCATGAGCGAAACCCGGTCGCAGTACGCGTCGGCCTCGTCCATGTAGTGCGTGGTCATCAGCACGGTCATCTGATGCTCGTCGCGCAGCCGCGCGATGTACTCCCAAACGACGCCGCGGGCGATGGGGTCCAGGCCGACCGTCGGCTCGTCGAGCACCAGCAGCCGCGGCGCGTTGATCAGCGCCTGGGCGAGCTCGAGTCGCCGGATCATGCCGCCGGAGTAGGTGCCGGCCAGCCGCGTCGCGGCCTCGGTGAGCCCCATCGCGTCTAGCGCGCCGGCCACCTTTTCCTTCCGCTCCTTGCGCGGTACGTCGAAGAGCCTGGCGAACAGCTCGACGTTCTCGACGCCGGTCAGGTTCGCGTCCGCGGACAGCATCTGCGGGACGTAGCCGATCGCGCGGCGCACGAGCATCGGGCGGGCGGCGGCGTCGATGCCGAAGACGGTGACCGTGCCGGCAGCGGGCTTCAGCAGCGTGGTCAGCATGCGGATCGTGGTGGTCTTACCCGCGCCGTTCGGCCCGAGCAGGCCGAACATCTCGCCGGGCTCGATGGCCATGTCGACGTGGTCGACCGCCGTGTGGGTGCCGAACCGGTAGGTGAGTCCTGCGCACACGACCGCGTCGGTGACGGTTCCCCTGGGTGTCCGCTCAGCGGCGCCGACGCTCACAATGCCTCCATCTGCTCCGCGAGGCGGGCCAGCGCGGGCACGGCGGCGCTGATGGCCCGCCGGTCGGCGGCCGGCAGCCGCTCGAGTGCCCGGCCGGCCAGCTCGGCACGGATGTCCCGCCACTGCGCGACCCGGGCAGCGCCCTCGCCGGTCACGGTCAGCCGGACAGAACGCCCGTCCGCCACGGCCCGGCCCCTGGCCAGCAGGCCGTCCGCGGCGAGCTGGCTGACCATCGTGCTGACGCTGTTCGGCGCCAGCCGCAGTTCCTGCGCCGCCTCGGCGACGCTGATTCCCGGCCTGCGGGCGGTGAGCCGCAGCAGCTCCGACCTGGCCGGCGGCAGCGCTCCGGCCAGCGCCGACGAGCTCACGGCCCGCCGCGCGACCCGGCGGATCGCGCCGAGCGCCGCGAGCAGCTCAGCCGCCGCTGTCTTGGCCGTCTCGCTGACAGCGACACTTACATCGTTCACAGAGCTAACTATATGAGCACCCGGGAGCGTAGCCAAGACCCGGCCGCCGCAACACGCTGTTCGCCGGCTACATCGTCGGTGCGGGGCGCCACGATCCTGGGTGGCGTCGTCGCCGTAGCCGGGAGGCTAGAACTTCATCCAGTGGTGGAAGCACTCGTAGGCCGCGTTCTTCTCAGCGAAGTGCGCGGCCTCCGAGCGCTTCACCGCCAGGTAGGCCGTCGAGCGCAGCGGGCCGAGCGCTGACATCAGCAGCGAATCGGCCTCCAGCGCGTCGAGGGCCTCGCTCAGCGAGGCGGGCAGCCTGACCACGGAAAGCCGCGTCCGTTCCGAAGAAGACAATGTCGCGGGATCGACTGCGATCGGCTCGCCAGGATCGAGCGACCGGCGGATACCGTCGATGCCCGCGTGGATGAAGCCGCCGAGCGCGAGGTAGGGGTTCCCTGTCGAGTCGCACGGCTTCAGCTCCAGGTTGACCGAGCCGGCCGCGCCGATCGGCGAGCAGAGCCGGACGGCGGCCTCCCTGTTGTCCGGGCCCCAGCAGGCGAACGCGCCGGCCCACATCGATGGCGCGAGGCGGCGGTAGCTGTTCACGCTGCCGCAGGTCAGCGCCACGAGGCCGGGCAGGTGAGCGAGCACCCCAGCGAGGAAACGGTAGCCGAGCCAGGACATGCCGAACTGGCCTGACGGGTCGGTGAACGCGTTCGACCCGTCGGCCCACAGCGAGGCGTGCAGGTGGGCGCCGTTGCCCGCCTGGTCCGGCAGCGGTTTCGGCGCGAAGCTCGCCCACAGCCCCTGCCGGATCGCGACGGCCCGCGCGGTCTCGCGCAGTAGGACGTGGTTGTCCGCGGCGCGCAGCGCCGTCGCGTGCCTGATGGGAATCTCTTGCTGGCCGTGGCCAAGCTCGGGGTAATAGTGCTCGACCTCTAGACCTTGTTTGTTCAGCGCAGCGACGAGGTCGATAATATAGTCGTGCGCCAGGTGAAAACCGGTAGCAGAGTAGCACAGGCTTTCGTCGACGGGGACTAGTTCCGCGCCTTCGCGGCGGCCGAGCGTGAACTCCGGCTCGAACGAGGCCTGCAGTTCGTATCCTTCGGCGGCCAGGTCGGCGATCGCCTGCTTGAGAAAGGTGCGCGCGCATCCATCCCACGGCGTGCCGTCCGGGTTCACCTGGTCCGCCAGCATAGCCGCGACGCCGAACGCGTAGGGCAGCGTGACGAAAGTGTTAGGGTCCGGCTTGATCCGGACCTCGCCGACCGGGCCCATGCCCTCGACCGGCTGCAGCTCGTCCATCATGGACATCGCCATCATCGCCCGGGTGTGGCCGATGCCGCTCTCGATCCGTTCGGCCAGCCGGGCCGTCGCCGCGGCCTTGCCGCGGATGATCCCGCCGTGGTCGGCGTACATGAACCTGACGAGAGAGACGTTCTCTTCGCGTGCGCGCTGTGACACCTCAGTCATGGGATCGTTATATCTTCAGACCATGCCGTCCCGCCCCGGTCCCCGCGATCTTCGTGCGTCGGACACCGACCGCGAGCGGGTCGTCGCCATGCTGTCTGAGGCGCTTGCCGACGGTCGTCTTACTACGGAAGAACATTCGGAACGGTCTGAGGCCGCTCTCACCGCGCGCACCCTGGGCGACCTGGCGGGGCTGACCGCGGACCTGGCCGTGCCCGACCGGCAGCCGCTCCGGCTGGACGGCGGGCAGGCCATCGCGGCGTTCTTCACCAGTGCGGAGCGCTACGGCCGGTGGGTCGTCCCGGCCACCGTGACCTGCTCGGCGGTGTTCGGCGAGGCGGTGCTCGACCTGCGCGAGGCGCTGCTGCAAGACCGGCACGTGGTGCTCAACGTGTACGCGTTCTTCGGGCGGATCCGGCTGATCGTCCCGGTCGGCGTCGAGGTCGTGATGAACGGGACGGGAGTGCTCGGCCGGCAGCGCGGCGGGACGATGAGATGGCTCCCTGAAGGCAGCGACGTCCCGGTGGTCGAGGTGCGCGGGTACGTGGTCGCGAGCGAGATCCTCGTGCGCACCCCGCCGCGGCAGCGGCGCTGGCTGCCGCGGTGGCGGCGGGCGCCGCTGCCGTGACGCGCTCTAGTCGTAGTTGACCGTGGAGTAGGCCTTCAGCTTCCACAGCGCGTGCTCGCCGCGGATGGACCTGATCGTGCCGGACCTGGACCGCATGACCAGCGAGTGCGTGGTCGCGCCGCCCGGCTTGTACCGCACCCCGTCGAGCAGCTCGCCGTCGGTGATCCCGGTGGCGGAGAAGAACACGTCGTCGGAGGAGACCAGGTCGTCGGTAGTGAGCACGCGGTTCAGGTCATGGCCGGCGTCGAGCGCCTTGCGGCGCTCGGCCTCGTCCAGCGGCGCCAGCTTGCCGAGGATCACGCCGCCGAGGCACTTCAGCGCGCAGGCCGCGATGATCCCCTCCGGGGTGCCGCCGATGCCGAGCATCAGGTCGATGCCGGTGCCCTCTCTGGCGGCCATGATGGCGCCGGCCACGTCGCCGTCGGTGATCAGGTGGATCCGGGCGCCTGCCGCCCGGACCGCGGCGATCAGGCCCTCGTGCCGCGGCCGGTCCAGGATGACTACGGTCACGTCGTGCGGCGTGATGCCTTTGGCCTTGGCCACGGCGGCGATGTTGACCGCAGGCGGTGCGTCGATGTCCACGACGGCGGCCGACTCAGGCCCGGCGGCCAGCTTGGTCATGTAGAAGACGGCGGACGGGTCGTACATCGAGCCGCGTTCGGCGACCGCGAGCACGGCTACGGCGTTCGGCATTCCGTTCGCGCACAGCCGGGTGCCGTCGATGGGATCGACGGCCACGTCGCAGGCGGGGCCGGTGCCGTCGCCGACCTCCTCGCCGTTGAACAGCATTGGGGCGTTGTCCTTCTCGCCCTCGCCGATCACCACCACGCCGCGCATGGACACGGAGTTGATCATGTGCCGCATCGCGGTCACCGCGGCGCCGTCCGCGCCGTTCTTGTCGCCGCGGCCCACCCAGCGCGCGGCGGCCATCGAGGCCGCCTCCGTAACCCGCGCGAGTTCGAGGGCCAGGTTCCTGTTAGGCGCGTGCCGGCTGGGCTCCGGTGTCCCGGGAACGGCGCTGGAAATCTCGGTCTGCTCGGTCATGCTTGGCTTCCTTCCCCGCACCGGCCGTATCAGCCGCGGCGAGCCCAGGCCTGGTCGAGAGCGGCGCCGAACGTGTCGGTCGGCTGCGCGCCCGACACGCCGAGCGCCATGTCGAAAACGTAGAACGGGACGCCGCTGATGCCTAGCTCGGCCGCCTCACGCTCGTCCTGCCGTACCGCGTCGGCGTACGCGTCGCCGTCGAGCACCTCGGCGACGGCGGCTTCGTCAAGCCCCGCCGCCTTGCCGATCTCGATGATCACGTCGCGGTCGAACACCTGCCGTGCCTGGGCGAAGTAGGCCTGGTTGAGTGCGGTAAGCAGCTCGCGCTGTACGCCCTTCTCCCGGCCGAGATGAATCACGCGGTGCAGGTCGAAGGTGTTGCCGACCGGCCGGCCCTCGTCGAAGCCGAGTCCCTCGGCCTGAGCGAGCCCGGCGATTCGCGCCTCGGCGGCGCGAGCCTGCGTCTCCGGCATGCCGTACTTCCTGCTGAGCATGGTGAGCGAGGTTTCCCGCAGGTCCTTCGGATAGGCGGGGTCCAGCTCGAAGGAGTGATAGACGACCTCGACCTCGTCGCGGTACGGGAAGCCGCTCAGCGCCTTTTCGAACCGCGCTTTGCCGACGTAGCACCACGGGCACACGACATCACTCCATATATCCACGCGCATAGGTACAGGGTAGATGCCCGGCCCGGACGGCCCGAATCCCGCGCGGGTGTGGCTTAGAAGGGGGTCTCGCCGTTCCCTGCTCCGTTGCCTTTGCCAGGTTCACGGTCGGCCGGGGCCTCCGCCGCGTCGTGTGCCGCCATGGCCGCGGTCAGCCTGGCCCTGGCGCCCTCCAGCCACTCGGCGCAGATCCCGGCCAGCCGCTCGCCGCGCTCCCACAGGTCCAGCGACTGCTCCAGGGAGAGGCCGCCGGCTTCGAGCCGCTTCACCACGCTGGTGAGCTCGTCCCGCGCCTGCTCGTAGGAGAGAGCCTTACGATCCGCCACGAAACGTATCCTACCCGTGGCCTACTCGTCGTCCACGGTGACGCTGAGCTGGTCTTCCGCGAACCGCACGCTGAGCTGCTCGCCGGCGGACACCGCCGCGGCGGACCTGACGACGCTGGAGTCGGCCTGCTGCACGATCGCGTAACCGCGGGCCAGCGTCGCGGCGGGGGAGAGCGCGAGCAGCCGCGCGCGAGTGTGCGCGATGTCGTCCTCGGCCCTGGCGAGGCGGCCGGCCACGCACTGCCGCGCCCGCTGGGCCAGCGCGTCGACCACCTCGGCCTGGCGCTCGATCTCCCGCACCGGGTCGGCGAGCGCCGGCCGGGACCGGACCGCGTCCAGCCAGGCGAGCTCGCGGTCGAGCCAGCCGCGCATGCTGCGCCGTGCCCGGTCCCTGAGCTGCGTGACCAGCGCGAGCTGCTCGGCGACGTCGGGCACGATGCGCTTGGCCGCGTCCGTCGGGGTCGATGCCCGCAGGTCCGCCACGTAGTCGAGCAGCGGGGTGTCCTGCTCGTGCCCGATCGCGCTCACCACCGGGGTCCGGCAAGCCGCTACCGCCCTGATCAGCGCCTCGTCGGAGAACGGCAGCAGGTCTTCGAGTGAGCCGCCGCCCCTGGCGATCACGATGACGTCAACCTCGGAGTCCTCGTCGAGCCGGCGCAGCGCGGCGATGATCTCCCCAGCCGCGTACGGCCCCTGCACCGCGGTCTGCTCGACCCGGAACCTGACGGCGGGCCAGCGGCGTTCGGCGTTCTCCTGGACGTCGCGCTGGGCCGCGGACTCGCGTCCGCACACCAGCCCGATGACAGCGGGGAGGAAAGGCAGCGGCCGCTTCCGTTCTGATGAAAAAAGACCTTCGGCGGCGAGCTCGCGGCGCAGCCTCTCCAGCCGCGCCAGCAGCTCACCGATGCCGACCGCGCGGATCTCCAGCGCGGTGAACGCGAACGAGCCGCGGGTGGCGTTGAAATCGGGCTTGACGAAGATCACCACCCGCGCGCCCTCCTGCGGGTTGGTCACCTCGAACACCTGGCGTGTGCAGACCACCTGCGCGGAGACGGCCGCGATCGGGTCCCTGAGGGTGAGGAACACCGTGTTGCCACGCTTCTTGGACTCGGCGATCTGCCCCTCGACCCAGACCCGGCCGAGCTTCCCGATCCAGCCGCTCACGAGCTGCAGCACGGTCCGCACCGGAACCGGCGACTCAGCGGACGTCTCGAGGGCCATGTCCCCTATCCCACCACGCCGGTCTGACAGTCGCGCCCATCTCGCCTACAGCGGCGCATCGTTCACGCTGCCGGACAATTGTCGGTGTGGCCCACACCGACAATAGATTCGCACCCGTGGGCCACACCGCCAATCCACGCCTTGCCGCGGCGCGGCCCACGTGACTCGTGGGACGCAGGGTGCGAGCCGACGGGCGTTGGCGGAACGTGGATTAGCCCTCGGCGAGCTTGGCGATGCGGCGCTCGAACATCTGGACCACGTCCGGGCGATTCGCGTGGCTCTTCTCGTAGTCGACGAGCTGGGCGAGCTGGTCCGCCGACAGGTTCCGCAGCCTGGCGCGTAGCGACGCGATCGTCAGGTCGTCGTAGTTCGACACCGGCAGTTCCGCGGCGGAGGCCGCGGGGGTGGCGGCAGGGGCCGCGTCACCGGGCACCAGCTTCACGTGGCCGCCGCCTGTCTCCGGAGTGACAGTCTCTGGCGTGACGGTCTCGGGAGTGACCGTTTCGGGCGTCACAGTCTCAGGTGTCACAGTCTCCGGCGTGACGGTCTCCGGTGTCACCGTTTCTGGCGTGACCGTTTCCGGTGTCACCGTCTCTGGCGTGACGGTTTCCGGCGTGACGGTTTCCGGCGTCACCGTTTCCGGCGTCACCGTTTCCGGCGTCACCGTTTCCGGCGTGACCGTTTCCGGTGTCACGGTTTCGGGGGTTACGGTTTCCGGTGCCGCGGCCTTGGCTTCGGCGGGCGCCTCATGAGTGGCGGACTTGCCACGGAGCTTGTCGGAAGCAGACAGCAGTTGGCCGATGCCCGCGAACATCGCCCGCAACGCTTGCGCCGGGGCTTCCTTGACGCGCTCGCTCACCTGCGGGACACGCATATCACACTCTCCTCGGGGGGACGGGTACACACCAGTGTGCCGCAGCATGGGGCTCGCCCGTTGTGCCTTAATTAAGGCGGTATCTTGATTTCCTCCCGCAACGGGGTGCGGCCGGGGCAGCCGGGTCCGCGAGATTATCAGCAATTGCCAATGCAGGCAGGGCATCTGCGCGCCGGGCCGAGTCTCTCGCCTACCATGGGAGGCATGTCTGAGACCCACCGCCGGGTCCTGCTGGCGAAGCCACGAGGCTACTGCGCAGGGGTCGACCGGGCTGTGCAAGCCGTGGAGATCGCGCTCACCCGGTTCGGCGCGCCCGTATACGTCCGCAAGCAGATCGTGCACAACACGCACGTCGTCAACGAGCTGGAAAAGCGCGGCGCCGTGTTCGTCGAGGAGACGGATGAGGTGCCGGAGGGTGGCGTCGTCTTGTTCTCCGCGCACGGCATCGCGCCCGACGTGCGGAAAGCGGCCGAGGAACGCGGGCTGCGAGCGATCGACGCGACCTGCCCGCTCGTCACCAAGGTGCACAACGAGGCCAGGCGCTTCGCGGCCGGGGACTACGACATCCTGCTCATCGGCCACGAGGGCCACGAGGAGGTCGTCGGCACCACCGGGGAGGCCCCGGACCGGGTCACGCTCGTGGACGGCCCCGAGAGCGCGGCGAACGTCGAGGTGCGCGACCCGGCCAAGGTGGTGTGGCTGTCGCAGACCACGCTGTCGGTCGACGAGACCGTGCAGACGGTCGGCGCGCTGCGCGAGCGGTTCCCCCAGCTGATCGATCCGCCGAGCGACGACATCTGCTACGCCACCCAGAACCGGCAGGCCGCCGTCAAGGTCATCGCCCGTGACGCCGACGTGGTCATCGTCGTCGGCTCGCCGAACTCGTCCAACTCGGTCCGGCTTGTCGAGGTCGCGAAGGAGGCCGGCGCGGGCGCCGCCTACCTCGTCGACGACGCCGGAGAGATCGACGACCGCTGGCTGGACGGGGCCGCCACGGTGGGCGTGACGAGCGGCGCCTCGGTTCCCGAGGAACTGGTCACCGGCGTGCTCGACAAGCTCGCCGCGCTCGGATTCGAGGACGTGACAGAGGTCGAGGCGGTCAAGGAGCGGATGGCGTTCCAGCTCCCGCGCGAGCTGCGATCACGGTAACGAGCGCAACGCCAGGACCAGGGCGCGAACCTCGGAAGGCAGGCCGCGCAGCAGCGCGATGAGGATCGTCAGCCCGGTCCCCGCGAACAGCCAGCCCGCCGAGTTGGCCAGCGCGGCCACGGTGGCAGGCAGCGCCAGGAGCAGCCCGGCCGAGATCAGCGTCTTCTCCAGCACGCACGCGGCGAAGAACAGCAGCGGGGGAGACACCACCACCGGCAGCAGCCCGTTCGGCCGCACGTAATACGCGGTCAGGCTGCTCGCCATGAAGAACGCCGCGTCGGCCAGTTCCCCCCAGTTCGCCCAGTCCGCGACCAGCAGGCCGAGGAAGCATCCCGCGAACACCACGAGCACGCCGGCGCGCCCGGTCAGCCGCTCCCCGGGCCGTCTCCCTCGCCACCCCCCGAGCCGGCCTCCGAGCCGGTCTCCGAACTGGTCTCCGCGCCTGTCCGTGAGGACCGTCGTCACGGCAGCGGCTCCGCGGCCACGAGTTCCGGCGCGGACAGCGTGCGCGCCGTCTCCTCGACGACGGCGGGCGCGGGCAGGTCCCCGTTCACGATGCCAAGCGAGGCGAGCCGCCGTGCGCTGACGAGCACCCGGGTTTCCAGCGAGCCGACCGCCTGGTTGTAGGCGCCGACCGCCGCCGTCAGGGACTTGCCGACCCGCTCCATGTGGCGTCCCATGCCGGCCAGCCGCTCGTGCAGCTCCCTGCCGAGCTCGAACACCGCCCGCGCGTTCTCAGACAGCGCCTGCTGCTGCCAGGCGTACTGGGCGGTGCGCAGCATCGACACCAGGGTCGTGGGCGTCGCGATGTGCACCCGGCGGGCCAGGGCGTGCTCCAGCAGCTCCTGGTCGCGTTCCAGGGCGGGCGCGAGGAACGCCTCGCCGGGGATGAACAGGATGACGAACTCTGGCGTCTCGGGCAGTGCGGACCAGTACGCCTTCGCGCCGAGCTGGTCGACGTGCGCCCGCAGGTGCCGCGCGTGCGCGTCGAGCCGCGCCTCCCGCACCGCGTCGTCCGCCGACGCCGCCGCCTCCAGGTAGGCGGCGAGCGACACCTTGGAGTCCACGACGACGTTCTTGCCGCCGGCCAGCCGGACCACCATGTCGGGGCGCTGGCCGCCCTCGACGACCACCTGCTCGTCGAAGTCGCAGTGCGCGGCCATCCCGGCGAGCTCGACGACCCGGCGCAGCTGGAGCTCGCCCCAGCGGCCGCGGGCTTCCGGTCGCCGCAGCGCGGTGACGAGCGCCTGGGTCTGCTCGCGGAGCTGTTCAGCGCCGCGGCGGGTGAACTCGACCTGCTGGGCGAGCTCCGCGTGCGACCGGGTCCGCGCGATGTCGGATTCGCGCAGCTGCTGCTCGACGCGGGCCAGCGTCTCCCGCATCGGCGCCACCAGCGTCTCCACGTCAAAACGCTGCGCGAGCTGCCCGTCGGCGAGCGCGGTCCGCTCGCTCGCGGTGCGCTCGATCAGCGCGGCCTTGTCCTCCGCGGCGCGGGCGCGCTCTTGCGCCGTAGCCGCCGCGGTGGCGAAGCGGTTACGGGCCAGCAGGTACCCGATCAGCACGCCGATCGCGATCCCGGCCAACAAGGCGAATACGGTCATAAGTCCAGTATTGACACGCCGGCGCACACCCCGCCCGGCGACACGCGCGGGAACCAGTGACAATAGTTAACGTGCGGGCAGCCATCGAGGTGCGCGCGATCGGGCAGCGAACCCGGTCCGGCACCGTTACTCTGCGGGATGTAACGCTTGCTGTCGGTCATGGCGAGCTCGTCGCGATCATCGGGGGCAGCGAGTCGGGGACGGGCGCGCTGCTCGACGCCATGTCCGGGCTCCGCCCGCCGTCGTCGGGCATCGTGGCCCGTTCCGCCAGCACCATCGGGTACGTGCCGAAGGGGGACACGGTCGATCCGGCCGTGCCGCTCGCCAGGGCGCTGCGCTACACGGCCCGGCTCCGCGCCGTGCCCCGGCCGCACGACGCGGTCGCCGACGCGCTGCGCGAACTCGACCTGTCGGCCAGGTCGAAGGTGCCGGCCGGGGAACTTCCCTGTGGCGAGCGCAAGCGCGCGGCCATCGCGGCGGAGCTGCTGGCAGCGCCCGCGCTGTTCTTCCTTGACGAGCCGACCGACGGCCTCGACCCAGCGCGCGGCCGGGAGCTGATGCGGACACTGCGGGGCCTGATCGACCGCGGGGTCACCGTGGTGCTCACCACCCAGAGCCCGCTGGACGCGGAGCGCTGCGACAAGGTGGCGGTGCTCGCGACCGGCGGCCACCTCGCGTTCTTCGGCACCCCGGCGGGGGCACGCGATTACTTCGGGGCGGACAGTCTTGAGGAGATTTTCGAGCGGCTGGCCGGGCTCGCCGATCCGGCTGAGGCTTGGTCCCGGCGCTTCTTCCAGTTTTACCGAACGATCAATGGCGTCTCCGTCCCGTCCGTCCCGCCCCAGCGGGGGTCGGCGCCCCTGGTTCCGGACACCGCGGGACCGCACTCGGCCGGGGCGCCCGGCCCGGTGGGCCCCTTGAACCGCGATCCGGCCGGCGCGGATGAGACCCCGGACGGTGGGTCGGCGGCCGATCCGGTCGCCGATGACCCGGCCGGCGTAGCCGACCAGGACGGCGCGACGGGGGAGGCCGCGCGCGACGGTGCCGCGCGCGGCGCGCCAGGAGGTGTGGCCGCCCGGGTGCTGCGCCCGGTCCGGCAGTGGGCCGTGCTCACGATGCGGAACACCGACGCCCTCCTCCGCGCCCGCCCGCTCGTCGCCGTCCTGGCGGGCGCGCCCGCCGTGGTGCTGGTGGTGTCGCTGCTCCTGTTCCCGTCCGGCGCCTTCGACCCGGCGCACCCGAACCCGGCCGGCGACGTGACGATCCTGTTCTGGACGGTGTTCGGTGCGTTCTTCATCGGGCTCGGCTACGGCCTGCCGTTGATCTGCACCGAGCTGGGCGTGCTGCGCAGGGAACGGTTCGGCGGCCTGGGCGCCGGCGCGTACGTGCTCGCGAAGGCGACCGTGCTGCTGCCCGTGCTGGCCGTGGCCGACGCCGTCGTGCTGCTCGTGTTCCGGGCCTTCGGCCGGCTGCCCGAGGGCCGCGGATTCGGCACGGCGTTCGCGACGCTGCTCCTGACATCCGCGTCAGCGTTCATGCTTGGCCTGCTGATCTCGGCGGTCGTCTCGCACCTGTCGCGAGCCATGGTCGGAGCGGCCGCGGTCAGTTTCCCGCAGGTGCTGTTCGCCGGCGCGATCCTGCCGGTGTCCGCGATGGTCCTGGCCGGCCGGTGGATCAGCTACCTGATGCCGGACCGCTGGGGGTTCGACGCGCTCGGGGGCGGCATGGACGTCTCCCCCCTCTGGGCCAGTGGCCGGTCGCCGCTCGGCCGGCCGCTGCTCGCCTCGTACGGCACGTCCTTCGACCACGCGGTGGGGGGCGACTGGCTGATCCTGGCGGGGTTCACCTGCGTGTTCCTCGCCGCCACGATTACCGCCGTCGCCGCCAGGACCCGCGTCGTCACAACGCGGCGAGGCGGCGCTCGATGAAGGCACGCTCGGGAGCGGACATCCCGAGCGCGAGCGCGGCCTGGTAGGCCAGGGCCGCATCGGCAGGCCGGCCGACGCGGGTGAGCAGCTCGCCGCGCGCGATATGGAACTGGGGCCAGCCAGTGAGCCGCGAATCGCCGCCGAGCGCGTCCAGGATGACCAGGCCGGCCGCGGGTCCGTCGGACATCGCGACCGCGACCGCGCGGTTCGCCGCCACGGCCGCTGTCGGCTCGTACCTGATCAGCTCCCCGTACAGCGCGGCGATCTCGCGCCAGTCCGTCTCCCGCTCGCTCGCCGCGCACGAGTGGCAGGCGGCGATCGCGGCGTGCAGCTGGTACGGCCCTGGGCGTCCCGCGCGCAGCGCCGCCTCGAGCAGCAGCTCGCCTTCGGCGATCCGCTGCCGGTCCCAGCGGGACCTGTCCTGGTCGGCGAGCAGCGCCAGGTTGCCCGCGCCGTCGACCCGGGCGTCCCGCCGCGCGTCGGTGAGCAGCAGGAACGCGAGCAGGCCCGCGGCCTCCGGCTCGTCAGGCAGCAGCGCGGCAAGCGCGCGGGCGAGCCGGATCGCCTGGTCGCACAGCTCACCGCGGACGAGCTCGGGCCCCGAGGTGGCCAGGTGCCCTTGGGTGTAGACCAGGTAGACGACGCGCAGCACGGCCGCCAGCCGTCCCGGCAGCTCGTCCCGGCCAGGCACCCGCATCCTGATGCCGGCCTGCCGTATCTTCCGCTTGGCCCGGACGATCCGCTGCGCGACGGTCGGCTCGGGGACCATGAAGGCGGCCGCGATGGCCTTCGTGTCCTGGCCGCACACGCTGCGCAGCGTCAGCGCGATCCGCGCGGCCGGGTCGAGCGCGGGATGGCAGCACATGAAGATCAGCCCGAGCTCGTCGGCTGCCGCCCCCGAGTCGCCGTTCGCCGCGACGCCGGAAGCGGCCGGCAGGCTGTCCGGCCACGGCAGGCTCGGCGCCCCCGGCGTCCCCGGCGCCCCGGGCGTCCCGGGCGGCCGGGCCAGCGGATCGGTCACGGCCGCCACCTCCTTGCCGGCCCGCCGCGCCTCCCTGCGCAGCTGGTCCAGGGCCTTGTGCCTGGCCACGCCGGCCAGCCACGCACCGGGATTGGCGGGCACGCCCTCGGCCGGCCACTTCTCCATAGCGAGCGCACACGCCTCCTGCGCCGCGTCCTCGGCCAGGTCGAGGTCTCCGCTGAGCCTGGCGGCGACCGCGACAGCGGTCCGCCAGTGCTCGCGGAAGACCTCGGCGTAGGTATCGGTCAGCTGCCCGCCCCCGTTCCGGCAGCGGCGGAGGCCACCTGAAGCAGCGGGCGCACCTCGACCTTCCCGTCCCGCGCGGTCGGCAGCCGGGCCGCCCAGGCCAGCGCCTCGTCGAGGCCGTCGCACTCGATGAGCGTGAAGCCGCCGAACACCTCCTTGATCTCGGCGGCGGGCCCGTCGGTCAGCAGCGTCTCGCCGTCGCGGACCCGCACGGTCGTCGACGCGGCCGGCGGCTGCAGCGGCGCGCAGTCGATCAGCACGCCCGCGTCCGTCATCGCCTGCCGTGCCGACGACCACTCGGCGAGCACCTTCGCGGCCTCGGGGGTACCGGGTTCTGGCAAGTCGGGACCGTAGAGCAGGATCATGTACTTCACTGTCGTCCACCTTCGTGCGTCACAGGCCGGCGCCGCGGCCGGCCTTTCCCCATAGTCGAACGGCCGCCCCGTGAATCGACACCCGGGGTCAGGAACTGGCGCGGCTCAGCAGCTGTGCCGGGGAGACAGGCCCGCCGTGCCGGGCCAGCGGTCGCGATAGGTGCACTCGGCGAAGTCAAGGAACGTGTCCACGTCGCCCAGCGTAGAGGCGACGCCAAGGGACACCCGGACCGCGCCGCCGGTCGGCAGCCCGACCAGGCTCAGGTAGTCATCCACCGACGACATCCCCGCCCCGGGGCCTCGGAGCCGCCGCGCGCGCAGCACCTTCCTGGTCAGCCCGAACGCCCGCTCGCCAGCCCCCGGATTGCAGAAGCACCCGGTGCGCAGCGAGATGCCGGCCGCGGCCGCGTCCCGCGCCACCGCGCGCTCGTCGAC
>Ga0070698_100002121_pt1 | contig 22039 bp, 27 predicted proteins | sample KBSK1502metaG_FD_65477 | JGI IMG/M metagenome (GOLD analysis project Ga0070698, IMG submission 65477) | Corn, switchgrass and miscanthus rhizosphere microbial communities from Kellogg Biological Station, Michigan, USA - KBS K1-50-2 metaG | ecosystem: Host-associated > Plants > Roots >...
TGGCGCCGCCGTCGTGAGTTCGATAAATGTGCGGCCGCAGATCGTCGAGCCGCAGAGTGTTTACGGCAGCATAGGCAGTGTTCTTATCAAAGTGGCCGGCGTCGAGGATGGAAATCTTCTGCCAGGGCTTGATCTGTTTTGGAGTCACATCAGACCAGTGTGCGCCTCCGTCAGTAGTGCGATGAATCAAGCCATCGTCGGTTCCCACCCAAATTAGATTCACATCGAGCGGCGACGGCGCGACGGTGTAGATCACGCCACGCTGGGTTGGCTGCGCGGTCGGTTGCGAGCGAAACTTGCCGACAGTTTCCGACACTTCGAATGTCTTACGAGTTAGATCCGGACTTATCTGCTCCCAGTTGCGCCCACCGTCTTTCGTCTTCCACAGCGTGTTTGTCGAAAAGAAAAGCAAATGAGGATCAACCGGCGAGAAAATTACCGGCTGCGTGCGGACCACGCGAAAATCAGCCGAGCGAAAAGGTTTCGGCATGATGTTCTGGGCCTGGCCGGAGCGGCGATCGTAACGAGAGAGCTTCCCGCCGTAGACGATGTCAGGGTCGAGCGGGTCCGCCGCCACGTAGCCATACTCCTCTGCGGCTACCGGATGCCAATCGCGGAAAGTAATCTCACCGTCATTGCCGCGGCTCGAAACGCAGGCTGAGCCGCTCTCCTGCTGGCCGCCGCACAAGCGATATGGAAATGCATTGTCAGCACTGACGTGATAGAGCTGCGCGGTCGATTGGTTGTACCAACTACTCCACGACTTCCCGCCGTTGACGGTTATTATCACGCCCTGGTCGCTGGCCAGTATGATGATGTTCGGGTTGTTCGGATTAATCCAAACGTTTTGATAATCGTCGCCACCCGGCGCGCCACGGAACGCCGACCAGGTCTTGCCGCCATCAATCGACTTCCAGGAGACTATGCTCGCCGAATAGACAGTGTCCGGGTTCTTTGGATCAACGCGAAGCACTGCGAGATCGCCGCCGCCAATGCGTCCGGCGGGACGCGCATCGGTAGTGATCTTCACCCAATGATCGCCGCCATCGTCGGAGCGATAGATTGCCAGTCCCCCGACTAGCGCCACCGAGGCAAACACACGCTTAGTCGAACTCGGCGCGATCGCGAGGTTGGCTTGAATAATTTCATTTGGCAGTCCGCCGCTCAACTGTCGCCATGTCTTGCCGTTGTCGGTCGACTTAAACACACCACCGCCGCTGCCATTCCAGGCCGCGTTTTCCCAGGGACCCTGGCGCGCTTCCCAAAGCGCAGCATAAGCAATGTCCGGGTCCACGGGATCAATCAGCACGTCTGCGCCGCCGATGTTCTCATCTTTATAGAGGACTTTTTCGAACGTCTTACCGCCGTCAGTTGAACGAAAAATGCCGCGCTCTTCATTCGGACCGTAGGGGTGGCCCGCAACCGCGACCAGCAGGCGATTCGGATCGCGCCGGTCAACTGCTATCTGCGGAATCTGTTGACCATCGCGCAGGCCGAGATGCGTCCAGCTCCGGCCGGCATCGGTTGATTTGTAAATGCCATCGCCCACTGATAAATCAGGACGCTGTAAACCCTCGCCACTGCCGACATAAATAATATTTGAATCTGAAGGCGCCACTGCGATGCACCCTACCGAGCCAGTCGGTTGGTCGTCAAAGATTGGCTTCCAGGTGATACCGTAGTCATCCGTCTTCCAGACGCCGCCGTTCACCTGGGCCATATAGAACAGGTTTGGTGTCGATGGTACCCCGGCAATCGCGCGCGTTCGGCCGCCGCGGAATGGACCAATGTTGCGCCAATGCAGCGACTTGAAGAGATCAGCATTGAACTGCTGAGCAAACATCGGACTGGCGCCTGCGATCATGAAAGCGAGCACAAACGCCGAGACGAGGCGCGAACGCGTCAAGACAAAGAAGTGGTTTTTCATTTAAGAGTACTCGTAGATTGGGATTGGTTTTCGGACTGTTCCGGCGCTGAATAGTATCGCCATCGTAGCATCTAAGTCGAACCAACGTGATAGTTGTTAAGCCCGCGGAGCGGGCGACAGCATAGAGCCTGGGGTGGAGCGAAGCGAAACCCCAGGTTCATGGCCCAGAACAATACCAGCCCGCGGAGCGGGCGATAGGTTCCTGGGGTTCCGCTTCGCTCCACCCCAGGCTCTATGCTGTCACCCGCTCCGCGGGTTGGGACCCGCAAAGCAGCCTGATCACCTTTTACTGCAACCGATCAACCTCCGGCTGCATGATGTTTCGAGATTGGCAGTATCCGCGTAAACTTGGCTGATGACTTCACGGTCTGCCAACAGCGTCGTCAAATCTCGTCCCTATTGGTTGCTGCTTGCCGCCGCGTCTCTGGTTCCCGCGCTGTTGAATGCGTTCACTACATATCTGAACACACGCATCCTTCGTGGCAGCGCAGACTGGAGAGGTGTTGCCTTCGCCGCGGTCTTATGGCTTTCGTTCGGAGCGCTCACGCCGATCCCTTACGTCCTGGCTCGCCGTTATCCGATAAGGCGTGAAAACATTTTCGCTTCGGTTCTGGTTCACCTCAGCGGCGCGCTCGTGTTGTGCCTTGCCTGGACTACGACCGGCGTGTTGCTGGCCCAACCTTTGAGCCGTCGACCGCCACAGGAAGCTTTTCTCCGTTACTACATCAGTTGGACTCTAGCAAATCTCCCATGGTCAGTCTTTTTGTACTTCACCGTGCTCGGTTCTATCTTCGCATTCACTTACTATCGTGAGGCGCGCGAACGTGAGTCGCAGCAGGCGCGCCTCGCGGCGCAGCTTGCCGAAGCCAGGTTGGGTGCGCTCCGCATGCAGCTTAATCCACATTTTCTTTTCAACAGTCTCAACGCAATCACAGTTCTGGTGCGCGACCAAAAAACGCGTGAGGCTTCGCGAATGCTTGAGTTACTCAGCGGCGTCTTGCGTCAGGTACTGCAAAACGAAAAGCGGCAAGAGGTGTCGTTGGACGATGAGCTCCGCTTCACCGAGCAGTATCTCGCGATCGAGCAGGTCCGTTTTTCTGATCGACTGCAGGTGCGCTGGGAAATTCCTCCTGGGATCCGCGACGCGCTGGTGCCGGAGTTTATCCTGCAGCCGCTGGTAGAAAACGCTATCCGACATGGCGTTGCGAAGCGCAGCGAAGCGGGCCTTATTGAAATTACGGCGCGAGATGCCAATGGTGATCTTATTCTTAGCGTCCAGGACAATGGTCCCGGATACCAACCGACAGCGAATGCCGGAGTCGGTATTTCCAATACCCGCGCGCGTCTGAAGACCCTCTATGGTGAAGCAGGGCAGCTTGAAATAAACAACGGCGCCGACAGCGGCACAGTGGCAACGGTGCGTTTTCCCATGAAGAGGTAACTCGATGGACAGAATCCGGGCCATCATTGCTGACGACGAACCACTGGCACGCCGCGGCGTTCGTCAACTGCTCAATCCTCATCGTGACGTGGAAGTGGTAGCCGAGACTCGAAATGGGCGGGAAACTGTACGCGCCTTGCGCGAGCTAAAGCCGGAACTTCTATTTCTAGACGTGCAAATGCCCGAGTTAGACGGCTTCGATGTGCTCCATGAAATCGGGCCGCAGCATATGCCTGCAGTGATCTTCGTTACCGCCTACGACGAATTTGCGGTGCGGGCGTTCGACGCACACGCGCTCGACTATCTGGTCAAGCCGCTGGAGGAGTCACGCTTTGGTGAAGCGCTGGAACGCGTGCGCGAGCGCCTACGCTCAGCCAAAGCTGTGGACCTGTCACGCAAACTGTCCGCGTTGTTGGCGACTCGCGAAAAGGAACGCGCCAGGCAGCGAATCCTGGTATCAACCTCGACAGGCGATCTGGTAATTGATGCGGATGAAATCGACTGGATCGAGGCAGACGATTATTATGCGGCTATTCACGCGCGCGAAGGACGTCATCTTATTCGCGAATCACTTTCGTCGCTGGAGCAACGCCTGGGCCAGGTTCGCTTCGCGCGAGTCCACCGCTCGGCAATAGTCAATCTCGATCGTGTCGCCGAACTTCGTCACAATGACGGAGAAACCATGCTGGTCCTGCGTAACGGAGTACATGTTCCGGTAAGCAGAAGACGGCGCGCGCGGTTGGCCCGGCACCTCAGACATCTCAAGAATTGACCATTCCCTGCTCCCTTCCTACCGTCGCCTGACTAATTCTTGTTACCGACCGTAAACACGGCACAATGTATCTAGCAAGTTTTCTGAGCATTCAGAGGGATTAAATTTGTCGATCGCCCTTTCGAAGATATAGGAGGCACGTCATGGATACGTCGAGAATTATCATGTTCATTATTTGGCTAACCTTGTTCCTGGCCGGATCTTGCTTTGGCCCGCGGATATCCGCCCAGCAATCCGCTACTGCGCCGGGCAGCGATCAAGTTTGGACGGTATTATCTTTCGACGGCAGAGCCGACGGTCGCGATTCATCGTTAGCTGACGCTGCCTCGCTCGCCTATCGTTACGAAAAACAACAAGACCTCCTATGGTTTCGCCTCAGTCTCTATGACGTGCCGAATGCTGAAGGATTTGGCGTCAATATCGTGCTCGACACTGGTGCGGATGACGCAGCCAAGATGAATTGGTGGGGCGCGAATAAAGCTTTCAGATTCGACAAGCTGGTCACGGCCTGGGTAACGCGGAGCGATAATGGCTTTCAGGGAACCATCGGGGTCGGCGACGCGGCCGGAGCTCAGGCGAAGCAATTCAATAATCTGCTCAAGAATGATCTGCAAATTCGAGTTGAAGGCGATTCCATCGTCATCGGTGTGAAGCGCACAGACGTCACCGACAAACTGCAGATGAAGTTCGTTGCCGCAGTTGGTTCAAATCAGCGCTGGAACGACGACATTCCCAATGTTGGATCTGCTTCTATTGATCTCTCTGCAGAGAAACCGAAAACCGGATTGCGAGAGATTGACGTCAGTCGCAACAATCTGGAATTGCCCGCCGGCTATAGGACGCTTCCGGACGACCGGCCGCCGCAGATCACAAAACGAGGCCGCGGGAAGCAAACGCTAATTGTGGTTCCCGGCATGTATTCTGGAGCGAAATCTTTCGATGGTTTCATTGCTCGAAATCAAGCGCATTACAAAATCTATCTGCTTACACCGCCCGGACTAAACGGCACAGCGGCCCGCTCGATGCCCGCCGCCGGTACCAGCTTCAGTGAACTGACCTGGACCCGCCGTCTTGAGCAAGACATTCTTGATTTGATTCGCAAGGAAAAGATGCGCAAGCCTGTGATCGTTGCGGAACGTCATCCGGGGTCACAAGCAGCGCTTGAACTTGCGGTGCAACATCCCGAACAGATCGGCGGCGTAGTCCTGGTTGGCACAAACCTGGTGCAATTCTTCCCTGCTCCGAAAGACCCTACCAGAAAGACTCCCACGACTTTTCCGGACCGCGTAATTTCAGTTGACGGGAGTTGGGCGGCAAAGTGGTTTAAGTATGTAACTCCGGAAACATGGAGGAGTGGCGATCTGAAGCCGGGGCTACTTAGCGTCGAGCCATCGAGGGCTCAACTGGCATGGGATGAACTCGAGGCGGCCCCCGTAGAAATCAAGATCCGTTATCTCTGTGAGTTCTGGGCGTCGGACGTCACCCGCAGTTTTGACAGACTTCAAGTACCGGTGTTGGCACTGGTACCTGGGTTCGACGAAAAGTTCCTGGCCGATCCGGCAAACGGATTCGCGAAATCAGCCTTTCTGGATTCGTGGGAGATTCTTGTTCCCAAACATCCCAGGGTCGAACTCGTTAAGATTCCCGATTCGCGTATGCTCGTTCTCGATGATCAACCCAAACTCGCGGATGACGCGATTGCGAAATTTGTCGGACAGTTGGATCTCGCCAAGAAGGAATAGCGGTTTTGGAGTGCGCCGGCCTGTCGGCACTTTGGTCGCTGGCAACCTGTCGCCAGTAAGCGTCGCGACAGGTCGCGACGGACCAAAGCGGTGACAGGTCACCGCACTCCAAAATCAAACGTCCTCACCATGTGGACTTGTTCGATAAACGACTTAAATCCAGCTTCACTCAACATCTTTAGGACGACTTCGTTCGACTTACTGAAGTTGTAGGTTGAGCGCGTGCAATCCAGATCCAGCGGAGCATATAGGCTCTGCAAGGCGCACCCAATAATTGCTTCCGCGTCATTACCAGGGATCGCCACACACTGATGAAGAGCAATCTCGGTGATCCTTCCCTGCTCATCGCGTTTCTTCTTGTAAAGCGCGTATCCGACAACGTTGCCAGCAGCATTGGATACGACCAGCGCCTCTCCGTCGTGTCGAATGAGACTTTGCCAGTGACTCTGCCAGGGGGCTGATTGCTGATAGAACTCAAGCTGTCCAACTAAGTAAGGCGCGACCTGTGTGGCGTTATATGTCTGACTATTCGGTTGACGAAACGCCCGTTCGTTCAACTCGCCTTCGCGATTGAAGAATACGAGGCGATCGACGACCGCGTAACCGAATTGTTGGTACAGAGAGATTGCTGGTTCGTTTTCGCTTACGGCTTCCAGGGTCGCAATCTGAACCCCGAGTTCTCCATACAGATCGACTGTCGCTTGCATTAAGGCTTTACCCACGCCGCGTCCGCGAAATTCTGGGCTAACTCCGGTTCCACCGTTCCAGGCCACCCTGGGCCCCGCGTTGGTCCTGATTCCGTTGAGAAGAAACCCGGCCGGCTTTCCCTCGCAGAAAGCCATCAGCGAAAACTCAGGTGACAAACCCTCGCGGTGCAAACGCGCTAGATAACGATCCAGCGACAGCGTCATGTCGACGAAGTAACCCTGAAATCCTTCGTTCCAAATCTTCAACGCATCGCCAAATGAGCACTCACTTAAACGCCGGATCTCCAGGACGGCAACTTCATTGCTTGAAGGATGGACAGCCGCCATCACTTTCTTCCGCTGCGTCCGGTAAGCCATCCGGCGAGCGCGCCTATTCCCAGGCCGACCGCGAAAGTGATTGCCACTGAGCGCAGCGGATCGCGCTTGATGCGATACGCTGCGTCATCGACCAAATCTTCGGCTGCATAACGCCCTCGTTTAGCCAAACGTCGGGCCTCAACCATTGTGTCTTCCACCGCATGAGAGGCGCGCACTTTCAGTCGTGCTGCCTCTGCGCCCAGTTCGACCACACGTTCACCGGCGTGAACCGCTTTGCCAAGCAAACTTTTCTTCTCGTCTTCTTCGGCCATAACTTCCTCCGTTAGTTGTCATTTCAAGACTATGGTTTGAAAGCGCCAAAGGCGCGAAATCTAATAACCTGGGCAGCGTCCAGGAGGTGTAGCTTCATTACGCGCCTTCAGCGCTTCCAGTTTCAATACTTCGGGCTCCCGGGGCGTTGCCCCAGGCGGTTACATTTCGCGCCTTTGACGCTTAACTTCGCTCAGTCGTCGTTCGAGGAAACGGCGTTCACTTTCGTTCGTGACCAGCTGCAGCGCTCGTTCGTAGCTCTCTGCCGCTTCCCTTCGCGATCCCATGCGCCTTAGCAGATCAGCCCGCGCGGCATGCAGCAGATGATATTCGTCGAGTTCCGCAGCGAGCAAATCGATTAAAGCCAACCCAATTTCGGGTCCCTCCGCCATCGCCATCGCCACCGCGCGATTAAGTGAAACGATCGGCGAAGGTTGCAGATGTTCGAGGACGTCATAGAGACGCACTATCTCGCGCCAGTTTGTGTCTTCGGGTCGTGCCGCTTTGCAATGTTCCGCCGCTATGGCTGCCTGAATAGCAAACGAACCGGGCTCAACTTTAAGCGCCTCTCTGACCAGCGGCAGGGCCTCAGCGATCTGCGTTTGATTCCAAAGGCTACGATCCTGATCTTCCAGGACGACGAGATCGCCGGCCCCGTCCAATCGCGCCTCGCGCCGCGAATCATGTAGCAACATGAGAGCGAACAGGCCAGTCACTTCTCCGGGCACTTCCGGCGCCATCAACATTCCAACCAGACGGCACAGGCGGATTGCCTCGTTACAGAGATCGGCTCGCACTAACGGCTCGCCTCGTGTTGCAACGTAGCCCTCGTTAAAGACGAGATAGATTACGGTCAACACTGCGTCGAGACGGGCCGGCAGATCATTGGTGTCGGGAACTTTGTACGGAATCCCGGCGTCGCGAATCTTTCGCTTGGCGCGGACTAGTCTCTGCGCCATCGTCGTTGGAGGGACCAGAAACGCGCGCGCGATTTCGTCGGTCTCGAGACCGCCCAGAGTTCGCAGCGTCAGTGCTACTTGTGCTTCCGGAGCCAGCGCAGGGTGACAGCAGGTGAAGATCAAACGTAAGCGATCGTCGGGAATCTCATCGGTGTCATAATTGGGCTCTGTTACTGTGGCAATCAATCCCGATTCCGCATACGATTCAAGCTTTTCCTTGAACCTTGTCCGGCGGCGCAAGCGGTCGATCGCTTTAAACTTCGCAGTCTGCACGATCCAGGCGCGTGGAAACTCAGGGATACCGTCAGTGCGCCACTGGTCCACGGCGGCTACGAACGCCTCCTGCGCGGCTTCTTCAGCCAGTTCGAAGTCGCCGAAATGACCGATTAGAGTGGCAACAATCCGACCCCAGTCGGAGTGGTAAACTGCATCTACCGCAGCATTGGCGTTGGGAAGCATCGTTTATATTAGTCCCGCTCAGACCGGGTTACCGAGCGGGTATTCCGGTTCGGATCTTATTGGCGGAAGTCTTTCAACTCGATAATAAAGTTTTTTTTGGTGAAGTGTCGATCCAGGCACCCTCAATTCGATTCACTGTTGGAGGAGCACAAATGAAATACATGTTGCTGGTTTATCTTGACGAGCAGGTCTTAAGCGACGAAGAGCGCGAGCATTGTTACGTAGAGTCTGCGCAGCTTACACAGGAACTACACGCCAGGGGCCAGTATCTTAGCGCCAGTCCATTGCACCCGGTGGCGACGGCAACCAGCGTGCGCGTGCGCAACGGCAAGCGCGTGGTGACCGATGGACCCTTTGCCGAGACGCGCGAACAACTTGGCGGCTTTTATATAGTTGAGGCCCGAGACCTCAATGAAGCGCTCGATATCGCCGAACGCATCCCGCCGGCCAAATTTGGCACCATCGAAGTTCGGCCGGTGATGGAGATTGCGGGCCTGCCCGGCCAATCGTCCGAGTGAACCTTTTGGAAAAATTCGAGGCCGGTGTCGATCTGCACATTCTTCGTTCGACTTACTGTTAGAGGCACGAAACATGAAATACATATTACTGGTCCACACTAACGAAGAAGTATTGGGCAGTCTAAGCAAAACCGACTTGCAGCAAATGCGCGAAGAATCAGTACAACTCGCAAACGATATCAATTTGAGCGGGCACTATCTCGATGCCGCGCCGCTCCAGCCGGTTTCGACTGCGGTCAGCCTGCGCGTGCGTGAAGGTAAAAGGCTGGTAACCGATGGCCCGTTTGCAGAAACGCGCGAACAGCTCGGTGGCTACTTCTTCATTGACGCCGGCGATCTGGACCAGGCACTCGACATCGCAGCACGGATTCCCGGAGCGCGTATCGGCACCGTCGAAATTCGGCCAGTGATGGAAATCGATGGGCTGCCAACTGAAATGTGAAGGAAAAGATTGGTAAACGTGCGGATTGTCTACGATTGATCCGAAATAATAGAAAGCACTTCCGGACCAACCGGCTAAACCGGACAGGGCTCGGAGCCAAAAACAAAAGGAGAAAAGAAGATGCGATTCATGGTTATTGTTAAGGCAGACAAAGAGTCGGAAGCGGGTGTGATGCCCAGCAAAGAGTTGCTCACCGACATGGGGAAGTTCAACGAGGAGTTGGCGAAGGCCGGCGTTATGCTGGCTGGGGAGGGTCTTCATCCGTCTTCGAAAGGTGTGCGAGTTAAATTTGCAGACGGCAAGCGGAGCGTGATCGAGGGGCCATTCGCGGAGACGAAAGAATTGATCGCTGGCTTCTGGCTTTGGCAGGTGAAGTCTTTGGATGAAGCAATCGAATGGCTCAAACGCGCGCCCTTTGAGAACACCGAAGTTGAGATTCGCCAGGTGTTCGAGGCCGCGGATTTCGGTGACGAATTCACACCGGAACTGAAGGAGCAGGAGGAACGCGTCCGCGCCCAGGTGGCCGCGAAGCAATAGTCCGAGCAGGATCCACGAAATCACAAGACGACGTTCATGTTAGTTCATGTCCTTTCGTGGATCCCATCCCGACCAGTCGCCGTCAAAAAGCTCGAGCACAAAAAGGAAGACAAGATGAAGACCATCGATTCACTGTTGAAGGAGTTTGAGCACGAAGCGCAGACCACGCGCAAGCACCTGGAAAGGCTACCGGACGAAAAACTCGCCTGGCAGCCTCACCAAAAGTCTTTTACCGCCGCTGGACTGGCATCACATATAACGGAATGCGTCGGTTGGACCGAAGTGATATTCAACGAGAACGAAATCAACTTTGATCCATCAACTTACAAGCCGTACGCTGCTGAGTCGGTGGCCGATCTGCTCAAGACTTTCGACGACAACGTCGCTAAGGGCAAGCGAGCTCTGGCCGCGGCTACCGAAGAAACTCTGGAGCAGCCCTGGGCCTTAAAAATCATGGGCCGGGTGCAGTTCGAACGACCGCGAGCGGAAATATTTCGAGACTTTACCTTAAGCCATGTGATTCATCATCGCGGGCAGTTTTCCGTTTACCTGCGTCTACTGGACATCGCGGTTCCCGGTTCGTATGGTCCGAGCGCTGATGAAGCGTCGGGTACAAAGTGATGAACGAGGCGCGCAAGCCGAGACGCATCTTGCGCCGCATCGGCGCCGTGCTCGCAGGTCTGGTGGTAGTTGGCATTCTTGACCTGGGCATCGATACCCTATTGCATGCGACGGGAGTCTATCCACCGTGGTTCCAACCGATGAGCAACTCTTTGTGGCTGCTGGCGATTGGCTATCGAACGATCGACGGCATCACGGGCGGTTACATCGCGGCCTGGCTCGCGCCCGATCGACCGGTGATGCACGCCCTGGTGTTAGGTCTCATCGGCATCGTCTTGAGTACTGCGGGCGTCGTCGGGACCTGGAATAAAGGACCGGAGTTCGGACCTAAGTGGTATCCGTTAACGCTTGTCTGCATCGCATTGCCATGCGCTTTGATTGGCGGACTCCTCCGCAAACGGCAGTTGCAGGCGCGTGGCTGAGCTGGTTTTCGCTCCAGAGGAGCGAGATGTTTATAGCAACCCGCGCCGACACAACGATCTTCGCTCCTTAGGAGCGAAACTCTGTAACGGAACCGCTGCGAGACAGGAGGGGCGATTGCGCTCCTATGGAGCTTAAGAGTCAAAAAGGTTTGCCACCTATAAACATCTCGCCCCGACGGGGCGAAGCGAAAGAAATGCCCCATTGCTTCGTAGACAAATTCTTAGAATAGTTGGAAGGAAACTGAATGCAGAAAATTACACCATTCTTGTGGTTCGACAATCAGGCTGAAGAGGCGATGAATTTCTATCTTTCGATCTTCAAAGACTCGAAGGTCCTGAGTTGTAGTCGCTATGGTGATGCCGGGCCAGGGCCCAGGGGATCAGTAATGGTTGCGAAGTTCCAGCTGGATGGACAAGACTTCATGGCCTTGAACGGCGGCCCCATCTTTAAATTCACTGAAGCCATCTCGCTACTTGTCACCTGCGAGACGCAGGAAGAAATAGACGAGAAGTGGGAGAAGTTGTCTGACGGTGGAGCAAAATCACAGTGCGGCTGGCTCAAAGACAAGTTTGGTTTGTCGTGGCAGATTGTGCCACCGATCCTCGGAGAGATGCTGCAGGACAAGGATCCTGAGAAATCGAAAAGGGTCATGGCAGCGATGATGAAGATGACAAAGATTGAAATCGCCAAATTGAAGCAAGCCTATGACGGCGAGTAGTCAGTTGAAAGTGAAAAAGTTATGACACCAACTGAAGCTCTGGACGAAATTCGCTATCCAATTGGCCGCGTGCAAATTGCCACAGACGTAACCCCGGCCGATCGCAGCCGGTGGATCGCGCAGATGGCGGAAGCTCCGGCAAGATTGCGGGCGGCATTAGCGGGCTTGACTGATCAGCAACTTGATCGCCGGTACCGCGAGGGCGGTTGGACCTTGCGTCAGGTCGCGCATCATCTGGCGGACGAACACCTGAACGCTTTCGGCTACTTCAAAAAGGCGGCGACTGAAGATAATCCGCCCGTTAACGTTTATGAGGAGCCGCGCTGGGCAGAAACTAAAGACGCCCGCGAAGCGCCGATCGACTTGTCGCTGGATCTGCTGACGGCGCTGCATGCTCGCTGGGTCATTCTGCTGAATTCGCTTTCGGAAAAAGATTTCGCTCGCGGTTATATCCACGGCCGGCGTGGAAGAGTCTCCCTTGACGAGGGCATTCAACTCTATGCCTGGCATGGTCTTCATCATACGGCCCACATCACGGGCCTGCGTAATCGCGAAGGATGGTGAGTCGGTGGCCAGTGGTCAGTGGCCAGCCAGAATTCCACCGGGCATCATCGTTACCGGCCACTGATCACTGGCCACTGGTCACTGCTAAAAGGAGAGCAATCATGAAAGTAAACCCACATCTCAGTTTCAACGGTCAATGCGAAGCCGCGTTCAAATTTTACGAGGAAGTCTTGGGGGGCAAGGTCACATTCTCGATGACCTGGGGTGAAATGCCGGGCGGCGCCGATCAATTTCCACCCGAGACACACAAGTTAATCATGCACACGTCGCTATGTGTCGGCGACGAGACGTTGATGGGCGCCGACGCATTCCCGGGCCGTTACGAGGCACCGAAAGGCATCTCCGTCGGGCTTCATCTGAAGAATCTTGCCGATGGTGAACGCATCTTCAACGCTCTGGCTGAAAATGGAAATGTGACGATGCCATTTGAGAAGACTTTCTGGTCTCCAGGTTTCGGCATGTGCGTCGACAAATTCGGAATCCCCTGGATGGTTAACTGCGAGCAGGCACAGTAACGCCGCCGCATAGGGTTGAGGAAACTACGTTGACAAATGAGAATCGTCCCACGCTGTCAAACGGCAAAATTTGCTACGTCGAGATTCCTGCTATCGACGTCGATGTTTCGGTCCGCTTTTACCAGGAAGTTTTTGGTTGGCAAGTCAGAAAGCGTGGCGACGGCAGTATCGCCTTTGACGATACGGTGGGCGAAGTGAGCGGCACTTGGGTAACCGGGAGAAAGTCGTCCCCAGAGCCCGGCGTCCTGATCTACATAATGGTTGACAGTGTGAGCGCGACAATCGAGGCAGTAGTCGCCAACGGCGGCAAGCTCGTCCAGCCGATCGGCATGGACGCGCCCGAAATCACCGCGCGATTCAGCGATCCGGCAGGAAACGTATTCGGCCTTTATCAGCAACCGGGTTGAGGTTCTGTGATGAAGAAATGAGTGGCCCCTTACGATCTCGGGTTTGACCAGGCCAGCTGCCGGTCATTAGGACAACAAGGAGAAGCGCATGCGCAGGTTATCAGTGTTCAATAGTGTGACTGTAGATGGCTACTTTACAGACAAGAACGGTGACATGAGCTGGGCCCATAAGCAGGATGATCCGGAGTGGAATGCTTTTACCGCCGAGAATGCAAAGTCGGGAGGTGAACTGCTTTTCGGTAGGGTCACCTATGACCTGATGGCGAGCTTTTGGCCGACACCGGCCGCGGCCAAAATTGCGCCGGAGGTAGCTGAAAACATTAACAACGCTAAGAAGGTCGTCTTTTCGAGATCGATGGAAAAGGCCGAGTGGAACAACACCAGGGTCATTAAAGGCGACCTCGCCGGGGAAATACGGAAGCTGAAAGAACAGCCGGGAGATGGTCTGGTGCTTATGGGAAGCGGCTCGATCATTTCTCAAATCGCATTAGAGAGCGTGATCGATGAATACCAGATGGTCGTGAATCCTATCGCTCTTGGCAAAGGAAGAACGATGTTCGACGGCATCAAAGACAAGTTAAATCTGACGCTGACGTCGACGCGGGCCTTTAAGAACGGGAATGTTTTGCTTTCCTATAAAAACTCGTAGAAGGAGACAAGAACGATGCGCGCTAAAGCCGCAGTGAAAAGTGGTTCAACCAGCGAAGTAGACGACTACCTCGCGGACGTGTCACCGGAAGCTCGAGCCACGCTCGAAAAACTTCGCCAGACAATAAAGGCTGTTGTGCCCGGGGCAGTGGAGGTGATCAGCTACCAGGTCCCAACGTTCAAACTAAACGGACGGATGCTGGTGTCGTATGCCGCCTTCAAGAACCATTGCAGCTTCTTTCCAGGCGCAGCGCCAATTAAGGCGCACGAGGATGAGCTCACGGCGTACCAAACATCTAAGGGAACGATTCGTTTTCCCACAAGCAAGCCTTTGCCAGCGGCGCTCGTTAGGAAACTTGTAAAGACGCGATTAAAAGAGAATGAGGCACGCGCCAAGAAGAATTAAACTGTAATTAGGAAGCGAGGCGACGCGTAGCGTCGCAATGACTTTAGCCCGGCCTTCAAGGCCGGGATCAGGTCACCAAAATAGAGCTTGTGTCGCGTCAGCGACTCTATGAAGGATGCTGAATGACTTCAACAGTTTTGTTCATTCCGTCGCTCCGCGACGGAAAACTCAAGGGGATGAAGAGGAGGCCCGGCCTTAAGAGACCGGGCTAAAATCATTCGACGCTGCGCATCGCAACAAGGAGAACTTAATGGAGTCAAATAGTCAAAATACCATTTCCAGTGGTGCGCGCTGGGGCGGCCGCATCATGAGCTGGTTGCCGGCGCTGTTCCTGCTCGTCGACGGCGTGATGAAACTATTCAAGCCGGCAGTGGTAGTAGAAGCAACTGTTAAGCTGGGCTATTCCGAGAACACAATCGTGCCCATCGGAATCGTCTTGACCGTCTGCACCATCCTGTATTTGATTCCGCGCACCGCCGTGCTGGGCGCGATCTTGTTGACGGGATATCTCGGCGGAGCAGTCGCCACGCACGTTCGGGCGGGCGAGGGCTGGTTTCCAATCCTGTTCCCCGTTATCTTCGGCATTCTGCTTTGGGGCGGCCTATACCTGCGCGATAATCGCTTGCGTACACTTATTCCAATCAATCAGGAAGGAAACTGAACGATGAACATCGCCCTCTGGATTATTCAGATTTTGCTCGCTTTGCTTTTTCTATTTGCCGGTGGAACAAAGCTGTATTTCTCGTCCGAGGTTTTAGCCGCCATGGGACCACCGAACCAGGTTCACTTACCCGGTCTGTTCCTGAAGTTTATTGGTTTATGTGAAGTGTTGGGTGCGCTCGGACTCGTGCTTCCGGGACTGTTGCGGATTCGACCACAGCTAACACCCCTCGCCGCTGCCGGCCTGCTGATAATTATGATCGGCGCGGTGGTGGTAACGGTTGCCGGTCCGGGAGTGGGACCAGCGGCGCCGGCGTTGGTGTTCGGACTGCTTTGCGCCTTCGTCGCCTACGGGCGCAGATCGTGGTCCAGGTGAGTCTGGAGCGGAGAGACCGAGTTGTTGATCTACAAAAAAGTGGGCAGAATCAAATTGATCCTGCCCGCTTCGTTCAAGGATAACCCGCTCAGGATTGTCTTACGGTCCACCGCAAATGCTGTTGACACACAATCCTGAGCAGCACTCGACTGAAGTCGCGCACGGTGCGCCCGCGGTGTTGCAACTACCGGCTGCATCCACGACAGGGGTTCAATTCCTGGTTTCCGTCTTGTTCGAGCCTTGTTGGTCCTCGGCCAGTAGCTTTTGAATTATCTGCTCTGTAGCGTCATACGCGCCTTCGCCAACGTGCGTCCAGCGAATGCGGCCGGATCTATCAAGCACGAAGATTGTCGGCCACGCGGCGACGTCGTAGGCGCGCCAGGTTGCGTAGTCCGTATCAGTAACTACGGGATAACGAATTTGAAGCTCTGCGACTTCGCGGCGCACATTCTCCAATTGTTTCTCTTCATCAAACTCCGGTGAATGCACACCAACGATCGTCAGACCCTTATCGCGATAGCGTGCATCCCAGCTCTTGAGGGCGGGTAGGGTGTTGCGACAGTTGTAGCAGCCGAAGGTCCAAAAATCGACGAGCACAACTCGGCCTCGCAAGCTCTTGACTGTTAGCGCTTCGGAATTGATCCAATCACCGGTCGCGAACTCGGGCGCAGCCGGAGTCCGCTCTTTGGAGAGCGGCATAGCGCTCGATCTGTTGTTGGCCTCACTTAATCGGGTGACGGCATAACTAACCACGCCAAGTGGCCCGCGTCCACTCGCGTAACCGGCGGTCAGTACCACCAGCGTCACCACCCCCAGCAGCCCCAGCGCTAAAATGTTTTGCTTGTGCATCTGTAGTAGCTCCATGGCCGGGTCATACCCAACCTCCGAATGCTGCCCAAACCAGCAGTCGTTCACAACATAATAACTCCTGACCTACTAACATACGATTCATATCGGCCAATTGGATTGACTGCGGCTCAGTTACTGTCAAGGTAATCTGAGCCATTGGTTTGAAAGCGCCAAAGGCGCGAAATTGAACTAGCGGATTGGTCTTGCGGGGAACCTGAGGCAGCAATCCATTTACGCGCCTTCAGCGCTTTCCGGTATCAGTACTTTTCGAGTTCCTGGGGCGTTGCCCCAGGCTTTTACATTTCGCGCCTTTGGCGCTCTAAAATAATCGTTCGGGGAATGTTGAGCCAAGTATGATATTGCCGTTTAAACGGTTTCCTTTTTGATCACTCTCAAAATCACCAGGATATAGCCACGGTGTGACTGAGAATCAAATTGCAGCAGTACCTAACCCAAGTCCGAATGGACGCACAAAAGGCGAGTAAGTATCATCGCTGTTCATGCAAAGCGCGAGCTCGCGGCGCGAGATTCAAATGATCAAACTACCTGATACAGACGAAGACTTGTTGCGCGAATGTGAGGTTGAGACCTTTCGGTCGAGCGGCCCGGGCGGCCAGCACGTGAACAAAACGGAGAGCGCCGTTCGGCTCCGGCACAAACCTTCCGGCGTGGTAGTAACTTCCCAGCAGGAACGCAGCCAGCATCGAAATAAACAACTGTGCCTGGAGAAGCTGCGCCGAAAGATCGAGAAGCTCAACTACCGGCCGGCCAAGCGCGTGCCAACGCGTGTCCCAGCCGGTGTAAAGGACCGCACCCTTGAAGAGAAAGCGCGCCGCTCGAATATCAAGCGACTGCGCGCAAAGCCGTCAACAGAAGATTGAAATGACCGGCGGTCCCAGCAAATCGCTTGACCGGTGTATCATGAGGTAAATCAGATAGAGGTGTAATGCGCAATGATAAGTGTAGCGAATCGTATCTACGTCAAACAGGAATATGCCGACGTCTTCGAACAAAGGTTTCGCGACCGCGCCGGACTGGTCGACAAGATGCCCGGATTTATTTCCAATCAAGTGCTGCGCCCGGTGAATGAGGGTGACCCCTACGTGGTTTTTACTCTCTGGAATAGTCGTCAGGACTTTCTCAACTGGGTGCGTTCTGATGAGTTTGTTAAGGGACACGCGCAGTCAGGTACATTGCCGAAGGACGCGTTTCCTCAGGCAAACGTTTTAGAGATGCATGAAGTCGTACAAGATTCGAGCCGAACCGACCTGGAACCAGAGCCGCGGGGCGGTGCATTCAGGATGCACTAGTTTGGAGTGCGCTGACCTGTCAGCGCTTTCGTCGGTCGCGACCTGTCGTGACCATTGTAAGTTAAAATCATTTGTGAGAAACGTGGCGTCAGGCCGCCACGGAGAAAGGCGCTGACAGGTCAGCGCACTCCAAAATTTGTCATGTCTACCGAAATAACTGCACCAATTCGCGAAACAACTTACCAGGCAGCTCGCGCTGTGGCCTCAGCTATCGAATCGCATTTCGCTCGCCACATAAAAACTGCACGCGAGCGCGGCGAAGAGAAGCTTGCTCCGAATCCAGATCGGGCGGCGATTGAAGCGATTATCGATGCCACCTTCTGGGCCAGCTTGCGCCGGGAAGAGGGACGCTCGCCAAAAATCTCGCTGGCGTTTTTTCCCCATGAGCAGGTACCGCAGCCTTTGATATTTGAACGCCCACTCCAACTTACTCCGAATGTGTTAACCAAGCTCGGGCCGGCGGTTGAGCGGCCGGGAGTTCATCTCGGCGTCGATCGCGGGCGTGATGGCGAGTTACACGTTTGGGGCGCGACGCGCAAAGTGCCGAGTCTCTGTTTCGTCCTGGAGGTCATCGAACCCGGCCTGCTGGTGATCAAGCACCGGCGCCGCGATGGTTTTGGTAAGTTTGCCAATGTCGCCGTCCTCAAAGGCGAAGAAGTGAAAATCGTGGACGAGCATGGCGCCAGCTTGCCGGATTGTCCGGCGCTGCTGGCAGCTTTGCTTCCCTTCACTTCACCAGGATCATGGGACCACAAGTTCAATTTGCACGTTCAGCTCGCCGCGTCCATGCGCGCCCACGGACACGGTGGATCGTTGCTGTTTGTGCCCGCGGGTACGGAAGCCTGGCGGGAGTCCATCGTGCATCCGATCCTCTATTCCGTAACTCCACCGTTTTCGGAGCTCGCGGAATTGATGCGGCAGGAAGTAAACGAAACTAACGAGAACTGGTTGGCGGCGGCGGTGCAGCGCGCCGTCGACACGGTGGCTGGTCTCACAGCGGTCGACGGGGCAACGATAATTAACGACCGGTATGAAGTGCTGGCATTTGGAGCCAAGATACGACGGCCGGGCGGCAGCGTCCCGGTTGAGCAGATGGTTATGACGGAACCCGTCGCGGGCGATAGTCCGGTCGTAATTCAACCGGCGCAAAATGGCGGCACCAGACACTTGTCGGCGGCGCAGTTCATTCACGACCAACGCGATGCGCTGGCGCTGGTGGCCTCGCAGGATGGTCGCTTCACTGTCTTCGCCTGGTCGCCGTGTGAACAGATGGTACACGCGCATCGCGTCGATACCTTGTTGTTGTAAGCAAGCCGGAGCGACTTCATGAGTACACCTCTTAACATGCACGCGGCGCGAATGGCACTCAACCAGGATTCGGAACTTCGCAAATGGGCTGAAGCCTGGTTGAAGAATAAGGAACGAGTAGTCCAGTCGACGATGACTGACGAAGAGTTTGCGAAGCACTGGCTCTACGTTCGTCCGGAGCGCATGCACGAGGGTGCAATTGACGCCGTCGCTGCTTACCGCGAACATGAGAGCCGCTCCTGAATGGAAAACGACTTGGAACCTGCGGAGCAGGTGATAGCGTAGAGCCTGGGGTGGAGCGCAGCGAAACCCCAGGTTAAAGGCCCCAAGACGGCGGTAGCCCGCGAAGTGGGCGACAGCGTTTTCGTAATATGGGCTTCCGCCTGCTCCGCAGGCTCTGATTCTTTCGCTTCACGGTTCCTGGGGTTCCGCTTCGCTCCACCCCAGGCTTTATGCTTCCGCCTGTTCCGCAGGCTGGGTCAAAGTATTGGACACCAACGCCTACCTGAAACGGATCGACTACCACGGCTCGCTTGTTCCTTCCGCCGAGACCCTTTGTGAACTACAACTAGCGCATTTGTTGGCGGTGCCCTTTGAAAACCTGAGCATTCACGCAAAGCAACCAATTGTTCTCGAAGACGAGGCATTGTTCGCGAAGATCGTTGAAAGCCGGCGCGGCGGCTTCTGCTATGAATGCAATGGTCTGTTTGCAGCCTTACTCCGCGCACTCGGCTTTGAGGTCACTATGCTCTCAGCCGAAGTTGCGGATGCTGATGGCGTGTTCGGTCCTGCCTTCGACCACATGACGCTGATGGTTTCCCTGGAGAAGCGTTGGCTTGTAGACGCCGGCTTCGGTGATTCTTTTCTTGAACCATTGTTGCTCGATGAACCCGGTGAACAGTTGCAGGGGAACCGTGCTTATCAAATTGTTACCGAAGGTTCGTTGTTCACCCTCATGCAGAGAATTGACGATGGGGAATGGAAGGCCCAGTATCGCTTCACGTTAGAACCGCATAAGTATGATGACTATGCCGAGATGTGCCGCTACCACCAGACGTCGCCGCAATCTCACTTCACCACGGCTCGCATTTGTTCGCTCGCAACCAAGGACGGCCGGATCACGCTAAGTGACATGCGGTTTATTACGACCTCGACAAATAACGAAAAACACGAACGAAATGTAACTAATGAAGCAGAGTATGCGACGATACTGCGCGAACGCTTTGGCATTGTTATGACGAGCTAACGTGAGCCCTGAAACAGGATCCAGAAGAATCGACATCTTTTTCTATGGACTGTTCATGGATGAGACCTTATTGCGCGACGTAGTGAAGGATGATCTCAACTGTTTGTTCGTTCCGTCGCTCCGCGACGGAAAACTTAATTGGCTGGCGGGCCCGGCCTCAACAGGCCGGGCTAAAATCACGCCGACGCTACGCGTCGATGATAATTCGTCATCGTGATGGGGCGTCATGAAGTCTGTCAAAACTGAGAAATGATAATCAACCTATGAGCATTTACCCACTCTCACGAATCGTTTCCCCTACCGTGCTGCTCTACGCCTTCGCCGTTACCAGCGAGATCGGCGACGGCTTTTACATAGTGACTGAGGGCGAGGCGCCGCGCGGATTCACGGTTGCCAGCCGGATAGGTTTTCTCTGGATCTTAGGCTGGTGGATGCGCCGCGACAGCAGGCTCCGAGGTATTCCCTGGATCTTCGACATGGGAATGTTTCTTAACATCTTGTGGCCGTTAATAATGCCTTACTATCTGCTAAAGAGCAGAGGTGCGCGAGGACTACTCTATATTTGGGTTTCGCAGGAGCTTACATTGGTGGGCTGGTTGCCGGGGCGATAGTGGCCTCGCTACTCATGCTGGCTACCACCTGATGACTTTGCGGTTTACGATTCTGGCGACGTTATCCGTCACCCTTGCTCAAAGAACAACATTCTCACAATCCACTCAACCAAACCGAGGAGGACTCAAGATGACCAACCGAAAAAAAGGACTCACCAGACGCAAATTTCTCGAGGGCGTCGGATTAGCCGGCGGCTCGGCAGCAATGTATGAAACGATGACAGCGCTCGGGCTGATTAACCTGCCGGAAGCTTGGGCCGGACCACCGGAATTGCCGCAGGGTTCCGGCCGTGGCAAATCAGTTGTCATCCTCGGCGCGGGCATCGGCGGGTTGACTGCGGCTTATGAACTTTCGCGCGCCAATTACGACTGCCAGATTATCGAGTTGACCGAGCGGGCGGGCGGGCGCAATCACACGGCGCGACGCGGCACAGTCCTCAAAGAAGTGAACGAGGACGGCGTTCAGACCGAACAGGTTTGCAACTTTGACGAGGGCCTCTATTTGAATCTTGGTCCGGGACGTCTGCCATACCATCACCGCCGGGCGCTTCACTATTGCAATGTCTTAGGCGTTTCGCTTGAAGTCTATGTAATGGAGACGATGGCTAACTTATTCCAGAGCAATAATGCTTTCGGCGGCAAGGCTCTGAGCAAGCGGCGCATCGCCAACGACATGCAGGGCTATATCGCCGAAATGTTGGCAAAGGCCGTGAACCAAAACGCGCTCAACGCCGAACTCGATGCGGCCGATCGCGATAATCTTCTTTGTCTCTTGAAAAATTTCGGGGACCTCGGCCAGAACGACATGTGCAGTAAGTGCGGCCAGAACAAGTGCAACAAATGCAATACGAGTTGTGATGCTTGCATCAGCTGTAGCAAACAATGCACTACCTGTTTCAAATATTCCGGCTCAACTCGCGACGGCTGCGAAATAACCGTGCAGCAGCCCTGCGAACCTGGACCAACGCTCAACCTTAAGGAACTGCTCAGCTCCGAATTTTGGCGCTTCCGCTTCTACCAGTCGCTGGAATACGAGTGGCAGCCGACGCTTTTTCAACCGGTGGGCGGTATGGATAAGATCGTGGACGGCTTCGTTAACAAGGTCGGCTCGCTGATCCGCTACGATACGAAAGTACTGGACATACAGATTAGCAATACCGGAGTCACAGTTGTCGTTGAGCATGAGGGAAAGCGACGCAGCATTAACGCCGACTACTGCATCAGCAACATTCCCTTGCCGCTGCTC
>Ga0070698_100002122_pt1 | contig 22030 bp, 15 predicted proteins | sample KBSK1502metaG_FD_65477 | JGI IMG/M metagenome (GOLD analysis project Ga0070698, IMG submission 65477) | Corn, switchgrass and miscanthus rhizosphere microbial communities from Kellogg Biological Station, Michigan, USA - KBS K1-50-2 metaG | ecosystem: Host-associated > Plants > Roots >...
CGTGATCCTGGAGTCAACCAACGGTGAGTGGCAGCTGCGGCAATTGCCGACGCCCGAAACGATTACGGGAGTGTGGGGATCGAGCGCGACAAACGTGTTCGCGGTCGGCACGGGCGGAGTGATCTTCCGTCGCACGGCATCGGGTTGGAGCGCGATGCAGAGCCCGACCTCCAACGCGCTGCTGGAAGTGTGGGGACGTAGCGCGACGGAGGTTTACGCAGTCGGCATCGACGGCACGGTGCTCCGATGGGACGGCAACACGTGGGCCATACTGACCAATGCTCGCGGGTGGGAGCTGTGGGGAATCTGGGGACCGGCGCCCGACAATTTGTGGATGGTCGGACAGAACGGCGTCATCGTGCACTACAACGGCTCGACGTTCGCGCAGGTCGCCTCGCCCAGCGACCTTCTCCTCCTTGGTGTGTGGGGCAGCGGTGCGGCCGACATCTGGGCCGTCGGGATCAACGGCACCATCCTGCATTACGACGGCAGCGAGTGGGTAGTACATCCGGTGGCCACGCAGAAGAATCTCTTCGCGATCTGGGGGCGCGGACCCGGCGACGCGTACGCTGTTGGAAACACCGGCGCGATCGTGCGCCTGACGGGCAGCAACTGGGCGCCGGTGCAGAACGTCGGATCCGGCCAGAACCTGCGCGCGATCTGGGGAGACAATGCCGGACGCATCATCGCCGCCGGTTGGGACGGGACCGTGATTCGCGGTGCGGCAAATTCATGGTCGACGGAGACGACGTCACCAACGCTCCTCGCTGTGTGGGGCGCGGCCAACGGTCCGACCTGGGCAGCGGGTGCAGGAGGTGTGGTCTTCAGGCGTGGCACGGCAGGATGGGCGCAGGAACCGTTCCCTCCCAGTCACGCGCTGTACGGATTGCACGGTAGCAGCAGCGGCAACGTGTACGCGGTCGGCGACACGGGAACGATCCTGCACTACAACGGCACAACATGGACTCCTGAACAAAGCCCGAGAGCCGTGTTGCTTCGGTCGGTCTGGAGTGCCGGACCTGATCTGGCCTATATCGTTGGCGAGTTCGGCACCATCCTGATTTCGACCACGGTGGGCTGGGGGCTGATGGCCAGCAACACCACGGCGTTCCTCAGGCACGTCTGGGGTCTGGCGCCCGCAAATGTGTACGCGGTCGGCGATTCAGGAATCGTGCTCAAATTCGACGGCAGCCGCTGGACGAGGATGACAACGCCAACGACCGAGTTGTTGCGGGGAATCTGGGGCACCCAGTCGGACGACGTGTTCGCCGTGGGCGAAGCCGGGACCATCCTTCGGTATGATGGCAAGCGATGGTACGCGATGGAGAGCCCCACGACCCTGGCGATCCGCACCGTGTGGGGCACCGGCCCGACGGACGTGTACGCGGCTGGTGAAGACGGCCTGTTGCTTCACTTCAATGGAGCCGCCTGGACTCCACTCCAGTCCCCGACGGACCGGCTGCTGCTGCAGCTCTGGGGTGTGCCGGGGTCGCCTAACGTGTACAGCGTGGGCGTCGTGACGACAATCCTGAAGGGCAGTCAATAAGAATTGCAGATTGCAAATCGGGGACCGGTCGTGAATCCGATTCGCAATCTGCAATCTGCAATCCTATTATTCCTCGTCCGGCGTCTCCTCCTTCTTCTCCTTGGCCGATTCGTCGATCACCTTGTTCGCGGCTTCGGGTGGCATCTGTTCGTAGCCGTGAAACTTGCGAGTGAAGGTCCCGCGGCCGTGGGTCATCGAGCTGAGGTCGGTCGCGTAGAGGTGGAGTTCCGCTTGCGGCGCGTGGCCGCGCACAACCGACCCGCCGCCGTTCGCGGATTCCGTGCCGAGGATATGGCCACGGCGGGATGACAGGTTGCCCATCACGTCGCCCAGATACTGGTCGGGCGTTGTGATGATCACTTCGTCGATTGGCTCGAGCAGCACCGGCTTGCATTTGGGCGCGACGGACTTGAATGCCTGGATGCCAGCCATCTTGAACGACATTTCGTTCGAGTCCACGGAGTGGTACGAGCCATCGAACACTTCCGCCTCGAAGTCGACCATCGGGTACCCCGCGAGCACGCCGCGCACGGCCGACTCCTGGATGCCCTTGTCCACCGCGGGAATGAACTTGGAAGGGATCGACCCGCCGACAATCTGGTCGACGAACTTGTATCCGCTGCCGCGCGGCAAGGGCTTCATCCGCACCCAGCAGTCACCGAACTGCCCGCGACCGCCAGTCTGCTTCTTGTGCCTCCCCTGGCCTTCACCCTTCCCGAGCAGCGTCTCGCGATAAGCGATCTTTGGACGTCCGAGTTCAGCCGACACGCTGAATTTTCTCTTGAGGCGGGCCATCGCCACCTCGACGTGACGCTCTCCGAGGCCGGCGATGATGGTCTGGTGCGTTTCGGCGTTGTAGTGAGTGCCAAACGTGGGATCCTCGTCATGCAGCCGGTGCAGGCCGAACTGCAGCTTCTCCTCATCGTGTCGCGCGGTCGCGTGCACGGCGAACTCCGCGAGTGACTCCGGAAAACGGATCTGAGGCAGCCGGACGGGATGTTCCCTGGTGGAGAGCGTGTCGTTCGTGTGCGTGTTCCTGAGCTTCGCGACGCACCCGATGTCTCCGGCGCTCAACGCTGAGACTTCGATGCGATCTTTCCCCTGTGCGACCGAGAGGTGCCCGAGCTTTTCCGTCCCATCACGCGTGGCGTTGAAGACCTCCTGACCAGTCGCCACGCGCCCGGAGAAGACGCGGAAGAACGACACGTCACCGATGTGCGGCTCGGAATGGGTCTTGAAGACCTGGGCCGCGAACGGATTCGTATCGACGGCGTGAATCTCGACGGTCTTGCTGCCCTCGGCGCCCTTGAAGGCGTGGAGTTCCTCCATCTCGAAGGCCGACGGCATGAGTTGTACAAGCTCGGTGAGCAGCGCCGTGATGCCGATCATGTGTTCCGCCGAAACGCAGAAGAGCGGGAACAGGTCGCCGCGCTTCATCGCCTCCTTCATGCCCTGGATCGCCTCGTCGCGGCCGATGTCGGCGCCCTCGAGGTAACGCTCGAGCATGGCGTCGTCGGTAGCGGAAATCGCCTCGATCAGCTCCTGATAGTAGCGGGCGACGTTGCCCTGCTCGGACTCGGGGATTTCCGTCTCCTCGTATTCACCCGACTTCGAACCAGGTTTGTAGAGGTACGCCTTTCGGGTGAAGAGGTTGATGACGCCGCGGAAACCGGCTCCGGCGCCGATCGGGACCTCAACCGGGATGACCTTCGAGGTAAGGCGATCCTTGATCTGCTGGTACGTGCGCTCGAAGTCGGCGTGTTCCTTGTCCATCAGGCTCACGACGAACAGCACCGGATAGTTCGAGCTCATGGCGGCGGAGAACATCTTTTCGGTGCCGACTTCTACGCCCGCGGTCGCTGACACGAGGCACAAGGCGCCGTCGGCTGCGGCCAGGCCGGCTATCGCATCGCCCTGGAAGTCGAGGTAACCCGGTGTGTCGATCAGGTTGACCTTGATGTCCTGCCACTCGGCAAAGGCGCACGAAACGTTGATCGAGTACCCTCGTTCGATTTCTTCGGGCGTGTGATCGGTGAGGGTGGTGCCGTCCTTGATGTGGCCACGCCGTTTACTTGAGCCGGACACGAAGGCCAGTGCGTCGACGAGTGACGTCTTGCCGCTGGCCCCGTGTCCAACCACCGCGACATTTCTGATTTCTCCTGCCTTGTACTCCTTCATGAGACATCAATCTCCGCTGAAGTCGATTTCGTTTTGGTAGCCTGTTCCCCGGCAGGTGGCGCGTCAAGTAGACCAAAACGAAAAGGCCGTGAGCGCTTGGCTCACGGCCCGGGTCTGACGGAACTGATTCGTTCGTTAGTCTCCTTCGTTGTCGTAGGTGAAACCGTCGGTCTGACGATAGCGCTCGAGCAGCGAATCCACCCGCGCTCCAGCGCCTGCCAGCGGTGTGGAGTGCGACGTCAGCGTGAAGCTGATCGCCCGCCGGGCACCTTCCGGCCAGTCCGGCATGGACAGGCCCGCGACCAACCGGCGGATGGTCGTTCCACATTCGTTCAACAGCTGATTCGCCGTTTCCCGGATCACTTCGGGTGCAATCGACAAGTCGCGGGTGACGAGCTCACCAGACAGCTCATCCCGCCACGCCGCATCCCCAACCGCCCCCCGCTCCGGCCACAGCCCGAGGTGGCGAATCACGTCCACACGCTCCATGGTCTCGCGTCGGGACTCCATTGCCGCCGCCAACGCCATCGCCAACGACTCCGACGTGGCTTCGCCATACAGCGTCACCACATCGCGAGTGGGCTTTTCGGAGTTGAGCGGACTCGGTACAGAGTTCACGTGTGCGAGAACAGTGGAGTGTTCGGACATCTCCTCGAGCATGACGAGGACATCCATCTCCCCCAGCCCCCCTTGTGTTGAAGGCTCGTGCCTCACGTGTTCGCGGTGCGCCGGTGTGCGCGTCGTCGAGCGCGCGAAGTCGACTCCTCCTAAAAGCGGTAGACTCCCCCTGCACGTGTTTGGACACAAATGTAGAGCTTGCGTTCCAGCCGCGTCGTCTCAGCGGGGAAACAATGCGTCCTGATCTCGTGACCTCAGTCAGCGCTGGCCAGCGCCCGTCCGGTCCATAGACCCACGGTCATGAGCGCAACGCAGAGCACGGCTTGCGCAGCAGGCAGCGCAGCGAAGCTCACCGCACCCATCGCGGCTGGTACCATCGAACGTGCCGCCAGTGCCGCCACAAGACCAACGACCATCGCCAGGACGACGGTGATGACGGGCGCGCGCCGATGTGCGAGGGCCGCAAATGCAATTCCCCAGAAGACCATCCATGCCACGTGCGTCGCGACGCCAGTGACCGGCGAGATGAACGTTGGAGGATCCGAAACTCCGAATCCCCGGATCACTTGAGCACCGAGGGACGTGAAGGGCCCTAACCAGTCGTTATGGCGGACTCCAAAGCCTGTTATCGCGCCTGCGGTGGCCGCCGCGGAGACGAGTCCGGCACGGACGCCGGTCCGGAGTCGTTGTGAAGGCACGCGCGAAAAGAAGCGGCGCAACCAACTTCACTCAAGGGAGTGACCGAGTGCGGAGCGAATGCGAATTCCGGCCTAGGGGAAAGAATCGCTCTGAAACAGTTGTCTGGGGGAGCAATCCGCCTGATAATAGAGGCCCATGACTGGAACAGTGACTTTCAGGACCGCAAACATCCTTGTCGTCGAGGATGCGCCCGACGTTCTCAACGTCCTGGAGCGCACACTTTCCGACAACGGCTATAGCGTCAGCACGGCGGGCGACGGAGAAACCGGACTGGCAGCCGCACTCGATATCCGGCCCGATCTGCTGATCCTCGACATCGGTTTGCCGTTGAAGGACGGGTACGCGGTCGCGCGTGAGCTCAGGTCACGCGCCTACACTGCTCCGGTACTCATGTTGACGGCACGGGATACGGTCTCAGACAAGGTTGAGGGACTCGACGCCGGCGCCGACGATTATCTGGCAAAGCCGTTCAGTTACGACGAGCTGCTGGCCCGGGTTCGGGCGCTGCTCCGGCGTTCCGCGCTGCGCGCCGACCAGGCGATGCTCAAGGTTGGTGACCTCGTCATGGACCCGTTCTCTCGGGACGTGCGCCGGGGGAATCGTGAGATCAACCTCACCCAGAAGGAATACGCCCTTCTGGAGTACCTGGCCCGCCACGCCGGACGAGCGGTCACGCGCGAGCAGATCAGCCAGCAGGTCTGGAAGCAGGACTTCGACCCGACCACGAACATCGTGGACGTCTACATCAACTACGTCAGGAAGAAAGTCGACGTCGAAGGTGAGGCGAGCCTCGTACAGACGGTTCGGGGCGTGGGCTATATGCTCCAGGGCTGAACGGCCAGCTGAGTCCTTAGTGCTGGGTGCTTGAGCTGGGTGCTGGTGGCTGGGGCTTGATGTAGGCGCTTGATGCTGGGCCTTAAGCCTGTGCCAACCAGGGCCAGCTCCGAGCACCCAGTTCAAGCACCGAGTACTCACAACCCAGCCGATTTGCCTTAACGGTCCGATCCCGCGGGCCGTCTCTGTGGTAGCCAGACGGGAGGCCCGAAAATGCGACAAGTTCGTCCGCTGCTGTTCGCGACCGTTGCCGTTCTCGTGGGATCGGCGTGGACCGTTGATTCCGTCTCGGGGGCCGTCGAACGCGTGGTCGCTGCCTACCGCGACCTGACACCTCGAGAACAAGCCACGCACGTATTGAACCGGCTCGCGTTCGGTCCGCGGCCTGGTGACGTGGACCGGGTCGTGGCGATGGGTGTCGATCGTTGGATCGACGAGCAGCTTCGCCCGGAACGTGTCCCGGACCGGGAGATGGACCAGCTGATGGCCGCATTCCCAGCCATGCGCCAATCGGCCAGTGAGTTGCTGCGGGACTATCCCCCGCGCAACGCGCAGCAACTGGCGGCAAGGCTTCGTGCCGACTCGGTGTTGACCCGGACGGACAGCATCGAGCTGCGTCGGCAGGCCCAGCGCAATCGAGAGTTCGTGAACGACCTTCTGTCCGTGAAAGTCGCGCGGGCCGTGGTGAGCGAACGGCAGCTCGCGGAAGTCATGACCGACTTCTGGGAGAATCACTTCAACGTCTTCATCGGGAAGGGGCAGCTGCGGTATTACCTTCCCGATTACAGCGAGCGGACCATCCGGCCGCACGCGTTAGGCCATTTCCGTGACCTGCTTGGCGCCGTGGCGAAGAGCCCGGCGATGCTGCTCTACCTGGACAACGCGCAGTCGGTGGCCGACAGTGGCCGGCCAACGCTGGGCGGCCAGGGATTCGGCCGGGGCCGGGGGCGTGGCGCGATCGCCAATCGCCGCCTTCAGCGAATGGATTCAGCGCAGCGGGCGACGCTCGAGCAGGTGCAGCAGCGCCGCCCGCGGGGCCTCAACGAGAACTATGCTCGCGAGCTGCTCGAGCTCCATACGCTCGGCGTCGATGGTGGCTACACGCAGCAGGATGTCATCGAAGTCGCGCGCGCATTGACGGGTTGGAGCATCGATGCGCCTCGTCAGGGCGGCCGCTTCGTCTTCCGCGGACCGGCGCACGACGCAGGGCCGAAGGTCGTACTCGGCCACCAGCTCGGCGCTGGTCGTGGCATTGAGGATGGCGAGGACGTGCTGGACATCGTGAGCCGGCATCCGTCGACCGCGATGTACATCAGCCGCAAACTCGTAATGCGTCTGGTGAACGACGATCCCGCCGACGACCTGGTGGAACGCGCCGCCCGCACCTTCACGCGGACGAACGGCGACATTCGCGAAGTCGTGCGCGTGATCGTGACGTCGAACGAGTTCTATTCACGGGCGGCGTATCGCTCGAAGGTGAAGTCGCCGTTCGAGGTCACCGTGAGCGCCCTCCGTGCGCTGGGTGCGCGCGCCGACACGACGCAATTCTCGGCCGGCCTGGTTGGCCGGCTTGGCCAGCCGCTGTACGGGCACCAGGCGCCTAACGGATGGCCTGAGACCGGCGCGGCGTGGATCAACACCGGCGCCATTCTCAACCGGATCAATCTCGGTATCCTGGTCGCCAGCGGCCGGGTGCCGGGCGCGCCGCTCCGGGGATGGGCGCCATTCGCGGCGCTGGCTCGCGCTCCTCGTCAGGCACAGGTCGACGCGGTCATCGAGGCGTTCCTGGCGGGACGCGCTTCACCCGAAACGAAGGAGATTCTTGCCAGCGGCAACAATCCGCTGATGGCGCGAGCCACCGCGGACTCGGTCATGCTCGACGCCGACCCGCCCGACCAGATGGACGCCATGCGTGGTCGCGGCGCAGGGCGCGGACGTGGTGGAGCGGTTTTCCAACGACTGCCGCAACTGACCGGGTTGCCGCAGGTCATCGGTCTCGCCCTTGGAAGCCCGGAGTTTCAGCGCAGGTGACCATGAATCGCGCGGTCAGCGACTCGGTTCGTTAGGAGAATCGTTTATGCATCGCAGAGTTTTCGTGAGGGATGGCGCCCTGGCGCTGGTGACGCTCGGTTTGAGTCCGAGTTTCCTCAGACGGGCCACGTTTGCGGCCGAGCTGCAGGGCGGGAGGAAAGGAAAGATCCTCATCTGCCTGTTCCAGCGCGGCGCCGCCGATGGACTCAGCATGATCGTTCCGCACGGCGAAGCGGCGTATTACTCCGCTCGCCCGAACATCGCGATTCCGCGTCCGCGCTCCGGCTCAGCCGAGGCGGCGATTGACCTCGACGGATTCTTCGGCCTCCATCCTGCGCTGCAGCCGTTTGAACGACTGTATCGCGAGGGGCTGCTCGCCCCGATTCACGCGGTTGGAAGTCCAAGCGCGACGCGGTCGCACTTCGATGCGCAGGATTACATGGAGTCGGGGACTCCCGACCGGAAGTCGACGCAAGACGGCTGGTTGAACCGCTACCTCGCGGTGAAGGGAACGTGCCAGGAATGCGCCGCCGCCGAAGCGTCACCGTTCCGCGCGGTTGCGATGACTCCACAGACGCCACGCATCCTCGAAGGCCCGTCAGCGGCCGTGGCGATGAATTCGCTGGGCGAATTCACGGTGCGTGGCGCGGGTAATTCCGCGGAACGACTGGAGGCGCTGTATCGCACCGGAGAAGCCGACCTCGTTCACGGCGCGGGCCGCGAGATGTTCGAAGCGGTCAAGCTCCTGCAATCGGCAAATCCCCAGCGGTACCAGCCGGAACACGGCGCGGACTATCCGCGGTCGCAGTTCGGGCAGCGTTTGCGTGAAATCGCGCAGCTGATCAAGTCGGGCGTGGGCATCGAGGTCGCGTTTGCCGACGTCGGCGGTTGGGACACGCACGTGAACCAGGGTGCGTCGACCGGTCAGATGGCGGCGCGCCTCACGGACTTTTCACGGTCGGTGAGCGCGCTCGTCACAGACCTCGGCGATCGAATGAACGATGTCGTGATTCTTTCGATGTCGGAGTTCGGCCGGATGGTGCGGCAGAACGGCAACGGTGGCACCGACCATGGTCACGCGGGGGCGATGTTCGTGATTGGCGGCGGCGCGCAGGGCGGCAAGGTGCACGGCAAGTGGCCGGGCCTCGAGCGCGAACAACTCTACGAGGGACGCGACCTCGCGTTGACGACGGATTTCCGATCCGTGTTTGCCGACGTGTTGACCAGGCACCTCGGTGCGACGAACCTCGCGCCGGTTTTCCCGGCCTACGAGGCCAAGCCCTTCAGCGTCTTCGGGTAGTCCGGGGGGTTTTCCGGATTTCCCGAAAAGAACTCAACACGGGGGGCACTGAGGCCAGCCTGCTACTTCGACGAGCGGCTCGTTAGGGTTGCCTCCGTGACCACCGTGATCTCCGTGTTGGAATCTTTCCAGGAAACCTGAGAACGCTGTTTACTGGTTGGAACCGCATAGCAGCGTGGCGACGAGGCCTTCACGCAGGTGCTGGTATTCGATGAGGGCGGCGATGCCAGCGACGCCGGCCGGTTCTCCGACAAGACCCGTTTCCTCGGTCAGGAACGTCATCGCCTGTCGCAGAGCGTCCTCGCTAACCAGCACGACGTCATCCACCACCGGCCGCAGGTAGTCGAGTGCCTCGGGGACCGGCACGCGGACCGCAATCCCGTCGGCGATCGTTTTGGCTTCCGCGGTTTCGACCGCGCGCCCGAGCCGCAACGAATCGCGCATCGCCGGCGCGCCGGCCGCGCAGACGCCGACAATCCTGGTGCCGGGCGAAACGTGCCTGGTCCAGGCCCCGATCCCGCCCAGCAGCGCGCCGTTGCCTAACGGGACGAGCATCACGTCGATGGACTCGGGCCAGGCCAGCATCTCGAAGGCGATCGAGCCGGCCCCTTCGGCAATGGCTGGCTCGCGGCCATCTTCGACGAACATGGCGCCTTCGTGACGCGCGTGTTCCCGGGCGTGCGCCTTCGCGTCGTCGAAGTCGCGGCCCGCGAGATGCACGGTAGCGCCGAGATCACGCATGCGCGCCACCTTCAGCCGGTTTGCCGACGCGGCGGCGTAGACATCGAGCCCGATGCCGCGGGTCCGCGCCGCCCAGGCCAGTCCCTGTCCGAAATTGCCCGCCGATGCGGTCACCAGCCGTGGCGGAGCCGGATCGAGCTGGCGCACGAAGAAGTCGGTTCCGCGCCCCTTGAATGATCGAATCGGGTTCACCGTTTCGACCTTCAGCAGCAGCCTCGCGCCGAGGCGTCGTCCGAGCGCGTCCGCCTCGAACTGTGGCGTGTTGCGAAAGATCGGATCGATCTCGCGCGCGGCTCGCTGAATGGCGTCCAGGTCGAGGATCAATGGGGTCAGACTCGATTGGTCTGGCAACGGTGCTTCAATATGTGTCGCGTCCTGATCAATCGAGTCTGACCCCATTGATCAAGGATCTGGGGAAGGAACATCCTTCCCGCATCGAGATTGGAGTCTGACCCCGATCTCCCGCTCTACCGTGGCCTTCTGACTCCTCCCTCCTGCCCCCTTTCCCTGGGTTCCTCGGGCTGGCCGCGCCACCGCCTGAGGATGCGCTGCAGTCGTTCCTGGATTTCGTCGTCGAGATTTGAAATCCAGGACGGAAGGCCGAGATATGAGTGATCCCGGCACAGGCCATGCGGCTCTGTTCCAACGCGGAACCACTCCTTCGTTGCCATGGGACACCACTCCGTGGCGAGACCACCGGTCTCCGGGTCGATCGACACGGACACCAGACCATCCGGCACGTCCCATTCGCGACCGCGCTCCTTCCAACCGTCGCGATAGAAGCGGACCCACGCCGGCGCCGCCATGCGTGCACCGCTCGCCGCCGAGCCCAGGGACCGCGGCGTGTCGTATCCGAACCAGAAACCGGCGACGAGCACTGGCGTGTACCCGACAAACCAGGTGTCCGCGCCGTCGTTGGTCGTGCCGGTCTTCCCGGCGATCGCTCCCTCGATTCCCATGGCGCGAACGACGTTGCCCGTTCCGCCGTCCACAACACCCCTCAGCATCGAGGTCAGCTGGAAGGCGTCACGCGGGTCCATGGCCGGCGTCAGCTCCGGCTCCGACGTCCAGAGCACCGTGCCGTCCATTCGCTCGATCCGCCTGACGAGTCGCGGGGTCACGCGAACGCCACCGTTCGCAAACGGCGCGTACGCAGTCACCAGCTCCATGGGCGTGACTTCCATCGACCCGAGCGCGAGGGACGGGATCGCCCGCAACGGACTCGTTATGCCGTTGGCCCTGGCTGCCGAGACCACGCTGGCCTCGCCAACCGCCCGGCTCACGCGCACCGTCACCGTGTTCGACGAGCGCATCAGCGCGCGTCGCAGGGTCATGGTGCCCGCGTAGTCATCGTCGTAGTTGGTCGGTGTCCAGACGTCGCCGTTCCCCTGGTCCACAAACACCGGTTCGTCCTCGAAGAGCGTGGCCGGCGTCAGGCCGGCCGAAAGCGCTGCGGCGTACACAAAAGGCTTGAACGCCGAACCGGGTTGACGGCGCGATCGTAACGCGCGGTTGAAGGCGCCGCGCGCGTGCGTGCGCCCACCAACCATCGCCCGGATGTCGCCCGACCTGGGATCGATAGCGACCATGGCACCCTGCACGACGTTCGACTCGGGATCATCTTCGTCAGGGTACCAACCGCTTGCTTCACGTTCAATCTCGAGCGCCCGGCGCTGCACCGTGCGTTGGGCCACGCGCTGCGCCAGCGCATCGAGTGTTGTGTGAACGACAACCTCGGTGCCGGTCTCGCCCTGCGCCCGCAGGACAGAATCGACGAGTGCGCGAACCAGGTCGAGCGCGTATGACTCCGGAGGCAGGGGTGGCTGCCACGGGTTGCGGGTACGCGGCAACGCCGCACGGCGCGTTCTCTCGAACGCCGTCGCGCTCAGGTACCCCTGCTCGTTCATGAGCGCGAGGACAAGGTTCCGGCGCGCGAAGGCACGTCCCGGATTGCGTCGCGGTGTGTACACCGACGGTCCCTTCGGCAGCGCGGCCAACATCGCACCTTCGGCGACGTTGATATCGCGCACGCGCTTTCCGAACAGGTCGCGCGACGCACCCTCGACGCCGTACACGCCGTTGCCAAGGTAAATCGCGTTCAGGTAGAGCTCGAGAATCTGGTCCTTCGTCAACGCGTTCTCGAGCAGCCGGGTCACGCGCAGTTCGAGGAGCTTTCGGCCGAGGCTCCTCGTGCCGGTGGCGCGGCTGGCGATAAACGTGTTGCGCGCGACCTGCATGGTGATCGTCGAGAAGCCCTCACGAAAGCGCAGCGAGGCCGTATTGCGAACGACCGCGCGAACAACGCCGCGCCAATCGAGCCCGTTGTGCTCATAGAACCGCCGATCTTCGGTCGCGATGAACGCGCGCCGCACGTGAACCGGCACCGCCGACAAAGGCACGTTCACACGGCGCACGGTGTTCAGGCGGCCCATCGGCTTTCCGAAGCGATCCACCACCCGTCCACCTTCGTGCGGTCGGTACGCACGGATCTCGGCCTTTCCCGGGCAACCCTCGAAGCCGCAGGTCAGGAGCCAGGCGTCGAGCACCACCATAACGACGAGGGAAGAGCCAATCAGCGTCGTCAGGCGCCAGTGGCGACGCATCCATCGTCGCGGCGGGTCATTCGGGTCCGCGCGGAAGAGCCGTTTCGTGACGGCGATGCCTTCCAGGAAGCGAGCGCGGAGGAGCAACACTTGTGTCAGCGATTCTGCCGGAGGCGTCCGAGCGCGGCGCCGCGAGAACGTGGAAGCTGATCCTTAGATACGGATCACCCCTCACAGAGTTTCCGTGTTCCTTTTGCACGGTCCGGTTCATCCCTCAACCGGACGGTGTTTACCATCAGGTGGAGGCTAGAAACGCCACCCTCGAAGTGCACTGAGCGCCGTCGATACTGCCTCCCGTTGTGCCGGCTCGGATGTGTGCTCCAGGAGGCGTTCGTAGGTACCAATGGCAAAGTCGAGCATGCTGTAATCGTGCTCGGCGCCGGCGACCGAAGCCGCGTTATCGGCGACCGCCGCCAGCGCGAGGTGGTCACTCGGGAATCGCTCACTGACCTGCTGCCAGCGACGCACACGCGCGCGCGGATCCGATTCCGAAAGGGCCCACAAGTGCCAGGCACCGCGGTTGGCCGGGTCAGCGGCGATTGCCTTCGTCGCCAATTCGCCTACCACCTGTGGTCCACGTCCCTGTAGCCAGTATGCGTTGGCGAGAACGACCAGCGCGCGTGCATTGTCGGGTTGCGCGGCCACAACCACTTCGTAGAACGGCGCGATGACTTCCGGGTCATCTCGATGCGGCTCGGCGGCGGCGATCAACGCGTCAGGCGTGGCGGAGGCCGCGAGCTCCGCGAGTTGTTTCCGAAGCTCCGTGGTGCTCGTCGTCACGTTGTGGTCGTGTACGATTCGCGCGAGCTGTTCGTTCAGGTCGTGTGAATTCGATGGTGATGGTCCCGGCATGTCGCGAACGGTAACGCCGGGGACCTTGGTGACGCAGGGCACCCGCCGGTACCGGGCGGCGGGGGGGCGCTGCACTGAAGCTTGCGCGAACGAAGGCCCGGTGCGATACTCGTACAGCGGCCGGTGCTTGCAGGTGAGCCGGTTGCGCGAGGCTCGGGTGAGTGGCACCCCGACGGGATCGGCGTGACACGCCTGGCCATCGCTGGACCTTGATGAACGTCGCCGGTATCGCGTGCGGAATCCGCGCCACACGGTGACTCCTGAAGAATCGTGCGAAGAGGCACGATCGTTCCCGTTCCACCACAGTTACCGATTTTTTCGCGCGCCGGGCGCGCGTGCACGCGCAAATGCGCGTGTCATGCGCAGTGCATTTGGTGCGCAACACGCAGGCTCGCCTCATCGAAGGCGCAGTTGCAAACATCAACCAGTACTCTTTCGACGACATGAACGAACGTCGCCGCCCCGGTCGCCGGGGCCGCCGTCCGAGTCCACGACGGCCAGCCGCAGATCCAAACGCCGAAGCCAGTCCATACCGAAACACCGATGAGGGCGATGCGCCCGAGACGGCGACGAATGTGGAACCCGCGGAGACCGCTTCCGCTGAAGCCCCGGCGGAAGCTCCGATGATGAGCGACAGGACGCCTGACGCTCCGACCTCGGAAGCGCCACCGCCGGCGTCGGCTTCATCAGACGGAGAAGCCAGTACGCAACCGGCGCCCGGCCCCTCGAACCACCGGCACGAACATCAGGGCGGGGGTGGACAACATTTCAACCGGCACGAGGGCGACTTCCAGCGCGACAACCGCAACGGACGGCGTCATCGACGTCATCGCGGTCGCGGCCGGCGCGGCGTCAACGAGCCTCAGGCTCCGCCGGCTCCAGTCGTTCCCGATAGTGAAACGGTGGGTTGGTTCGACCCATCACGCGACGGCGGATTCGTTCGACGCGCGGGCAACAGCTATCTCGCCGATCCAGGGGATGCCTGGGTGCCACCACACGTTGTAAGACAGGCTGGCCTCCGGCAGGGTGATCTCGTCGTCGCGACGAGTGGTCGCGACCACCGGCATCGGCATGTCCTGGTCGAGGTGGTTTCAATCAATGGAACCCCCTTTGCTGAGCTGCCCCGCCGGCCCGACTTCCAGTCGCTCACCGCGACATATCCGGAGAAGCGCCTGACGATGGAAACCGGGCGTCCGGCCAAGGGCGGTCCGGAGCTGACGCGTCGCTGCATCGACCTCATGGCGCCCGTCGGGTATGGCCAGCGCGCCCTCATCGTGGCGCCGGCGCGAGCGGGCAAGACCATGCTGCTCCACGCGCTGACCGAAGGGATTGCGCTCAACCACCCTAACGCGACGCTCCTCATCCTGCTGGTCGACGAACGGCCGGAGGAAGTCAGCGAAGCGATTTCGTGGGGTGTTGGTGAAGTGATCGCGTCCAGTTTCGATCAGCCGGCTGCACGACACGTCGAAGTGTGCGAGATGGTGATGGAACACGCGCGACGTTTGGTCGAAATGGGCAAGGACGTCGTCATCGTGCTCGACTCGCTCACGCGAATGGCACGGGCGCATAACACCGCCGAGCGTGGCACGGGTCGCACACTCTCGGGCGGTCTCGATACGTCGGCGATGGCCAAGCCGAAGGCCTTTTTCGGTTCCGCGCGCTCCGTGGCGCCTCGCGATGGCGGCGGCAGCCTGACGATCATCTCGACGGCACTCGTCGAGACGGGATCGCGAATGGACGACGTGATCTTCGAGGAGTTCAAGGGGACCGGCAACTGCGAGATCAAGCTCGATCGGTCTCTCGCCGAGAAGCGGATTTTCCCGGCGTTCGACATCGCGGCCAGTGGCACGAGGCGCGAGGAAAAGCTGTACCGGCCGGACCAGCTCGAGGCCGTGTACACGTTGCGCCGCGGGTTACAACAGATGCCGCCGCAGGCCGCGATGGAGTGGATGATCAAGCGGATCGCGGGGACGCAGAACAACGACGCGTTGCTGGCTGGACTCTAGGAGGGCGGAAGGGTGGAGAGGGTAACAGTTCTTACCCTTCTCCACCCTCCTCACGCTTTCACCCTCGGCAAACGGCGCCGACCGTCCTAACGAGGGCGAGCGCGTTTCCGACGGCCCGTTCGCCCTGCGGGTCCGACGGCTTGTTCACGATCTCGACGCGCCCGTTGCGCACGACAACCATCGTCGTGGAGCCACCGCCGTCGAGATTGATCGCTTCGCGCGCGCCGAGTTCCAACGCCACGCGGGCTGACTCCCGGTTGGTGGTGCCGACGCTGTAGCCCGCCTGCCGGCCGTCGATCGTGATGAGGAGGAGGCGGCGTCCGCCTGATGCCAAGCCGGCGATGGTGCGTGGATGACGCACCGGCGCAAACGTCGCTGATCCGGCGCTGTCGAGTCCCGGCACCTCCGCCGAATCCCGAACGAGGATCGGGAATCCGCCGACTACCTCAGTGGGATGGATCGGGAGCAGCCGGATTTCGATGTCGAAGCGTCCACGCGAGCGCGCCGCGAGCAGGAACCGCTCGCGCACAGGACCGGGTGCGCGTGGTCCCAGAACGAGCACACCGCCTGACGAGGGAATTCGCGTGGACGATAAAGCCGTGTCGACCGACACGACGGAACCGCGTACGGCTGACATGACCACGCGGACCGAGCCGGTGAGCGTGTCGACTTCGGACCCATAGCCGGAATCGAACCACGCCAGTCCAGCCGGTGACATCCGGTTCCAGGACACGATGGGAATGGAGTCGAGCGCCGATACCGCTACACCCGACGCGCTGAGTTCACCTATCCATGGACGGCCAGTGCTGTCGATCGCAAAGACCGGACGCGCCGCGGGCCCGGTGATGACCCTGGAGCCGCTCACGTGTGCGCCCTGCGGCACACCCGGCGGAGCAAAAAGGAAGAAGTCAGCGTTGACCGCGCCCGCCACGGTTCCGCTTTGCGCCAGCGACGTCGCCAATGCTGACGTGGTCGTTCGCCCTATCGCGCCGGGAGCGCCCTTGACGGCCACGGGAGCCCAGCAGGCACCGCGATCGACGTCGAGCACGTGAACCGCCCAGGGTCCCTGCCTGACGAGAAAACTCCGGTGCACGACACCTCGGGCGATCGTGTCGACCACTCCCGTGTCGCCCAACAGGCGCAGCGGTGCCAGCTCTGCGCGCCACATGGGCACCGGTGCAGCTCGGCCAGTGCGCAGGCAGGCCGTGGCGCCGGCGAGGAACAGAACGCCCAGCGCGGCGCGACGGATTTTCCCGCCGCGGCTATTCGTCAACGCGCGTTTTCTTGTCGAGGTCCAGCGCCGCGCTGTTGATACAGTAACGCAGGCCCGTGGGGTTCGGGCCGTCGTCGAACACGTGCCCGAGATGGGCACCGCAGTTCTCGCACATGACTTCTGTGCGTCGCATGTTGTAGGTGTTGTCGTCTTCGGTGCGCACCGCGGCCTTGTCGAGCGGCTGGAAGAAACTTGGCCATCCGCTGCCCGACTCGAACTTGGTTTCGGAAGAAAACAGCGGGTGATTGCAGACGACGCAACGGTACACGCCGTCGTCGTGGCAATTCCAGTATTTGCCGGTGAAGGCGCGCTCAGTGCCCTTTTCCTGGGTGACGTGGAATTGCTCTGGTGTCAGCTTGGACTTAAGGTCGTCGGTCATGACTTCGGTGATTGGTGATTAGTGAATAGACCTAACGAATTGCACCGGCGGTCCCGGCTCGTCGCGGGTCTGCTCCAGCAGTGACCACACCGTTCCCGAACACCACCGCGGCACCGTAACCCATTCGCAACTCACCGCGAACCGAGATCCGGTTGAAGTCATAGCCCATCGCCTTCAGCGTGCGCACCACATCCGGCGAAAACCCGTCTTCGATGTCGACCGTCAATTGTCTCGCCGGTGCGACCCCAGGTCCCGGGCCGCCACCGCGCCCCGAAGGAATGAACCGCGGCAACTCGAGTGCCTGCTGCGGGCCCAGCCCGAAGTCGACAACACCAACCAACGTCTGATACACCGCGCTGGTGATCCATTGATTCCCCGCTGCCCCAACGGCCAATAGCGGGCGACGCTCGGCTCCAGTTCCACGAAAGACAATCGTGGGGGCCAACGTACTTCCATGACGCGCAAACGGGATCCGCGCTCCGTAGCCGTTCGGATCCGTTCCGTAAGACGTCAGCTTGTCGTTGTACAGGAAGCCAAGCCCGGGCGAGACGTAGAAGTTCCCGCCCCATGTGCCCAGGGTCTGGGTCACCGATACGACGTTGCCGTCCACGTCGGCGACTGCAAAAGCCGTTGTGCCGTTGGCTCGGCAAACCGTTCCTGCCGCGTGCACCTGGCCGAAACAGTCGTCCTCCGTTGCCTCCTCAGAGCCGGGACTCGTTGCGCGGCGCGCGGTGTCACACGTGGCAACGTTATTAGCCGCTCCTGGCGCCAATAGTTGACCCGGCTCGTAACACTTCCAGCGTACGCGCGCCGTGTCCTTGTTCGAAAACGCGTCCGTATTGACGGGCCAGAGACTCGGGTCGCCAGTCCGGCCGCGCCCCGACGGCACCAATTGCCACGCGGTCACCATCGCGTGCAGCGTGGCCGCGTCGTCAGTGTACACCTTGGGTTGCAAGAACTGTTCGAACAGGTTGAGCTGCGCGACCAGCGTTGTTCCACCGCTCACTGGCGGCGCCGCCGAATACACCGTCGTCCCCCGGTACGTGGTGGTGAGGGGTTCACGATCAGCAGCGAAATATCGGGCCAGGTCCGTCAGGCGAATCGCACTTCCCTTCCCGCGCAAGTCAGCAACCAGTCGTTCGGCGACTGCGCCCCGATAGAACCCGTCGGCACCGGCGCGCGCGATCTGCTCCAACGTCCACGCCAGGTCGACGTTCTTGATCGTGTCGCCCGCCATGCGCGGTTTACCGTCGCGGAAGAACAGTGCGCGACTGGATTCGTATTTGGCGAAGGAGTCACGCTCGCGAAGCAACGTGGTCGCGAGGCCTTCGCTGACCTCGTATCCGTTCTTTGCCGCCTTGATCGCGGGGGCGATCAGGTCCGCCCAGGGAACCTTCTTGCTTCCATAACGAGTCCAGGCCGAATGCATCCCGGCTACGGTACCCGGGACCATGGCGAGCAGTGGACCATCGGACGGGTAGCGCCCGTTCTCCATGAGTGATGCGTTGGAGAGCGTCGCTTCTTCCGGAACGCGAGCCATGAATTCGATGAGTGCCGGCGTCGCGAGTCCCGGAACCTGAATCAGCATCTCGCCATACCCACCGACGCCACTGGCGTCCGGCTCAACGACGCCGAGGGCGAAGGAAACAGCGACGGCGGCGTCGACCGCGTTGCCGCCTTTGCGGAAGATCTCGAGGCCCGCCTCTGTGGCGACGGGATGTGCACTGGAGACCGCGGCGCGGCCCGACGCGTCCGACCTGAGGGGAGGCCGCGCCCGTGAGAGTTCGTGCAACACGCGTTCGAGCGCCTGGTCGTCAGTCGCCGCGAGCGCACGGGCGCGAAACCCTGCCTTCAATGCGTTCCAGCGACTACGCCGTTCTTCCGCTCCAGGTTGGCTGAAATACAGGCGATCCATGCGCGTCCAGTGGCGGTCAAACGCCTCCGCGTTCCGCGCAGACCGGTCGACATTGAGCCCAATCGCCACGTTCACTGGCTTCTCGTCAGGCGCGACCGGCGCGCTGACAAAAACAAGCTGCTGCGCGGCTGGCGTGAACGACTCGGCGGCCGAGCGATCGATGGCCCGGTCAGGGTCGCCGTTGTAACCCGGTTCGTCAGCCCCCCGCTCGGCGATCAGGATCGATCGGCCATCCGCTGCCCACGTCGGCACACCGCGCCGGTTGGCGACGGTATTGACGTACGTCCCCGTCGTCGGCGCGACGTAAACCGCAGCGCGCGGAGTCGTCGAATAGAAAGCGAGGCGGCTTCCATCGGGTGACCAGGTTGGACGTTCCGGAGCTCGATCAGCGACGACGATGCTATCCGGGTCCGCAGCGACCGTAGTGCCGCGGCCGCCGCGACCACCACCGCCAGCTCCGCCGCCGCCACGGGAGGCCGGTTCTTCGACCGCCAATGGCCGGACGCGAAGTCGGCGAGCACCGTCGGCGAACTGGATGTACGCCAGGCGCCGGCCGTCGGGAGAGGCGACCGGCCATCGTTCCTGCAGGTCGCCGCGCGTCAGGCGCTGTTCCGTCCCCGTTGCCGAACGAAGCCAGAGGCGGCCTGCCGTCCCCTTCCCTCGAACGAACACGACCGATCCGTCGCGGCCGACCGTAGGTTCAGCGTCGGGGAGCGCGTTGCTCGTCAGGCGCTCGACCGTTCCAGAGCGAATCGTGACTCGAAACAGGTTGGCGCCCCCGTTCCTGTCGGACACAAACACGACGCTTTGACCGTCCGGCGACCAGGCAGGTTGCCGGTCCCAGCCTTCCCCGCTCGTCAGGCGTGTCCAACGTCGGGCACCCCCGTCGCGCAACCAGAGGTCACCCTCGAAGGAAACGGCGAGTCGTCCGTCGGCGGCAAACACCGGATCGCGAACGGGTGGCAAAGTGGCCGCCTGGCTCAACGCGGCGACGACAAGCAGAATCTGCATCAGAACTCCAGTGGAAACTTCAGCCGTTCGGTGCGTCAGCGGGGGATTCGGCGAGGTGCCGGCTACGTCAAATTGAACCGAAGAGGCAGGAGGCAGGAAGCAGGAACAGGCAGGAACGAAACGTCATTCAACGCCAGTGGGCCCCATGACCACCGATTCGAACGACCTCCAGCAGCACGTCGAAGGCTCCGACGGCATCTTCGTCATTCGGGGCAGTCCCGTTGCCCGATCGTGGAACGGCATCCAGTACAAGATCGGCATGTCGGCCAAGAACGTGCCGGCCAAACAGCTCTCAATGAATGTCGCCGTCGTTCCGCCGGGCGCGGTCGCCTTTGCGCACGTGCACGTCGGGTTCGAGGTGATGCTCTACATCCTGCAGGGCCGCGTTCGCCACGAATACGGTGATGGGCTAAAACAGTCGATCGAGAACACGGCCGGGGACTTCATTTATATCGAGCCGGGCGTGCCTCATGAGGTCTTCAACCTCAGCGATACCGAGCCGGTTATTGCCGTGGTCGCACGGTCAGATGCCGATGAGTGGGCACATATCGTCACCTACGACCGTACTACGGGGCGGCTAGGGGACGTTATGCAGGCGTGACCCACACTTGGCGGTGTGAGCCGTTATGCATAACTTGTCGTCCGAGCACCGCGGGGATCGACCCTGCGACCTTTCACCCGACTGGAGGTGCTTCATGCGGATGAGAATGCCGTTACTGGCCGGCGCTCTTTGTCTGGCGTCATCGACGCCCGCCTTAGCATGCAACTTCTACTCCACATCGACGTTCCTGCGGATCCCGGCTCGACCGTCCTTTGGTGTCGGAGTTATGGCTCAGTTCAGCGATCCGATGGTTCTGTCGCTCAGCGGCGATCTGGCGATGAAGTTGGGAGAAAAGGCCGTGGTGAGGCCCGCCGTCGGACTCTGTACGTATGAAGTCCTCGATGAGCGGGAGAACGAGCCATTTTTCGGAGCAGACATCGGTATAAACATCATGCGGAACCAGACGATGTCGCTGAACCTCCAATCCGGAATCAGCTACCGCCCGTCGGACTTTGGCGATGTGATGTTGATTCCGATCGGAGCGGCTGCCTCGTTCGCATCGTCCAGTCCGATATCCTTTTATGCCGGAGCATCGTTGTGGTGGGTCGATATCGATGTGGCGGGAGCCGAGTCGGACACTGATCCGGTGCTGTTCGGCGGTTTGCAAGGAGGTTCCGGCTCGATGGCCTGGACGCTCGGGGCGCAACTCTACATGGGTGCTGACACTGAGTTCGGGATCGTCGCAGGCCTCGGCATGAATCAAGGTGCCAGCGCAATACGCCGTATTGGTTCGGTGTTCAGAAAGTAGCTATTGCCGTTTCGTGATCGGCTGGCCACGGAGAGTTCGGTTCTCTCCGTGGCCAGTTCCGTTTCTCCCACCATCGGCAACGTCGGCTATCCCTCCACAAACTTCTGGGTGGTGAACACTGGCCGGCATCAGCATGAACCAAGATGCCAGTCGCGTCCGGCACCGCGGCAATCTTTTTCGGTGGCCTAACGCCTAATGAGCAATTGGCCACGGAAGACAGGGCGTGCACTGCCGTGCGTGGCGAATTCACTCGCGAGAGCTCACTTCATGGCATAAACAGGATCGTTGCCGACGAATAGTCTGACAGAATGTTGTAAACAGGACTGTACCAACTGCCGTTTAGGTTTCCACCCCAATGAATGCCAGCGAACCTGGCGCAATTGGTCTCTGTTGGTGGGTCATTGGGGCACGCGATCCTGAGAAAAACGGACCCACCACTGTCCCCTTCCTCAGTTCCAATGGCATACCGATTCGAGCAAATCATCCACCACCCGGTTGTTTGTTTGACCCACACGCACGTGTCACTAATCAGGCCAGATACCCAGCCCCGTCTCCAACCAACCCGGTCAACGCGAGTGACGTGACCCCCGAAAGCTGATCCAGATATTATGTCAGTCCTCGACACGGCACGAGCCGGGAGGACTGAATGCGAAAGAGTCGATTCACCACCGAGCAGATCATCAAAGTGCTCCAGG
>Ga0070698_100002123_pt1 | contig 22025 bp, 17 predicted proteins | sample KBSK1502metaG_FD_65477 | JGI IMG/M metagenome (GOLD analysis project Ga0070698, IMG submission 65477) | Corn, switchgrass and miscanthus rhizosphere microbial communities from Kellogg Biological Station, Michigan, USA - KBS K1-50-2 metaG | ecosystem: Host-associated > Plants > Roots >...
CGAGCACCAGCGAACCGTCGTCAGCGCCCAGCGGGCGGCGGACCGGCATCCACACTCCGGTGGAAGTCTCGTTGTGGGTCAGCGCGTATCCGTCAACACCCGCTTCTGCGCGGGGCAGCGGGTGGGTGCCAGGCTCCGCGGCGATGATGGAAGGCTCCTTCAGCCAGGGTGCGCGCGCCGTGACAGTAGCGAACTTGGCCGAGAACTCACCGAACGACAGGTGCTGCGATCGTTCCCTGACCAGTCCGAACGTGGCGGCGTCCCAGAAGGCGTGAGTGCCTCCGTTGCCGAGAGCCACCACGTGCCCGTTCGGAAGAGCGAAAAGCTCAGCCAGGCCGGAGCGGATCCGCCGCACGACCGACCGCACCGGCGGCTGGCGGTGCGATGTGCCAAGTTCGGGGGCGGCGGCGAGCGCGGCAGCCTGCGCCGGCCGCACCTTGGTAGGACCGCTGCCGAACCTGCCGTCCCGCGGTTTCAGCTCGCCGGGGATGATGATGCTGGTCACCAGCCCAGGGTAACGCTAGACCTGGCGGTCGAGCACTTCAGCGGCGCCGGGCACGTCGCGCACCGGGCGGGCACTCGGGCCGATGTAGCGGGCGGACGGGCGGACGAGGCGGCCGGTCAGCTTCTGCTCCAGGATGTGCGCCGCCCAGCCCGCGGTGCGGGCGCAGGTGAACATCGACGGCGTGATCTCCGCGGGAATCTGGGCGAAGTCGAGCACGATCGCCGCCCAGAACTCGACGTTGGTCTCGAGCACGCGGTCCGGCCTGCGCGCCCGAAGCTCGGTCAGCGCCGCGTTCTCCAGCGCGAGCGCGACCTCATAGCGCGGCGCGCCGAGTTCCTTGGCGGTGCGCCGCAGCACCCTGGCGCGCGGGTCCTCGGCCCGGTAGACCCGGTGGCCGAAGCCCATCAGGCGGTCGCCGCGGTCAAGGACCGATTTCACGTAGCCTTCCGCGTCGCCGGTGCGCTCCACGTCCTCGATCATGTGCAGCACGCGGGCAGGCGCACCGCCGTGCAGCGGGCCGGACAGCGCGCCGACCGCACCGGACATGGCGGCGGCGACGTCCGCGCCGGTGGAGGCGATCACCCGGGCGGTGAACGTGGAGGCGTTCATGCCGTGCTCGGCGGCGGAGGTCCAGTAGGTGTCCACGGCTTTCACGTGCCGCGGGTCGGGCTCGCCGCGCCAGCGGATCATGAAGGCCTCGGCCGCGGTGCCGGCCTCGTCCACCCGGCTCTGCGGGACGGCGGGCAGGCCGGCGCCGCGGGCCGACTGGGCGACGAACGACAGTATCTGCACGCTGACCCGCGCGAGGGCGTCCCTCGCTTCTTCCGCGGTGATGTCGATCAGCGGGCGCAGCCCCCAGGCGGGGGCGAGCGCGGCGACCGCGCTCTGCACGTCGACGCGCACGTCGCCGGTGCGCGTGGCCAGCGGCAGCGGCCCGGACTTCGGTAGGCCGGGCCGGAAGGAGTTGTCGACGAGGAGGCCCCACACGTGGCCGTAGGACACGTGCCCGGCGAGTTCCTCGATGTCCACGCCCCGGTACCGGAGCGAGCCGCCTTCCTTGTCGGGCTCGGCGATCTCTGTTTCGAAGGCCACGACGCCTTCGAGACCAGGCTTGAAGTCAGACATCAGCGTCTTCCCTCCCGGTAGGGGGTCTGGCACGCCAGGCCGGCACAATTGGTATGTACCTCTAAGGATTGTGTGTTTATTCAACCTCCGCGGCCCTGGCCGCGGTAGTCCGGCCGCATGTAAAGATCGTCACTTATGGACACGACGCTAACTCCGGAGATGCTTGACGCCTCTCCGATGAAGCAGTTCGCGCGCTGGTTCGACGACGCGGTCGCCGCCGGGCTGCCGGAGCCGAACGCGATGGTGCTGGCCACGATGGGGGAACGCCCGCACGCGCGCACCGTGCTGCTCAAGGCGCACGACCACGACGGCTTCACCTTCTATACCAACCGCACGTCCCGGAAAGGGAATGACCTGGCGGCCGATCCGCGCTGCTGCGCGGTGTTCCCCTGGTACGCGCTGGGCCGGCAGGTGACCGTTGAGGGCAGCGTCCGCCCGCTGACGACGGAGGAAAGCGAGCCGTACTTCCATTCGCGTGCGCACACGTCGCAGATCGGCGCGTGGGCGTCGCGGCAGTCGCGGGTGCTCGAGTCGCGCGAGGAGCTTGACTCGCGGGTCGCCGAGCTGTCCCGGCGGTGGCCAGAAGGCACCGAAGTGCCGATGCCCGACTTCTGGGGCGGGTACCTGATCGTCCCCGCCACGGTGGAGTTCTGGCAGTCCCGGCAGAACCGGCTGCACGACCGGCTGCGGTACCGGCGGTCGGGAGCCAGGGGGGACTCGGGTGCCGGCTGGGGCATAGAACGGCTCTCTCCGTAGGTTTCCAAGGGTGGTCGCGTGAGCGCGTAGCATCACTGTCAGGAGGAAGTTCAGTGACTGCCCATGGGCTGATCGACACGACGGAGATGTACCTCCGCACCGTTTTTGAACTGGAGGAGGAGGGAATCGTCCCGCTGCGCGCGCGGATCGCGGAGCGGCTCTCCCAGTCAGGCCCTACCGTCAGCCAGACCGTGGCGCGGATGGAACGGGACGGCCTGCTGCACCTGGCGGACGACCGGCAGCTCGCGCTCAGCGACACCGGCCGGATGCTGGCGACCCGGGTGATGCGCAAGCACAGGCTGGCCGAGTGCCTGCTGGTCAGCGTGATCCAGCTGCCCTGGGAAGAGGTGCACATCGAGGCCTGCCGGTGGGAGCACGTGATGTCGGAAAACGTGGAGCGGCGCATCTACGAGCTGCTCCACAGGCCCGACCGGTGCCCGCACGGGAACGTGATCCCCGGTCTCGACGAGCTCGTCTCCGGCGCGGCCGCGGTCGGCTGCCAGGCCAAGCCCGACGAACCCATGACCCACGTGGTGCGCGGTAGTGCTGGGGATGTACGGGCGATTGTTACAAGGATTACTGAGCACGTTCAAAGTGATCTCGTTCTGATGCTTAAACTGAAGCGCGCCGGGATACAACCCGGACGCGAGGTGTTGCTCGGGGCGGTTGAAGGCGGAGTCCGGGTGTTCGGCGGGACGGCTAATGGGGCCGATGGGGACGCGGACGCCGACAGCGCGGGCGCGGTGGCGCCTGCCGACTTGCCCGCCGACGTCGCCGCGCACGTTTTCGTGTCCAGGGAGTTAGGCAGCGACTAGTTCAGTGACCGGAGCGTGACAATGACGCGCTGGGACGAGGGCGTCTTCGATTCGGATCTGTCGGCTGAGCTTGTCCTGCGCCAGGCCGAGATCGGCGTCATTGTCGCCGACCGGCAGGGCAACGTGCTGTTCGCTAACGAGCACGTCGCCGCGCTGCTGCGGCTCCCCTCCGACGCCTCGAAGATCGCGGGCCAGCCACTGCACGCCCTCGGATTCATCCCCGACGGGGACCTGCCGAAGGCGGCAGACCTCTCCGGGCAAGTGCTGAGCGGGATGACCTGGGAAGGCACGTTCACCGGGTCCCGAGGCGACGGCACGCTGGTTTTCCTGCGGGTGCTGGCTGTCCCGTTGCGCCACCCGTCAGGCGACATCGGCGGCATGGTGATCATGGTCACCGAGGCGGGCCGCCGGGACGCGCAGCGGGAACAGGACCGGGTGCGGCTGCTCGAGCGGATCGGCGAGCGGCTGGCCGGGTCCCTGGAACTGGACACCACGCTGCGGCACGTCGCGCAGATCCTCGTCCCGCAGTTCGCCGACCACTGCTTCATCGACCTGATCAGCGGCGACAAGCTCGTCAGGCGGGTCATGACACACGCAGGCGGCTGGGAGCCCGCGGCAGGCACCTGGGCGGGGGTCGGCGAGCCCATCTCCTACCCGGCCGGCCACTTCATGCAGCAGGCGATGGAGCGGCTCGAGACGGTCGTCGTCCCCGACCTGCGCGCCGAGTACTATCCGGCGCCGAGTGAGGAGTCCATGTCGGCGGCCGACCAGGCAGGGCTGACCTCGGTGCTCGCCTCGCCGCTGTGCGCGCGGGGGGAGCTGCTGGGCGTGATGGCGCTGGCGCTGTCCAGGCTCACCGACCGCCGCGATCCGCACTACGACCTGTCCGACGGTGACCTGATCGGCGCGATCGCCAGCCGGGTCGCCGTGGCCATCGACAACGCCATGCTGTTCGAGGCGGAGCGGCAGACCGCGCTCGCCTTCCAGCAGAGCCTGCTGCCGCAGGAAGTGCCGGAACTCGACGGGCTCGAGGTCGCGTTCCGCTACGTGCCGGCCAAGCCGCTCGAGACCCAGGGACAGGGAATCCAGACGCAGGTCGGCGGCGACTGGTACGACATCATCCCGCTCGCGGCCGGCCGGGTCGGGCTCGTCATCGGAGACGTGGAGGGCCGCGGCCCGCGGGCCGCGGCCACCATGGGGCAGCTCCGCGCCGCGTTGCGCGCCTACGCCCAGGACGAGCAGGCGCCCGCGGACATCATGCGCAAGCTGGACGAGTGGGTCCGGTCCACGGCGCCGGCCGGAGTGGGCGGCGACCCGCCGACGGTCAGCTGCATCTACATGATCTACGACTCGTGGTCCCGTGAGCTGACCTTCGCGAACGCCGGGCACGCGGCACCGCTGATGGCATCGGGCGGCGCGGTCAGGCCGCTCGAGGTCCGGCACAAGGGGGTGCTGCTCGGCGTGCGCGGCCGGGGCATCAGGGGGCTGCCCACCTACAAAGAGCAGACGGTCAAGCTCCCGCCCGGCGCCGCGCTCGTGCTGTACACGGACGGGCTGACCGACCGGCGGTCCAGGGAGGACGGCCCCGGGCACTACACCGAGGCCGAGGCGGTCGCCATGCTGCGGGACGCGATCCTGGCCGCGGCGAGCAGCGGCGCGGCCGAAGGCGGCGCGGGCACGCTCGCGCTGGCCGCCGAGAACGCCGTGCCCGGTGACATCGACGACGACATGGCGATCCTGGTGCTCCGTTCCTCGCCTGAGGAGCTCGCTTCGGCCGAGCGGACCTTCCCCGCCGAGCCGATCATGGTCTCCGAGGCGCGCCGGGTCGCGGCCAGCACGTTCGCCGCGTGGCACATGAACCCGGACCAGGCCGACCTGGCCTGCCTGCTCGTCTCCGAGGTCGTGACGAACGCGGTGCTGCACGCCGCTGTCACGCCGAGCCCGGCGGGGCGCCGGTTCGATCTTGACCTTGACCCGCCGTCGGCGCTGCCCGCGGCCGTGCCCGGTGTTCCCGGCGCGGGCGTGCCGACCCAGTGGCCGGGCGGTGTGACGGCGGTCACGGCGCAGACCTGGGACAGCCCGGTCGCCCACCTGGCCCCGTCGCAGCGACCCCGCGAGTTCGTGCTCCGCCTCAGGCTCGGCGGCGAAGCTGTCTGGGTCGAGGTCTTCGACCCAGACCTGCGGTTGCCGAGGCTGCGCACCGCGCGAGCCACCGACGAGGGCGGCCGGGGTCTTTACCTGGTCGAGCAGCTTGCCACCCGGTGGGGGTCACGACCTACCCCAGAAGGCAAGGCCGTCTGGTTCGAGCTGCCGCTCAACGGCCGTTAACGCCGCGCTCTCTCGGGTCGGGGATCAGGGCACGGTGGAGTGCGGGGTGTGGGTGGCCCCGTAGGCGAGGGCGAGCACCACGACGACGACGATGACGACGCCGATCCAGGTTTTTCCGTTGACTGGCATGCTCAGGCGCTTGCGGCCGCGCGTCCACAGCCACGCGGCGCCCAAGCCGATGAGCACCAGCAGGACAATTCCGCTCACTGGCTGCCCTCCTCACTCGTCCCCGGTCGGCGTTAACGAACGGCGGTCCGTCCTATCCGAGGGTACGACAACCGGGCCGGTTCGTCGCGGTGTGACGCTGTGATACCCGCCTGGGCTTCGGCGGGACGGAGCAGGTAGCCGACGCCGCGCCTGGTGTGGATCAGCCGGGGGCCGAGCGCGTCGAGCTTGCGGCGCAGGTAGCTGACGTAGGTCTCGACGACCTGGGACTGGGCGCCCTTGTTCCAGCCCCAGACGTCTTTCAGGAGCTGCGCCCTGGTGAGCACCTGCCCCTGGTTACGCATCAGGTAAGCCAGCAGGCGGAACTCGGTGGGAGAGAGGTCAACCTGCCTGTCTCCACGGAAGACGGTCCAGCGTGCCTCGTCGAGCACGAGGTCACCGGCCCGCAGTTCGGGCTGGCCGGCTCGCCGGTGGCTGGAAGAGAAAAGGTCTGCCATGATCCCTTGCGTTCGGTGAGCGGACGGTGCCCGCGGGCGGCACTGGGCCGCCCGCGGGCTGGATGCTGAGAGCCGGCAGTTGTCAGAAGTGGGTCGGACTCGCCGACGGAGCCGCCGTCGCGCCGGTCGCGGGGGCCGTCGTCGTCACGGTAGCCGTGTTGGTCGGGGTCGTGGTGACCGCCGTATTCGGCACCGAGAACAAGACCAGCTCCGCGATGAGCTTGCGGTGACTGCGGACACCGACCACGAACACCAGGTCGCCGCGTGCCACGGTCTTGGCCGCCGTGGTGGTCGGCATCGTGGTCATCGTGGCCATCGGCGTCGCCGTCGCGGTGCCCATGCCGGTCGCGGTGCTGGTCGGCGTCGCCGTCGCGGTGCCCATGCCGGTCGCGGTGCTGGTCGGCGTCGGCGCCACGGTCGCCGTTGTCTGGGTAATCGTGATCGTGATGGTCTGCGTACCGGTGTTGATCGTGATGGTGATTGGCTTCGTCACCGGCGCGTTCATCTGGGTGACCGCGGCGACGCTGCCCGCCATCGTGGCCGCCATCGGGGCCGTGTTACCGGTCGTCGCGGCCGTGTGCGCCGCCACGTTGTTCCCGGTCATCGCGACCATGCCAGTGGGGTTGACCGTCACGTTCTTCTGCCTCGTCCAGCGGTTCAGCCACCACAGTTCCAGCTTGCCGTTCACGGACTTGACGATGATGAACTGCCTGGTCGCCGCGACCACGACGCCTCGCTGGGCGGCGAACTGCGTGTGGTGCCAGGTGAACTGGCTGAAGGTGCGCATCGGCGCCATCTGGGCCAGCGTGTTGAGCGACCGCGACTGGTTCGAGTTCCACATATTGAGCGCCGAGGTCAGGGCCTGCTGCTCACTGACCGTGTGGTGGAAGTTCAGCACGTATCCGGCGTTATCAACTGTCGTAGTCGCAGGGCCGGAATGGCTGGCCGCGACCGCTACCCCCGCCGCGCCGCCGCCGGCCAGCACGGCAGCGGCGATGCCAAGGCGTGCTTTCATGCTGGCCTGGCGGTTGCGCCGCCTGTTGCGGCTGTTCATCGATGCCTCCTCACATGGACGTCACGCCCGCCACGCGCGCCCGTTGGGGTTCCTTGGCATCAGACACTGCCGTGGCCTTCCCGCGTCCGGAACACGTTCAGTGGTCACGTAAGCGGTACGTTCGCGGCTTCACATGATGGGGAGGAAAGGCACATTCATCCCGAACGGACTCGTGGTGACTACGAAAGCCGCCCGTTATCTCTGCGGGGGTTCGCGTAAGGCGCGCGCTACATCCGGTCCGGGATCGGCACGCCGAGCAGGCCCAGGCCGGCGGTGAGCACCCGCAGGGTGGCGGCGCACAGCGCGAGGCGGCTCTGCCTGGTCTCGTCGTCGTCGGCCTTGAGCACCGGGCACTGCTCGTAGAACACGGTGAACAAGCTGGCGACCTCGAAGAGGTAGCCGCACAGCCGGTGCGGCTCGGCCGTGCCGACGACCTGCGTGATGACCGCGCCGAAGCCGAGCAGCTTCAGCGCCAGCTCCCGCTCGGCCGGCTCGGTCACCATGATCGGGCCGCGCCCGTCGGTCTCCGTGATCCCCGCCCTGCGGAAGATGGACCGGATCCTGGTCGTGGCGTACTGCAGGTAGGGCCCGGTGTCGCCGCGGAAGGAGATCATCCGGTCCCAGTCGAAGATGTACGCGCTGTCCCGCGCGGTGGACAGATCCGCGTACTTGATCGCGCCGATGCCGACGTCCAGGGCGATCGCGTCCAGGTCGAGTTCCGCGTCGTCGCGGTCAACCTCGTCCAGGATGGCGCGGGCCCGCTGGATGCCTTCGGCGAGCAGGTCGCTGAGCTTGACGTTGTCGCCCGACCTGGTCCGCAGCCGGTGCCCGTCGGCGCCCTGCACCAAGCCGATCTGCGCGTGCCTGAAGTCGGCGGTCGCCGGCAGCCAGCCGGCCAGCTTGGCGACCGCGAAGATCATCTTGAAGTGCAGCGCCTGGTCGGAGCCGACGACGTAGATGGCGCGGTCGGCGTTGAGCTTGTCGATCCGGTACCTGATCGTGGCCAGGTCGGTGGTCGAGTAGTTGTAGCCGCCGTCCCGCTTCTGGATGATGACCGGGAGCTGGCTGCCGTCGCGGCTGGTGAAGCCCGGCGGGAACACGCACAGCGCGCCGTCGCTGAGCACCACGAGGCCCATGGCTTCCAGGTCCGCGACGACATCGGGCAGCATGTCGTTGTAGAAGCTCTCGCCCCTGATGTCGTCGTCGGTCAGCGTGACCCGCAGCAGGGCGTAGGTGTCCTTGAGGTACTGCCTGGACAGCTCCATGAGCTCTTCCCAGAGCCGCTGAGTCGCCGGGTCGTCACCGGACTGGAGCTTGACTACCCGTTCCCTCGCCCGCTCAGTGAAGCCGGGGTCGGTGTCGAACTTCACCCTGGCCGACTGGTAGAACGCGTTCGGGTCGGTGCGCAGCAGCTGCGCCTCGGGAGCGTCCTCCCCGATGTCGAAGAGGTACTCGATCAGCATGCCGAACTGCGTGCCCCAGTCACCCACGTGGTTGTCCCTGATCACGTGGTGGCCGGCGAACTCGGTCACCCGCGCGATCGCGTCGCCGACGATCGTGGAGCGCAGGTGCCCGACGTGCATTTCCTTGGCGATGTTCGGCGAGGAGTACTCGACGATGACGGTGCGCGGATCGGCGGCCAGCGGCGTGCCGAGCCGCGGATCGGCGAGCAGGCCGGTGGTGGCCTCGGCGATCCATTCGGGCCGCAGCGTGAAGTTGACGAAGCCGGGACCGCTGACCGTGGGCTCGGCGGCGATGTCGCTGACGTCGAGGCGCCCGACGATCTCCGCCGCGATGTCGCGCGGCGGCCTGCCGAGTCGCTTGGCGAGCGGCAGCGCCGCGTTGGACTGGAAGTCCGCGAACGAGGACGGGCGGATCAGCGGGTCCGCGTCGGCGAAACCGTCACCGAACGCCGCGCCGAGCGCGTCGCGCACCCGTGCGCTGAGGACCTGCTGAGGATCTGCCATGCAGACAGTCTAGTGAGTCGCGCTGCAGCCGCAGACTCGTTATCGTTCCCGGTCGCGGCGCAGGAAGTGCGCACCGCGCCGCTCGCTCGCGGCGCCGACCCGCTCTCTGATCTTCTCGGTGATGTCGCCGCGGGTCAGGTTCGCGGCGAGCGCACAGGCGGAGCTGACCGCGCGCGGTCGACGCCCCGTGCGCGATGACGACGCTGCCGCCAAGACCGAGCAGCGCCGCGCCGCCGTACGTGTCGGTGTCGAGGCGCTCGCCCAACTGGCGCAGCCCGCGGCGCTGCAGCAGCGCGCCGAGCCGCCCGGCCCGGGTTCCTGTGAGGGCGGTGCGCAGTTCGGCCGCCGCGAACTTCATCGATCCTTCGAGCGTTTTCAGCGCCACGTTGCCGGTGAAGCCGTCGGTGACGATCACGTCGACCGCGCCGGCCATCAGGTCGCCGCCCTCGACCTTGCCAGCGAAGTTGAGCGGCAGCGCGCCGCCCTGCGGTTCCGCGGCGAGCAGTTCGTGCGCCCGGCGGGTCAGCATGTTCCCCTTGCCTGGCTCGGCGCCGATGGTGAGCAGGCCGACCTTCGGCGCCGCGATGCCGAGCGCGATCTGCGCGTAGGCCACGCCGAGCTGGCCGAACTGAACGAGCATCTCCGGCTTGGGGTCGGCGGTGGCGCCCGCGTCGATGAGCACCGTGTGGTTCGGGTGCGTCGGCAGCACGACAGCCAGCCCCGGCCGCGGCACGCCGGGCACCTCGAGCAGCCGCTGCCGCGCGCTCGCCACGATCGCGCCGGTCGACCCGGCAGAGACGACCGCCGTGGCCTGCCCGCGCCTGACCAGCTGACACGCGACAGCGATGCTGGACCGGGGACGGCGGAACCCGGCGAGCGCGTCCTCGCCCATGCCCACGATGTCTTCGGCGGGCACGACCCGCAGCTCCGAGCCCGCGCCCAGCCTGGCGATTACCGGGCGAAGCCGGGACGGCGGCCCGGTGAGCAGGGTGGTGACGCCGTGTTCCCGCTGCGCGGCGAGCGCGCCGGCCACGATCTCGTCGGGGGCGTAATCCCCGCCTATGGCGTCCACCGCGATGACCGGGTCAGCGAGCGGGTCGGCGGCCGGCTGGAGGCCGACCGGCACGGGCTGGTCGCGCGCGGACGCCGGCGCCAGCGAGTCCGGGGCGTCTCGGCGGCCCGGTGGCACATGGCTCACGTCTCACCCGGGCCTTCCCTGTCCCTGGACCTGCTGCGGCTGGACCTGCTGTGGCCACGCATGAACGGCCTGCCTAGCCATTATCCCAGCCCGCCGTTCAGCTATCCGGTCAATGCCCGCGCGCGCCCGTCCGCGCTGCCAGAATCGCGCGACCAGCGCCAAAGTGCCTAAATGTGCCATCCCGGGACATATTGGCCCGGAATAGCACATTTAGCTGAATCTTCAATCACGTTCGCCCCTCTTGTTGCCAGCTGTGCGCAAAAAATACCACTGGAGCGTTTGTTACCAGATTGGCTTAGCGGGAACCCGAGTAAGTTCTGAAACGTCTACGTAACGGGAGTTTATCCACGCGTTACTTCAGCGACTCGGGCTGCCCGCACCGGCAGGCCCGGCCGGAGGGAGAAACGGTTGACTGATATCCAGCAGGTGGTTCCAGAGCCGCAGGCCGGGAGCAGGTTCCGGGCGTTCGGCGCCCGGCATCTGGACACGCTCACCCAGCGGGCGGGCCTCAGCGACGCCGAACGGCTTGCGGTGCGCGCGGTGGCGACGGTGCTGCCGTTCCGGACCAACTCCTACGTGCTCGATGAGCTCATCGACTGGGAAGCGGCCCCGGACGATCCGATATACCGCCTGGTGTTCCCGCAGCCCGACATGCTGCCGGGCTCGGACGTATCGAGGATGGCCGGCCTGCTCAGCGAGAACGCACCGGAATCGCGGATACACGCGGCCGCGCACGAGATCAGGATGCGGCTGAATCCGCACCCGGCGGGCCAGCTGCAGCTCAACGGCCCCCGCCTGGATGGCAGGCCGCTTCCCGGACTCCAGCACAAGTACCCGGAGACGGTGCTGTTCTTCCCGAAGCAGGGCCAGACGTGCCACTCGTACTGCACGTACTGCTTCCGCTGGGCGCAGTTCGTCGACGAGCCTGACCTCAAGATGGCCACCGACCACGTCGACACCCTGGTGGCCTACCTGCGCCAGCACCGCGAGGTGACCAGCGTCCTGATCACCGGGGGCGACCCGATGATCATGAGCGCCGGCGTGCTGCGGCGGTATATCGAGCCGCTGCTCGACCCGAGCCTCGACCACGTCGAGTCCATCAGGATCGGCACCAAGTCACTGGCCTACTGGCCGCAGCGCTACGTCACCGACCCCGACGCGGACACGACGCTCCGCCTGTTCGAGGACGTGGTGAGGTCCGGCCGCGCCCTCGCGCTGATGGCCCACTACTCGCACCCGCGCGAGCTCGAGCCGCCGGTCGCCGCCGAGGCGATCCGCCGGGTCAGGAACACCGGCACGGTGATCAGGACACAGGCCCCGCTGATCCGGTCGGTCAACGACTGCGCGGCCACCTGGCGCTCGATGTGGCGCGCCCAGGTCCGCGCGGGCATGGTGCCGTACTACATGTTCATCGAGCGGGACACCGGTCCGCAGGACTACTTCGCGGTGCCGCTGGCGCGTGCCCACGAGATCTTCAGGGACGCCTACGCGGGCGTCTCAGGGCTTGGCCGGTCGGTCCGCGGCCCGTCGATGTCCGCCACGCCGGGCAAGGTGAGCGTGGACGGCATCGCCGAGGTGGCCGGGGTGCGCGTCTTCGTGCTACGGATGCTGCAGGCGCGGGACCCGTCGCTGGTCGGGCGGCCGTTCTTCGCGCACTTCGACCCCCGCGCGACGTGGCTCACCGACCTGGAGCCCGCCTTCGCGGACAGGTTCTCCTTCGAGCCCGATCCGTACGACCATGACGCGGCCGCGCTGCCGGGCATCTGGCCGGACGAACTGGTCGAGCCGGCCGCTAGCTAACCCCTGGCTGCCCGCCGTGCGGCCTGCGGGCTGCACGGCGGCAGCCAGGCGAAGTATGCTCCGGGCCATGGAGCTGAACGGAACTTCCGCGATCGTCTCAGGCGCCGCCAGCGGTCTCGGCGAGGCTACGGCGCGCGAACTAGCCCGCGCCGGGGTGCACGTCGTCATCGCCGACCTCAACGAAGACCAGGGCAAAGAGGTGGCCGCGGATATCGGCGGGCACTTCGCCAGGACCGACGTGACGGACGAAGAATCGGTGCGCGCGGCGGTCACCGCCGCGGCGACGTCTGGCCGGCCGCTGCGGGTGGCGGTCAGCTGCGCCGGGATCGGATGGGCCGAGCGGACGGTCAACAGGGAAGGCGCGCCGCACGCCCTCGCCAGCTTCCAGAAGGTGATCGCCGTCAACCTGACCGGCACCTTCAACCTGATGCGGATGGCGGCCGCCGCGATGGCGGAAACCGCTCCCGCGGACGCCGACGGGCAGCGGGGCGTGATCATCAACACCTCGTCGGTCGCCGGGATCGAGGGCCAGACGGGCCAGCTCGCCTACTCGGCGTCCAAGGGCGGGATCATCGGCATGACGGTGCCGGCCGCACGCGACCTGTCGGTCATCGGGGTCCGCGTGAACACCATCTGCCCCGGCGTCATTCACACGCCGATTTACAAGAGCATCGCGAGCACCGGGCGGGACGCCGACGAGTTCCTGGCCAGGCTGGCCGCGCCGGTGGTGTTCCCGAAGCGGCTCGGGCGGCCCGATGAGTTCGGGCACCTGGTCCGGATGCTCGTCGAGAACGACTACATGAACGCGGAGGTCGTCCGCTTCGACGGCGGCATCCGGTTCCAGCCCAAGTGACGACGCCGCTGTAGGGGCCGCATGTCGGGGATCGCGGGATGCCTCGCGCTGGCGGAGGGAACCAGGCCGGACACGGACTGGACCGTCCGCGCCGCGCGGCGCATGACACACAGGGGGCCGGACGACGACGGCGTGTTCGCGGACGGCGCCATCGCGCTCGCCGTCAGGCGGCTGGCCGTCATCGATCCCTCCGCCGCCGGGCATCAGCCCATGAGGTCGTCCGACGGCCGGTTCTGGATGGTCTACAACGGTGAGATCTACAACCACGGCGAGCTAGCGCAGCGGCTCCGGGCCCGCGGCGTCCAGCTGCGCAGCAAGTCAGACTCCGAAGTGCTGCTCGAGATGTTCGCCGCGGAGGGCAAGGACGCGCTGCGGAGGCTGCGCGGCATGTACGCGTTCGCCATCTGGGACACGCGGAACCAGGAGCTGTTCTGCGCTCGCGACCCGTTCGGCATCAAGCCGCTGTACTACACGCTCGCCGAGGGCGGCAACCAGCTCAGGTTCGCCTCGGAGCGCAAGGCCCTGCTCGGCGCCGGCGAGGTCTCGGTGATCGACCCGGACGCGCTGCGAAGGTACCTGTCGTTCCAGTACGTCCCGCCCCCGGCGACGATGACGCCGCCGGTGCGGTCGCTGCCGCCTGGGCACTTCATGGTCGCCCGGCTCGGCGGCCCTGTCGACGTGTTCCGCTACTGGCGTCCGATGCTGCGCCCGGCCAAGTCGCCGGCGGTCGACACACCGGAACGGATACTCGCCGTGCTGCGCGAGTCCGTCACCACCCACCTGCGCAGCGACGTGCCGCTTGGCGCCTTCCTGTCCGGCGGCGTGGACTCGGCGGCGATCTGCGCGCTGGCCGCCGAGAGCCGGCCCGGCATGCTTACGTTCACCGCGGGGTTCGCGCGCCCCGGGTACAGCGAGATCGAGCAGGCGCAGGAGACCGCGGCGTCGCTCGGGCTCAAGTCCGTGCCTTACGTGATCACCGCGCAGGAGTTCGCCGCCCGGCTACCGCAGATCATCTGGCAGCTTGACGACCCGATGGCAGACGCGGCGGCGATCCCGCTCTGGTTCGTGGCCAGGGAGGCGCGCCGGCACGTCAAGGTGGTCTTGTCCGGCGAGGGCGCGGACGAGCTGTTCGGCGGGTACGGCGTGTACTACCAGCCCAGCGTGGTGCGCGCCGCGACCAGGCTGCCGGGGTGGGGGCGCAACTCGGCGGGGGTGATGGCCGCCCGGATACCCCCGGGCCAGCGCGGCAAGGGGCTGCTGCAGCGGATCTCTGTTCCGCTGCGCGACCGGTACATCGGAAACGCCCACGTCTTCAGCGGCGCCGAGGTGAACCTGCTCACCCGCTACGGCGGCGGCACCGTCTTCGACGTGACGGACTCGTTGTTCGACCAGGCGGCGAGCGCGGGGCTGGACGACGTGGCGACCATGCAGCTCGTGGACATCAATACCTGGCTGCCCGGCGACATCCTGGTCAAGGCGGACCGCGCCGCAATGGCGCACGGGCTGGAGCTGCGCTCGCCGTTCCTGGACCGCGAGGTCATGGCGGTGGCCAGCCGGCTGTCCAGGGCGGAGAAGACCGCCGCGGGCACCACCAAGTTCGCGCTGCGCGAAGCGGTCGGCGGCCTGCTGTCGCAGGCGGCCGCGGAGCGGCGGAAGCTGGGATTCCCCGTGCCGATCGGGCACTGGTTCCGCGGCGAGCTGTCCGGCTACGCCGAGCAGGTCATCCACGAGGCGAGGACCGAGGAGTGGCTCGACAAGCGCGAGGTGCTCAACGTGCTGCGCCAGTTCCGGGCCGGCGACCCCGAGGTGCCGTGGCGGCGGCTGTGGGTGCTGCTGGTGTTCTCGCTATGGCACCAGATCTACGTGGAGCGGGTCTTCGACCCGGTCAAGCTCGGCTGGGAATCCTGACGCCGGCGCCGCGGGAGGTAGCGACCCTGGCGGTCAGCTGGTCTCCGGCGCGGGTGGCAGCGCCCCGCCGGATAGCAGCTGCTCGCGGATCTTCCTGCGGCCGCGGTGCAGCCGGGACATCACCGTGCCCACGGGCGTGCCCATGATTTCGGCGATCTCGCGGTACGGGTACCCCTCGATGTCGGCGAGGTAGACCGCGGTGCGGAACTCGTTGGGCAGCCCGCGCAGCGCGCGGAGCAGGTCAGAGTCGGTGGTGTGATCGAGCGCCTCGGTCTCCGCGGAAGGGACGGGGATGCCGAGCCGGTCGGCCGACATCTGCCACTCTTGCAGGTCCCCGCCGAGGGCCTGCTGCGGCTCCCTGCGCCGCTTGCGGTACACGTTGATGAACGTCGTCGTGAGGATGCGGTTCAGCCATGCCCGCAGGTTGGTGCCGGGACGGAACTGATGGAACGCGGCGTAGGCCTTGACTGACGTCTCCTGAACCAGGTCTTCGGCGTCGGTGGGGTTACGCGTCATCCGCAGGGCCGCTGGGTACAGCTGGCTCAGCTGCGGCACGACGTCACGCTCGAAGCGAGCGCGATCGTCGTCGGGGTGCTCTTCGTTCGGGCTCATGCCTGGCTCCGGTGTTTGGTCCATCCCTACCCATATAGACGTTCGGGATCGCTCAGATGGATCGCTCTGTGACCTAAATCACTTTAAGATATGTCGCGACGTTAAGAGCCAGGTTAAGACCCGCTGTGTGAATGCTCTGGACCGGTCGCTCCGTTGCGGCGGGTGTGGCGGGCTAGATCCAGCCGGTGTACCACATGTGCGACAGCCACGATGAATACGGAATGATCTTCGCCGATAGTATCGGATAAAAATACCAGAACAGCACTAGGACGGCAAGCACGTAGGTGCCAGCCAGTGCCGAGCCGATCGCGCGGCGTCGCAGGCTCGCCGCCACCGGGCCGATGATCAGGCCCAGGCACAGCACGATGCACAAGATCATGAACGGCTCGAACTCGAGCGCGTAGTAGTAGAACTTGGTGCGCGAGGGGAACGGCAGCCAGGTCACCCAGCCAGCGGCGACGCAGAGCACCGCGACCCCGGCCCGCCAGTCCCTGCGAGTGAACCACCAGCCGAGGCAGAACAGGATCGCGACGGTGCCCGCCCACCAGATGGCCGGGTTGCCGATCGCGAGCACCTCCGACGACCACTCCTGGCCGCTGTACCCGCTCGGGCACGTCTTGGTTCCCGCCGCGTTCGTGAAGCACTGGTAGTAGAACGCTACCGGCCGGCTGATCACGAACCAGTCCCACGGCTGGGACTGGTACGGGTGGCGCTGGCTCAGGTGCGTCATGAACCCGTAAATCTCCCTGTGGTACTCGAAGAGCGAGTACAGCTGGGAGATGATGGGCGTCGTGACGCCGTGCTGCTGCGCGTAGTTCCTGTCGTAGCCGGTGCTGGTGACCAGCCAGCCCGTCCAGGTCGCGAAGTAGGTGACCAGCGGGATCACCATAAGCGTGACCGGCAGCCACTTGCCGTCCCTGACCAGCGCGCCGCGCACGTACTGCCGCAGTCCCGCGGCCCGCCGCGCCCCGATGTCCCAGGCGACAGCCAGCCCGATGAACGCGAGCAGGTACCAGACCGCGTCCTGCTTGCTCGCGCAGGCCAGGCCGATGAGCACGCCGGCAGCTATCCGCCACTTCCTGATGCCGAGCTGCGGGCCCGCTTCGTCGCTGGGTTCCAGCACCATGGCCGACGCCAGCCGAGCGCGCGACACGTCCCTGTCGACAAGCATGGCGCCGAACGCGGCGAGCACGAAGAACATCAGGAAGATGTCCAGGATGCCGGTCCTGCTCAGCACGAACTCGAGGCCGTCAAGCGACAGGAGCAGTCCTGCCACGCAGCCGAGCAGCGTCGACCTGGTGAGCCGCCGCGCGACGCGGCACATGACCAGCACCGCCAGCGTGCCGAACAGCGCGGGCGCCACCCGCCAGCCGAGCGGGGTCAACCCGTAGATCCATTCGCCGACCGCGATCAGCAGCTTGCCGACCGGCGGCTGGACCACGTACTCGCCGCAGCTGGTCCCAGAGCAGGCCAGGAAGATGTGGCCGTTCTGCCCGGCCAGGATCAGGTCGTTGGCGTTCTTCGTGAATTGCCACTCGACCCCATGCTGCAGGATGGACCAGGCATCCTTGGCGTAGTAGGTCTCGTCGAAGACCACCGCGTGCGGAATGGACAGCCTGTTGAACCTGGTGAAGGCGGCGAACAGCGTGACGAACAGCGGGCCGAGCCAGCCCCACAGCCGGTCGTCGGGCATGGGGGACATCAGCCTGGCACGCAGCGCGGCTATCCGCTCCGCGGTGTGCGCGTCACCGCGGGCGGGGCGGGCGCCAGCGGCGTCGCGGCCGAAGGCGATCTGGTCGGTGCCAGCGCTGCCCTGGCCGCCGTCTTCAGGATCCATGGCCGGCTGGCCGGCCTGTGTAGCGGTCATTGAACGTCATGTTATGTGGAGGGAAGCCGGGTGGGGAGTAGAAGAGCCGTCGGACCTGATCACGAACAGATAAGCACTGGTCCGCCGCCGGGCGCCGGAATCCTGACGCTCGCCGGGGTGCCTATCGGCCGCCCGGAAGACGCGCCGGCCCGGCTGGCCGCCGAGCTGGCGAGCGCCGACGTGATCGCCGCCGAGGATACCCGCCGGGTTCGCCGGCTCGCCACAGCGCTGGACGTGCGGCTGACCGCGCGGCTGGTGTCGTACTACGACGAGGTCGAGGTGCGCCGCGCCGCGGACCTGGTCGACGAGCTGCGCGCGGGCCGGAACGTGCTCCTCGTGACCGACGCCGGGATGCCCGCCATCAGCGACCCCGGCTACCGGCTGGTGGCCGCCGCGGCGGCGGCCGGGATCCGGGTGACCGCAGTGCCAGGGCCGTCCGCGGTGGTCACCGCGCTCGCCGTGTCCGGGCTGCCCACCGACAGGTTCTGCTTCGAGGGCTTCCCGCCGCGCAAGCCGGGCGAGCGGGAGCGGAGGTTCGCCGAGCTCGCGGCGGATACTCGCACGCAGGTGTTCTTCGAGTCGCCGCGGCGGCTCGCCACTACCCTGCAGGAACTGGGGCGGTCACACGGCGACGACCGCGCCGCGGTCGTCTGCCGGGAGCTGACCAAGGTGCACGAGGAGATCAGGCGCGGCACGCTGGCCGAGCTCGCCGAGTGGGCGGATCCGGCTAACCCGGTCCACCCAGCGGGGGCGCCAGGGGCGTCAGGAGGTGTCCGGGGCGAAATCACGCTCGTCGTGGCCGGACTGGACCGTTCCGTTGCCAGAGCCGCCGCCAGGGACGCGGCGCGGGAGGCTCGTCGCGCCGCCAGATGGGACGCTCGTGCCGTTGACCGGTGCGGCCCCTGAGGCCCCAGCGGACTGAGTGTCCTCAGCCGGCTGAGCGGCTTCGGCGGCGGCTCCCGCGTCCGGCGCGGCGACCGGGGCAGGGGCCGGCCGCCGTCCGAACGCGATCGCGAGGGCGAGGCAGGCGAACGGAACCGCCGTCGTCACGTAGCGGTAGTCGAACTCGGCCGTCGCGGCGGGCACCACGATCAGCGCCACGGAGCTCACCCACGGCAGCAGCGCGTCCACGCTCACCCGCCGCCGGCCGGCCACGATCGCGCCGAGGCCGGCCAGCAGCAGCAAGCCGTAGACCGTGCCAGGCAGCCAGACGTACCGCTGGTAGACCCGGATCGCCTCGGCGAACGGGTTGACCACGGCGGTCACCGGGCTGCCGCCCGCCAGGTACGCGGCGGCGGACGAAGAGTAACCGGGCACGTGGTGCCCGTTGGATATCGGCACCGACTGGTACCCGAACAGGTACTCGTCGTAGGTCTGCGCATTGGGGAAGACCGACCGCGACCAGCCGAACGACCGCCAGGTGTCGTCGAACACCACGCGGGCGTACGCCGCGGGCTGGGCCTCGATCGCCTTGATCGCGAACTGCTGGGCCAGCGAGTTGGGCAGCGCGGAGAACACCGGCGCCGGGAACCGGTGCAACGGGCTCGCGGCCGTCCAGATGTACGCCTGCGCGATCGGCCGCTGGGCCGGCGGCACCGCCGTGCACAGCGACAGCAGGTCCGGCGACAGCTGCATCGTGGAGCAGTCGGCGAACGTCATCACCCGCGAGTACAGGAACACGCCGGTCGATTCGCTCGTGTTGAACGCACCGTGCTGGAAGTCGTACCAGCCGGCGTAGCCGGCCACCGGCGCGACGGCCAGCGCCACGAAGGCGACGACGCCAGAGACCAGCGTCCGCCAGCCGGCCCGGCTCATGCCAAAGCACAGCAGCAGGTAAACGGCGAAGACGGGGATCAGCGGCAGCCCGGTGGCCCTGACGATCGAGGCCAGCCCGAGCAGCGCCCCGGCCAGCGCGCAGCGCGCCCACGACGACCGCCACCACGGCACCCGAGCGGCCTCAGCGCCCCCGGCGCCCCCGGCGGCACGCAGCGGCGGCAGCGGCGACCACAGCAGCACTAGGACCGACAGCATGGCCAGGAACAGGAACAGCGTGTCGGACAAGATCAGGTGCTCAAGCTGGATCTCGAACCCGTCGTAGAGCACCGGCAGCGTCATGACCGCCGCGAGCCACTTCGGCGTGCCGAACCGGTGCCTCGCGAGCGCGTACATCATCACGGCGGTCAGCAGGCCCATGATGTGCTGTGACACCGTGACGAGCGCGAAGCTGTGGAAGGGCTTGAGCGCCCACAGGTAGAAGGAATAGCCGGACGGCCTGGTCGGGTCCAGGTTCAGCGTGATCGCGGTGTCCACATAGTTCCACGAGTCGTTGAACCAGGACTGCCAGCGGTACCCGAGCTCTGCGTCGATACGGAGCAGTGCGGCGAGTACCAGCAGGATGACGAACAGTTTGTTGCTCGCCGTCGCGCGCCGGACGACTGTTGGTACTACCCTCAAGCCCGTATCCTCCTTGTGCCGGGCAGACGGCTCTCCAGGCAGAGCGCCCGATGTCCAAGGTAGTGGGTAATCCGGTGCGGCTAGCCGCGATAGTTGCGGCCAGTTGGTAAAAAATCATCGAAGATCGCAGGAGTCCACGTGGAACTGACCGTCGTGATGCCGTGCCTCAACGAGGCGGAGACGGTGGCAACCTGCGTGCGCAAAGCCGTGAAATTCATCGCGGACAGCGGCATTAGCGGCGAGGTGGTGGTCGCCGACAACGGGAGCACCGACGGCAGCCAGCAGCTCGCCGAGAACGCCGGCGCCCGGGTTGTCGACATCCAGGACAAGGGCTACGGCAATGCCCTGATGGGCGGCATCCTGGCGGCCCGCGGCGAGTACGTGATCATGGGCGACGCCGACGACAGCTACGACTTCACCAACCTGATGCCGTTCATCGAAGAGCTCCGCAAGGGCAGCGATCTGGTGATGGGCAACCGCTTCAAGGGCGGCGTCGAGCCGGGCGCGATGCCCCCGCTGCACAAGTACCTCGGCAACCCGGTGCTGTCCTTCGTCGGCCGCCTGTTCTTCCGCAGCAAGATCGGCGACTTCCACTGCGGCCTGCGTGGTTTCAGGAAAGACAGCGCGATCGCGCTCGGCCTGCAGGCCACCGGCATGGAGTTCGCCAGCGAGATGGTCGTGAAGGCCACCCTGGCGAAGCAGAAGATCACCGAGGTGCCCACCACGCTCAAGAAGGACGGCCGCAGCCGCCCGCCGCACCTGCGGAGCTGGCGTGACGGCTGGCGGCACCTGCGGTTCCTGCTGCTGTTCAGCCCGCGCTGGCTGTTCTTCCTGCCCGGCATCGTCATCGGCACGGCCGGCGTCGTCATCGGCGCCGCGGTGGCAGCGGGCCCGATCACGATCGGCAGCGTCACGTTCGACGTGGACACGCTTGTCGGGGCCAGCGCGATGGTGGTGATCGGGTTCCAGGCGGTGCTGTTCTGGCTGTTCACCCAGGTGTACGCGGGCGCCGAGGGCTTCCTCCCCGAGGAGCCGAAGGTGCAGCGGCTGCTGGAGAAGCTCTCCCTCGAGCGCGGGCTGATCGCCGGCGCGGCGATCGGCGTCGCCGGACTCGTCGGGATCATCTTCTCGCTGACCTACTGGCAGGCGAACAAGTTCGGCCAGCTGAACTACGAGCACGCGCTGCGGCTCATGGTCCCCTCGGTGACCGCGCTGGTGCTGAGCTGCCAGCTCATCCTCGGCACGTTCTTCCTGTCGATTCTCGGTATCAAGCAGACGAGGCACACCCCGGTCGGTGCGACGGCGACGCTTAATGTAAGCGACGAGCCTGCCACTGCCCGTAGGCTTTAAGGCATGTCACCCGCCAATCCAAAGCACATCCTCACCGCGCCAGCGTGGCCGTACGCCAACGGCCCGCGGCACATCGGGCACGTTTCCGGCTTCGCGATCCCCAGCGACATGTTCAGCCGGTACCAGCGGATGGCGGGCAACAAGGTCCTGATGGTGTCCGGCACCGACGAGCACGGTACCCCGATCACGGTGCAGGCCGACCAGGAGGGCGTCACCCCCAGGGAACTGGTCGACCGCTACAACGGGGTCATCGCGAACGACCTGGCGAACCTCGGCATGAGCTACGACCTGTTCACCAGGACCACGACCCGCAACCACTACGCGGTCACCCAGGAGATATTCACCACGCTGCTGCGCAACGGGTACATCTTCCCGAAGGCGACGCTCGGCGCGATCTCCCCGTCCACCGGGCGCACGCTGCCGGACCGCTACATCGAGGGCACCTGCCCGATCTGCGGCTACCCGAGCGCGCGCGGCGACCAGTGCGACAACTGCGGCAACCAGCTGGACCCGACCGACCTGATCAACCCGAGGTCGCGGATCAACGGCGAGACGCCGCTGTTCGTGGAGCAGGAGCACTACTTCCTCGACCTGCCCGCATTCACCGAGGTGCTCGGCGCCTGGCTGCAGTCCAAGTCGGGCCAGTGGCGGCCGAACGTGCTCAAGTTCTCCCTCAACCTGCTCAACGACCTGCGCCCGCGGGCGATCACCAGGGATCTCGACTGGGGCGTGCCCGTGCCGCTCGACGGCTGGCGGGACCGGCCGGACAAG
>Ga0070698_100002124_pt1 | contig 22025 bp, 21 predicted proteins | sample KBSK1502metaG_FD_65477 | JGI IMG/M metagenome (GOLD analysis project Ga0070698, IMG submission 65477) | Corn, switchgrass and miscanthus rhizosphere microbial communities from Kellogg Biological Station, Michigan, USA - KBS K1-50-2 metaG | ecosystem: Host-associated > Plants > Roots >...
CCCGAGCTGAGCCACGGGGCTTTGCAAAAGCTTTTGCGCACGGGGCAAGTGCGAATCGACGGCCGCCGCGCCGAGGGCAAGGACCGCGTCGAGCCCGGCCAGACCATTCGGCTGCCGCCCGGGGTCGCGGCTTCGCCGTCACCCAAGCCGCGCGAGATCCCGACGGTGTCGGACCACGATGCCGCGGAAATCCGCCGACTGGTCATCCACAGGGACGACCACGTCATCGTCCTGAACAAACCGCCCGGCCTCGCTGTACAAGGAGGGACGGGCACGGAGCGGCACGTCGACGGCATGCTCGATGCGCTGCGCTTCGGCTTCGAGGAGCGGCCGCGATTGGTTCATCGTCTGGATAAGGACACCTCCGGCGTTCTGCTGATTGCCCGCACCGGGCAAGCGGCCAAACGCCTGGGCTCCTCCTTTCGCGACCGCGAGACCGAGAAGCTTTATTGGGCGGTCGTGGTCGGCGTGCCAACCAAGGCTCGCGGCGCCATCGATCTGCCGCTGGCCAAGCGGCCCGGCGCACGCGACCGCGAGCTGATGCAAGTCGATCGCGAAGAGGGCCAGAAGGCGTTGACCCATTTTCAAGTCCTCGACCGCGCCGGCAAGCGCGCCGCTTTGCTGGCGCTGTGGCCGCGCACCGGTAGGACGCACCAGTTGCGCGTGCATTGCGCGGCGATCGGCTGTCCCATCCTGGGCGACGGCAAGTATGGCGGTGAGGAAGCGCTGCTGGCGCCCGTGGCCGACGCCCGACGCCTGCACCTTCACGCCCGACGGCTCATCCTGCCGCATCCCTCCGGCAAGGGGGAATTGAAGGTCGAGGCGGAAGCACCGCCTCACTTCCGCCGTACCGTCGAAGCATTCGGCTTCTCGTTCGGCGGCGATTGAGCGAGAATCGGGCAGTATGCGCGTTCCCTGGAGGCGGCTGACCTGGCTTCTCGTAGCGGCGGTCCCGATTGCAGCGATCGTCGGCGTCGTTTGGATCGGCACGCGCGATCTCTCCCGCTATCAGGCCCGACTGACCGAACAGATCCGCAAGGTGACAGGCCGCGAGCTGGCGGCAAAGGTGCCGCTCGCGGTGAAGCTCGGCAGCCAGCCCGCGATGGTGGCCGAAGGCGTCACGCTGTCGAATGCGTCCTGGGGATCGCGTCCTGACCTCGCCCGGGTGCGCAAGCTCACCCTGTTCCTCGATCCGGTCGCGCTGTTTCTCGGCGAGATCAAGATCGGCCGGCTCCTGCTCGAAGGCGCCGACATCCTGGTCGAGCAGAACGATGTCGGCGACACCAACCTCGACATGCTGCCGCCGCCCGACGGCTCGGGACAGCATGCGGGGGAGAACCGCTCGCTCAGGCTGCGCACGTCGGCGGCGTTCCCCTGGATCGACACCATCGAGGTGCGCGACTCGGTCCTGACCATCGCCCAGGGAGCGGGACGTCCGCCGGTGGTGCTGGAAGTGCCGACCGCCACGTTCCGTTCGCCGGCGCCTGGCCAGCCGTTGCAAATCGAGGGGCGCTTCGCCGCCCCGCAAGCCGCGCCGCTCGTCCTCACCGGCACGGCCGGCTCTTTCGATGGCTGGATGAGAGCTCTGCCCGGCAACATCGACCTGCAGGGCAGCTTCGGCGGCGGCAAGATCGCCATCAAGGGCGGCGTCGGCGTCAAGGGCACCACCGTCCAGCTCAACGCGGAGGGACCGGACATCTCGGCCTTCGGTCCCTATATCCGCCTACCGGTGCCGGCCGGCGGGCCCTATGTATTGGCCGCCAAGGCCGGCACCCAGCGCAGCGCCTTCAAGGTCGACGTGACCACCCTGAAGGTCGGCTCGAGCGAGCTCACGGCCGACGCCCTGTTCCGCGTCGATCGCAAGGGCACGCCCACCATCACGGTCAATGCCGATGTCACGCGCCTGGACATCGGCGATCTGAAAGCGGCGCCGGCCGCCGCTGCCAGCCCCAGCGCGCCATCGCCCGCCCAGCCGCGTCTCGTGCCCACCATGCCGTTTTCGGCAAGCTGGCTCGGCCGGTCGGCGCTTTCGGCGACGGTGCAGTTCGGCGAAATCGTCGGGCTGGGCAGCAAGGTGCAGACTGCCTCTCTCACGCTGACCTCGAGCGAAACGCGCTTTGCCTTCCGCGGCGCCGCCACCATCGGCGGCGGATCGGCGGGCTTCGACCTGGCCTACGACCCGACCGGCCGCATCGGCCAGGCGACGCTCACGGCATCAACCAACCGCGTGCCGCTGGCCGATCTCTCCTCGCTGCTCGGCTTCGACCTCGGCCTGCGCGATGCGGTGGCCGATATCGACCTGCGCCTGCGCGGCGGCGGGCGCACCACGCGCGACGCGCTGAACGCCGCCAGCGGCTCGCTCGAGGTCGCGATCGCCAAGGGCTCGTGGCCACGCGAGCAGCTTGCCAGCTGGCCGGCGGAGACCCAGCGGCTGCTGGCGGTCGGCGACAGCAGCGTGCCCTTCAACTGCGTCGCCGGCCGCTTCGACGTGACGGGCGGCGTCGCCTTCCTACGGCGGCTGGTCGTCGACACGCCGCGCGCCACCATGGTGGGCGGCGGCTACCTGCAGCTTCGCAGCGAGGCCTGGGAGTTGGTCCTGGCGCCCGAAGCGCGCGACAACCAGAACGCCGCCCTCGCTTCGCCGCTGCGTCTCAAGGGCGGCAGCGGCCGGGCGATCGCGGGTGCGCTGGAACCCGCGCTCACCCGCCTGATCGTGCCAGGCGGTACCATTCCCAGCCTGGTGGCGCAGATCACCCAGGCGGCGCGTCAGACCGGCGTCAACCCGTGCGCCGCCGTGGCGCCGCGGGTCGAAGGGCTGCGGCCGGGGCTCAGGGCGCAACTGCCGGTGCCTCCTGTTGATCAGCGTCGGTCGACTCGCCCGCCGGCGAACACCCCAGCGCCGCAGCGCAGCCGGCACCATTAACCCGCTCTTGTCGCCGGACAGGCCCGGCGTATAAGCCCTCGCAGCCAGGCAGGGAGGAAACCCATGACGCGCCGATTTCGCATCGTGCGATGAAGCGCTTCTACCAGGAGACGGCGGTCGATGCCGGCGAGGGCGGCTATCGGGTCCTGCTCGACGGCAAACCGATGCGCACGCCCGCCAAGGCGGTGCTTGTCGCGCCGACTCTTGCCCTTGCCGAAGCGATCGCCGCCGAATGGCGCGCCGTGCCGGAGAAGGCGGAGATCGATGCCTCGCTCCTGCCGCTGACGCGTCTCGCGGCAACCGGCCTCGACCGGGTGACGATTCAGCGTGAGCGGGTGATCGAGGACACGGCGAAATATGCCGGCTCCGACCTGCTGTGCTACCGCGCGACCGCTCCGTCGAGCCTGGTGAAGCGTCAGAACGAAACCTGGCAGCCGCTGCTCGAGTGGGCGGCGGAGCATTACGGCGCGCGCCTCGTCGTTGTCGAGGGCATGACGTTCGTCGATCAACCCTCCGACGCCGTGGCGCAGCTGCGCGCGGCGGTGGCCGCGCATGGCGATCTGGCGCTCTCGGCACTCTACAATCTCACGCACATTTCCGGCTCGCTGGTGATCGCGCTGGCCGTCGCCGAGGGGCATCTGCCGGCGGACAAGGCGTTTGCTGCCGCGCAACTCGACGAGCTTCATCAGATCGAACGCTGGGGCGAGGATCCGATCGCGACCCACCGGCATCAGAGCATCAAGCACGACATCGATGCCGGCGCGCGGTTCCTCGTGCTTCTGGAAAACAGGCGATTGAAAGGATGACCATGGCAACGGGCAAGAAATTCCGTCAGATCCTGGCGAACAACGGCCTCGTCGAGGCGATGGCGGCACACAGTCCGTTGTCGGCGATGCTGGCGGCCGAAGCGGGCTTTGACGCGATCTGGGCGTCGGGCTTCGAGCTGTCGGCGATGTACGGCGTGCCGGACGTCAGCGTGGTGTCGATGACCCAGCATCTCGACATGACGCGCGCCATGGTCGACCGCTCGGGCCTGCCGGTGGTGGCCGACATCGACACCGGCTTCGGCAACGCCATCAACGTGCTCTACGTCATCGAGCAGTATGAGCGCGCCGGCGTGGCCGCGATCGTCATGGAGGACAAGAGCTTCCCCAAGGTCACCAGCCTGATCGCCGGCGGCCGCCAGGAGATGGTCCGCATCGAGGAATTCCAGGGCAAGATCGATGCGGCGCGGGCGGCGCGCAAGAACAAGGACCTCGTGCTGGTCGCACGCACCGAGGCGCTGATCGCGGGCCTTGGCCAGGACGAGGCGCTGAAGCGGGCGCGCGCTTACGAGGCAGCCGGCGCCGACATGATCCTGGTCCATTCCAAGCAGAAGACGCCCGACGAGATCGAGGCCTTCGTGAAGGCGTGGGACGGCAAGGCGCCGATCGCGCTGGTGCCGACGGCCTATCCGCAGATGACGGTGGCGCGCGTGCGCGAGCTCAGAAAGATCGGCCTCTTGATCTGGGGCAACCACGCCGTCCGCGCGTCGGTCGGCGCCATGCGCAGGACCTTCGCCCAGATCCGCAAGGATGGCGGCATCCACGGCGTCGAAGGCAGCATCGCCTCGGTCGAGGACGTGTTCGACCTGCAGGGCATGGGCCGGGTCAAGGACGACGAGAAGCGGTTCCTGCGCTAGGGGCGGCGGTGAAACGACGGATTGGCCTTCTTGCGGTATCGCTCGCCGTTCTCGCGATGACTGCACCGGCGAGTGCGCAGGATCTTGCCGGCGAATGGCGATTCAAGCGGCGGGCGCGCGAAGGCCCCCACGCGGGGACGATCGTCATCGACAAAGACGGCCAGGTGAGGATGAAGGGGCGCAGTCCGCTCCAGGATTACGGCCAATGCGGTCATGTCGTCGTGGCAGGAGGCAAGGTCGAGATCGTGTTCACATCGGTCAAAAGCAAGCGAGCCTACAGCATCGATCACTTCTACTGCACCGTGCAGAGCGAAAGCGCTCTCAGCTGCTTCAATATCGACGGCATCGGCAAGGAAGATGACCTGTTCAAGATTGAACGAATTGGCCGCGCACCGGCGTCGCCCGATGGACAAATGGACGACGTTTGCCCCGCCCGGGAGAAGCCTCAGGTCTAGACCCCGCTTCCATTTTGGCCGAAAACAGACGGAATGAGCCGGAGTTCATGAATGCAGCAGATGTTGGAAAAGCTTGAGCGTCGTCGCGCCGCGGCGCGCCGGGGCGGTGGCCAGCGCCGCGTCGAGGCGCAGCACGCCAAGGGCAAGCTGACGGCGCGCGAACGCATCGATGTCTTGCTCGATCCGGGCTCGTTCGAGGAATACGACATGTTCGTCGAGCACCGCTCGATCGACTTCGGCATGGAGAACCAGAAGATCCCGGGCGACGGCGTGGTGACCGGCCACGGCACGATCAACGGCCGATTGGTCTATGTCTTCAGCCAGGATTTCACCGTGTTCGGCGGCGCTCTGTCGGGCATGCATGCGGCCAAGATCTGCAAGGTCATGGACATGGCCATGAAGGTCGGCGCGCCGGTGCTGGGGCTGAACGATTCCGGCGGCGCGCGCATCCAGGAAGGCGTCGATTCGCTGGCCGGCTACGCCGACGTGTTCCAGCGCAATGTTCTCTCCTCGGGCGTGATCCCGCAAATCTCCATGGTCATGGGACCGTGCGCCGGCGGCGCGGTCTATTCGCCGGCCATGACCGACTTCATCTTCATGGTCAAGGACAGCTCCTACATGTTCGTGACCGGTCCCGACGTGGTGAAGACGGTCACGCACGAGAGCGTGACCCAGGAGGAGCTGGGCGGCGCGCTCACCCACACGCAGAGGTCGGGCGTCTCGGACCTCGCCTTCGAGAACGATGTCGAGGCCCTGCTGCAGCTTCGTCGCTTCGTCGACTTCCTGCCGTCCAACAATCGCGAGAAGGCACCGATCCGCCCGACCCTCGATCCCATGGACCGCGACGATGCCTCGCTCGACACTTTGGTGCCGGACAATCCCAACAAGCCCTACGACATCAAGGAACTGATCCTGAAGGTGGTGGACGAGGGCGACTTCTTCGAGCTGTCGCCGGAATGGGCCGCCAACATGGTCGTGGGCTTTGGCCGCATGGCCGGCCGCTCCGTCGGATTCGTCGCCAACCAGCCGATGGTGCTGGCAGGCTGCCTCGACATCGACACCTCGCGCAAGGCCGCACGCTTCGTGCGCTTCTGCGACGCGTTCAACATCCCCATCGTCACCTTCGTCGACGTGCCGGGCTTCCTGCCGGGCACGGCACAGGAATTCGGCGCCATCATCAAGCACGGCGCCAAGCTTTTATATGCCTATGCCGAGGCGACGGTGCCCAAGGTGACGGTGATCACCCGCAAGGCCTATGGCGGCGCCTACGACGTCATGTCCTCCAAGCACCTGCGCGGCGACGTGAACTATGCCTGGCCGGGCGCGGAGATCGCGGTGATGGGCGCCAAGGGCGCGGTCGAGATCATCTTCCGCTCCGACATCGGCGATGCCGCCAAGATCGCCAAGCGCACCGACGAATACCGCGAGAAGTTCGCCAACCCGTTCGTGGCCGCCAATCGCGGCTTCATCGACGACGTGATCATGCCGCACGGCACGCGGCGGCGGATCTGCCGGGCGCTCGCCACGCTCGAGACCAAGAAGCTCGAGAACCCTTGGCGCAAGCATGGCAACATCCCGCTGTGAGGCTCTCGCCGGAAGAGCGACTGAGACGGGCCCGGTCGGTGCGCCTGCACCTGATCGTGGCGTTGTTTGCTCTTATGGTGCTGATCGCCGTCAACGCCCTGTTCAGCAGCCGCTATCCGTGGTGGCTGTGGGTGCTGACGGCGTGGCTGCCGCTGATCGCCGGCCACACGGCCTGGGCCAAAGGCCTGTTTGACCGCCATAAAGAAGGATCGTGAACATGGCCGCCAAGAAGAAGGCCGCAGAAAAGGCGGCGTCCAGGGCCGAGGCAAAGCTTTCCAAGCCGCCGTTCGACAAGATCCTGATCGCCAATCGCGGCGAAATCGCCTGCCGCGTCATCCGCACCTGCAAGAGGCTCGGCATCAAGACGGTCGCGGTCTATTCGGAAGCCGATGCCGATGCGCTGCATGTGCGCGAGGCCGACGAGAAGGTGCTGATCGGTCCGCCGCCCTCGGCGCAATCGTACCTGCAGATCGACAGGATCGTGGAGGCCTGCAAGCAGACCGGCGCCCAGGCCGTCCATCCCGGCTACGGCTTCCTCTCCGAGAAGCCGGAATTCCAGAAGGCCTTGGCCAGGGCCGGCATCGTCTTCATCGGCCCCGACGCCTTCGCCATCCATGCCATGGGCGACAAGATCGAATCCAAGAAGCTCGCCCAGAAAGCCGGCGTCAGCACCGTGCCGGGCTACCTGCACGCCATTGCCGACGCCGAGGAGGCGGTGAAGATCGCCGGCAAGGTCGGCTACCCGGTGATGATCAAGGCGTCGGCCGGCGGCGGCGGCAAGGGCATGCGCATCGCCTACAGCGACGAGGAGGCGCGCGAGGGCTTCGGTTCGGCGACCAACGAGGCCAAGGCATCGTTCGCCGACGATCGCGTGTTCATCGAGAAATACGTCGAGGAGCCGCGCCATATCGAGATCCAGCTGATCGCCGACGGCCACGGCAACTGCCTCTATTTGTGGGAGCGCGAGTGCTCGATCCAGCGCCGCCACCAGAAGGTCATCGAAGAGGCGCCGAGCCCCTTCCTCGACGCCAAGACGCGCAAGGCGATGGGCGAGGAGGCGGTGGCACTCGCCAAGGCGGTGAAATACAAGAGCGCCGGCACGGTCGAGTTCATCGTCGACAAGCACCGCAAGTTCTACTTCCTCGAGATGAACACCCGCCTGCAGGTCGAGCATCCGGTGACCGAGCTTGTAACCGGCCTCGACCTCGTCGAGCTGATGATCCGCGTCGCCGCCGGCGAGAAGTTGCCGTTGCAGCAGAAGGACGTGAAGCTGAATGGCTGGGCGGTCGAGGCGCGGCTCTATGCCGAGGACCCGTTCCGCAACTTCCTGCCGTCGACCGGCCGGCTGGTGAAGTATCGCGAGCCCGAGCGCGGGCCCGACGTGCGCGTCGACACCGGCGTCTACGAGGGCGGCGAGATCTCGATGTTCTACGACCCGATGATCGCCAAGCTCTGCGCTTACGGAAAGAGCCGGATCGACGCCATCGAGCGCATGCGCCGCGCACTGGACGAGTTCTATGTCCGCGGCGTGTCGCACAACGTGCCGTTCCTGGCGGCGCTGATGGCGCATCCGCGGTTCCGCGAGGGCCGGCTGACGACCAATTTCATCGCCGAGGAGTTCAAGGGCGGCTTTACGGCGGCGCATCTGCCGCCGCGCGATCCCGCCATGCTGGCCGCCATCGCCGCCGTCGCCGACCGGATCAAGGCGGCACGTTTGGGTGTCCTGCAGAACAGCCGCGTCGTGCTGCTCAATCGCCAGCCTGTCGCGCTCACCGTGATGGGCAACCGCCCGGAATTCGACGTCGATGTCGGCGACCGGCGGCTCGCCATCGAGACCGGCTGGTCGCCCGGCGAGCCCTTGATGCGCGCCAAGGTCGACCGGCGAACCGTCGTGGTGCAGATCGATGCCGTCGGATCTGGCTGGCGGCTAACTCATGAAGGCGGTCAGGCGGAAGCGCTGGTGCTGACGCCGCGTCAGGCCGAGCTTTATGCCCTGATGCCGGTCAAGGCCGCGCCCGACACCTCCAAGTTCCTGCTGTCGCCGATGCCCGGCCTGCTCGCCTCCGTCGCGGTGAGCGAGGGCCAGGAGGTCAAGACCGGCGAGGTGATGGCCGTGGTCGAGGCGATGAAGATGGAGAACGTGCTGCGCGCCACACGCGACGGCACGGTCAAGACGCTGCATGCCAAAGCCGGCGACAGTTTGCGCGTCGACCAGAAGATCATCGAGTTCGCCTGACCCCCTCCGGCTATGCGCCACCTCCCCCATATGATGGGGGAGGCATGAGGAAGTGTGATGCATGAAGGCGAGCGTGACAGATTAATTTGTTTCCTCCCCCGTCAGACGGGGGAGGTGGCCCGAAGGGCCGGAGGGGGAAGGGGCCAATGCACGCTGTTCGCCTCACCATCACCGGCAGAGTTCAAGGTGTAGGCTATCGCGACTGGGCGATCAGGACCGCCCGCACCCTCGGTCTGCGCGGCTGGGTGCGCAATTGCACCGATGGATCGGTCGAGGTGCTGATCGCGGGCGATGAGGCGGCCGTCTCGGCGATGATCGACGCCTGTCGCCGCGGCCCATCGCACGGCCGGGTCGACAACGTCGATGTCCAACCGGCCGATGCGACCGGCCTGTCGGATCGCTTTACGCAGCTTCCGACGGCCTGACGGCGGCGCCGAATACCTCGTCGAACGTCTCGGCCAGCGCAATATCGAGCTCGGCCAGGCTGACCGGCAGGCCGAGATCGACCAGCGACGTCACGCCATGGTCGGCGATGCCGCAGGGCACGATTCCCGCGTAGTGCGACAAGTCCGGCTCGACATTGATCGAGAGGCCGTGGAACGACACCCAGTGACGGATGCGCACGCCGACGGCGGCGATCTTGTCCTCGCGCGCGCTGCCGTCGGGCAGGGTTGGCTTGTCGGGCCGGGCGACCCAGACGCCGACCCTCCCGGTACGGCGTTCGGCGGTGACGCCGAAGCGCGCCAGGGTTCGAAGCGTCCACTCTTCGAGATCGAACACGAAGCGCCGCACATCCTGGCGGCGGGCGCGCAGGTCGAGCATGGCGTAGACCACGCGCTGGCCGGGACCGTGATAGGTGTACTGCCCGCCGCGGCCGGCGACATGGACCGGAAAACGCATGGGCTGCAGCAGGTCGTGCGGCTTGGCGCTGGTGCCCGCGGTATAGAGCGGCGGATGCTCGAGCAGCCAGACGAGCTCGCGCTCGCGGCCGGCGCGGATGTCGGCCACGCGGCCCTCCATGACCGCCAATGCCTCCGCATAAGGCACCGCGCCGTCGGAAATGCGCCATTCCGGCTGGTTCATTGCGGCAAAATCGGAGCTTCCGGGCCTCGGCGCAATAGCCTCCGGCGTCGCGGCTGCCGAGTTGCCTTGCCACTGGGGGGCCTATTTGGTATCCCCCGCCCCGTCGAATCCGGCGCGGCCGTGGCGGAATTGGTAGACGCGCTAGCTTGAGGTGCTAGTGCCGCGAGGCGTGGAAGTTCGAGTCTTCTCGGCCGCACCATAAAAGCCGGTTTCGATCGAAAAGGTGATCCGATCGCCGTCCCATTGGAACTCCAATCGGCGGCCCTTTTTGTAGTTGCAGGCGGGAGGCGGGCTTGGCGGACGAACTCACCGAAAGCGCGCTTCGCTACCATCGCCTGCCGCGTCCGGGAAAGATCGAGGTCGTCCCGACCAAGCCGCTGGCCACCCAGCGCGACCTCTCGCTCGCCTATTCGCCGGGCGTGGCGGCGGCCTGCCACGAGATCGTGCGCGATCCCGGCACGGCGGCCGAGCTGACGGCGCGCGCCAACCTGGTGGCGGTGGTGACCAACGGCACGGCGGTGCTCGGGCTCGGCGCCATCGGCCCGCTCGCCGCCAAGCCGGTGATGGAGGGCAAGGGCGTCCTCTTCAAGAAGTTCGCCGGCATCGACGTCTTCGATCTCGAACTGGCCGAAAACGACCAGGAAAAGCTGGTCGATATCGTGGCCGCCCTCGAGCCCACGTTCGGCGGCATCAACCTCGAGGACATCAAGGCGCCGGAGTGCTTCTACGTCGAGCAGAAGCTGCGCGAGCGCCTGTCGATCCCGGTATTCCACGACGACCAGCACGGCACCGCGATCATCGTCGGCGCGGCGGTTCTCAACGGGCTGGCGCTGGTCGGCAAGGACATCTCGAAGGTCAAGCTCGTCGCCTCCGGGGCGGGGGCGGCCGCCCTGTCGTGCCTCGGCCTGCTCGAGAAGCTCGGCCTGCCGCGCGAGAACATGTGGGTCACCGACATCAAGGGCGTGGTGTGGAAGGGCCGCAACGAGTTGATGGACCCGTGGAAGGAGCGCTACGCGCGCGACACCCCGGCGCGGACCCTCGCCGAGGTGATCGGCGGCGCCGATGTGTTCCTGGGCCTCTCGGCCGCCGGCGTGCTCAAGCGCGAGATGGTGGCCAAGATGGCGGCTGCGCCGCTCATTTTCGCGCTCGCCAATCCCGATCCCGAGATCGCGCCGGAAGACGTGTTGGCGGTCCGCGACGACGCCATCATGGCGACCGGGCGCAGCGACTATCCCAACCAGGTCAACAACGTCCTCTGCTTTCCCTATATCTTCCGCGGCGCGCTGGACGTCGGCGCCAGGACGGTCAACGACGACATGAAGATCGCCTGCGTGCGCGCCCTGGCCACGCTGGCGCGCAAGGAACCGTCCGAGGTCGTGGCCCGCGCTTTCGGCGAGCAGGCCGGCGGCTTCGGTCCGAACCAGATCATCCCCAAGCCGTTCGACCCGCGCCTGATCGTCGAGCTGGCGCCGGCGGTGGCCAAGGCCGCCATGGACTCGGGCGTGGCGAGCCGGCCGATCGTCGATTTCGACGCCTATCGCCAGCAGCTCAGCCAGTTCGTCTTCAAGTCAGGCCTGATCATGCGGCCGCTGTTCGAGCAGGCCCGCAGCACGCCCATGCGGGTGATCTTCAGCGCCGGCGAGGATGACCGCGTGTTGCGGGCGGCGCAGATCATTCTCGACGAGGGCATCGCCCAGCCGATCCTGATCGGCCGGCCCGAGATCATGCGGCGGCGCGCCGAGCGCCTGGGCTTGCGCTTCCGGCCCGGCATCGATGCCGCCCTGGTCGATCCCTCCGACGATCCGCGCTACGACCGCTACTGGAGCGCCTACCACCAACTGATGGAACGGCGCGGCGTCACCGAGCCCACGGCGCGCAACCTGGTGCGCTCCAGCCCGACCCTGATCGCAGCACTCGCGGTGCGGCTGGGCGACGCCGACGCCATGATCGCCGGCGCCTACGGCCGCTTCCGCACCCACTTCAACCACGTGCGCGACGTGATCGGCACGCGCGAGGGCGTGAAGCACATGGCGGGGCTCAGCCTGCTGGTCATGCCGACGCGCTCGCTGTTCATCGCCGACACCTATGTCAATCAGGACCCCGATCCCGAGATGCTGGTCGAGATCACCCTGCTGGCAGCCGACGAGGTCTTGCGCTTCGGCATCCAGCCCAGGGTGGCGCTGATCTCGCATTCGAGCTTCGGCAGCTCCGACCATCCCTCGGCGCGCAAGATGGCGATGGCGGTGAAGATGCTGCACGAGCGGGCGCCGGCGCTCGAAGTCGACGGCGAGATGCATGGCGATGCCGCGCTCGATCCCGACATCCGTCGCAACGTCTTCCCGCGCTCGCGCCTGAAGGTGGCCGCCAACCTGGTGGTCTGCCCGTCCCTCGACACCGCCAACGTCGCGTTCAACCTGCTCAAGACGGCGGCCGACGGGCTGCATGTCGGCCCGATGCTGCTCGGCACCGCGCTGCCGGCGCACGTTCTCACGCCGTCGGTGACCGCCCGCGGCATCCTGAACATGACGGCGCTGGCCGCCGTCGAAGCCCAACGGCTGGCCGTGGCGCGGGGATGAACGGCGGCGAGCCCGATGTCCTCGACGAGGTGACGCCGGACCTGGTCCGGCGCGTCGAGGCAGCGCTCGCCGAGGACAAGGCCGAAGAGGTCAGGACGCTGCTCGCGAAGCTCAGCGCCACTGGCCAGGCCTCGATCCTCGAGCAGGTCTCCGAACCCGAGCGCGACAGGCTGGTCGGCATCCTCAAGCGCGATCTCGATCCCGAAGCGCTGATCGAACTGGACGAGGAAGTCCTCGAGGACGTTCTCGACCAGCTCGACAGCAAGGAAATCGCCGCGGCGGCCCGCGAACTGGAGACCGACGACGCGGCGACCATCCTCGAGGATCTGCCCGAGCAGGAACGCCGCGAGGTTTTGGCCGAGTTGCCGGCCGCCGAGCGCGCCGAGATCGAAAGCGCGCTCGCCTACCCCGAGGACACCGCGGGCCGGCTGATGCAGCGCTCGCTGGTCAAGGTGCTGGACGACTGGACGGTCGGCCAGGTGATCGACCATTGCCGCGAGGCGACCGACCTGCCGGAGGATGTTTACGACATCTTCGTCGTCGATGCCGCCGGCAAACTGCGCGGTTCGGTGCCGCTCGGCCGCATGCTGCGTGCCAAGCGGCCGGTGCCCGTCCTCGATATCGTCGACCCCGACATTCCCTCGGTGCCGGTAACCACCGACCAGAACGAGGTGGCGCATCTTTTCCGCGACCAGAACCTCGTGTCATGCCCGGTCGTCGATTCCGACCGCCGCCTGCTCGGCGTGATCATGGTCGACGATATCGTCGACGTGATCGACGAGGAGGCCGAGGAGGACCTCTTGAAGATGGGCGGCGTCGGCATCGACGACATGCACGCCAACCCGGTGCGGACCGCGCGCCTGCGCGCCGTATGGTTGACCGTGAACCTCGCGACCGCAGTGCTGGCATCCTTCGTGATCGGCCAGTTCGAGGGGGCGATCGAGAAGATCGTGGCGCTGGCCGTGCTGATGCCGATCGTGGCCTCGATGGGCGGCAATGCCGGTACGCAAACCGTGACTGTGGCCGTGCGCGCCCTCGCCATGGGTGAGCTGACGGCGGCCAATGCGCTCCGCTTCGTCGCCAAGGAGGCCGCGGTCGGCGGGTTGAACGGCCTGATCTTCGCCCTGGTCATGGGGGCGGCGGTGGTCGGCTGGTACGGCGACTGGCGGCTGGGCGCGGTGATCGGCGCGGCGATGATCTGCAATCTTTTGGCGGCGGCGCTCGCCGGCACGCTGATCCCGCTCGGGCTGCAGAAATTCGGCATCGACCCGGCGGTATCATCGACGGTGTTCCTGACGACGGTCACCGACGTGATCGGCTTCCTCGCCTTCCTCGGGCTGGCGACGGCGTTCCTGCTCTGAGGGCATGATCGCGGGCAGCTTCGCATCGACGCTCCGCCGGGGTATCGTGCCGCCAGTGAGGACGCTCGATGTCGGTGATCGCCCGCCTGGTCGGTATGCTCGTTCTGCTGCTGGCCCTGTCGGCCGCGCAGGCGCAGAACAAGGTTCCGTCGGAGCGCGCGCTCGAGACCCTGGTCAAGACCTCGCTGCTGTCGTTCAACGACGCCAATATGACCGGCAACTACACGGTCTTGCACGCCAAGCTCTCCAAGCCGTTCCGCGAGCAGTTCCCGCCGGAGCGGCTCAAGGAGACGTTCAAGGAGTTCAGCGACAAGCGCATCGATATCGACGTCGTGGCGACGTACGGGCCGGCCTATACGGCGACGCCGGCGATCGATGCCGAAGGCAAGCTGGTGGTGAAGGGCTTCTTCCCGACCGAGCCGGTACGAGTCAACTTCGAGCTCGACTTCATTCCCTCCGACGGTGACTGGAAGCTGATCCGCATCCACGTCAAGTTGGGCTCGCCATCGTGATCCCACCCTCAGCAACGGACAAGACCGCCTCATGATCCCCAATTCAATGCCACCCTTCGATTTCGGGCTGGGCGAGACCGCCGAGGCGCTGCGCGAGCAAGTCCAGCGCTTCGCCTCTGCCGAGGTGGCGCCGATCGCGGCCGAGCTCGACAAGACCGACCGCTTTCCGCGCGAGCTGTGGCCCAAGATGGGCGAACTCGGCCTGCACGGCATCACCGTCGAGGAAGAGTATGGCGGCTCGGGGCTGGGCTACCTCGAGCACGTCGTGGCGGTCGAGGAGCTGAGCCGCGCCTCGGCGGCCGTCGGCCTTTCCTACGGCGCCCATTCCAACCTCTGCGTCAACCAGATCCGCCGCAACGGCAGCGACGAGCAGAAGCGCCGCTTCCTGCCCAAGCTGATCTCCGGCGAGCATGTCGGCAGCCTCGCCATGAGCGAGTCGGGTGCGGGCTCCGACGTCGTCTCCATGAAGCTGCGCGCCGACAAGAAGGGCGACCGCTACGTCTTGAATGGCACCAAGATGTGGATCACCAACAGTCCCGACGCCCAGGTGGTCGTGGTCTACGCCAAGACCGATCCCGGCGCCGGCGCGCGCGGCATCACCACCTTCATCGTCGAAACCCACGCCAAGGGCTTCAAGGTGGCGCAAAAGCTCGACAAGATGGGCATGCGCGGCTCGTCGACCGGCGAGCTGGTGTTCGAGGATTGCGAAATCCCGGCGGAGAACGTGCTGGGCGCCGTCGGCAAGGGCGTCAACATCCTGATGAGCGGGCTCGACTACGAGCGCGCCGTGCTGGCGGCAGGTCCGCTCGGCATCATGCAATCGGCCATGGATATCGTCGTGCCCTACGTCCATGAGCGGCGGCAGTTCGGCCAGGCGATCGGCGAGTTCCAACTGGTGCAGGGCAAGCTTGCCGACATGTACACCACCATGAACGCCTGCAAGGCCTACGTGTATGCCGTCGCCAAGGCCTGCGACCGCGGCCAGACCACGCGCAAGGATTCGGCGGGCGCCATCCTCTATGCCGCCGAAAAGGCGACGATGGTGGCGCTCGACGCCATCCAGCTTTTGGGCGGCAACGGCTACATCAACGACTATCCGACCGGCCGTCTGCTGCGCGACGCCAAGCTCTACGAGATCGGCGCCGGCACCAGCGAGATCCGCCGCATGCTGATCGGCCGCGAGCTGTTCGCCGAAAGCGCCTAGCGTCATTGCGCGCGAGGCTTGCCCCCGCGCGCGACGACCGAGAGATTTGACCGCGCAAACGTTTCCGTACACACTGTGTACGAAAATCATGCCGCGTTATCTGACCGACCAGGACATCGCCGACTTCCGCGCCGAGTTGTGCCGGGTGGCGACCGAGCGTTTCGCCCGCTTCGGCTACGAAGGCGTCACCATGCGCCAGCTCGCCGAGGCGCTGGGCTGCAGCCCCAAGACTCCCTACCGCTATTTCAAGGACAAGGCCGATATCCTGGCGACCGTGCGCGCCCAGGCCTTCACCAAGTTCGCCGACGCGCTGGAGGCCGCAGCCGCGACGGCGGGCGACCCGATCGAGCGGGCGCGCCGGGTCGGCGAGGCCTATCACCGGTTCGCGCTCAAAAATTGGCACGAGTACCGCATCATGTTCGACATCGATGCGCCGCTCGATGAGAACCATCCCGATCTCGGTCCGCAGGCCCATCGAGCCGCGGGATATATTACGCAGCAGGCCGAAGAGCTCGCCAAAGCGGGCCTGATCGCGGTCGACCCTAAGCTGTTCGGCTGGTCGATGTGGGCGGCGACGCACGGGCTGGTCATGCTGCAGCACGCCGGTATGCTGGAACATGCTCCCGATTACCGGACCCTCGCGGATTTTCACGGCCTGCTGATGCTAAAGGGCGCCGGCGGTCCGGCAAGAACAAGGCCGGCAAAGAAGGCAGGGAAGAAGCGATGACGGCAGGCGCGACGGCGGGGATAGCGGCGGGCGAGCGTTTCCGGAGCTGGGCCGACATCCAGGGCAATGCCGCGCGCGCGGCCGGCGGCTTCGCAAGCCTCGGTGTGGGCGAGGACGACTGCGTGGCGCTGTTGGTGCGCAACGACTTTGCGACCTTCGAGGCCAACATGGCGGCCGGTCAGCTCGGCGCCTACGCCGTGCCGATCAACTGGCATTTCACGCCGGAGGAGGCGGGCTATATCCTCAGCGACTGCGCCGCCAAGGTGCTGGTGGCGCACAGCGACCTTCTAGCCCAGATCGCTTCAGGCGTTCCGGCCGGCGTGAAGGTGCTGGTGGTGCCGACGCCTGAGGAGATCGCGACGGCCTACAACGTGCCGGCCGAGAAGCGGCGCGCGCCCGTGGGCAGCGATACCTGGGACGCCTTCGTGGCTCGCAGCGCGCCCAAGACCGAGCCGGCCAAGGCTAGCCGCGGCAGCATGATCTACACCTCGGGCACGACCGGCCGTCCCAAGGGCGTGCGCCGCCAGCCGTCCTCGCCGGAGATGCAGGCCGCTGCCGCGCGGGAAGTGGCGCGCTATTGGGGCCTTGAGGCCGAGCCTTCGACGGTCGTGCTGATGAACGGGCCGATGTACCACTCCGCGCCCGCTGCCTACGGCATGGGCAGCGCTCGGCTCGGCCTGCACATGGTCCTGCAGCCGCGTTTCGCCGCCGAGGAGATGCTGCGGCTGATCGAGAAGCACAGGGTCAGCCATATGCATATCGTGCCGACCATGTTCGTGCGCCTGCTGCGCCTGCCCGAGGAGGTACGCCGGCGCTACGACGTCTCGTCGTTGCGCTGGATCACCCATGGCGCGGCGCCCTGCGCGCCGGCGATGAAGCGCCAGATGATCGACTGGTGGGGACCGGTGATCACCGAGTATTACGGCGCCACCGAAACCGGCGTTGTGGTCTGGCACGACTCGCAGGAGGCTTTGCGCAAGCCGGGCACCGTGGGCCACGTCGTCGAAGGCGGCATCCTGCGCGTTGTCGACGAGCGGGGCCGCGACGTGAAGCAGGGCGAGGTGGGCGAGATCTACCTGCGCGGGCCACTTCTCAACGACTTCACTTACAACAACGACGACGCCAAGCGCCGCGAGATCGCGCTGGGCGACCTCGTGACGGTGGGCGACGTCGGCTACCAGGACGCCGACGGCTACGTGTTCCTGTGCGATCGCAAGCGCGACATGATCATCTCCGGCGGCGTCAACATCTACCCCGCCGAGATCGAATCGGTGCTGATCCAGATGCCGGGCGTGCGCGACTGCGCGGTGTTCGGCATTCCCGACGAGGAGTTCGGCGAGCAGATCTGCGCCTATGTCGAGCCGCAGGCCGGCGTCACGCCCGATGCAGCGCAGGTGCGGGGCTATCTGGCGCAGCATCTCGCGCGCTACAAGGTGCCGAAAGTGGTCGAGTTCAGCGCCGCCCTGCCGCGGGAAGACTCGGGCAAGATCTTCAAACGCAAACTGCGCGCCCCATATTGGGCCAACACCGGGCGCAGCATCTGAGGAGTTCCATGTCCGACGACGAGGTCATCCTGTCCGGCGAGATCAGGAACAAGCTGGTCGACAGCAAGCAGAAGTGGGCCGAGGACGGCCGGCTGCTGACCGGCAAGACCGCCGCCCCGTCGCAGCGCCTGCCGCCCGGACAGCGCCGGGTCGAGACCTGGCCGGTGCTCGATCTCGGCATCCAGCCGGAAATCCCGAGCCATGCCTGGCGCCTGTTCGTCGATGGCGAGGTCGAGCAGCCGACGACATGGAAGTGGGGCGAGTTCACCGACCTGCCTAAGACCACACTGACGACCGACATCCACTGCGTCACCGCCTGGTCACGTTACGACAACACGTGGCAAGGTGTGAGCGCGCGCGACCTGCTCGCCATCGTCAAGCCCAAGGCGGAAGCCCGGCACGTGATCTTGCATTCCTATGATACCTACACGGCCAACGTGCCGCTGGCCGATTTCTCGGCCGACGACGTGCTGCTGGCCTGGAGCTTGAACGGCGAGCCGATCAGCCGCGAGCATGGCGGGCCGCTTCGGATGGTGATCCCCAGGCTCTACTTCTGGAAAAGCGCGAAATGGATCAAGCGCATCGAATTCTCGATATACGACAAGCCGGGTTTCTGGGAAGTGCGCGGCTATCACAATTACGGCGATCCCTGGCTCGAGCAGCGCTACGACGAGGAGGCGTGACATGGCGTCGGCACACGATTTCACTTTCACCACCATCGACAACAAGCCGCTCGACCTGAAGGCTTTCGCCGGCAAGCCGGTGCTGGTGGTGAACGTCGCCTCCTATTGCGGGTTCACGCCGCAATACACCGACCTGCAGAAGCTGCACGAGAGCTACGGGCCGAAGGGCCTGGTGGTGGTGGGCGTGCCGTCCAACGATTTCGGCGCGCAGGAGCCCCGCACCGAGCCGGAGATCGCCAAGTTCTGCGAGAGCATGTACGGCGTCACTTTCCCGCTCACCTCCAAGCAGAAGGTGATCGGCCCCGACGCCCACGCGCTCTACCAGTGGATCGCCCAGGAGGCGGGCGAGGGCGCCGCACCCAGATGGAACTTCCACAAGTACCTGATCGGCAAGGACGGCAGCCTTTTAGGCGCCTGGCCGAGCCGCGTGCGGCCCGGCAGCAGCGAGATTACCGGCGCGATCGAAGGCGCCCTTTCGTCGTCCTGAGCGAAGCGAAGGACCTCATCGCCGCTTGCAACGGGTATGAGATCCTTCGCTGCGCTCAGGATGACAGAAGCGCTTTCACGCCCGCAAACACCGTATGGAACATCTCCGTCGTAAGCCGGCCGGTGTTCGTGTTGTAGCGCGAGCAGTGGTAGCTGTCGGCCAGGCTGAGGCCGGTCGGCAGAGCATGCAGCTTGCCGTGAATGAACGGATAGGCACCGGCCGGCCTGACGGTAAGCGCCCGCAGGACCTGGTCGTGGGCGCCCTTGCCCAGGGCTACGATGACTCGAAGGTTGGGCATCACGGCCAGCTCGGCCTGCAGGAACGGCCGGCAGTTCGTAAATTCGACGGGCAGGGGCTTGTTCTCCGGCGGCAGGCAGCGCACCGCGTTGGCGATGCGACAGTCGACCAGGTGCAGCCCGTCGTTCGGATCGGCGCGATAGACGCCGTGGGCGAAACCGAACGTCAGCAGGGTCGAGTACAGCAGGTCGCCGGCATAGTCGCCGGTGAACGGCCGGCCGGTGCGGTTGGCGCCGCGCATGCCCGGCGCGAGGCCGACGATCAGCACCCGCGCGTCGAGGTCGCCGAACGAGCGGACCGGCGTGTTCTGCCAATCGGGATATTGCGCCCTGAGCTCGTGCCGGAAGGCGACGAGCCTGGGGCAGCGCGGACAATCGGACGGCGGTTCTTCGAAACGCGACGCGGCCACCGGACCGTCGTCGTTAGGCCGACCGGATCAAGGATTCGGAGGGCGCGTCGTCGAGCTCGCCGTCGTGATCGCGAGAGCCGAATTGCGCCGCCACCGCCGGTCGCGGCGCGCGCTCCGACGGATTGCGCGCGATCAGCGGCGCCAGCTCGGACAGCTCGATGAAGTCGTCGGCCTGGCGGCGCAGCTCGTCGGCCACCATGGGCGGCGCAGACTTGATGGTGCTGACCACCGAGACGCGCAGCCCCTTGCGCTGCACCGCCTCGACCAGCCGCCGGAAGTCGCCGTCGCCGGAGAACAGGATCACATGGTCCAGATGCTCGGCCATCTCCAGCACGTCGATGGCGAGCTCGATGTCCATGTTGCCCTTGATCTTGCGGCGGCCCATGGCGTCGGTGAATTCCTTGGTCGGCTTGGTCACCATGGTGTAGCCGTTGTAGTCCAGCCAATCGATCAGCGGCCGGATCGGCGAATATTCCTGGTCCTCGACCAGCGCCGTGTAATAGTAGGCGCGGACCAGCCGGCCCTTCTCGCGGAAGACTTTCAGCAAGCGCCGGTAGTCGATGTCGAAGCCCAAGGCGCGGGCGGCGGAGTAGAGATTGGCGCCATCGATGAACAGAGCCACACGCTCGTTTTCGTAGAAATTGCCTTTCATGGCCGTAATCCTTTTGGAGAATATGCGCAGAGGGAGCGAAAATTTTTATCTAGCGGTAGGAGATATGTAACCCACACCCCTCCGACCGCGGATTAAGTCTAGGATATTATTTCATAGATCACAAGGGGTTGGAGGTTCTTGCTGGTGGAAAATACCGACCGAGGCACAATTTTCATCGGCACCGGCGCGAATCTGCCTCATCCGACCCATGGCTCCCCGCGCCGCACGCTCGAGGCTGCCCTGGACGAGCTGGGCCGGCGCGGCGTGTCCGTCCTGCGGGTCTCGCCGTGGTATCGCACCGCTCCCATCCCGGCCTCCGACCAGCCCTGGTACGTGAACGCCGTCGCCGAGGTCGAGACGGCCTTGCCGGCCGACCGGCTTCTGGCCGTCCTTCATGACGTGGAGCAGGACTTTGGCAGGGTCCGCACCGTTGCCAACGCCCCCCGGGCCATCGACCTGGATTTACTGGATTTTCGGGGGAAAATAGCCCCGGGCGGGCCCGGGCGGGCCACCTTGCCGCACCCCCGCCTGCAGGACCGCGCCTTCGTGCTGCGCCCCCTGGCGGACCTGGCCCCCGGCTGGCGCCATCCGGCGACCGGTCTGCCGATCCAGGCCCTGTTGGCGGCGCTGCCGGCCGGACAGACCATCGAGCGTTTCTAGAGCCGGCGCTTGCATTTTTGGCCCCTTGTCTTTTGATGGGCGGCGCGTATAACCGCCGGCTCCCGGCAAATCAGAGGTCGCCATGGCGCGCGTCACCGTCGAAGACTGCATCCTGCAGGTGCCCAACCGTTTCGAGCTCGTCATGTTCGCCGCCCAGCGCGCGCGCGACGTCTCGGCTGGCGCCCAGATCACCGTCGATCGCGACCGCGACAAGAACCCGGTCGTGGCGCTGCGCGAGATCGCCGAGACCAAGCTCGACCAGGCCGTGCTCAAGGACTCGCTGATCTCCGGCATGCAGAAGCATGCCGACATCGACAAGCCCGAAGAGGTCAACGAGATGGCCGAGCTCGAGCAGGAGCTGGCCGCGGCGCTGGCCCAGGGCGGCGCCGAAGCGGCCCAGCCCAAGGCGCTGCCGATGGCCGAGGAAGACGACGTCACCGAGTAGGCGCCATTAGTGGGGCCCATTAGCAGGTCTGGGGCCCGCTATTCGCGCAAACACCGTGGAGTGAAGGCAATCGTCCCCATATAATGGGCGATTGCCATGATTCGCCAGTTTGAACTCGTCGAGCGCGTGCAGTCCTACGATCCGGATGCGGACGAGGAGATGCTGAACCGCGCCTACGTATATGGGCTGAAGAAGCACGGCACTCAGCTGCGCGCCTCGGGCGACCCCTATTTCTCGCACCCCGTCGAGGTCGCCGGCATCCTGTCCGAGATGCGGCTCGATACCGCCTCGATCGTCACCGGCCTGCTGCACGACACGCTCGAGGACACCGACGCCACGCGCGACGAGATCGCCCGCCTGTTCGGCGAGAACATCGCCCGGCTGGTCGACGGCGTGACCAAGCTCAGCCGCCTGGAAGTCCAGTCGGAGAGCACCAAGGAGGCCGAGAACCTGCGCAAGCTGGTGCTGGCGATGTCGTCGGACATCCGCGTGCTGCTGGTGAAGCT
>Ga0070698_100002125_pt1 | contig 21998 bp, 14 predicted proteins | sample KBSK1502metaG_FD_65477 | JGI IMG/M metagenome (GOLD analysis project Ga0070698, IMG submission 65477) | Corn, switchgrass and miscanthus rhizosphere microbial communities from Kellogg Biological Station, Michigan, USA - KBS K1-50-2 metaG | ecosystem: Host-associated > Plants > Roots >...
ATCAACGACGAAGCGATCTTCGGCTTCCCGACGGACGTGGTGGGTACGTGTACGGTCTGCCACGACGCGCCGAACGCGGGTGACCACTCGGTAGCCGCGCCGCTCGACATCGGCCTCGTGTCGGAGTCGGAGCGGACGCCCGACATGCCGCTCTACACGTTGCGTAACAAGACCACCGGCGAGATCAAGAAGGTCAGCGACCCGGGCCGCGCGCTTATCACGGGCAAGTGGAAGCACATCGGCCGCTTCAAGGGCCCAATCCTCCGTGGCCTCGCAGCACGCGCTCCGTACTTCCACAACGGCTCTGCAAAGTCGCTGATGGACGCCGTGAATTTCTACAACCGCCGCTTCAACATCGGCTTCACGCAGCAGGAAAAAGAAGACCTGGTCGCGTTCTTGGAAACGCTGTAGGCACTGTCGCTGCTTGCCCTCGAAGCGCGTGACTGTACGAGTCACGCGCTTTCTTCGTTTTCGGCGACGGGTATTACTGGGTTAATGCATCTAAACGCATCCGAAATCCGGTCGAGTTGGATGGAAAACGGGTCGCGAGTTAGACGCAGCTCTTAGCTGATTCGCCGCGATTGCTAGTACCTAGCGCGGAGCGGGGCACTGGCGCTCACCGTGCACTGAGTCCCCCTCGATGAGGACGAGCATTTCCTTCGCGCTTGCGGTGGCGGTGGTGGGCTGTACGGGTGAGGACCCCATCTACAGCACGACGGACCAAATGCTGTCGCGCAACAACGGCTTTCTGCCGAATGGTGCGATGGTGTCCAACAGCAGCGGTAAGTCGACCACCATCAGCACGAACAGTGCTGGTATCGACCTGACGAACGAGTTCTTTCAAGACCTCGGCTCGAACGGTCGCCGATGCGTCAGCTGCCACCTCCCCTCGGCGGGTTGGACGGTGACGCCCGAGGAGATGCAGGCGACGTTCGACAAGTCGGATGGCGGCGTGAAGGCCGACGACTTCGGCCTCGGCGCTGCGTTCCGCCTCAACGACGGCGCGAACTCGCCCAATGCCGACGTGTCGACGCTCGAGAAGCGCCGCGCCGCCTACAGCATGCTCCTCACGAAGGGCCTCATCCGCGTCGGCATCGGCATCCGGGCCGACGCCGAGTTCGAGCTCATCGACGTCGACGCAAACGGCGTCTCGAACGGCGACCCGTACCACTACGCGAGCGCGAACGAGCTGTCGCTGTTCCGCCGCCCGCTGCCGACGACGAACCTCAAGTTCCTGAGCGCGGTCATGTGGGACGGCCGCGAGACGTTCGCAGGTCAGTCGATTCACTTCGACCTGTCGGATCAGGCGAACGGCGCAACGCTCGGCCACGCCGCTGCGACGAACGACCTGTCAGACGCACAGCGCGAGTCGATCGTGAATTTCGAAGTCGCGCTCCACACGGCGCAAGAGAGCGACAACGTCGCCGGCGACCTCACGGCAAGTGGCGGCGGCGGTGGCGCGGCGAACGTGATCGCACAGGTGTTCTACATCGGCATCAACGACCTGTTCGGCGACTCGCGCACGGGCGCGCCGTTCACGACGATCGCGATGACGCTCTATGACGGTTGGGCCAACAGCAACAACACGGCACGCCAACAGATCGCTCGCGGCCAGAAGCTGTTCAACACCAAGACGATTCACATCACCGGCGTCAGCGGCATCAACGACGAAGCGATCTTCGGCTTCCCGACCGACGTCGCTGGCACGTGTACGGTCTGCCACGACGCGCCGAACGCAGGTGACCACTCGGTGGCCGCTCCTCTCGACATCGGCCTCGTGGCGGAGTCGGAGCGCACGCCTGACATGCCGCTCTACACGCTGCGCAACAAGACGACGGGCGAGATCAAGAAGGTGACGGACCCGGGCCGCGCGCTCATCACCGGCAAGTGGAACCACATCGGCCGCTTCAAGGGTCCCATCCTCCGTGGCCTCGCGGCGCGCGCACCGTACTTCCACAACGGCTCGGCAAAGACGTTGGAGGATGCGGTGAACTTCTACGACCGCCGCTTCCACATCGGCTTCACGGCGGCGGAGAAGGCGGACCTGGTCGCGTTCCTCAAGACGCTCTAAAAAGCCAAGTAGCGGATGAACAGGCACGTGGCCGATGGTCACGTGCCTTTCTCGTTTTCGGCCGGCGAGTCCCATTTTGCCCCGCGCGAGAAGCTCAAAACTCGAGGTACCAAGACTGGTTGTCGACTCCTTGTCGCGTTAACGTCAGGGCCGTTCGGCGTCGCTGAGGGGCGCGTCGAGTTCAACCAGAAAAGGTCGAGGCATGAAGCTCATAGGGATCATCGTCGTAGGTGCGCTTGCTGCCGCATGCGGCGGCGGGAAGAAGAAACAGGACACGACTCCGGTCAACACGGGGCCCGATACAGCGCAGACGGGTACGACGCCTGCCGTATCCGACACCAAGCCGCCGGAGCCGAAGCCAGCGGGCGGCAAGTCGCTGTACGACCGCCTCGGGGGACAGGGCGCGATCACCGCTGTCGTCGAAGAGTTCGTCACTCGCACGACGACCGATGCGCGGATCAAAGAGCGCTTCTTCAACACCGACGCGACGAACCTCAAGAAGCAGCTCGTCGACTTCGTGTGTCAGGCGACCGGTGGTCCGTGCAAGTACGGCGGGCGCGACATGCAGACCGCGCATGCTGGCATGGATCTCGTCGACGAGGAATTCAACGCGCTCGTCGAGGATCTCGTCGGCGCGCTCGATAAGTTCAAGGTGCCCGAGAAGGAGAAGAGCGAGCTGCTCGGCGCACTCGGCCCGCTGAAGCCGCAGATGGTGGTTTCCGCCGACAAGCTCAAGCCGGTCGACGAGAAGACGCTCGCGCCCGTCGTGAAGCTCCAGGGCACGCTCAAGGACAAGCAGGCGCAGGAGCTGCTCGGCGCCGCGATCACCGCGGCCAAGCGCGGGCAGAAATCCTACGCGGAGCAGCTGTTCACGCGCGCCGAGATGATCGCCGGCCCGAAGCCGCTCGCCGGCGTCGCGAAGATTTTCCGAACGGGTGCGCCGACGCGGATCACGACCGCGACGAAGAAGATGCCGGATAGCGCGCCGCAGCCGCAGGTCGTCAAGGAAGAGGCGGAAGCCGACAAGCTCCCACCGAAGGCGAAGGCCGGTTCGCTCACCGGCAACCTGAAGATCGACGGCAAGGCGCCGTCGGGCCTCGGCGTGATCATGCTGACGCCCGCCAAGGGCGGCGGTAAGAAGCGCGTCGCGAAGACCCGCGTCATCGAGCAGCGCGGCAAAGAGTTCGCGCCGCACGTGATGGCGATCCCGGTCGGCTCGACGGTGTCGTTCCCGAACTTCGACCAGATCTTCCACAACGTGTTCTCGATCTCGAAGACCAAGGCGTTCGATCTCGGCATGTACAAGAACGGCGAGACGCGCGAGATAAAGTTCGAGAAGCCCGGCATCGTCCGCCTCGGCTGCAACCTGCACGCGGCGATGGCGGCGTACCTGATCGTCGTCGCGGCGCCGCACTACGCGGTGATCGACAAGGACGGCACGTTCGGGTTCAAAGCACTCGCACCGGGTAAGTACAAGGTCGAGGTGTGGAACGAGTTCGCCGGTGACCCGATCAAGGAAGAGGTCGAGGTCAAGGAAGGCGATAATGCCAAGGACTTCGACCTCAAGGCGAATCCTCCTGGCATCTCGCCGAACAAGTTCGGCGAAGCGCGTCAGTAATGACTAGCGCCGGCTCCTGACCACGAAGATCAAAAACAGGAACCCGGCGAGGCCGAAGCAGGCGTAGCGAGCGTATTCGAACGTTGACGCTTGCTCGGTCACGGCTGCCGGCTCGACCACGGCAGCCAGCGACAGGCCGCCGGTCTTGGTCTGCGGGCTGAGCTTGACCGGCAGTACCAGGCGGTCACCCGTTGCCGAGCTCGCGCCGGTGAGCACGACGGGCCGCTCGAGGCCGATCAGCGTCGCCGATTTGGCGTGTTGCTCGAGCGCCTGCTTGACCTGGCCCAGATCGACGGGCGCCGCGAGTGCGAGCACGCCGCCGGTCGCACCCTGTTGCGTCGTCACCGCCGAGCCGACAACCATGATCAGCTGCTTGCCGTCTGTTTCGATGCGCGTCTCGTTGCCGCTGAGCGGCCGCAACGCGCGCGCGGTATCGGGGATGCGCAGCATCGTGTTCGACTTGCCGTCGTGTACCTGAAAGACCTCGAGCACCTCGCCGTCGTGCGGCTTGAACAGCACGTCCTTGTCTTTGACCATGTCGGCGAGCGTCGCCGCGTCGGTTTCGATCGCGGCGCGCAGCATCGGTGACGTCGAGATGCCATCGGCGCGCATGTGCGCGGACTGTGCTTGCGAATCGAGCGTCGACGCGAGCTTCTCGGCGCCGCTCTCGATCGCTTTTTTGCTCGCGTCGTTGTTCGAACCCGTGAGCTGCGGTGCCATCAAAAACGACGCGGCGCCGGCCGCTGCGAACAGGACCGCTGCGAACAGCCAACCGACGCGACTTTTGCGCGCCGGCTCGGCGGGCATCGGTGTTGGCGTCGACGCGAGCTGCGAGGTCGCGATCGGAATCGGCTCGCTATCGCGGCGCGACACGGCGGTGAACGCCTCGAACGCCGCCTGGACGTCTTTCATCGACTGAAAGCGGTCATCCGGATCCTTCGAAAGCAGCTTCTCGCGAAGCAGCTCTTCGAGACCGGGCGGCAGATCGAAGCGCCCGATGCCCGGTACGGGCTCGGTCACGATTTTGTGCAACAGCTTGTCGGTCTCGGTGAGCCGGCGGCGCGTCGTGCGGTCGGGCTCGTCGAAATCGAACGGTCGCCGCGCGGCGAGCATCTCGAACAGCACGACGCCGAGCGCGTAGATATCGGCGCGGCGATCGACTTTGTCGGGCGTCAGGATCTGCTCGGGCGCCATGAACTCCGGCGTGCCCATCACCTGATGGCGGCCGGATGAGTCTTCGCTCTGCTCGGCTTCGAGAAAGCGCGAGATACCGAAGTCGAGGACCTTGACGTGGTCGCTCGCTTCCTCGCGATCGGTCAGAAAGATGTTGTCGGATTTGAGATCGCGATGAATGATGCCGGCGCTGTGCGCCGCGTGCAGCGCCGATGCGATTTGCGTCGCGATCCGCAGCGCCCGTCGAGGCGGCAGCCCCCGCACGCGATAGATCTCGTCGGTGAGCAGCGTGCCCTCGAGATACTCGAACACGATGAACGGCACTTCGTCGCGCGTGAAGCCCATGTCCGTGGACTCGACGATGTGCGGGTGACCGATCGCGCCGGCTGCTTTCGCTTCGTTCATGAAGCGCTCGACAACCTGGGTGTCGGTCGCGAGCTCGGCGCGCAAGATCTTGATCGCGACCTTGCGCTTGATCAGCATGTGCTCGGCGAGATAGACGGTGCCCATCCCGCCTTCGCCGACTGTCTTGATAATTCGATAACGACCTTCAAGCGTGTCGCCTGCCTTCACGGCAACGCTTGAAGAGCTCATCAAGAGGGTATTGTATCAGGCCGAGATACGCGCCGTTACAGCCGCCAGACGCTCTATCAGCTTCTTGGCGAGCAGGTAAGCGTCGCCGGGCCAGCGGCCCGACATGTAGCGGCCGTCCTCGACGACGAAAGCCGCGCTGTCATCATCGCGCGTGCCTCGCTTCGATAAGTTGCGCGGTCCGCGTACGACGTCGGTCGTCGCAGCCAGCGACCCGCGCACCTCATCCTCGACGTACATTGGATAGGTTCGGTAATAGCGGCCACGTCGCCAAAATGTCGAAAAGAACGCTGCGCGCTCCATGTATTTCGGCAAGCAGGTCGTGTGCAGCCCATGCAACACGCTGTTGCCATCGGGCCCTTTGCTTCGCGCGGCGACGAGCACGCCATGACAGATCGCCGCGATCGGCTTGTCGGTAGCGAACATCTCGATCGTGATCCGCTGGACCTCAGGGCTTTCGAGGTACTGCTTCATACCCTGTGCGTGCCCACCCGCGAGATAGAGCGCATCGACATCCTCGGCGCGGCAGTCGGACCACCGCCTGGGCGAGATGAATTCCGGGGCGCGTTCGAGCTCGCGATAAAACGCGACTGCCTCCGGAGCTGCGCCGAGCTTGCCGAACACAACGCCGGTGAGTAGCAGCGGGTCGCACGCTGGCGTCGCGCCTTGCTCGGTCGCGAAGATCGGCTCGTGCCCTGCGTCGCGCAGCAACTTCCATGGCACCGCAACTTCGGTGACATCGAAGTCGCGGTCGGGGAGCGGAAAGAGAACTTTCGCCATCATGCGAAAACATACCGTGCGTGGGCGCGCATTGGCCGTCGCCGCGCCAACATGGTGCAGGGTGTGGAGGCGCTGCCAAAGCTCCTCGGGCAACTCCCGCGATCGTTGCCGGCGGCCGCGAGCTGCTCCATCATTCCGACGAGCAGCTCGAATCTGCGTTATGGAGCGCGATTCGCGCACTGCACGAGCGCGCGTCGACGTGGGAGACGCTCGCGCGCGATTCGATCACGAACGGAAGCGAGCTCGTAACCTCCGACTATTCGCAGCGGGCGCGCGAAGCGCGCGAGCAAGCCGAGATCGCGCGTCGCTTCATGCTCGATCTGGTGCGTCGCGAGGTCCAGTGAGCTTGCGCTGCGCGGCCTCGATGATCTCGGCGAGCTTGTCCATCGATGCCGGCTTGACGACATGCAGATCGACACCAGCGGCGAGCGACTTCGCGCGATCATGCTTCGCGCCCCAACCCGTCAACGCCGCGATGAACGGCGGATGCGGCAGGTTGCGCAGTCGCCGCGCGACGTCGTAACCGCTGATGTCGGGCAGCCCGATGTCGAGGAGTACGACATGCGGCGCGAACGTGTTGGCGAGCTCGAGCGCGCTCGCGCCATCGAGCGCGCTCTTGGCCTCGTGCCCCATCGCTCCAAGTAGCAGGCACGATGCGTTCGCCGCCCCGGGATAATCGTCAACGACAAGGATGCGCATCAACCCTCTCTGAGTGGAAGCTCGACGGTGAACGTGCTGCCCTTGTTGCGGCCTTCGCTGGCGACGTGGATCGTCCCGCGGTGAAGCTCGACGATTCTTCGCGCGAGGCTCAGGCCGACGCCGAGACCACCGTGCCCATCGTCTGCTTGGACGAAGATGTCGAAGATGCGCGGCAAGAGCTCCTGGGGAATTCCCATACCGCTATCGCGCACGCGCATGACGAGGACCCTGCGCGGCTTATCAACGGTGACCGATAGATCGATGCGCCCGCCGCTCGGCGTGTACCTGATCGCGTTTGTCAGCAGGTTGACGAGCACCTGCGTGAGCCGTATGAAGTCACCGTCGATGCGGCAGTCGGAGGGCGGCAGCTCGACACGAAGCTCCTGCCCGCCTGCGTCGGCGAACGGCCGTGCTGCCTCGAGAGCCGTATGGACGATCTGCGCGGGATCGATTGCTTCGGTGGTGAGATTGATCTTGCCGCGCGTGAAGCGTGAGATGTCGAGCAGATCGTCGACGAGCCGGACGACAATTTGCAGCTGGCGATCCATGATGTCGAGCGCCTGCCGGATCTTCTCGGGATCCTTTGTCACTCGCACGACATCGAACGCGACGCGCAATGGCGTAAGCGGATTGCGCAGCTCGTGAGAGACCGTAGCCAGAAACTCATCTTTGCGACGGTCGGATTCGAGCAGCGACGCTTCGGCGAGCTTACTCGGCGTGATGTCGAACCCGACTGCGATAATACCGACCTCCTGGCTGCGCTTCGGCTCGAGGCGGAAATCGTAGATGCGGCGCTCGCCGTCCACAACGACATCGAGCTCGGCGCGCTGGCCGTTGCCGGTCGCCAGCACCTCGCTCGCGATCGCCAGATATCGTTCAGAGTGACCAGGCGCGAAGATCTTGTCGAGCGCGGGCAGGCCGTCGCCCGATTGCTTGCCGCGAACGAACACCCACGTCGTGCTGAGGGATTCGTCGTGCGTGATCACGGCGAGCGGCGCGACGCGAAGCGCGAGCGCGAGGCGCTCTTCGACCACGTGCAACGCGGCCTCGCTGCGCAGCCGCGCTTCTTCGGCGCGTTTGAGGTCGCTGATGTCGACGAACGTGAGGACGACGCCATCGATGCGATCTTCGATCGAGCGGTACGGCCTCACGCGCGCCAGATAGCGCCGACCGTTCGTCGCCGTCACCTCGCGATCGACGGTGCGTAGATGATCGAGCACCTGGCGCGCGATCTTCGACAAGTCGGGGAAATCGAGGACGTGCGTGAGATGCGAGAGCGGCCTGCCGAGGTCGCTCGCAATGATATTGAAAACATCCCGTGTGCGCGGCGTGAACCGCTTGATGTTGAGCTCGCGGTCGAGAAACAGAACGCCGATGTCGGTCGACGTCATCAGATTCTGAACGTCGCTATGCGCACGCGAAACCTCGTCGATTTTGAGCTTCAGCTCGTGATTGACGGTGGTCAGCTCCTCGTTGACCGATTGCAGCTCCTCTTTGCTCGTTTCGAGCTCCTCGGTCGCCGCGCGCAATTCTTCATTGATGGCGTGAAGCTCCTCGTTCGACGCCTTCAGCTCTTCGAGCGACGTTTCGTACTGCTCGACCGTGCTCCGTAATTGATCGCGCGTGCGATGGAGCTCTTCTTCGATCTCGCGAACGAGCGGCTCGATCTGGCGATCGCCTTCCGCAGCTGGCGTCGTCGGCGGATCGCGAGTCTGATCGTACTCGTCGAACATGACGAGCAGCGTGCCGCGCCCAGCCTCGGGAAGATCGACGCGACGCACGCGCAACTCGACGGCTCGCGCGCGCCCATCATCTTCGAAGCGCACGACGCGGTTATCGCCGAAGCGGTCGGGCTGGCGCGCGGCGTAAATCGCGCTCCGCAATTCGAAGGCCAGACCCGGATGAACAAGCCGAAGTAGCTGTCGTGTTGGCTCGCCACCCGAGAGCGTTAGGTACTTGCCCGCGCGCTCGCTGAGATGGACGATCTCGAGCTCGTCGTTGATGAGCACGCTTGGCGGTGCGTATTGCTCGACGACGCGGTGATGGAGCTCTCCGAACGACGTGATCGGACGTGCCTCGGAGCCCGGCGTGGCGATCGATGGAAGCCGCGTCGGTAGCCATCGGCCGGTCGCGATCAGCGTATCCGCGGCCAATCCTGACGGAGCAATGCGCCGTTCGAACATACGATGTTTCGCATCGAGCGGCGCGAACAGCGTCGCGCCATCGGCGGACTCGGACGTGCCTAGAAAAAGAAAACCCTCCGGCCGCAGTGCGAAATGGAATGTGCTGAGCGCGCGATCCTGCGCTTCGCGATTGAGATAGATCAGCAGATTCCGGCAGCTGATCAGATCGAGTCGCGAAAACGGTGGATCGCGCAGCACGTTGTGCGGCGAGAACAGGATCATGTCGCGCAGCTCTTTGTTCGCGCGGTAGTGATCGTTCTCCTTCGTAAAGAAGCGGTCGAGGCGCGCGCGCGACACGTCGGTCGCGATGAGCTCTGGGTAGACGCCGGCACGCGCTTCGGCCAGCGCTTCCTCATCGATGTCGGTCGCGAAGATCTGAACTTGCGGAGGCTCTTGGAGCTGCGCGGCGTATTCGGCGAGCAAGATGCCGATCGAATACGCCTCCTCGCCGGTCGCACAGCCGGCGACCCAAACGCGAACCTGATCGCTCGGACCCTTGCCGCGAAACAACCGCGGAATGACTTCTGTCGCGAGCGCGTCGAACGGCTCCGGATCTCGGAAGAAGTTCGTGACGCTGATCAGAAAGTCGCGAAGTAGGTTGCGGAGCTCCGCCGGATAGTCACGAAGGAAGCGGTAGTAATCGAGGATGGTCTCGGTCTGACAGACCTGCATGCGGCGCGACAGCCGGCGGAAAAGCGTCGCGCGCTTGTACGCGCTGAAGTCGTGGCCCGTACGTACGCGAAGCATCGTGATGATGTCGCGAAGGGCGACGCCAACCTGTTCGCTCGGCTGCGTCTGCTCGCGTATCGCCTGCTCGTTGCCAAACATCGCGAGCCGCGCACCGATCTCCGGCGGCGGCAGCACGAGATCGACCAGATTGGCGGCGATCGCTCCTTCGATATCGTCGCTCGTGCGCTGGCAGATCGTGATCCCGCCCGCTTCCTTGATGCGCTTGATTCCGAGCGTGCCGTCTTTGCCGTTGCCGCCGACGAGCACAGCCGCGGAGTGACGGCCAAATGCATCGGCAGCGGATCGGAACAAGCGGTCGAGACCGCCGCGACCATTCGGCGCCTCGACGACGATCATCCGCTCCTGCAGCGAGATCTCGCGTTCGTCGGGCAGTAGATAGACGCGATCGCGCTCGAGTGTCGCGCTCTCGTTGATGCTGACGACCGGCAGCTTGTTGGCATCGCGCAACCGAGCTTCGAGCTGATGCGCCTGCGCGACGGCGACGACAAGCGTGATGCCCGGCTGCTCGGGCAAATTGCGTACGATGTTTTCGACGACGCCGTGGTCGGCGCCGCCGATGACGGCGACACGAAGCGTGGAGTCGCCGTCATTGGTCACCGAAGCACCACACCACACCCGCCGCGGCGCGGCAACGCGTAAGCGCGCTTGGAACGCGCTTTGTCAGCGTCGACGCCGCCAGTCGTCCTCGGCAGAACGGCGGTATTGCTCGTCGCGGCTGTACCGCTCGTCGCGCCCGCCGTATCCGCGGCTGTAGCGATCATCGCGGCCATAGCGGTCATCGCGCATCATGCGATTTTCACCGTAGCGGCCGTAGCGATCGTCGCGGCCGTGGTAGCCGTACCGTTCGTCGCGGCCGTAGCGATCGTCGCGGCCGTGGTAGCCGTACCGTTCGTCGCGGCCGTAGCGATCGTCGCGGCCGTAGCGATCGTCGTGCGAAAAGCGCTGCTGGCCGTAGTAGCGATCGTCGTCGCGCATCGAGCGGCCGCGATAGCGGTCTTCTTCGTAGCGCCGGCGATCGTCGTCGTCTTCGTCGCGACCGAGCCAGCGATTCACGCTGTCGCGCGCGCGGTCGAACCAGCCGCGTTCTTCGTCGTCATCGCGGAAGAACCTGCGGCCGACGGTTTGGCGATCCCACGTGCGGCGGAAGTCGTCTTCGTCGGGACGACGCATCATGCGATCGTCGTTGTAATCGTAGTCGCGCTCACTCTGCTGGAAGATGCGACGCGCGATCGGGCGGTCGCGTTCCCACGTGCGGCGAAAGTCTTCTTCGGTGGGTCGTCGTTCCCACTGCTGGTCGCGATCAAAGCGTTGCTCGTATTCGCGCTGGCGATCGAACTGACGCTGTTCGAAATCGCCGATGCCGTATTGCGGCTGGCGCTCCTCGCGCGGTTGATGGCCCCGCATGTCTTCGCGCGATTGGATGCGGCCGAAGTCTTGATTGACGTGTTGCCAGCCGCCGCGGTCATTGTCCTGGCGGATCGGAGTGTCGCGATCTTGTCGTGTAGCCATTGAATCCCTCCCGCTAAAATCGAAGTCCGCCCGACTCTTGCGATGGCCGTGCCACGCGCGCACACATGAGTGCACACGCGTTGCAAACAGTCGCCGCATGCCACGTAAACAACGCTTCAAACCGAGCCGTAAGCCGCAGAGCAACCAGAACACCGTTTCGAACCCACAAGTCGACGACCGCAAGGAGAATCATCCCGACGATCAAGATGTCGAGCGCGAAGCTCCCGCGCGCGAGGGTATGCGAGATATCGAAGAAGAGCGTCGCTGATCGAGCGCGTGCGTGACGCCGAGCGCTCACGCACGCGCGCTCAACATTTCCTCTGCCTCACCCTTCTTCGAAGGGCGGGAGCGGAGCCTCGTCTAGTGCGCTTTTAGGAAAAACTCGCGAAGCTCGGGATCGAGCTTTTTGCGCTCGTCGATGCAATCGTCGACGTGTTCGAGGACGAAATCGGTCTTGTTGAGGTCGAGCTGAGGCGCGAGGTTCGCAAGCGTTGCGCGTTGGGTTGCATCGCACAGCTCGCCAAACAGGGCCGTCTTCACGTGCGCTTTGAGTGCACGCACGGAGTCGTGATGCTTGCCGACGAGATCGAGCAGGCTCGGTGCACCGCTCGCGGCGTAGGTCATCGCCATATCGCCGGTGAGAGCCTTCGCGAATGTTGTCTCCGCCACGCGCGTGTCGTGGCGAACGAGCGCGACGAGAGCACCATATCCGCCGCGCGGGAGCGCCGGCTTCTCGATGATCTTGCGCGCCTCCGCGAGCAGCACCGGATCGCCGGTACGCGCGACGAGATCGACGACCGCCGACTCGTGATGCGGCTCGCGATAGCCGATCGCGCGCGCGCGCGTTCCAAACAGCCGGCGCACCCACGCGTCATATTTGGGACGTAGATCGTCGGCGAAGTACTTCTCGAGCGAACGCAAGTAGCTCGCGACCCAGCTGATCGTTTCGATATCGTTGCTCGACGCTAGTCGCTCGAGCACGATCCAGCGCATGCGGCGCAGCGCTGGATTTCCGATCACGACGAACGCGAGGCTGACGCGTTCGTGCTCGGTAAGCTGCGGCCACGCGTGATCGAGCAGGGCTTGCAGCTTCGGCGCATCGAGATCGAGCTGCGTCGAGGTCGCGAACAGCCATTGCGAACATCGGTGCGTGCCGAGATCGATCGATGTGGGCTGCTCGCTCGTGCGCACGCAGCGCTCGGCGCGTTTGCCGTCGAGGTCGAACGCGAAGCAGGCGAGGCGAGCTCTGCCACTTGCAGGCAGCTCGACGGTCGAGCGGCCGTTCGCGCAGCGGAGCTGCATCGTAACGCCGTCGGGACCGGTGTCGTGAAGATAGCCATCGAGGAGAGCGGCGAAGTCCTCACCGTTCGCGTCGCCGAACGCGCGCGCGAGATCGGCCGAACGCACCGTGCCGTGCGCGTGCGCCGTGAGGTAGGCGCGGAGCGCCGCGCGAAATCGTTCGGCCCCCAGGTAGCGCTGGATCAGATCGAGGAGTCGCGCACCGCGGTACCAATCCAGTGCGAGGCGACCAGTGAGTTGACTGCTGCCGCCGATCACGTCGCGAGGGCGCGCGACCGGCGCCGCGATGCTCGATCCGAAGCCCGAGATGCGCCAATCGAACGGCTCCGGTGTGTCGAGATGATCGATCTTGTTTCCGATCCAGTACGCGAAACCCTCGTTGAGCCAGATGTCATCCCACCACGCCGGCGTGACGAGATCGCCAAACCAATGGTGGGCGAGCTCATGGGCGATGATGCTGCGCCCCTCGGTGGTTAGTAACTTGTTAAAGATCGTGATCAGCCCCGGATTCTCCATCGCGCCCCACCATGGAGCGGTCCACGGCAGCGCGACGACATCGAGCTTTGGATAGGGGAACGGAACAGCGAGCCAGTCGGCGAGGCGATCGATGAGCGGCGCGATCTGCGGTGCGATGATCGCGACGTCGTTCGCGCTGTTGCGAAGTGCCAAGACGCGGACCGGGATGCCCGTCTTGGTATTGCCTGCCTCGACGACCTCGAATGGACCGACAGCGAATGCGACGAGATAGCTCGGCAACGGCGGCGTCGGCGCGAATTCGACGCGCTTGGTTCGCGCATTCATCGTTTCGCGAGCAATCGGCATGTTGCTCGCGGCGACGAGGTTGCGCGGGACGTCGAGCGTGAGCTGCCATGGCACCTTGCGATCCGGCTCGTCGATGCACGGAAAAACGCGTCGCGCGTAGTCAGGCTCGAACATCGTGGCGACGTAGCGCGCGGGCGTGAACGTGTTGACGACCTCCTTGAACGCGCCCTCGGGCGCTGTCGAATTCCACAGGCCGCGATACGACACGACGATCGTCCACCGACCACGCACCAGCGGCTGACGCGCGCCGAGCGCGAGCAATCCTTCGCTCGGCACCACGCCGCGCAGCTCGATGCGCTTGCCACCGCGTTCGGCGTGGGCGTTGTCGATCACCAAGCCTTCGGCATGGAGCCAGATCACCGGCGTCGCGTCGGTGAGCTCACCGGTGATCGTGATCGTGCCAGAAAAGCCGGGGCGATCCGGATCGATGTCGAGGTGCGCCGCATACGACGTCGGCTCGAACGTGTGCGGCAACCGACCCTGCGGCGCCGCGGGCAACGGCGGCCATGGCGCAGGTTTCTCGAGCGGCGCTGGCTGCGGTGCTGCGCAGCTCAGCAGCACGAGCAGCGACAGGCGGGTCAGCTCACCAAGCGTACTTCTTGAAGAACGCCCATTCGAGCGCGGTCGCATCCTCGTACGTCGGGCACGCATAGATGCTCGGAGCGACTCCACCAGCCCAACAGTGCCCCATTCCCGCGAACGTGCAAATCGCGACCTGGCCATCGGCGGGGCAGCCGTCGTAATACGCGCAGCTACCGCCTCCGACAGACATCGTCGTCGATGTCGTCGCGCAGCCATTTTTCGCGGCCCACGCGGTGGCCGATGCCGTCACGCTGCTCGTGGGCGGCGACACCGACGGATCATCGCAGCCGTTTGGCACGATGCCATCGGACTTGCCGTGGAAGATCATCACCGGTTTGTGGCCGGTCGTGCACGTATCGAATGGATGCGTGCCGCCGGAGTGCGGCGCGACGCCGCGGATGTCGTCGCGCATGCAGCCGACGTGATGCGAGAAGTAACCGCCCATCGAGAAGCCCGTCACGTACACATGGGCGGTATCGATGCATTGGTCTTGCGCGATGTCTGCTTTCATCGCGTCGAGGAATGCGAAGTCATCGCCAGTCGCGGTCGGTGGTGTGCCGCTCGCGGTCGGGCACAAGTTCGAGCCCACGTTCCACGGCGCGATGAATTTGTCGGGACCGCCTTGGCCATCGGGAAACGCGAGCGCGATGTGCTCGCTATCGGCGAGCTCGGGATAGCCGGTGATCTTGAACATCGCGTCGCCCGACATCGAAAAGCCGTGATGCACGAACACGAGCGGGATCGGTGTGCGCGGATCGACAGCATCGGGCAAATAGACGATGTACGTGCGATCGAGATCGGCGACGCGCGCCATTCGGTTCGTCTTGCCGCGCTGACCGGTGCGCACGCCGCACGTCGGTGACGCGTCAGGCGGGTGATCGATGGCGGCATCGATGTCGTCGTCGTCGCTCGTCGCGTTCGGCGCGCCACAAGCGACAAGAACCAAGCACATGAATACGCATCGCGACATATCGCCGTCGAACTCTCGACGATTTTCGCCACCGGATCTACCGAGATCCACGTAGATGCACGCGGCACGGTGGTTGCGAAGTGACGCCGCAAATGTCGTCGCCTCGCCTTCGCCGTACCTCTCGACTTGCCGACGCTCGCGTCGCATTTCGCCTAGCTAGCGCCGTCTTCGACAAGGACCGGCCGCTGATCGCGAACCTCATCATCACGCGCCGCTGCAACCTGAGCTGCGGCTATTGTTACGAATATGACAAGGTCTCGCCGCCGGTTCCGCTCGCGACCTTGAAGGAGCGCATCGATCACGTCGCGCGACTGCGTGCGGTGTTCGTCACGCTGACGGGCGGCGAATCGCTGCTCAACCCCGATGCCGACAAAGCCGTCGCGCACGTGCGCGCGCGCGGCATGGTGCCGTTCCTCAACACGAACGGGTATCTGCTCACGCGCGATTGGATCGAACGGCTGAACGAAGCAGGCCTCTACGGGATGCAGATCAGCATCGACAACATGACGCCGAACGCGATGTCGAAGAAGTCGCTCAAGACGCTGCTGCCGAAGCTGCGGCTGCTCGCGCGCCACGCGCGATTTCGCGTGCGCATCAACTGCGTGCTCGGATCGAGTCCGCCGGCCGAAGCGATCGAAGTCGCGCGCGCAGTGATCGCGCTGGGCTTCGACATGAACACGTCGCTCGTCCGCGACAGCGATGGCTCGCTGCTACCGGTCAGTGCCGAGACGCGCGCCGCGTACGAAACGATCCGCAGCCTCGGCAAGCGCGCGCCCGCCTACCTCGACGACGATTACACGCGCCCGCTGCTCGAGAATGGTGAAGCGCCGTGGAAGTGCCGCGCCGGTGCGCGCACGTTTCACGTCGATGAATTCGGGCTCGTGCATCTGTGCGCGCCGCGCACGGGTCTGCCCGCGAAGCCGCTCGCCGACTACACCGTCGACGACATTCGCTATCACTTCAACGCGCCAAAGCCGTGCGCCGCGAAGTGCCCTGTCGCGTACGCTCGCCATGCGAGCCGGCTCGATGGCTGGCGCGCGCAAGGCGGCCAGCCGCTGCAGCCGCCGAGCGGCGAGCAGCTCGTACAGATTCGTCGCGCCGCCTAAGGCACGAACGATTCGCTGTGGAGCAGCGTGCCGCTCGCGTCGTAGTACGCGATCACGACGGAGCGCGAGATCGGGTCGAGCTTGAGCGTCGTGTAGTTGTTCGTACCGGTCGCGTAGGAAAACTGCGGCGCCGTCAGCGTCGAGAGCAGTGCGTTCGGTGACTGGCCGCCCGGGCCGCAGAGCACTTCGCGCTGGGTCGCGCCGGGACCACTCGTCGCGACGTGGCTAATGAACGCGAGGTGGAAATCGCCCGAGAGCCAGAGCACGCCTTTGATCGCGTTGTCGTCGATGTAGCGCAGCACCTCGGTGCGCTGCGCGCCGTACGCTTCCCAGCGATCGGTGGGCCACGTGTCCCAGACCGATGGCATGTTCGTGATCGGCACCGAGTTAATGATGATCTTGAACGCCGCGGGGCTCGCCGAGAGACCGGCCTTGAGCCACGCGAGCTGCGCCGGCGAGATGTATTGCGGCGAGGTGGAGAGGATCGTCGATGGTTTGCGCTCGCTGCGGCAGTCGAGCACGAAGATCTCGGCGGTCTTGCCCCAGCGCGCCGAGCGCCAGATCTGACGCTCGCCGATCTTTGCGATCGGTGCGTGCTCGAAGAACACCTGAAATGCGGCCCCGAGCTGTGCTGCATCGATCGTCTCGGGGTTGAGGTCGTTCTTGATCTCGTGGTCGTCCCACGTGATGTACATGCCCGTCGATGCGCGCACCGCGACGTGATCGGCGCGACCGAAGTGCGCGAGGTATTCGGCGCGGTAGGTCGCGACCGACGTCGCGCCGTCGCAATACGCGTTGTCGCCGACGAATAGGAATGCGTCGAGGTTCGCCTCGGCGGCGCGTGCGAGCACCGTGGCGGGGCGACCTTTTTCCGTGCATGCGATGGCGCCAAACGTCAGCACGTCGGTCGCATCGTCGGCGATCGGCGCGCGGAAGCGGCCGATGCGGCTGCGGGCCACGCGCGTGGTGCCATCGAGCTCGACGAACGCGTAGCGATAGCGCGCACCCGGCGCGAGGCCTTCGATCGCGACATGAACGAATCCGCCGTCGGCGGGCGTCGAGGCGAACGGACCGTGTTCTTCGATGTAGCTCTCGCCCGCCATGCGCCACACGAATGCAGCGAGCGGCGCGGTGCCGGTGTACTGCGTCCACAACACGCCGCGACCCTCGGCTAGATCGCCGGCGGAGACACCGAGCGCGAAGTGTGGCGCTTCCGGAAGTGGATCGGGCGGCGAGACCGATTGCGGATCGGTAGCTCCATCGGGCTGCGCGGTGTCGTCACCGCTCTCCTTGCCGCCACACGCCGCGAGCGTCAGACCCGCGGCGACACCTTTGAGCACTGCACGTCGACTTGGACGTACCCCTTTCATCGCGCGCGATGATGCACCGGTCGGACCGCGCTGGCAGTGGAAAAATCGTGTAAACGAGATGTAGCGTTAGCCGAGCGTATCGTCGCCGAGCTCGAGCCGCTGCGTCGGTTGCTCGCGCCGATCGAGCCGCGCGGCACAGGTTCGCGGGCGCACGCGGGCCGAAATCGCGAGCACCCCGCGATGACCATTCCGAACGGCGTGTCTTCGTAGTCAATCATCTCGAGATGCGCCGTCTCGGGGCATGTGATGAGTCGGTACATGGGGACGCGAGATTGCAGCGCGTGCGCCAAGCCCGCATCGCTGCAAGGGTTGCGGCGACGAGGAGCTTCGCGCATCGCGTGCGTGAAATCCGCGATTGTCGTCGACGGCGCGGCGCGAAATGACGCGCCGAACCGGGGGTCTGCTTCCCATGGTAGGAGTACTCGTGGTCAAGCAGAGCAGGCTGTTGCCAGCGGAGACAAAGCGACTCGCCGTCGTCTCAGATACGCATTCACAACCGCATGCCAAGACCGCGGAGCGCCTCGCCGAGCTCGCGCCCGACGCGATCTTGCACGGCGGCGACATCGGCGATCGCGCGGTGCTCGATCAGCTCGCGGAAGTCGCGCCGGTGTACGCGGTGCGCGGCAACATCGATACGAACCTGCGCGACATTCCCGATGTGCTCACGCTCGACATCGGCGCGCTGCGCATCCTGCTGACGCACATCGCGGTCTACGGTCCGCGACTGCGGCCCGAAGTCGCGAAGCTCGCGCGCGCGGAGAAAGCCGCGCTCGTCGTGTGCGGTCATTCGCACGTGCCATTCATCGGCGAAGACCGCGGGCTCACCGTGTTCAACCCGGGCTCGATCGGCCCCAAGCGCTTCAGCTTGCCGATCGTGTTCGGCACGATCGACTTCACAGCGACGGGCGTGCGGCTCGCGCACGTCGAAGCCGAAACCGGCAAGCGCTGGCTACCGTAGCGGAACCGGCGCGCGCGTGAAGAACTTGTTCGCGTTGCGCGCCTTGCCGCCGGCCGAATCGTAGAAGCGATAGCCGACGACGATCAGCCCGTCGTCGTAGAGCTCGCCCATCGCGCGCTCGATCGCATCGGCGTCGGCGCCCGAATCGGAGAGATCGACCGTCGACAGCTGTGCGCTGAGGTTCGAGTTGAGGCGGCGCTCGGTCAGGCTCGGGCACGGCGCAGTGATGCAACGAACGCCATTGTCCTTGACGAGCGTGAACACGCCGTCGACCCACTCGGAGCGGTTCGGGACCCAAATCTCGGTCGCGTTGAGCACGCTCCCGCGATCGGCCGGATCGGGAACGAGCGAGCCGCGCACGAGCAGCGGCGTGCCGTCGTGCAACATCTGCTCGTACGACTTCGACACCGAGTCGGGCATCGCGGTGCCGCTCCAGTCGATCGTCCACACCTTGCATTTCGACAGCGAAGCGCCGCCGAGCGTCGCGCATTGCGTGAGCGAGCGATTCGCGCGCGAGACGTCGTAGCCGCCGCAATCGGGCGTATCGAAGCTGCATGCGCGCGTATCGGGAAACACGTTGTAGTACGTGAAGGCGGCGGTGGCGTCGCCTTTGCCATCTTCACCGTCGGCGGTGGTCTCCTCGCCAAGCTCGTCCTCGACGGGGCTCGTGCAAGCCGGAATCAGTGAAGCGAAAACACCTAAGAAAAGCGAAGTGCGAATCATGCGCGCGCCCTCTGCAACGGACATTCCGCGCGTATCTCTGCGGTCTCTCATCGTCGGAGATGGCCGCTCGATTGGCCATGGCGACTACACGTGCTTCCGAGCGCGGCTCATTCCGAGCAGCGCGTGTCGAGACTGTAATCTTCCGCAGCATCGAACGGCGTGATGCCGGTGCGCATGCGAACGCGTACTTGCGCGCGTTTGTCGAGCTCGGCGATGAGCGGCTGCCATGCTGCACGCTCGCGCAGCCCATCGACGAGCGTGACGAGCGATTCGATGCTTCCGGTCACCGCGCGCTCGCGATTGCCGATCACATCGCGCGCCGGGCCGACGAGGCGCGGGCTGTACAGCTGCGTCGAGTAGCACGTGTCCATCATGATGACGCGATAGGCGTCGGGCGCGTGGATGTCGAGACCGCCGCCTTGGTTGTGGCCCGTGTAGTAGACGACGTCGTGATCGGCGAGTGCGGCAGTGAGCGCGGCGCCGAGCGTCGCGCGATCGTCGGGCAAGAGCTGCACGTCGATCGTGGTGCTGTCGAGCGCGAAGTGGCCGCGCGACGTTTCGGTGTAGCCGCGCTCGCGCAGCGCCGCGACGAGCGCGCGATAGCTCCACGCGTTGTGATCGCCCGCGCCACCGGATAGCTCGCCGATCACGACCGCGACGGTGAGTCGATGATCCGCGTACAGCTCCGCGTAGCGCGGAGCACCGCCGCCTTCGCAGATCTGGGCGGGCACATCGGGCGTTCCCGACATCACGTACGTCGCGATGCCTGTGGCGATCGCGAGCGCCGTAAAACCTAGATCGACTACGAAACGAGTCGCCGCACGATCAGCCATAGTGCTCCGAGGATGCCGAATGCGAGCAGATACCATTCCGCGTCTTGCGGGCCGCCGCCGCCCCAGCCACCGCCGCCGCCACCGCCGCCACCGCAAAAGAACGTGCAGCCGTCGTCGTGGCTGCGCGATGCGGTGGCCGTCGGCTGCGAGCCGACGCTCGTCGACGGATTCACGCCTTCGGGAACGATCGACGGTTGCTCGACGACCTGCGGTTGACCGTTTGAAACTTTGCGCGAACGATCGACCGCGACGAACGACGTGTAGTCGGTGACGAGGTGAAACTGGAGGCCGAGCTCGGTGACTTGCTTGCGCACGTCTTCGATATCTTTCTTCGAGCTCAGTACTTCGATGCGGCGCCGCGCCCACAGCGATGCGGTCGGCTCGAAGTCGTTGTACGCGGGCAGCGTCACCGCGATCGGAATCGTCGTGCGCCGGCCACCGACGGTCGCCTTGACGTTCACCGTCGCCGCGCCGGGCGTGTGATAGCGACCGGAGATCACCATCGGCTGCCCGGCGTAGACATCGGGGACAGTGTGCGGTGTCAGATCTTCGACGTTCAGCCCGCCCCAATCGATCTCGATGTCGGTCATGTACGGGTACGCCGACTTGAGCACGAGCTCGGACGCGACCTTTTTCGCGTCTTCGGTGAGCGTTACGTAGCTCGCGAAGCCGCGCCCGGCGATCGCAAGTCGATCGAGCAGCGCGCGATTCGGCGCCGAGCCGATGCCGACGGTGAAGATGCGATTGGTGCCGAGATATTCCTTCGCCGCGCCGATCACGACGTCGTCGTTGCCGACGAAGCCATCGGTGAGGAAGTACACGACGCGAATCCGATCCTGACCGGGCTTACTGCGCAGCGTCGAGACGACGCCCATCTCCATCTCGGTGCCGCCGCCCGATTGCAGTGTACGCACGTAATCGAGCGCTTCGTGTTTGCCGTCGTCGTCGCCGCGAATCGCATGCGATGCCATCGACTCGACGCCGCTCGCGAACGCGATCACGTTAACGGTGTCCTCGTAGCGCAGCGTGTTGATGATCGCGGATGCGACGGTCTTTGCCTGTTGCAGCGGCGCGCCGTCCATCGAGCCGGACTTGTCGATCACGATCAGCACTTCGCGCGGCCGCATGTCGCCGGTGCGATATGTCGCCTTCGGCTGCACGGCGAGCAGGAAGTAGCCATCGTTGTCGACGCGATGCGTGAGTAGCCCGATCGTTGTCTCGGGACCGGCGGTCTTGAACTTGACGATCAGATCGCGATTCGGAATTTCCGCTTTATCGCCGAGCGTCACGCTCATGCGCGTCGGCGACAGCTTCGTTGCCGCGAGCTCGTGCGACGGGCTCTCGACGCCGTAGATCGGCACGCCGGCATCGATCTCCGCGGTGAAACTGACCGTGCTGCTCGCGCGCGTTGCATCGACGTAACCGATCGATCCGTTGCGCGGCGTGCCATCGTGATCGTGCGAGCCGATCGGCGAATCGCCTTGCCGATCGCGCGGCAGGTAGCGCGGCCCGACGGTGAGCGGCACCGCCATCGTGTACGCGCCGTTGTCGTAATCGAGCAGCTCGGTGTAGCGGATCTTGATCTTGATCGTCTCGCGCGGCGCGATGTTCGCGATGCGCTGCGTGAAGATGTTCGCCTTGTTCTGCTCGACGAGGCCGGCGGTGTGGCCGTTCTGCCGCGCCTCCTCGTAGGTCTCGCGCGCAGCCTCGCGCGTCTTGATCTCGCCGCTGATCGTGCGCTCGCCGATGATGATTTCGTAGCCCGACACGGCGCTATCGTCGCCGAACGGAAACACATACACCGCTTCGATCGGGTGCGTGAACGGATTCTCGAACGTCTGCGTCAGCTCGTAGACCGCCATCATGCCGCCGACCTTCGCGTTCACGGCGGTGTGTCTGAGCGGGAACGCGACCATCTGGCGCTCTTCGTTTTCGATCGTCACGAACTGCGGCGCGACGAG
>Ga0070698_100002126_pt1 | contig 21997 bp, 18 predicted proteins | sample KBSK1502metaG_FD_65477 | JGI IMG/M metagenome (GOLD analysis project Ga0070698, IMG submission 65477) | Corn, switchgrass and miscanthus rhizosphere microbial communities from Kellogg Biological Station, Michigan, USA - KBS K1-50-2 metaG | ecosystem: Host-associated > Plants > Roots >...
TCCCGCCCCCGAGGGCCCGTCGATCGCGATGACGAGGCGCTTTCTCACCGGTTGCGCCGCGGACGCCGAGTCCGGTCGCCCGTGGATGGTGCCGCTCCGGCGCGGAGGGCCCGCACTTCGTGGGCGGCGAGCGAGCGGAATTGCCCCGGCGCCAACCCGCGCGCCGTCACCGAACCGAGGGCCACGCGCTTGAGCTTGGAGACGGGGTGCCCCACCGCCTCCAGCAGCCGCCTCACCTCGTGGTGCTTCCCCTCGTGGAGCCTCAGCTCCAGCCACGCGTTGTTCCCGGCCTCGAGGACGCGGACGTCGTCGACGGCCAGCCGCTCCCCCTCGACCCTCACGCCGCTGCGGAGACGGGCGAGTGTCGCCGCCTCGGGCACCCCGCGCACCTTCGCGTGGTAGACGCGGGCCACCTCGTAGCGCGGGTGGGCCACGCGCTCCGCGAAGGCGCCGTCGTTGGTGAGGAGGATCAGGCCCTCGGTGGTCACGTCGAGCCGCCCGACCGGGAAGAGCCCCGGGACCGGGGGGACGAGGTCCATGACCGTGGTGCGCCCCTCGGGATCGCGCCGGGTGGTGACCACACCCTTGGGCTTGTTGAGGAGCAGGTAGACCGTCTCTTGCGGCGGCCGCACGCGTACGCCGTCCACGCGGATGTCGTCCCGCGCGGCGTCCGCCTTCGTGCCCAGCTCGCGAACGGTGGCGCCGTTGATGGTCACGCGCCCCTCGCCCATGATCTTCTCGGCGCCCCGCCGGGACGCGACGCCCGCCCGCGAGAGTATCTTCTGTAGTCTCTCGTTCATTCGTCAGTCTCGGGGCGTGGCCCGGGATCAGGGCAGCCGCGTGGACTGCCAGGCCACCATCTGCCACTGGCCGCCGCGGTTCACCCAGACGTCGGTGTAGCGCAGCTTCATGCTCAGCTCCTGGCCGTGGTTGTTCACCTCGACGGAGGCGAGGCCCGTGGCCACCGCCGTGTCGCCGTAGACGCGCAGCTTCGGCTCTTCCGGCCGGAACGACTTGTAGCGGAGCTGGCCGGCCTTGATGTCGTCGAGGAACGACGCCTTGCTGTCCACCTTCCCGCTCGCGTGGGTGTAGACGAGGTCGTCGGCGAGCAGGCGGTCGAGGGCGAGCGCGTCGCCCCTGATCATCGCATCGAAGCGTTCGGCGTCGAGCTTCTGCACGTCCGGCCCGGCCGCGGCCCCCGGCCCCGAGGCCAGCGCGAGCGGCCGGATGCTCACCTCCTTGAACCACACCACGTCCTTGTCGGAGTGGTTCTGGAGACCGATGTAGCCCTCCATCGGGCGCGGGCCGCGGTCCGGCTCCCACGTCTCGACCTTCGGCGGGACGGGCTGGCCCTCGGTGTAGTCGGTGACCTTGGCGCCGTTGACGACGACAACCGTGCGCGGACCGTCGACGGTGATCTCCATCTCGTTCCACTCGCCGGGTTTGCCCGGCCGCGCCATCGCCTTCGTCAGCGAGTACAGCACCCCGGTGACGTGCATGTCGTTCTCGGAGTCGTCGATCTGGACCTCGTAGCCACGGTTGACGGGCATCCACGGCTCGGTCGGCTTCTCGGGAATGCGGATGAAGACACCGGAATTGGCGGCCCTGTTCGCCGTCTTGTAGACGATGCGGATCGTCGCGTTGCCGATCTTCCGCGGCGTGAACCACAGCATCCCCATCCCGCCCTGCGTCTTGAGCAGGCCGTCCTCGAGGACGAACTTCCCCGGCCCCACCTGCTGCCAGCCGTTCAAGTCATGCCCGTTGAAGATGGTCTCCCATCCGCTGTCGGCTACGGCCGGCCCGGCTGCGCCGAGGGCCATGAGCAGCAGCATCGCGGTCTTCGTCATGTCACTCCTCCTCTGTGTCCTCCGCTTCCTCTGCGCTGTCTGCGTCGTCCGCGAGCGGAATTTCGACGGGCCGGGGGGCCTCGATCGCCCGCTTGAGCCCGGCCACGTCCACCTCTTCCCCCAGCACCTCGGCGAACTCCTCGATCCTGGGCAGCTCGGCGAGGTCCCGGAGGCCGAAGTGCAGCAGGAACTCCTTCGTCGTGCCGTAGAGCATGGGCCGGCCGACCACGGGCTTGCGGCCGGTGATGCGGATGAGCCGCTTCTCGAGCAGCGTCTTGATCACGCCCCCCGACTTCACGCCCCGCAGCTCGATGATCTCGGGCAGGGTGACCGGCTGCTTGTAGGCGATCACCGCCAGCGTCTCCAGGGCCTGGATCGAGAGCCGCGTGGGCGACTTCGGGTCCAGCATCTCGCGGACCCAGTCGTTGTACTCGGGCCGGGTGGTGATCTGCCAGCCTCCGGCGATCTCCACGAGCTGGAGCCCGCGGCCGTCCCGGGCATAGTCGGCTTTCAGCTCCTCGAGCGCGACCTGCCAGACCTCGCGCGGGACGCCGCCCATGACACGTGCGATCTCGCGCGGAGTGACCGGCTGCGGCGAGGCGAAGACCAGCGCTTCCAGCACCGCGCGCACCTCGGCCGCGGGGAGTACGGGTTCCTGGGTCTCTTCCAATGATCCTCCGTCAGGCGGCGGGCGCGCCCGGCAGGGGCGCCCCGGCCTCCGGCCCCACCGGCCGGAATACGCGGATGGGGCCGAACAGGCCACGCTGATACACCTTGATCCTCTTCAGGCGGATCAGCTCGAGCAGGGCGAGGAAGGTCAGGATCATGCCCGGCTTGCTCTCCTCGCTCGCGAACAGCTCGAGGAACTCCAGCGACTGCCCCTCGCGAAGCATGTCCAGCAGCTCCTCCATCCGCTCCTCGACGCTCTTGCCCTCGTGCTCCACCTCGTGGGCGAGCAGCGTCTTGCGGCGCTCGAGCAGCTCCTTGAACGCGCCGATGAGGTCGTAGAGCCCGGCCTCGAGCATCTCCTCGCCCGCGTCGTCGAAGGCAGGGAGGGCGGTGTCGGGCCGGGTCCACGTGGCGGCGCGGATCTCGCGCTTCTGGTGCAGCAGCCCCGCGGCCTCTTTGTAGCGCTGGAACTCGAGGAGGCGCCGCACCAGCTCGTCGCGCGGGTCCTCCGTCTCTTCCTCGCCCTCCGCCTCGGTGGGGCTCACCGGCACGAGCATCTTCGACTTGATGTGGATGAGCGTGGCCGCCATGACCATGAACTCGCCGGCGACGTCGAGGTTCAGCTCCTTCATCAGGTCCAGGTACTCCATGTACTGGCGCGTGATGGGGGCGATCGGGATGTCGTGGATGTCCACCTCGTTCTTCTTGATGAGGTAGAGGAGCAGGTCGAGAGGGCCTTCGAACTCGGGCAGCCGGATCCTGGGCGCGTCCTCGGGGAGGATGGACTCGAGGCCCGCGGGCGGGGTGGCCGGCTCGTCGGTCAATGCGGTCGCCCTCTCAGGTGATCGGGTAGCGGATCTTCATCGCCGATCGTACTTCTTCCATCGTGGCCCGGGCGGTCTCCCGCGCCCGCTTCGAGCCTTCCTTGAGGATGTCCCAGACCTCGTCGGGACGCGAGGCGAAGCGGGGCCGGCGCTCGTGGATCTCCTCCAGGCGGTGGAGAAGGTGGTCGATGAGGCGGCCCTTGCAGTCGAGGCAGCCGATGCCCGCGGTGCGGCAGCCTTCGGCCGCCCAGGCCTGGCTGTCCGGCGGGGAAAAGGCCTTGTGCAGATCGAACACCGGGCAGATCTCAGGGGTGCCCGGGTCGGTCCGCCGCTTGCGGGCAGGATCGGTGACCATCGGCTTGATCTTCTCGCGCACGACCTCCGGCGGGTCCTTGAGGTAGACGGCGTTCCCATACGACTTGGACATCTTGCGGCCGTCGGTCCCCGGGATGCGCGGCGTCTCGGTGAGCAGCGTCTTCGGCTCCGGGAACACGTTGCCGTAGGAGTTGTTGAACCGGCGCACGACTTCCCGCGTCAGCTCGATGTGGGGTGCCTGGTCCTCCCCCACCGGCACCGCGTTCGCCTTGTAGATCATGATGTCGGCGCTCTGCAGCAGCGGGTAGCCGAGGAAGCCGTAGGTCGACAGGTCCTTCTCCTGGATCTGCTGCTGCTGCTCCTTGTAGCTCGGCACCCTCTCCAGCCAGCTCAGCGGCGTGATCATCGACAGCAGCAGGTGCAGCTCGGCGTGCTCCGGCACCAGGCTCTGGATGAAAAGCGTGGACCGCGTCGGATCGAGCCCGGCGGCGAGCCAGTCGATCGCCACCTCCAGGATGTTCGCCTTGATGTCGCCCGGGTTCGCGTAGTCGGTCGTGAGCGCGTGCCAGTCGACCACGACGAAGAAGCACCGATAGGTATCCTGCAGCGCGCGCCAGTTGTCGAGGGCGCCGGTCAGGTGGCCCAGGTGCAGGGGGCCGGTCGGACGCATGCCGGAGAGGATGCGGGGACGCCTCATGTCACCAGCGCATAGAGAACGGTGAGGATGAGACTCTCGATCGGCCGCACTATGTAACCGAGGGCCCCGGACATCAGGAGCAGCATCAGGATCACGAAGCCGTACGGCCCCACCACGCGGTCGTACTTGTCGCCCAGGTCCCCGCGCAAGCCGAACGAGGCCACCTTGGACCCATCGAGAGGCGGGATGGGGATGAGATTGAACACGGCGAGGAGCACGTTCAGCTCGATCCCCAGCATCGCGAGGTTCAGCAGGAAGCTGTCACGGCTTTGGACGAGCCCGCTGCGCATGAACACGACCAGAAGGCCCGTGAAGAGGAGCGCGAGGAGGAGGCTCGAGACGGGGCCCGCGGCCGCCACCAGGACATGGCCCGTCCGCAGGCTGACGTCCCGCCGGAAGTTGGCGGGGTTGTAGGGAGTCGGCTTCGCCCAGCCGAGGAGGGGGACGGACGTGAAGATCTGGATGAGGGGGAAGAGCAGCGTCCCGATGGGGTCGATGTGGACGATCGGGTTGAGGCTCACCCGCCCGAGCCTCATCGCGGTCTCGTCGCCCAGCTTCCAGGCCATCCAGCCGTGGGCCGATTCGTGGACAGAAAGGCTGAAGAGCAGCACCACGTAGATCATCAAGCCCTGCGCGATGTGCTCCGGAGTCATGTTGCCCAGGCGTCCTCCTGTTGTATAAGCAAAGAACCCCGGATGGTAGCACAGGCCACGTTTGACACGCCGTCGGGCGACCTTCTAGAATTTTCTCTTCCGTCCCCGCTCCGGTGCCGGAGTGGTGGAATTGGCAGACACGCACGTTTGAGGGGCGTGTGGAGAAATCCATGCGGGTTCGAGTCCCGCCTCCGGCACCAACGTCGCTGACACTCCCCTGACAATTCCCTCTCCGGGCGGGGCAGAATACCCCCCGATGAGCCGGCCCTTTCTCCTGCTCTTCCTGGGCCTGGCCGCGGCCCTGGCCGGCTTCGGCCTGCTCGCCGATCGCGCGCTCGTGCGGGAGGCGGCGGCTTCGGTGGAGCTGTCCTCGGCAAAGTCCGAGCAGGACGCGCGCGCGGCCGCGCTTTCAGTGCGCGGCGCGCTCGGGCAGATCGAGCAGGACCTGCTGGCCGGCCGCAGCCGGGCGGGCGTGCGGCAGCAGATGCTCGCCTTGCCGCCCTCGCTTTCGGCCTGGAGCGGCCGTCCCTACCACGGGCGCTCACGCGAGGAGCTGGTCTCCCTGCTCCTGTCCGCGGAAGTGACGCCGTGGGGTCTGCCCGAGGCCGTCGTGGCCGCGATCGCCCTGGGCGGACCCGAGTCGCGGCGCGACGTCACCGAGCGGCTCCTGGCCGGGCAGATCCCCGTGCGTCCGGAGGACCTCCCGCACCTGGCGAGTCTCATGGGCGTCGCGGGCGACCCGCGCGTCGCCGAGCTCCAGCGCAGGCTCCGCAGCGCTCCCGACGCGAACGACCTTCCCGAGGCGCCCGGGTTCCGGCGAACCTTGACGGAAGCCGGCACCGTCGAGGGCTGGACAAGGCGGGGCCGGACGGCCCTTCGCTACGAGGTGCCGGCGAGCGCGCTGTTCGAGAGCTCGGGCGTGGTGGAACGGGCCAGCGTCGCCACCAGCTCCCGCCGCGGCGCTCCTGCCGGGACGACGACGGGGGTTCCGGACGTCGAAGGCTTCTCGCTGACTCTCACGCCCGCGGCCGCGGCTCGCGGTCGACTGCTCGCCGCGCGAGGGGCGCTGTGGGCGGGGGTCGGTGCGTGTCTCCTGGCCCTGCTCTTCGTACAGCGCGGGCTCGCGCGCGAGGCGCGGGCCGTGTCGCGCGAGAAGGCCTTCGTTGCCGGCGTCACCCACGAGCTGCGCACGCCCGTCACCGCCATCCGCGTCTTCGGGGAGACGCTCGCCGAAGGCCGGGGCGATCCCCGCGAGTACGGGGTGATGGTAGCGGAAGAGAGCGAGCGCCTGGAAGCGCTGGTCGAGCGCGTCCTCGCCGCCACCCGGATGGACGAAGCGCCGCAGCTCGCCGCGGTACAGCCCGGGGAGCTGCTGGCTTCCGTCGTGCAGCTGATGCGACCGCGGGCCGAGCGCCGGGGCGTGACGCTGAGCGTCCGCGCCGAGGAGGACCTGGGCGATGCTCAATGGGATGCCGATGCCGTGCGGCGCGCCCTGCTGAACCTGATCGACAACGCGATCAAGCATGGGCGTCCGCGGGGCGAGGTCGAGGCCGGCGCCGCGGCCGATGGTCACGACATCCGGCTGTCGGTCAGGGACGACGGGCCCGGCATCGCCCGCCGCGATCACCGACGGCTCTTCGGTCGTTTCGAGCGTGGCGCCACCGAGGCGCCCGGCACGGGCCTTGGACTCTACCTCGTCGACCAGGTGGCCCGCGCCCACGGCGGGCGCGTGGACCTGACGACCGCGGACGGCGAGGGCTGCTCGTTCACGCTCGTGTTACCCCGGCGACCGGTCGGCGCCCCCCATGACTGACACCGTTCTGCTCGTCGAGGACGAGCCCGCGCTGGCCCGCGGCCTCGTCGACAACTTCCGCGACGCGGGATACGAGGTGCGGCTCGTACGCCGGGGCGACGCCGCGGTCGCCGCCGTTCGGGAGCTGCAGCCCGACATGGTCGTCCTCGACATCATGCTGCCCGGACGCTCGGGGCTCGACGTGCTCCGTGACCTGCGTGATGCCGGCATCCCGGTGCCGGTCCTGATGCTCACGGCGAAGGGCGACATCGTGGATCGCGTTTTCGGCCTGGAGCTGGGCGCGGACGACTATGTGCCCAAGCCGTTCGCCGTGCACGAGCTCCTCGCCCGGGTTCGCGCCTTGATCCGGCGCGCGCGTCGCGAGACACGCCCCGCGCCGGAGACGCTGGTGCTGGCCGGGGTCCGCTTCGACTTTCGCGCCCTGACCGTCCGCGGCCCGACGGGCGACCTGGGGCTCACGATCCACGACGTGCTCGTCCTCAAGGTGCTGGCGGCGCGGCGCGGTGACGTCGTGTCGCGTCTCGACATCATCGAGGAGGTCTGCGGACTCGACTCCGAGGCCACGCTCCGCACGGTCGACAACCACATCGTCGCCCTGCGGCGGGCGATCGGCGACGATCCCAGACGACCGCGCTTCCTGCAGACGGTGCGGGGCGAAGGCTATCGGTTGAACGTTCCTGAAGCCTGACACGCGGCTGACACTCGCCCCTCGCCGCGGGGCCAGACTCCTTCCGGCTTCAAAAGGAAGGAAGGCCATGAACGAGAGATCGGTTCTTCTCTTCGCGCTGTGGTCAGCGCTCGGCGTCGGCGGAGGCTCACCGTCCGCGATCGCCGGGACCGCCGAGGAGCTGATGACGAAGGGCAAGCTGGCGGCGGACCTGGGCGATCAGCATGGCGCCGAGCAGGCGTTCGCAGCGCTGGCCGCCGACGCCGCAACTCCCGAGAGCGTGCGGGCGGAGGCGCTGGTGCGTCTGGGCGTGGTTCGGCGCGCCCTGGGCAAGACCGACGCGAGCGCGCCGGCGTTCCGGAAGGCGATGCAGAGCCCGGGACGGGACGAGCACGTTACGCGCCTGCTGGCCCTGGCGCTGGCCGGGGTCGTTCCCGATCGCGCGCGATGGGCGAGTGAATGGTCGAGGGTGCGGCTCGCCTCCAGGTCCGGTGCCGCCGACGCCCATCCGTCCATCCAGTGGCCCGGTCCGCGCCCGCAGGGCGTACGAGAGGCCTTTCCCGCGCGGGATCCCGTGAGCTTCGATCTCGAGGACGTGTCGCTGACCGCCTTCTTGTACAAGCTGCTCACGGGCAATCCACCGGGTCCGCCGATGATTCCGCCCGGCTTCGCAAACTGGCCTCGGTCGTACCAGCCTCCGGCGGCGGTGCAGCGGCTGGAATTCGCAATTGCGGCCGGTACCCTCCCGGATCCGCGAGTGACGGTCAAGGCTTCGAACATGCCGTGGAATGAGCTGTTCGAGAACGTTCTCGCGAGCAACGGTCTGGGCTTCGTGCTCGAGAAGAACCTGCTCTTCATCGCGCGCATCGAGGATCTGGGTGCCGTCGAGCGCGTTCGCGGTCGTGTGTACGAGAGCGGCAACCCGGTCGGCTGGACGATCATCTGCGCAACGCTGGCGGACTTGTTCCGCATACTCAGCGATGTCACGGGTCTCCGGCTCGTGCCGGACCGAAGCGTGAACTGGATGTTTGCGCCAGGCGTCCATCCGGCGACGAACGTGAGCTGGCTGTTCGCGCTGCGCATCTCCGAGCATCCAGCCCTGCAGGCTCTCGATCTCATCCTGGCGGCGAATGGTCTGGCCGCGACCCGGATCGCCCCCCCGCCCGACGCGAAGCCGGGAACGACGGCTCTGCGGGTCAGCAGGCTCGCCGACGTAGAGGGCGACGCGGTCGATCTGTCACGTTTGACACCCGCGGTGAGGCCCCAGCCATGAAGAACACGCGATTTGCTTTCCTCGTAGCGTGGTCCGCCCTCGGACTGGCCGCCACCGCGCCGTCCGCGATGGCGGGCCCCCCGGACGACCTGATGACGCAAGGCAAGCTCGCCGCCGACCTCGGCGATCAGCGCGCCGCCGAGCAAACCTTCGCCAAGCTCGCGGCCGATGCCGCCACGCCCGAGAGCGCGCGGGCCGAGGCGCTCGTGCGACTGGCGGTCGTTCAGCGTGCCCTCGGCAAGGCGCAATCGAGTGCCGCGATGTTCCAGAAGGCGATGCAGAGCCCGGGACGCGGCGCGCAGGTGACGCGCCTGCTGACGCTGGCGCTCGCCGGGGTGGTTCCCGATCGCACGCGATGGGCCGGTGAATGGCCCAAGGTGCGGCTCGCCGCCAGTTCGGGATCTCCGGAGTCGCAGCCGACCGTCGTCTGGCCGGGCCCCGGGCCCCAGGGTGTGCGCGAGGCCATTCCGGCGAAGGATCCCGTGACGTTCGATCTCGAGGAAGTGTCGCTCCCCTCGTTCCTGTACGGCCTGATCACGGGCGGAGGCCGCCTACCCGACGGGACCCCTCTTCGCTCGCCACGGGAAATCCCGGGATTCGAGAACTGGCCGGCTTCGTACGTGTCGCCGACGGCCGTGCAGGCAATGGACGCCGTCATCCACGGGGGAGTCCAGGGCCGAGTCACGGTCAAGGCGTCGAACATGGCGTGGAACGAGTTGTTCGAGAACGTCCTGGCGAGCAACGGCCTCGGCTTCGTCCTCGAGAAGAGGCTGCTCTTCATCGCGCGCGCCGAGGATCTCGGGGTCTTCGAGCGCATCCGCGGCCGGACATATGCCGGTTGGCCGATCGACCTCGTCTTCAGCCGCGCCAACCTGTTCGACGTGCTCAGCCTCTTCAGAGGCATCACCGATCATCCATTCGTGCCCGACGCGACCCTTCAAGGTTGGGTGAACTTGCGCTTCAGAAAGCGTCTGGCGTTCGAATGCCTCGATCTGATCCTCGTCGCGCATGATCTGGCCATCACGCGAGTCGAGCCACCCGACGCGAAGCCAGGAGCGACGGCGCTCCGGATCTCCAAGCTGGCCGACGTCAAGGGTGAGACGGTCGATCTGTCGAAACTGCCGCCAACACCATGAGGGCCAGCGGTGTCGCCACCGCATGAGGGGAGGCTGCCGGCAGGAACCACAATCCCACGAGCCACGCGGCGGCCGCCGCCACGAACGCCGGTGCCCTCATTCCCCCGGCGAGGACGGCCGCCCCCGCGAGACCGATGGCCGACAACGTCAAGACGATCGCGGCCGCCGACACCTCTGCTCCCCAATAAAGAAAGATGTTGGACAGGCCGAGGCCCGGGCCGATGGCCGACCAGCGCGGGCCGCCCGCGACGACCGCGACGGCCAGCGCCGTCACCAGCCCGCCGGCGAGCAGCCCGGTCAGCGCCCGCATCCCCCGCCCGTGAACAAACAGAGCGCCGCCGGTCATTCCCGCGAGCACGACCGCCTGGGGAGAGCCGAAGATCACGCCGAGGGCCATCGCCGGCGACAACATCGACCCGGCCAGGACGAGCAGCCGCGCGCGGGGAGGGGTCAGGCGCGAGAGGAAAAACGCGGCCAGCCCCGCCGCCGCGAGTGTCAGCGGCCGCGGGTCACGGACCGGCCCGCGCGTTTCGCCCAGCGCCGCTTCCATGCCCGCGATCAGCGGCCCGGGCGGATCGCGCCGGAAGCTCGGGCTCCACGCCTCGAGGGCAGGAGCGGGGGCCACCAAATGGGCCAGCCATTCGTCCTGGGCGCGAGCGGTGCCCGTCCGCTGGCCGGACCAGACGACGAACACGGTCGGCACGACCACGGCCCACAGGGCCCCCGCCGCGAGCCACGCCCCTCGCCGCCACGCGGGCGCCCCGAGCAGGCCGTCGCAGAGGAGCGCGACGGCGATTCCGGCCACGGCGGCCGCGGTCGCGAGGCCGAAGGGATCCACGGCCAGCGGATGCGGGGACAGCGCCTGGGCCGCCACGGCGCGGAAGACCTCGCCGTCGACCATCTCGACCGCCACCGCGAGGAGCAGCAGCGGCGCCACCGCCACTTCGGCCGCGGCCCGCTGGCCCATCAGGAATGCCAGCGGCAGCAACACCGCCACCAGGACGAGGTAGTTCGCGTGCACCACGCGAGTGAAGTAGAGGGAGGCGAGGAGCGCGGCGCTACCCGCCGCCAGGGCCGCGGCCAGCGTCCCTTCGCGGAGGACGAGGCGGAGAAGCAGCACGCAGAGAGGAACGAGCAACGCGTAGAAGATGCCGAAAGGAAACGGATCCCGGAGGCTCGACACCGCGCGGCCGACGATCAGGAAGTTCGCGAAGCCGAAACCGGGCGTGCCGCCGAGCGGATAGCTGTCACCGCCGGGCAGACCCATGTTGTACGCGATGATGTCCGCGCGAAACGCGCGCGGATCGAGCGCCGCCACGGGGACGACGACCGCCGCCATCACCAGCGCCGCCGCGGCCAGGGGTCTCACCATGCGGGCGAGGGCGGGCCGCGCGAAGAGCTCACGCAGCGTTCGCGCGCCCGAGAGATGCGCGAGGAGGAACGGCGCGAAGGGCCAGGCGAGCTGCTTGGTCGCGCACGCGAGGCCCAGGACGAGGCCGGCGGCGATGGGACGATCGCGCTGGATCAGCATCACCGTCCCGAGAAGAAGCGCCCCCACGATGAGGTCGTTGGCGCCGAAGATCTGGTGCCAGTAGACGAGGGGGTTTACGAGGACGGCCGCGGCCGCGGCCAGACGTGCGTCCGGTGTAAGCGGCCGCCGCGCGGCGAGCAGCGCCGCCGCCACCCACGCGAGAAGCGTGACGACGCGAGGATCGAAGCCGCCGAAGAGCGCCCGCCCCGCCAGGTAGAACGGCATCATGATGAGGTGGGTCCCCGGCAGATAGGCGTGATGCCGCAGGATCGGGTTGCCGCCGTAGGGCGCCCAGAAATCCGACGCCCGCGCCTGCTTGCCGAGCATGCTGTCGGAGTAATCGGCCCCGTACGGGCTCTTCCCCTCGAGCAGCCGATCGAGGGCGAGCGGAAGCTGGACGACGCCGCCGTCCTGGCCGTAGGGCCGGCCCGTCACCGCGCCCATCGCCATGAACGCCAGCGTCGGCAAGGCGACGAGGACAACCGCCGCGCTCGCCAGCAGTGTCGCGCGCACGCGCGGGCGCGCGTCGGTCATTGCGGCCACGAAGTAAATGGCGGCCAGGCCGACCGCGAACGAAGCGAGCAACGACGCCACCGGATCGCGGTCGAACACGCCCGAAGGGCGCGGCACGAAGGGCGCGAGCCAACCGGGAAGCTGCGCCAGCCGCGGCTCGTGCAGCACCCTCCAGGCGAGGACTCGCGGCGGGTCGTGGAGCAGGAGATCGCGCGCGATGAGCAGCAGCGCGCCCGGGACGACGGCCGCGTCTAGAGGCTTATTTGCCCTCGGCGGGGGCGGGGCTGACCCGAGCGCCACAGGAGCACACGATACTCCGTGTGGCCCACTGGATGTTCAACAGCCGTCCGCAGACGGTGCAGCTCAGGTAGACGCCGGGTCGTTTGGCGGGCCCCGCGGGCCGAGAGGAGGGGGCGGATACGCGATCCTTCATGTTCACCGGGCTCCAGCCTACGCCCCCCCTCCGTGGGGGTCAAGGATTGGCGTCACATCACATCCCCCGCAGGCGGCCGTTCCTCAAGTACACGGCCACCGAAGCGAGGGCGAGGAGCCCGGAGAACGAGCCCAGCACGGCGGGCGCACCGAAGGTGCGCACGAGGGGGCCCGCGATGAGGCTGCCGAGGGGCATCCCGCCCCGGAAGGCGAGGCCGTAGATGCTCAGCACCCGCCCGCGCAGCGCGTCGGGCGCGTTCTCCTGCACGAGCGAGTTGAGGGTCGAGAACGCGGTGACGAGGCTCCAGGCCGCGACGAACAGCAGCGCCATCGCGACGGCCTGGCGCTTCGAGATGACGGCCGCCAGGGCCGTCACGCCATAGAGGGCCAGCGTGGCCAGCATCAGCCGTCCCCGCCCCGGCACGTGCCCGCGCTGGGCGGTGGCGACCGCGCCGCCGATCGCGCCCACGCCGAAGCTCGAGAGCAGCAGGCTGTATCCCTGGGCGCCCGTTTTCAGCACGTCGCCCGCGATCACGGGAAGATACGTGAGGAGCGGGAACGCGAAGAGGCTTCCCGTCAGGCCGAGGGCGGTGAGCACGGACAGCACGGGACTCTGCCCGACGTGGCGAAGGCCGGCGCGCAGGCTCTCGCCGAGCGTCTCCTTCCTGGCCGGCGCGGGCGGGGGAAGCTCGATCCGCCACAGGGCGATGATCACGGCCAGAAACGACACCGCGTTGACGGCGAAGCAGGGGCCGGTGCCCCATCGGGCCAGGATGATCCCCGCGATCACCGGGCCGACGGCCCGCGAAAGGTTGAACTGCAGGGAATTGAGGGCGACCGCGTTGGGGATCTGCTGCGGCGGGACCAGGGACGTGAGCACCGCCTGGTAGGTGGGGGCGGACTGCGACTGGGCGAGCCCGGTGAAGAAGGCGATGAGCAGGATCGGCACGATCCCGAGCCGGCCGAGCGCATAGAGGACGCCCAGGGTCGCGGCGAACAGCATCTGGAGGATCTGCGACGTGAGCAGGATCCGCCGCCGGTCCACGCGGTCGGCCACCGCGCCGCCGACGAGCATGAACGTGATGAGCGGCGCATCGGAGGCGAAGGCGCGCAGCCCGAGGTAGAACGGATCGACGAAGCGGACGTGGATGAGCCAGGCCAGCGCGACGTCCTGGGTCCAGGTGCCGATGCTGCTGAGGAACGCCCCGATCCAGAGCAGCCGGAAGTTCCGGTAGGCGAAGCCGCTGAGGAAGCCGGGAAGGGCGATCTCAGACCCCCGACTTCATGTAGCGCTGGATCGCCTCCAGGGCGCGGTCCACTTCCGAGTGCAGGTTGTAGAAATGCGGGGAGAAGCGGAGACCGCCGCGGTCCGCTCCGGTCCGGGGCGCGCCGGCAATGCGGTCCTTCTCGTACAGCGCCGCCGACAGCTTCGCGACGTCGAGACTTCCCGGCTGGAACGAGACGATGGCCGACGACCGCGCGGGATCGGGGTGGGTCCACAGCTTCACGCCGTCGATCCGGCGGAGCCCCGCGATGAGCGCCTGGCCCAGCTCGCGGGCCCGCGCGTGGATGGCGGCCCTCCCCAGCCGCGTCTGGAATCGAAGCGCCTCCCCGAAGGCCATGATGGCGGGCTCGTCGCGCTGGCCGAAGCTCTCGAACGTCCTGGAGAGGCCGACCGCGCCCGGATAGGCGCTGACGATGCTGGGCCAGACGCGGGACTGGACGCTCTGGTTGACGTAGAGGACGCCCACCTCCTTCGGCCCGCAGGGCCACTTGTGCCCGCTGCTCGCGTAGAAGTCGGGCTGCATGTCCGAGAGATCGACCTCCATCAGGCCCAGCGACTGCGCGCCGTCCACCAGCGTCAGCACGCCCCGCTCGCGGGCGCGGCGGCACAGCTCCTTCGCGGGGAAGACGTCGCCCACCGTGCTCGTGAGGTGCGTGAAGCCGAGCACCCTCGTCCGATCCGTCATCTGGCGGGTGAAGGCCTCCAGGTAGTACTCGGCCCCGGGATGCGGGTTCACCTGATCGACGATCTTGACCGTGTAGCCGAACCGCCTGGCCTTGATCTTCCAGGCCTCGAGGTTGCTCGGATGGTTGTCCGAGAAGAGGAGCACCTCGTCGCCGGGCTTCAGGTCCAGGCCGCTCGAGACGAGGTTGCTCGCCTCGCTGGTGTTCCGCGCGAGGATGATCTCCTCCGGCGTGACGCGCAGGAACTCGGCCAGCAGCTTGCGCGTCGCCTCCTTGCCCTCGCCCATCTTGACCCGGTTGGGAAACGAAGGATCCCGATCCATGTCCCGGGTGGCGGCGACGAGCGCCTCGATGACGGGGGCCGGGGAAGGACAAAGATTCGCCGCGTTCATCACGCCGAGGTCTGCGGGCATGAGGAACTGCGTCCGCACCGAAAGCCAGAAGCTCTCGTTGGCTTCGGCGGGCGCCGGCGCCACGGCCGGCGGCCGAGCTCCGGTCTCGGCCGCGCGGGCGAGGAGCGCCCCCACGCCCGCGATCCCCAACCGCTCGGCGAACTGCCGACGGCTGAGTCCCGACTCCGCCGGTCCCGAACCCTGCGCCATAGGTCCTCCCGTGACGGGATGGGTCGCCCGCCTCAGCGGGCGAGCGCCTCCTCGAGGGCGTGCCCGTCCGGATGCAACACCGTCCCCGCCAGGCCGAGCAGCCGCAGCACGGTCGGCGCCACGTCCACGATGGAGGCCTTGCCCCCCACCACGCCCCGCGCCACGCCGGCTCCGGAGAAGAGCAGGGGGATGCGCATGTCGCTCGGCCGGTGCGTGCCGTGCTGCCCGGGTTGCGGGTTGTTGAGCGCCGCGTCGTCGTCGAGGTCGACCATCAGGTCCGGCGAGCGGCCCGGGAAGTACGAGTGCAGGCTGGAGAGCGAAAGGTCGCAGTGAGCCGGGGCCGGCTCGCAATAGATCGACTCCACCCACGGCTCGCGGCGCAGCAGGGCGACCGCCTCGGCCACCCGCGCCTTGTCACGGATGTAGACGCCCATGCTCGCGCCCCCGGTGTTCGTCACGAAGTGCTCGATACCCCGGGCCGCGAGGGGGTCGAGGGTGTGGCGGCGGTCTTCGCTCGCCGGCCGCGGCGGGTCCGCGGCGGGGGCGATGAGACGGTTGGGATCGACGTCGCTGAACCCGTGGTCGGCGGAGACCACGAACGCCGTGCGCTCGAGCATGCCGAGCTTGCCCAGCTCCGCCTTCAGCTCCCCCACCAGCCCGTCGACGAACTCGATCGTGTGGATGTACTGCGGCGACTCGGGTCCCCACGTGTGGGCCACGTAGTCGGGGGAGCCGAGGTTGATCACGACCAGGTTCGGCTTGTGCTCGCGCACGAGGGCCAGCGTCTGGTCGAGGAGGTCGCGCGAGAGCCGCTGCTTGTACCAGAGCGCGAGGTCGACGCTGCCGGACACCTCGGGGGCGTAGCGCGCGCCGTAGGCGGCTCTGTCCAGCGTGTTCTTGCCGTTGACGGTCCAGGTCGCGCCCTTGGCTCCCACCAGCTCGTAGCCCTTCATGGCCGCGTAGATCGAGGTGAGACCGGCGGCGCTGGCCTCCTCGAAGAAGGTCGGCCGGGCCACGAGCGACTGGGCCGCGATGGGATCGGTGTTCCCCGTCTCCAGGTCCTTCCAGCTCGCGTCCTTGATCTCGTCGCCGCCCACGATGCCGTGGCTGCCCGGATACGTGCCCGTCGGGAGGCTCACGAAGGCCACGCGCGTCTGCGACGGGTAGGTCGTCTCGGCCTGCAGGAACGTCGTTCCGCCGGCGGCGAGGGCGTGGATCACCGGCGCGCGCGCCCGGCGCAGGAAGTCCGGCCGCGTCCCGTCCATCATGACGATGAAGACGTGGTCGGCGGGACGGGCGGCGGCCGCGGGAGCGGCGAGCAGGGCCGAAGCGGCCAGGGCGGCGAGCAGGCTCATTGATCGTGCCTCGAGGGAGGGGCCGGATCTTATCACCCTATACTTCGCGCATGACGGAGCCCGACGAGCCCTCCGCGCGCCGCCTCCGTGCCTGGCTCACGTGGGCGACGGTGACGACCCTCGGCCTCGTCGTCGTCCTGTACGCCGTCGCCCGCTGGTGGCGCTAGGCAAGCCTCTACGTTGCCTTTCAACGCGGAGGACGCGGAGGGAACGGAGAGGACGCAGAGAACGGACAGCCAGGAGGTAGAAACAAGAGCTGCGAGCGGAGCGGGATTCACTCCCGCGAAGCGAGCGGGGGTTCAAGGGGGTGCGCCGCTAGCACCCCCTTGCCTAATGAAGACGCCCTGCGCGCCCCTCCGCTGCGCCCGCGCTACCCCCGCGCCCTCCCGTTACCGTTTGCTGCGGTTCCGTTTCGTTCTCTGCGGCCTCTGCGTTCCTCTGCGGCCTCTACGTTGAAAGGCTACGCGGCCAGCCGCTAGCGCTTCGGGGCCGGCTTCTTGGCCGCGGCGGCGCGCGCGTCGCGCAGGCGCAGCTTGCGCCGCTTCTCCTTCCGCTTCCGCCGCCGACGCAGCTCCTTCATCCGCTCGATCATTCGCTCTCCTTCTCCGCCTCCGCGGCGGTGTCTTCGACGGCCTGGCGGGCCTCGGCCACGCGCCGGCGGATGATCCGCAGGTACGCGCGGGGGACTCTCTGGAGCAGCACCAGCAGCTCCCCCAGGCTCGGCTTCACGTTGCCCGTAGCCCCGTTGTCAGCGTAGACGAGGTTCACCACCCGGCCCTTCACCAGCACCGGAAACACGGCGGCATTGGTGGTCGGCCGCTTCCCGAGGACCTTGAGGAAGCGTTGGTTCTGCTCTTCGGGTCCGAGCCGCCCGATGAACATCGTCTTGTCCCGGGTCACGGTCTGGAAGACCGAGGGCTCGTCGAGGGGAAAGCGGAGCTGCTGGGCGAGGTCGCGGGCCGTCCCCTCGCCCGCGCCCGTCCATCCCAGCACCCACGGCTCCCGCACGATGAAGAACAGCACTCGGCGGAAGAAGTGCCGGCACAGGGCCATGAGCGATTCCACCACCTCGTCGCGCGTGCCCGCCTCGTCGATCCGCGCGGCCGCCGTGTGCGCGTCGGGCGCCTCCGTGGGCAGCGCCGGCGGGCGATGGGTGTCGTTGTAGCGCCAGCGCTCGTCGATGCCGTAGTAGTCCCGCAGGAGCTGGATCATCCTGAACTCGGGCACGACCAGCGGCCGCACGATGTACCCGAGGGTGAAGCCGACCTTGGCGACGGCGCTGTGGTCGCTCGGGTCGACCATCATCAGGAAGAGGGTCTTGCCGCGGAGCTGGTAGGGAAAGACCTTGTGCTTGGCCACCATCGCCCGCGGGATGAGGGCCACCGTCTCCGGGCTCACCTCCCGCAGGTCCACCGGCATCGCGGCGACACCGTGGGCCTTCGCCAGGGCCTCCTGCAGCCGCTCTTCGGTGATGAAGCCGAGCTCGTAGAGGCTGGTCCCCAGCCGGCCCCCGTAGAGGACCTGGTGCTGGATCGCCTCCTGGAGCTGGCGCTCGGTCACGATGCCACGGTCCCTCAGGATCCGACCTAGAATCGGCAGCTCGAGACCCCCGCGAAGCCGGCTATTCTAGCTGGTTTGGGGTATCATCCCATCACCGCGCCGCGCCCACGGCGCTTCGCGCTCGACGCCATGTCCCTCCGGCTCAAGAGCCTCAAGACCCGCACGGCTCTCGCGATCGCCTCGGTCGTCGTCGTGACCCTGGTGATGAACGCGGTCTACCTCATTCTCAAGAAGCGGTCCGAGCTGCGGGGGGACATCGAGCAGGAGACGCAGACCTTTGCCGAGCTGACCAAGGCACCCCTGTGCAACGGATGGGAGCGCTACCACCGCCCCGGCGCCCGGGAGGAGGATTTCTCCATTTTCCGACAGCTCGTCCGGAACGAGCTGCGCCTGAACATGGACGTGGAGCACCTCCTCATCGTGGACTTCAACGGACGCATTCTCTTCGACTCCGCCGAGCTCGACGAGCTGGACACCCGGCGCGGCGCTTCTCCGCCCGATCGATGGATCCAGGAGCCGGCGCGGCTGGCCGCCATCCAGGGCCTGGAGACACGCGTGCTGCCCGCGCGTGATGCCGCGGGCGACCCCGGGCTCGAGATCGTGGCTCCCTACTTCGAGGAGTGGGGCAAGCACAAGCTGTCGGTCCTCTACGAGGTCTCCTACAAGTCCCTCACGCCCAAGATCGCGGGGATCGGCTTCACCACCGGCGTGCTCACGCTGCTGTCGATCCTGGCCTCCGCGTTCGTGGCGGCGGCTCTCGCCAGCCGCATCACCCGTCCCGTCCAGGAGCTGACCGCGGGCGCCAAGGACATCGCCGAGGGCCACTTCGACCGCCGGCTCGCCATCGATTCGCCCGAGGACGAGCTGCGCGTCCTCGCCGAGGCCTTCAACCACATGACCGGCCGCCTGAAGGAGAACGTCGAGCAGCTCGAGGAGTCCAACGCCAAGCTCGGCGCCGCCAACGAGGAGCTGAAGGAGCTGGACCGGCTGAAGTCGGACCTCCTCGCCAACGTGAGCCACGAGCTGCGTACGCCGCTCACCGCGATCAAGGGCTACACCGACTACATCCTGGAGCGCAAGCTCGGTCCGATCAGCGAGAAGCAGGAGAAGGGGCTCGTCGTCGTGCAACGCAACCTCGACCGGCTCTCCAAGTCCATCAACGCGCTGCTCGACTTCTCGCGCATGGACGTGGGGAGGATCTCGCTCAACATCCAGCCCTTCCTGCTGGGGCCGCTCGTGGACCTGATCCACACGTCGCTGCGCTCGGAGCTCGAGAAGAAGCGGCTCTCGTTCCGCGCCGAGCTGGAGCCCGAGCTGCCCTCCATCATCGCCGATCGCGAGAAGGTCTCGGCCGTGCTCGAGAACCTCATCATCAACGCGATCAAGTTCACGCCCGAAGGGGGAAGCATTGCCGTCAGCGCGGCGCGCCAGCCGGGCGCGGCCCGGCCGTCCGCCGAGATCCGCGTCGCCGACACGGGAGTGGGGATCCCGCCCGACCAGATCGGCAAGGTCTTCAACCGGTTCCATCAGGTGGACGGCTCCAGCACGCGCCGCTTCGGCGGCGTCGGCCTCGGCCTCGCGATCGTCAAGAGCATCCTCGAGGCCCACGGCGCCACCATCGAGGTGGAGAGCCAACCCGGCCGGGGCACCGCGTTCCGCTTCGTGCTCCCCGTCCTCGAGAAGCAGGAGACGCAGCCTCGCGACGAGCGGCCTCGCGCCGTCGCGGAAAACGGCCTCGTGCTCGTGATGGCGGAAGAGGCCGACGCCCTCGGCCAGGTCCGGGGCGCGCTGGAGGCGGACGGCCTGTCCGTGCTCGGGGCGTCCACCGCCGCGGAGGCGGCCACGCTCGCCGCCGAGCGCCGGCCGGAGGCCATCCTCGTGGACGTGGGGCCGCCCGCGCCCGAGGGGTGGGAGCTGCTCCGCCGGCTGTGCCAGCAGGGCGCGACGCGCGACCTGCCGATCGTGGCCTACGCGGAGGCGGAAGAGGGCCTGCGCGTCTTCAGCCTCGGGCCCGGCGAGTGCGTGGCCCCTTCGCTCGACGCGTCGGCGATCGCGTCCTCGGCGCGACGGCTGCTGGCCGGTGCCGACGGCGAGCCCACGGTCCTGGTGCTGGACGGCGAGCCGGAGACGGCGGCGCGGATCCGCGATACCCTGAAGGGCGCCGGCTGCCGCGTGGTGGCGGCCCGCGATCGCGGACAGGCTCGAGAGTCCCTGCGGACGACGCCGCCCGATCTGGTGATCCTGCACGCCGGGGCGACGCTGGCGGGCCTGGAGGTCCTGGCCGAGCTGGGCCGGGGCGGCACTCTGCGGGCGCCGGTCCTGCTCCTCGGCGAGCGCGAGGACCCGCGCGGCGGTTCGGGACGCGCCCCGCGGCGCACGGGCCCGATCCTCGACCCGCGGCCGCTGCTGGCCGAGGTGCGGCGCCACGTCTCGCGGGAGGGCGCGGTAACGCATCGAGCGAGCCTATGAGGAAGAAGATCCTGGTCGTGGACGACGAGGACGACATCCTGCACTTCCTGGAGCTGGTGCTGCGGGAGAAGGGATACGACGTGGCGACCGCCTCCGGCGGCCACGAGGCGCTCACCAAGGCCCAGCTCGAGCAGCCGAACCTGATCCTGCTCGACATCATGATGCCGCAGATGGACGGGTGGGAGGTCCTGAAGCTGCTCCGGGTGGACGAGGAGACGGCGGACATCCCGGTGGCGATGCTGTCCGCCCGGACCGAGGCCAAGGACCGCGTCCAGGGCCTGCAGGAGGGCGCGATCGACTACATCTGCAAGCCGTTTTCCCTCCAGGACCTCCTCGTCAAGATCGAGACGATATTCGACCAGGTGGGCAAGAGGTGATCCAGTTCCGATGAAGGATGCGAACCCGCATGAGGCGGACTACTTCCGCCTGCGGGCCGAGTGGCTCCGGTTCAAGAACCACGTCTTCGACGCCAACACGGAGCTGCCCACCCTGGCCGCGGTGATGGACGACGTGCGGCGGCTCATGGAGGAACGGGGCAGCCTCGGCGTCGTCTACCTCGACCTGGCCGCGGAGCCGGGCGCGGAGGCCGCCCGGGGCTGGCAGGCGTACGACGAGCTGCTCCGGGGCTTCGCGCGCGCGGTGCTCTCGTTGAAGGCCGAGGGCGGGCCGCTCTCCGCCACCGACATCGTGGCCGTGACCAGCGTCCGGAGCGACAAGTTCCTGATCTTCATGCGGGCCGGCGAGCCCGGGGGCATCGATGCCGTCTCGATGGACGCCCGCGCCCGGCGCCTCACCGACAAGCTCACCGAGACGCTTCCCCGTTTCCTGCCGTCTTCGCGCTCCCCGGTCCCTTTCCACGAGGGGCATGCGGTGATGTACCGGGACCCCATGCTGCGCGCCGAGCGCTCCATGCACCGCGCGCTCGACGAGGCCATGTTCATGAGCCTGACGCAGCGGACGCGGGAAGACGACCGCCGGCTCCAGGGGCTCGACGAGATCATCGGCGAGGAAGACGTCGTGACGCTCTACCAGCCCATCGTGGACCTCCGGACCCTGGACGTGCTCGGCCACGAGGTGTTCAGCCGGGGACCCGCCGGCGGCCCGTTCGAGGACGCCGAGCGGCTGTTCGCGCTCGCCGAGCGCACCGGCCGGCTGTTGGACCTCGAGCGCCTGTGCCGCAACCGCGCGCTCGATTCCGCCCTCCGGCACCTGCGGCCGGGCACGAAGCTCTTCCTCAACACCTCCGCTCCCGCCCTCGCCGATCCCGCCGTCTCCGGCGACGCCTTCGTGCGCCTGGTCGAGCGGCAGGGGCTCGACCATGCGGACGTGGTGCTGGAGATCACCGAGCGCGTGGCCCTCGAGGAGCGCCAGGCCTTCCGCGACACGCTCCGGAACCTGAAGCGGGAGGGTTTCGGAATCGCGATCGACGACATGGGCTCCGGCTATTCGAGCCTCAAGGCGCTGGTCGAGGTGGAGCCCGACTATCTGAAGTTCGACATCTCGCTGGTCCGCGACATCGACCGCAGCCTCATCAAGCGCAGCCTCCTCGAGACGCTCGTCGACCTTTCGTCCCGGATCGGGGCCAAGGTCATCGCGGAGGGGATCGAGATGGAGCCCGAACTGGCCACCCTGCGCGAGATGGGGGTTCCTCTCGGCCAGGGCCGCTTCCTCGG
>Ga0070698_100002127_pt1 | contig 21992 bp, 24 predicted proteins | sample KBSK1502metaG_FD_65477 | JGI IMG/M metagenome (GOLD analysis project Ga0070698, IMG submission 65477) | Corn, switchgrass and miscanthus rhizosphere microbial communities from Kellogg Biological Station, Michigan, USA - KBS K1-50-2 metaG | ecosystem: Host-associated > Plants > Roots >...
CCACCAAATGTTTCATTATTAAAATGAATAATTCCGGTCACTCCATATTTATATAGAAAAGATCCATTTGCACCATAGGCCACATCAGCTGTAAAGTTGAAAGACAAACCACCATCTTCATCCGGGCCTTTGCTAAAACCTTCGGGTCCTTTAATTTCTGGTTTTTCAAGTTGTGGCGATACAGTCATTTCCTGTATCTGCCAATACTGCCCGGGACGTTGCGGATCTGTATTACTCAATATCACATTTTTCAAGGGTGTGCTCCGGTCATTGTATGAATCCAAAGATCGTGCAGTACCATTCCCTACGTTTACCAGTTGGAAATCGCTATTGCCTTTGTCAAAGATCTTCCAAAATTGAGAGCCATCCTCTGCCATATTTGTCAACTGGAGATATGTTTGGAAATCTTTTTTCACTTCAATACATAAATTATCTCCTGACACCATATTTATTAAACGATAATTATACCTGCCGCGGTCAATTATTTTCCAGTACTGGCTTGCATGATTCGATGTGGCTTCCATTGTGATCATTTTAACGCCGTTTTGTTCTGTTAGCGCCAATGATCTTATTCCTCCAAATTGTTTGTTTGTGAACCGGTACCATTTACCGCTATTAAATTGCTGGCCGCATAAAGTAGTAGAAACAATAATACAAATAACAGAAAGAATAATACTGACAAATGATTTTTTCATAACTGAAAACGTTTGGTGGCATCACAATGATCGAAAAAGCAATTTGGAAAAGGGAGGGAGAGATAATCTCAGTAAAAACTATACATAATATTCGTAAGTTACAAATTTATTTCAGTCACTTCCAGGTCTTACAAGTAGTCTGCTCCGAAGGAGTCCTTAAGACAATGAAAATAAAATGTTCACGATCCCGATAGCTATCGGGATGCACAGCGCAACCAATCTGTCCCGCTCGGGCATGTTGGCCGACCCATACAATATTTATTGTATAAGAAGCAAGGTTAATCTCACCATGTTATTGTATGACGCCACAACCTATCCTTGTGCCTGAATTTCCTGAAGGCTGCGTTTTATAATCATCCATGCCTCCATGTACAATAATAGATTTACCTAAAATATTTTTGTCGGGTTTGCCACCCAATGTCCATAGATCGGTAGTTAAGCTAAGACTTCCTTTGCCCTTTGCATTTAATTTGACATTGCCAATATCACCTGAATGAAAACTTGCTGAACCCCATTTGCCATGTTGCGCATTCGTAGGATTCCAATGCCCATGCGCCAACTTTGCTGTATCTCCGCAATCACCGTGTTCATGAATATGAACTGCTATAGTTTTACCAGCTTTTGCAGGCACAGTTAAATCCAATGTCATTATTACTTTGCCACTTGAATCTGTATCAAATTTTACGGTTCCATCCACTGTTGTATCAGCATAAACGCCGGATAATTTAGCTTCTGCATGCTTTACGATGGGTGCAGAACTTGTGTCCTTTGGCGGCGGCGCAGTTTCCGTCGTTACTGTTGCCGTACTGGATTCTTTTTCGTCTTCGCTATTATTGTTGCAGGAAAATACCGCAACAGATGCTAATACTCCTATGATCAATAAGAACCTCGGAGAAGAAAATAAAGATTTCATGTTAATTGATTTAGTAAATACAATTTGTTCTGCCAGATTTATAACAAAAACTTTACCTGTTTTCAATCCTGCAGTTCTTACAAATGATCTGCCACCAACTGCAATGAAAGAAACGGGGAATTATTTGCCGGGAATGCTGGCAGGTTTGCGTCCTTTGTATGTTAGGACACAAGCGACGAAGGTTCAAATTCATGTGCAGAAGATTTTAGGCCCGGCGCGATTGGTAATGACTTATTGATTAAATTTATTGTGCCATAATTAAACTATATCATGAAAAGACCTCTGTTGTTGCTGTTTATTTTGATCGGCTACTCCGATCTGTCGGCCCAGGATTCAACAGTTGTTACAATTAAAGCAGGTAGTAAAGTCAGCGACGTCCTTACACAAGCAGATATATATTACTATCCGAAATTCATATATAGCAAAATTTTTTTCAAAGACGGTACAATGGCCGACCCTTACATGAACTATAACCGCCTTTATGACCAAATGCTGTTTATCAATACGAAAGGCGATACCCTCGCACTGGATGACGAAAAGACCATCGACTTTATCGTCAATGATTGGGACATATTTTACTATGACGCAGGATATTTGAGGCTTATTGCGGGCGATAGCGATGTAAAGCTGGCCGAGAAACAAACCTGGGTAGTCGCAGATGTGCGAAAGATGGGTACACACAACACGCCTAAGAATACGGTCGCTATCACTTCCATGAGCTCTTATACAGATGGACACGATGCAGCAAAAAGTAAAGATCTGATACTGAACGAAGAAATTTTGTTACGAAAAGAAACACAATATTACTTTGGAAATGCTTACAATCATTTTGTCCTTGCCGGCAAAAAGAGAATACTGAATCTTTTTCCTAAGGAGCAACGGCGCATTGAGAACTATTTACAAGAAAACAAAGTCAATTTTGATAAAAAGGATGATCTTGAAAAATTGACTCAGTTCTTAAGCCAACTTTATTAAAGATACATGCTCCCAAAGCGCTGTCTCCATGCACCGGAATTTTCAATCAAAAAGGATACTCCAATGCAGCTACACCAATCACGATATGTTTCGATTATACACTTAATTATCCAATTGTAGTATTTGTTGTGCTGCCTGCAGCTGGAATTGTTTAATTTGAAATTCCGCTTCTTGCTGCAAATGCTGAACATTGAGTTCAACCGTGGATTTTATTAATTGGAGTTGCTGCTGAAGGCGCATTTGGACCTGCTGCATTTTTTGCATCATTTGTTGTTGCATCTCTTCCTTCTTGTTTTGTCCCTGTTGTTTTGATGATTGTTCCATGTTAAGCTGAAATTGCTCTATTTGTTTCTTTGTCTGTTGTTGCAATTGATTCACCTGGTTCTCTACCTGCTGCTGAAGATGCTGTACCTGCTCCTGTACCTGTTTTTGAATTTGCATTGCTTTTTCATTCACCTGTGCCTGGATTTGTTCAGCTTGCTTTTGTGGGTTTGGCTCCTGTGCATTCACAAACGAAATAACAATAACCATAGCGATCATGCAGCTAAAAAAGTGTTTTATTATTTGCATTTTGTTTTTCGTCAATGATTTATAGTGCTGACGTTGCACTTTTAATTACTTGTTCTATTGAGTGTATAGAAATTCTTATGGAACACGGTACCTTATATATAAAGTTCCATTATTAATTGTTTGACACAAAAAGTTCATTGCTGGTTACACAAAAGCCTGAGTTCCTTCGAAACCTTACAATTAATCTGCTCCGAAGGAGAGCCCCCGGACAATAAAAAGAAATTGTCCACCTGTCCCGCTTCAAAATATGAATTGCAACTCCTATCTGAATTCATAATATTTTTACCGGTAAAATATCCAGTTATGAAATCTGTCTTATTACTGTTTTTTTTATTTGTTATCAGCAGCGATCTCCTGGCACAACAGCACCAGGAATATTTCCCGGATCCCGATACTGCTATTCAACATCGTTTGGAAGAATGGAAAGACCTGAAATTCGGTTTGCTGATGCATTGGGGCAGTTATAGTCAGTGGGGCATTGTAGAAAGCTGGAGCATTTGCCCGGAAGATCTGGGTTGGGCTTCGGCTGCACGTAAAAAAGGAGTGGCCGAAGGAAATTATTTTGAGTATGTAAAGGCCTACGAAAATTTAAAGACCAGCTTTGATCCTGTAAAATTCAACCCGGAAAAATGGGCCGCTGCTGCCAACTATGCCGGCATGAAGTATATGATATTTACCACCAAGCATCATGATGGCTTTTGCATGTTCGATACTAAATACACGGATTATAAGATTACCGACAAGGGTTGTGCTTTTTCATCGAATCCACGAAGCAACGTAACCAAAGAAATTTTTAATGCCTTCCGGAATCAAAATATGTGGGTGGGAGCCTATTTTTCAAAACCCGACTGGCACAGTGATTATTATTGGTGGAAACAGTTTCCGCCATCAGACAGGAATTGTAATTACCAGATCGACAAATATCCTGCGCAATGGAAAAAATTTGTGGACTATACACACGGACAAATAAATGAACTGGTGAGTGAGTATGGAAAAGTGGATATCCTCTGGCTCGATGGTGGTTGGGTTCGTAAGACAAGTGATGAAGAAGTAAAAAATATCCTCGATGAAAAATATGAAGGCGTACGCTGGGCCCGCAATCCATAGAACCAGGATATTGATATGTCCCGACTTGTAAAAGAAGTAAGAGCGAAACAACCAAAGTTAATCGTGGTAGACAGAGCCGTGCCGGGTGAGCAGCAAAACTATCTTACTCCGGAACAACATATACCTGATAATGGGTTGCCTTATCCATGGGAAACATGTATGACGATGGCGGGCAGCTGGAGTTATGTGCCAAATGATATTTATAAACCAACGAATGAGTTGATTGAAAAACTGGTTGACATTGTAAGTAAGGGTGGAAATTATTTATTGAATATCGGGCCATCACCGCAAGGGGAGTTCAGCGATACTGCCTATGCCAGACTGAAAGAGATCGGTGACTGGATGAAAATAAACAGTGAAGCGATCTATGGAACAAGAATGTACACTGTTTTTGGCGAAGGAGATAATATTCGATTTACACAAACAAAAGATGGCAGGACGAAATATATTTTTCTTTTCAATTTTCCTGAACAACCCTTATCGCTAACAAAGATCACAATAACCAAGGGACAAAAACTTTCCATGTTAGGTGCTTCAAAAAAAATCAGTTACACACAAGGCGCTAATGTTCTTGAAATAAAATTGCCGATGGAATTAAGGGCTGTAAGCAATCATGTTTGGGTGCTAAAGATCGCGGGATAAGGCTTCATCCATTTCTTTATTCCTTTGCTGTCGCCCTGTTCCATGACCCCGGACATTTATGAAATTTATTTTTATAATTTATTTTTATAATTTATTGAGCCCAGTTTGGTGTCACTTGCTCAATTGTAACTTCTATCGATCTCCAAAACACATCTACTCTTGTCCAGGTTCCCGCTTCGTCGCCATCATGATCTCCCCATACCTGGAATTTTTGAACTACTTCTCCGGCAGGACGGAAATACTGCTGATCGTCGTGCATTATAATATTGGCTGTATGTCGTGAATTGCTATTAGGCCTGAATGATACGATTCTCCAACCAGGCGGCGCTGTATAGGCGGTTGCCCATTCGGAATACCCTCCAACCTCGGTCCAGTCGGATCGTTCTTCTCTTGCATGCATATAAACGCGATATTTCAATGTAGTAGCATCGGCTAACATAATTTCTCCCCGTGCGTCGAGACTCATGTGCTCATTATCATGCGTATTAAAATCGCCGTCACCCCTGCCGATCTTGGGGGGCATGAAGCTTGTTCTTGCTAGATTTACTGTCTCTGTGCGCTTTTGGCTCGTCCATGGCAGGATAACTACTTCCGGAAAAGATTCCTGAGAATCGTTCCAGGACGAAATGATCTTTGCTACCTTATCATCATAGAGCTTTCTTGCCATGTTTCCAAGATTGATTGTAACCTGGTAATGAGTTGTTCGACCAATGCGATCGTCTGGGATTTCTTCCTTTTGTCCATTAGCTTTTAGCAAATAGAATGCGATTTTTTTACCGGAGGCATCTGCATGATCGAGATCATAGCCATGAATTGTAACTTTCGATATGGAACCCTGAAGAGCGTTGAGATCTACAGCATCAGGCGTTACCTGGCAAAATCCGGGCGGCGGAAGAGCTACATTTTTATCGCCTGTTAATTTTGCTTTAAGCCATCGTAGCGAGGCAATTGCCCTTTTGGCAAGGAAATCAACATTACAACGCAATTCAGTTCCTGCTGTAGCAATACTTCGGTTAACAAGATTCTGAGCATCGTTGCGGATCGCAGATGAAATATCTTGAGGCAAGTCCTGGGAAACTCGTTCGAGAATTGATCTCCAGTTGGAAGATTCGGCTGTTATATCCTGTATACCCTGGTCAATAATTATACTAGCCTTGTCTATACTACTGGCTACTTTTTCTATGCCGCTACCAATGCCGCATTGCAAAAAAATGGAGCCGGTAAATATCATTATCAATAAATAGATTTGTCTCATAGCCTGAAGTTTTATAAGTCGAAGACGAATACAATATTATTAGTATGACAAAAAATATGAATGAGTAAATTAATTTGGGTAGGTTCAAATTGAATAGTTCGCAATACATGCCCTCACTCTGAACTAAGGTATGGCAAATTTGAAGCGACAACAATACCCCAAAAACGGTATTTTTCAGTTTCTCCGAAGTTTTCAACTAATCTGCAATAAAAGACGCTTATTGCAGTGAGGAGGTTTGCAATTTTAATTCATCATCGTGATTGAATTGTTGATAGGTTGTGGAAGAAAAAGTCAACTCGCCACAGGTGCTGTGAGAAAACCAAATAAAAAGATATTGTAAAACTTGGATCAGAACCAATCGTAATCCGGGTATTTAAGATACCTGGTTGGTTGAGATGGTAATCCAACCTGGCGGGAAGCCATTGTTTCATCGGTGTCATCATCAATTTTAGCTATTATTTCTTTTTCTTGTTGCCTGTAATTATTCACAACAACTTTGAAAGGAAATTTAACGGGTTCAATACTTTTCAATTCACGCTTTTCCCGGTTGCGTTTGTATTCTATAATTCTCTTCTCTACAATTGCACGCATCACAAAATAATTTTGCTAAGATCAGCAGATTAATAAAAGCTATATCAATCGTCAAGAATCATGCGAGAACCCGGGATAATTGGTCAGGGATTTGTAATAAAAGAAAATCGAAAGATCATCTAACAAAGGATAGTTTGAAGAGTAAGAAGTTTGCACAACAATTCTGCAAATTTCCCGATGCCATCGCAATGCTCCACGCATCGGAATGTGCAAACAACAAGGTTCATGAAGAAGTTCAAACTGCCGATTTTTTTATCAATATCCGCCGCCGGATGAGCCGGACACCACTACTACTCCGGTCATGCTGTTATTATTCGCATCGGAATAATTAAACGTGCCTGCAGCAGTAAATGTTCTGCTATAAGAAGAGCCAACTGCTATGTCGCCACTGTTAAAACTTCCATCAGAAGCAGTAACCGTATGCACCATATTATCATCATTCATCCAGGTTACTTTAGAGTTAATGGGTACAGTTAAGGATGCAGGTGAAAAGACAGAATTTTGCATTTTGACCGTATAAACATTGGTGCCATTATTATTATAATCGCTTTTATTTTTGTAGCAGGCTGTAATAATTACTGCTGCACTTATTGCAAGCAAACAGCCGGTTAAGAATTTTTTTGTTTTCATAAATTCATATTTAGGTTAGGAATCAGCCTTCGTATATGAGCAAGCAACAAAGGAGCCAAATAAAAAGTTTTTTTACAAAATAATGAAGATCGCAAGGCAACCGGTTTACATCTGTTCCTTCGGGGTTCTGGCCATTCGTAGTGTTCTCATTTGTTTCAGTAAATTTTTTTTATCTTTAAGAAAGTTTTATTTCGAGATGCATAAAATCAATCGACTATCGAGGTGCATTCTTACTCTTTTTCTGTCAGTTTATTTTCTTGCGGCATGTAAAAAGGAAACAAAGACATATACGCCTGTGCCATTTCTTACCGGCAGAATATGGATAGCCGACACAATTACGATCAATCCGCCAACCACCTATGCTCAGCTTAGCAATGCTGACCAAACATCTTATCGAAATGCTTTATCATGGTTCAAAGCTCATCTTACTTTTAACGAAGATGCGACAGTAACGTGCGGCGGTGATTATGATCCTGGGTATAAAACCTGGCGGCTTATTAATAATAATGCAGATATAGAAGTGCTTACCGGTAATGGAACCAAATATATTCTTCGGAACTGGGTGGCTGATGCGGCATATTTATCCTATACAGAACAACTAAATAATTCTTTTGATTGTACGCTGATTTATAAATAACGGATGCCGGCCGCAATCTAAAAACTATTCAAATCGTCGTGTCATTCAAATGATTCCTTCCACACACCGGAATTATTTAATAAGCTGATGCATGGAGGCATTGTGAGAACGACGAAGGGCCATCACGGCTGCGTTACACATTTCTCCGGCTGTTGTGAAAAAAGTACAAGGGATGTAAAAGCATCCCTTGTACACGTGAGAACCATTGTATGCAGTTGTGTGTGCTTATACTTCTTTTACCGAACTAAAGCCTAACACGAGCAAAAAATCATTGTAACAACGGCAATGCTGATGGCAAGAATGATCTGTTTCATAATAGATGTGTTTTTATTTGACGTTTATATGGTGAAGGTTTTTATTACCGCTTTATAATAACTATACCGAATTCTTTTGCAAGAATACTTCATAGATGAAAACACTAAAAGCCGTTGTCTATAAACAGCAGGTTATAGTAAACAAACGGCAGCAGGAGTTAAAAAAGCTGTATCAGCAAAACAATAGTTTTCTGTGTGACGTTGAGGAAACACAAGAGAATTGATGGTAACTGCGCAGATCATTTGCAGGAACGCAGTCATTCTTATATTTGATAAATTAAATTAATAATTATGCTAAAAGGATTTCTTAAAATTGCAGTTGATGGAAGCGGCGACATGCTGATAAATTCAGGCGACATTTCGTAAGTTTTTCCGCAAAAACCTCCAGGTACATCAGCAGTTCAATGTCATATTTTTCTTAAAAGCCTGGGACCTCAAAATGCTTTATTAGTTAACTGTGAGTTCCAGGTCCTATTAGATATGATCAAAGCCGCAACATAACTATATACCCGGCAATTTGCGAACGGACTTATTGCGTGCAAAATTGTGCGACGCAAAGGAAAAGCATTAAATGCCGCAATCTCATTTTATTTACGAACCTTGCTGATGACTGTACCAAGCAGGTCAACCACTTCTTGCTGAATGATACCTATCTGTTCAATTTCTTCTCCTGCTCTCCAGTGCTGCCCTTCTTTTATCAGGGTAAGACGTTGAGTGCCTTTGCCCGATTGAAGCAGCACATCGTAAGTTCCTGTAAGCTGTCCATCCCATGAAATGGTTTCAGCAAGAGCTGCTTTGTAGAACACATTGCTATGCGTGAAAGTGGTTGTAAAAACCAGGTGATCGATCGTATCTGGTCCGCCAGTGACGAGTTGGAAGTCCATAGTGATTTTGTTTATACTATTAAGTTAAGAAAAACTTTTTGTTGACAGCCACCCGATTTATGAACGGATTGTTTTCAGTTCGTCCGGGTAGTTCTTAACTTCAGCATCGCAAAACCAGTAATAAATGAAAACAAAATCTTTATCGCTGAAAATTTCCCCGCCTATCGGCACTGTATCCGCTGAATTAATAGTGGGGCAAAAAAGCAAATGCATTATGACAATGGCGCATGGCGCCGGCGCCGGCATGAATCATTCTTTTATGGTAACATTGGCTCAATCGCTGGCGGAAGAAGGCATTGCTACATTGCGTTTCAATTTTCCATTCACCGAAAATAAAAAAGGAAGACCGGATACTCCCGCAGTTGCTCATCAAACGATCGAAGCGGCAATTTTAAAGGCACAAAAATTAATTCCGGAACTTCCTCTTTTTGTCGCAGGAAAATCTTTTGGCGGAAGAATGACCTCTCAATATATGGCCGCTAACCCCAATGATGCAGTAAAGGGGATCATCTTTTTTGGGTTTCCTTTACATCCACCCGGTAAACCTTCCATTGAAAGATCGGAACATCTTAAAGAAGTAAGATCACCAATGCTTTTTTTACAAGGTTCAAAAGATGAATTCGCCACCTGGAAACTGATAACAAAAGTATGTTCATCGCTTCCGCTTGCAGAATTAATAAAAATTGAAGGAGCGAATCATGGTTTTAAAGCCGGTAAGCAAGAAATCATGAAGCAGCTCACAACGCTCACAAATGAATGGATCGAAAAAATGATAAAGAAAAAATAGATCACAGGGATGTAAAACATCCTTTTATGCAATGAAAACCGTTGTTCTCAATTATGTTTGATTATTTTTCTTCTGGTGAAGTAGAGCTCATGAACGAAAAGCCATAGTAGGCAGAGCAATATTGTACTACCTCCAATCCGGCTCCCAATCATGAACAGTATTTGTAGTCAGCCGCCTTATATTCGTTCCATCTGCATTCATTATATATATCTCATCGTTTCCATCACGATTCGAAACAAACGCTATCTCGTTTGTGTCAGGTGAAAAAATGGGGTCATGATCATTTGCAGCATTATTAGATATATTTGTTTGGCCTGTTCCGTCTGCATTCATGATGTAGATTTCATTATTGCCATCTCGCTTACTCCAGAATGCAATTTTTGTTCCGTCAGGACTAAAAGAAGGTTCTCCATTATTAGACGAGTTATTGGTTAACGGAATTTGATTAGAACCATCTGCATTCATTATAAAAACATTCAATATTTCAATTCTGTTGGATGAGAACACCACTTTTTTTCCATCCGGACTATAACACGGCTCAATATCACCTGTCCTGTTGGGATTAACAGTCAGCTGTTTTAAATCCGTTCCATCACTACGCATCGAATAAATATTGGGGCCGTTAAAGGCGCCATCAAGAGCACTAAAAACAAGACGGCCATTAGAGCCCCAGCGGCCTCCGTTTGTTCCTCCAGCAAAATTTGTTAATTGAACTAACCCGGTGCCATCTCCATTCATGCACCATATTTGAGGTTTACCAGTTCTGTCGGAGCGAAAGGTCACTTTTAATCCTAAAGCGCTTATCGATGACTGATCATTTCTGTATATATCGTTTGTGAATCTTTTCTGACCCGAACCGTCGGGATTCATTATATAAATCTGTGGCAGCCCCGTTCCGGCCTGCCCTGACGTAAAAACAATATGAGTGGGAAACGTAATAGATTCATTGCATTTGCAACCTGCTATAAAACAAATAACACAACTAAACAGGAAGCTTCTCGACAGACTGATTTTTGTGCTGTTATATTTATAATTAGTCGAACATTTTTTATAAGAGATTTCCATATTTTACTATTTTATAATAATACATATTGTTGCGTGATCCGATACTAACACCATAGTTTGCTGGTCCTCTCTTCTTCTATCCAATTCTAATTCTAAGATATATTCTTTATTTCTCTCTTGATTATTTCAATCGCTACTTTTTGAATTTTCTCAGGTAGTTTATGATTTTGTATCCTGCCCGCCATTTCATTAATTGCAAAACTTATCATCAGGTCCTGGGTTTGCGGTTAGCTTTAAACATACCCCGTTTGTGGTATATACATCGCTTTCTATGTCAGATCAAATTCCCAAACTGTCCGGTAGCTGCCGTATTTTTCAATATACGTCAGGAAGGCATTGTAAAAAACATCAGCTCCGATAGTCGCGCTGTCACCGATCACAAAGAGGCGTTCTTTTGCACGGGTAATGGCAACATTCATACGACGATAATCTTTTAGAAAACCAATATCGCCATCATCATTGCTGCGTACCAGCGATAAAATGATATTTTCTTTTTCCTGTCCCTGGAAACTGTCGATGGTACTAATGCGCAGTAGTTTTGAAAACAGTTCTTTGGCCGCCGCCACTTGTCCTGCATAAGGTGAAATAAACGCGGTTTTTAATGGGTCAAGTTCTTCTGTTTCCAATAGTTTTTGAACGATGGCTAACTCGCCTTTGTTTTGCAGGCTGCTCCCGTCGGCGCCATGTACTTCATTGTAACCGGAACCAGCAGTATCGATAAATGTTATATGCGTACCGGTATTTTGCAAATGAGTGGGGCTCAACAACTCGTTATTGTAAAAATAATTGCTGCTGAATCCTGCAATAACTTCTTTCATCCTGTATTGTGTGTTGAGAAGAAACACAGTGTTGACAGTTTTGATCGCTACCTCTAAAATTGAACGATTAAATCCGAGACGTGCTGCTTCATGACTTAATACGGTCGGAGGTAGCTGCCAGTGATCGCCAGCCAGCACGGTCTTTTCCGCCAATGGAAATATGCACCACGCCAATGGTTCAATACATTGGCCTGCCTCATCCAGAACGAGGGTATGAAATTGATGATGATCGATTCCGGCATCGTATATTCCTATCGGCGTTCCTGCGATCACATCCGCTTCTTCAAATAATTTTTCTTCATTGTAGGCCTGTAGTTTCTTTATTTCAGTCCTGATATTCTTTACTTCTTTGAACAGGAGTTGCCGCTGTTCTCTTTCAGCTTTGCCAAAACTGCGTTTGTATTTCAGCGCCATCCTGCGGAATTCTTCCGCTCTTTGTTTTAATTGTTTAATTTCTTTTTGTTGTTTGCTGTTGGCAAGCCTTCCTTCGGGTGTATGAGCGAAGATGGTTTCATCTGCTTTACTTGCGTTGCCCACTCTTAATAATCTCACGCCTTGCTGAATCAACCCTTTGGCAATATTATCTACAGCCGTATTACTTGGAGCAGACACCAATATCTTTTCATCATTTTTGATCAGCTGAATAATGCCTTCGATCAGCGTGGTTGTTTTGCCGGTTCCCGGCGGACCATGTATAATAGTTATTTGTTCGTTTTGTGTGATAGCTGCAACGGCCCGTTGCTGGCTTTCATTCAGCTCACGGTTACAAAAATTGAGGGAAAGCTCTGTCACCCCGAGCCTGTCGAAGGGTGGGGCAGAAGTTATTATTGTATCATCATGTAACTGTTCAAATAACTTAAATAAAGGTTTATTGTTTTCTAATTCATTCAGCACTTTTTTCATGATGCTGGTAGTGCGGGTATCCGGAGAAAGTTTAATGCCCACACCATCGTCTTCTATCCAGTCGGGAAAGTCGGGAGCAAATAAACGAAACTCACCATTCTTTCCATCCAAACTTATTAATACAGCTTTCACAGGCTCTTCACCCGCAATGAAACATTCAATGGCCACGCCGTCCTTAAATAGATTTGCTTCCGGTGGAAAGCTTAGCTTAAAGCTTATTTCAGGATAATCGGCATAACCAAAGTTTTTCCGTGTGACAATGATGGGGTGCAGCGCCAGGCCCTCCGCCTTTAACGATTTTAGTGTATGCTGCTGATCAAGACTAAATCGTTGCACCTGCTCTTTTTCTTCAAGTTCAATGCAACGTAATAATGTTTGGATATGCGGATGCATTCGGTGAAAATAAGATGGACGGAAAGAATAAAAAAATAACGAAAAATATTTCATTGCTACAGATGACAATTGGCCCGCCGATTGAGGGATATGGATTAAAATCTTGCATATGAAACAGGACAGGACACATGATAAAACTGTCGTACTCCAAACCTTTACAGACCTGGTGACGGCGCAGATAATACAGAATAAACTGATGGAAAAAGGGATCCGGTCTTTTCTAAAGGATGAAAACACACTTGCTATTGATCCGGTCTCTGGTGTTGAACTTTCAATTTTTGAAAAAGATAAAGAAGCAGCACTGAAAATGATCAATAGTCTTCCCGGCAATCCATAGCCGTCTCATTTTCTTCTGTGACAAGAGATGATGAAAGGTTAATGACGAATGCTAAAAAGACAGTAACTTATAGCCACTTTCATTTTAAAACCTATTACGATGTCAAAAACGATTATCCAGGATGTGTTATTTAAAAATACAGATCCTAAAGATCTTTATGAGCTCTATATGGATGGAGAAAAACATTCAATTGCTACGGGAGCGCCGGCAAAAATTTCAGCAAAAGAGGGTTCGGATTATTCGGCACACAGCGGTTATATTACGGGTAAAAATCTTCAATTAATAAAAAATAGATTAATCGTGCAAAGTTGGAGAGCTCAAAGCTGGTCGGCTGATGATGTTGATTCTACATTTATAATTTACCTGGAACCGCAAGGCTCCGATACTTTGTTACATGCTGTTCATGCCAATCTACCAGACAACGCCGCCGAAAGTATTGATGCAGGTTGGCATAAAATGTATTGGGAACCATGGCGATTATATCTTGCGGGAACTCCTATTGTTAAAGCTTCCATGTAAAATCTTGCTCACTTCAATCACTTCGGAGCTGTACAAATAACCTGGAAAGGAAATAACGGCGAAGTACCTGCATTGTCAGAACCAATCATAATCCGGGTATTTAAGATATTCCTTTGGTTGTGGTGGTAGGCCTATTTCAAAATCTTCAAAATCATGTTCGGGCTTATGCTCCGCTTCTTTTTTTTGGTGTCTGTTGTTATTCAACATAACAGTGTAGAGGAGTTTCGGAGCTTCAGTAATGAAAAGTTCGCGGTTTTTCCTTGCCCTCTTAACGGCCAGCTTCTTTGGTTCTTCAATTGCGAGTAGCACAAAATAAGGTTTAAAGAAAGTACAGATAGGATTTCAACAGTAAAGCTAACATCATGCTGTTAAGCAAAAGTCATGCGCAAGTTAAATTTCAGTTACCTTGAGACTTGCAAATGATTTACAAAAAAAATGTCCACAAGTTTTAAGCGCTGTTGTATAAATGTGTAAAGCATACCTGATTCAAAAAAGTTCTGCCAGGAAATAGCTGCTGCCTGTATTGAAAATGAATGATACATTTATGAAAAACTTTATCATCAAAACGCTGATGTTATTAAATTGAATACTAGACTAATGAAACCGATAATTCAGCAACTATTAAAAATAGCGGAGACAGGCCAGCATGATGAAAAACGAAGTTGCCTGCTCGACATCTATGATTATATCGAACATCCATATCCGCATGAAGATGGTTACGTGGAAGTAGTTCAACACCTGATCGTTTTATTCGGTAAAGAAACGGACCCTGAAATAAGAAAGCTGTTACTCAGAGATATTGAAATGGCTTATATGTATAGAATCAATTTAGAAGCGATAAGTTTTGAGCCATTAATAAGTGTTTTGGATAATGCTGATCCTTTTTTTATACGCTCTGTTCTGTACCTCCTTTCTATGACCTATAGCCGGAAATATATACCTGTAGTAGAAAAATTCCTGGGCCATGCTAATGAAGAAGTAAGAGGCGAGGCGCAATACATTTTGGATACCTGGTAGTGATAAATAATTCAAAAAAGCGGCGAAGCATTTTATTTAAGACTTGAATAGACCATCACTTCAAACTTTGTTTCAACGTCACCATGACTGTTGGGATTCTGTTGGGTCATAAAAAGACAAACAAGTTTTGCTTTCGGATCGGCCCAGTAGGTAGTGCCATAATACCCGCCCCATGAAAATGAACCTGCATTTCGCGGTTCTTTCGCTGCGGATTTTTCTGAAGTGATGCCAAAGCCCAATCCCATATTGTCATCGCCGAAAAGACCCGCATTTAGCTGGCCACTGGTTACCATTTCCACTGTTCTTTTTGACAAGATTTGATGGCCATTATATTTACCGCCATTTAATAACATCTGCATGAAAATAGCATAATCAAATGCAGTGGATGAAAGACCCGCGCCTCCTGAGAAATAATGTTTGTTCATGATAGGATAATCAGGATCGATACGACGAAACTCATGACTCCATGGAATGATATGATGCAAAGAGTCTTCCGTATAAACAGTAGCTAAACGGTCTGCTTTAGATTTAGGCACATTGAAATAAGTATCTTTCATCCCTAAAGGCTCAAAAATATTTTTCCTGAAAAAATCGTCGAGATTCATTCCGCTGATCACTTCTGTTAGGCATCCAAGCAGGTCACTGTTTAATCCGTATTGCCATTTTGTGCCTGGTTGAAAACTTAAAGGAAGTTTCGCCAATGCTTTCATTTTTTCCAGGAGATTGTCATCAAAATAACCAAGCCCGGAGGGGATGTGCTTCTTTTTATAGATAGCGGCTACTTTGGAACTGCCTATATCTGTGTAATCAAGACCGGAAGTATGTGTAAGCAGATCCCGGAAAGTGATCTCCCTTTTTGCCGGCACCGTAGTATAAGTAGTATCTGCATCATTGAATTTATCCAATACAGCAGGATTTTTAAATTCAGGAATAAAATCCGAAATGGGCTGATCAAGCAATAGTTTACCTTGTTCGTATAAGATCATGATGCCAATAGCTGTTATAGCTTTTGTTTGTGACATGATGCGGAAGATGGCATCATTCTTCATAGGTTTTTTTGTGGCCACATCTGCATATCCATATCCCTTATACTGTACAACCTGGTTATCTTTTATAACTATTGAAACAGCTCCTGTCAACCAGTTTTTACTGATATACTCATTTACCAGGCCATCGATCTTTGCTAATTTTTCATAATCCACCGTATTGTTTTTTGTGTTAGTTTGAATTGTCTGTGCCTGCATAGTAAAAGGCAGGCAGAAAATGATTGCAGCGATTACAGCACGAACCTGCGGAGATTTTATCATTGTAGATATTATTTAAATAAGAAAGATAATGCAAAATGAAATACTATTTCTTCAAAAAAATTACCAGCGCCCCGATCAATGTAAGTACTATCACCACTTTCCGATAATGATCATCTTTGATCGCCTTTACAATTTTTAAACCCAGCAAAAAGCCGAGTGCCAATGCAGGAAGCAGCAACAGGTCAGTTTGCAAACTGGTAGCCGTAATATTTTTCCAATACAAAACCTGGAAGGGAAGTTTAAATAAATTAATGACTAAAAATAACCATGATACGGTACCAATGAAATCATTTTTGGGCAGCCGCATCGCCAGGAAATAAAGATTGGAAAAGGCACCGGCTAAATTTCCCAGCATTGTAGTGATACCTGCTACTACACCCGTACCAGCGGCAAACAATGGATGCGTAGGTATATTCTCTGATTTGACCATTTCCATTACCAGCATAATAATAACTGTGAGTATAATAATTACCGCCATCAACTTTCTGAAAACTCTTTCATCCAGATCTTTACCGGCAAACACACCGATCAAAATGCCGGCTGCCATCCAGGGCACCAGTTTCCAGAAATGTTTCCATTGTGCATGGCGGTGATAATACAGCACCGCAGCAATATCGGCCACACATAGTAAAGGCAAAACAATACCAGTTGATGCCTTGCCGCCAAAAACCAATGCCATCAGCGTTACATTAAGCATATCGATACCGCGAAGCCCGGCTTTAGCAAGCCCGATAATAAATGCACCTGTAAATACCAATAGCAAATTGATAACGGACCAGGTAGACAGAATTTCCATGTTTATTTAAAAGAAGTTTCAAGATACATAAACAGTTTTATCATACGGTTTATTCATGGTCTTACAAATGATTTGCTCCTTCGGACAATAAAAAAGAGGCATTATTTTAGTTATGAGATGAATAATGTTCTATCGGTATAAACATTAAAATTACAACCATGGAAAATGAAATAGTGGTGACTGTTTTACAAGAAGAGGTGCTTGCGATCCAAAAAGTATATGATCAATTGATCAATAGCTGGAACGAAATGAACAGTGAAGCTTATGCGGAGCTGTTTACAACAGATGGTAGTATTGTAGGTTTCGATGGCAGCCAGGCAAATAGTCGCAGGGAGATCTATGATCATTTGTCCGGCATATTTGCAGATCATGCACCGGCAAGATTTGTTACGATAATAAGAGAAATCCGGTTGCTGTCTCCATCCGTTGGATTATTGAGGGCTGTAGCAGGAATGGTTCCCCGAAATGAAAAAGAAATTAACCCAAAAATAAATGCTATACAGTCATTGATTGCAGTAAAGAAGGAGCAACGTTTCATGATTGCACTTTTTCAAAATACACCAGCAGCATTTCACGGTCGTGCCGAAGACGCAAAAAACCTTACGCAGGAATTGCAAGAACAATTTCAAAAAGAAAATAAGGACCTGTAGTGCACAAAAAAATTAATTACCGTATTGTTATTCCTTTTAATATCCCGCAATTTTTCTTCACAAAAACCTGCAGCGTAACTTCGCTTGCAAAGAATACAGCATGGAACTAGGCATTGGCATGTTTGGCGATCTGCACATCAATAAAAATGGGGAAATACAACCGACGGGGCAGCGTCTGAAGGAATTGATCGAAGAAATAAAACTAATGGATGAGGTGGGTCTTGATTTTTATGGGATCGGTGAACATCATCGCCCTGACTATGCCGTATCAGTGCCTGAAATAATTTTAGCCGCCGCCACTACGGTTACAAAAAATATCAAACTGGGCAGTGCTGTTTCTGTATTAAGTTCATCGGACCCGGTGAAAGTATATCAAAGCTTTGCTACGATCGACTTGCTATCAAATGGAAGGGCGGAGCTAATGGCCGGTCGTGGCAGCTTTATTGAATCATTTCCTTTGTTTGGTTACAGTCTTGATGATTATGATGAACTGTTTGATGAAAAACTGGAGCTGCTGCTGAAAATAAATAAAGGAAATCCCATTACCTGGAAAGGAAAATTCAGACCTGCATTAGCTAATCAACAAATATTACCACGGGCGGTCAACGATCATTTAAATATATGGGTTGCAGTAGGTGGCACGCCCGAGTCAGTTTTACGTGCAGGCAAACACGGATTGCCGGTGATATTCGCAATCATTGGCGGTAATCCTGCACAGTTCAAGCCTTTGTTTGAATATTATAAGAATGTGTACAATCATTTTAAACATGATATGAATAAATTCCAGGTGGGTGTGCACATGCATTCATTCTTTGGCGATGACAGCAAACAAATTGCTGATGAATATTATCCTGTCTACTCGGCACAAATGGATAGGGTAGGTCGTTCACGCGGCTGGCCTACTTATCAGCAGCGACAATATATAACCGGCAGAAGAGATGATGGACATTTAATTATTGGTGATGCAAATGAATCCATTGATAAAATTTTACATATGCAGGAGCTGTTTGGCCTTACCCGGTTTTCGGCACATATGGATGTAGGCGGACCTTCGCATAAGTTGCTGATGAGATCGATAGAGATATTTGGCACTAAGATCGCTCCAAAAGTGAGAGAGGCATTGAAGAAAAATTAATAACTAATAATAAAGAAAAATCAAATGGAAACAACAGCCACACAATCGAATTTATTAGTGAAGATGACATTGATGGCATGGGATGCACAGAATGGTTATCTCAATAAACTGATCAATTCATTAACAGATGAGCAGTTGGCTAAAGAAACTTCACCGGGAAGAAATACCGGAACGTATTTGCTCGGACATTTAATTACAGTAAGTGATGGTATCCTGCCTTTACTTGGTTTTGGCGATCGTCTATTCCCTGAAATGGAAGAAGTGTTTCTCAATAATCCGGATAAGTCAGGACTGGCTTTCCCGCCTGTAGCCGAATTAAAACAACGACTCGAAACGGTGAATGCAAAACTCAATAGTCATTTTCAGTCTACAGATGTTAATGGATGGCTTAGCCGGCACACAGTTGTATCACCTGAAGATTTTGTAAAAGAACCGCACCGCAACAAACTGAATGCAGTTATCACCCGTACCGGGCACATGGCGTATCATATCGGGCAAATGCGCCTGCTGAGCTGAGTTATTTTAATACCAGCCCGTTGATTGACTTGCAGAATTCATCTTTAGAAAAAGGCTTTTCAAAGAATTTATCAGCTCCATTCGCTAAGGCTACATCGCGTGCAGAAGCAAAACCAGAGATCATGATGATCTTAATGGCAGAATACTTTTTCTTAATATAGCTGATAAAATCAACTCCAAATCCGTCGGGAAGTTTGTTGTCCAAAATGATGACTGAAGGCTCTTGTTTCTGAAGATATTCATCTGCAGATAAAAGATCGCTTACATAATCTAAATCGAATTTTTTTTCATCCAGGATAATATTGAGCAATAAACCCATTTCGCCTTCATCTTCAACAACAAGAACTTTTTTTGCCTTTTTAAGTGGAGCTGCAGTTGTGTTTGACATAACGTTATTTTTGGATTAATGGTTTTTGAATGCAGGATCAGGAGTGTAACGAATGAGGTTATAAGCAAATTGCCTGCCTTAATTATGTTTTTAAAGGGGAATTCTTTCCCCACTGATTTTAGTTTTCAACTCTTTTGTGTTTAAATAAACTGAATTATAAAAAATAGGAATATAAAAATAGATGTACCAACAACAGATTGATCAGCGATCAATCACGTTTCCTTTTTTATCTGAGGTAATTACCCAACGAAATGCAGCAATAATAAGTTTGTTTTGCGTAGCATCTGTAAGTATATGCGGCCCATGGCCCATGTTCAGGTAGATCATGCGATAATCGGTATTCGTCCACACTACCGGCATATCACCATCGGTAATGATATGCTTAATGCCCATTGGAAAATTGTCTGGCGACAAACTCACTAACACTTTTACTTTGTTATTCTCCCTGGGGCTGGGTTTCCATTGATACCATTCACCTACGGGCGAAATAAATGTATGGGGTAGTCCTTTTGTAATTGTATGAGCTGTATCATCGACCGTAAGTTTTGCAGGCAAGGGTGGCCAGTTGTTTTTATAAAACACCACTCCGCCTAAAAAATTTACGAACCATGGCCAGTTGGTAGTGCGATCATTATAACCTGCTACATGGAATCCAAACCAGCCTCCTCCATTTTCCATATACTTTTCAAATGCATCTCGCTGCGTCTGGTTATGAGGAAAATCATTGATCATCATCAGCAACTGGTAGTCCTTAATTTTTGTATCATTAAGATCTTCCATATTACTGGTGGTGTCAAACACAAAACCATTACCGACAGTAAGCTCTTTGAAAAATTGTATGGCGCCATCAGCAAAATCAACATGGGCTTTTTCAACTGTTCTGCTGTAAAAAGCCAATACTTTAAATCTTGGATACTGCCCGTACAATGCAGAAACTGATAATAACATGAAAGCGCATACGCAAAAACAAAACCTGGTCCGGTTCATTTGCATAAAATTATTTTTAACCGAATAGTATTTAAAAATACAGTAAAAGCGGCAATCCTTTTGCCCGGCTCCTTGGACTTACAAATGATCTGCTCCGAAGGTCATGAAAGACTCGGGAAGTTGTAAAGCGATTTCAGCAATTTATTTTGATCCATAAAAATCGTGCTTATGTGAGTCTTAAAAATTATTTTGCGATAACATCGTCGATTAATAGTCATAAATTCACTCCTCCGGATTAAAAACATTTTGCTTTATAGATCATAAAAGTCCATCAACTTATGGCGTATGAAATTATTGCTCTTATTGCCAATCTTGCTCTTGCTTTATCATTTATAGTAGGTTTGATATTTGGTATTGTCCAGGTTAACGCGGCCGCCCGTGACCGCCGGGAGCGGTTCACACTGGAAACGCTCCGCAACTTTCAAACCCGTGAATTCGCTGAATTGATACTCTTTATTGTTCGTTCACCCAACATGCCATCGAGCCGTAAGGAATTGGAAACGCTTCCTGCTAATGACCGCATCATCTTTATCCAGCTTGCACAGCAAATGGAATCGTTAGGCATGCTTGTAGCGGATAAATTTATAGATATTGATCTCGTGGATAAAACACTTGGCTCATTCGTTTCAAACAGTTGGCAGAAGTATAAAAAAATATTTCTTTCCATGCGTGGTGAAGATCCTTTTCTTGGCGAGTACTTTCAATGGCTTGCTGAAAGGATCGATGAACGAATGAAAGAAAATCCCCGTAAACCATTCTATGAAAATCCTCCTGCTATGAGCCAGGGCTAAAAAATAAATATCATTGTGCCGGGATATGCAATTCTTTTGCGGTCTTCACCGTGTTACTTTGATCGCTGCAGCGTCCCCGCATTTATATCGAGGTAATAGAACCCCTGCACCATAAAATGAGCCATAGATTGTATTTTGAAAGAATAGAACTTATTTCATCATCCATGCTGTCATAGAAATCCAGACAGAGTTCTTTAATGATGCCGTTTTCAACTGTTCCATAGTAAATATAGTTAGCTGATTTAAATGCAAAACCATTTTGTATAAAACCTATATGTCCATTTATTGCGAGGTTTCCTTTTTGCTCAATTAAAACAGTTGTTAGAAATTCTTCCAACGGGATATTCAGAAGCTGCCTCCTGATTTTCCT
>Ga0070698_100002128_pt1 | contig 21992 bp, 15 predicted proteins | sample KBSK1502metaG_FD_65477 | JGI IMG/M metagenome (GOLD analysis project Ga0070698, IMG submission 65477) | Corn, switchgrass and miscanthus rhizosphere microbial communities from Kellogg Biological Station, Michigan, USA - KBS K1-50-2 metaG | ecosystem: Host-associated > Plants > Roots >...
GAAGTGGGTGTGGCCGCTGGGCCAGTGGGCCGTGAAGCTGCTGCTTCCACTAACCCGAGGCTGGATGCAGGAATACTTTCATACTCTCGTAGCAAGGGTGCTTTCATCGGCGCGGCGTTGAAGGGCGCGGTGATAAGTCCCGACAATGATCTCAATGAAGCAGTCTACGAGGGCAAGAACGCGAAAGACGTTTTGACGAACAACTCGATGACGTTGAGTCAGATGCCTGCCGGTGTTCGCATCTTTCCGCGAACTCTCGCGCGCTACTCGTTGCGTTAATTCGACTCAATGGTCTATGGCGCGCAAGAAGACACTTGACGCTTTGGATTGCGCGCCATAGAATGCCCGCTGACTTCCAGGGGTTGCACTGCTCACATCAGCTTGCTCGCACGCGATTGGTTAGGAAGATATGTTTTCGAGACTCCCACGCACCCAGCGACAGAAAGAAGTCTTCGACTACCTTGTCAGCTTTCTTGAGCGGCGCGGTTACATTCCTACTTACACGCAAATCGCCAAACACCTTGGAGTAAAGTCTCGCGCGACTGTGGCGAAACACATTCAGGCGCTGGTCCGTCTTGGCCTGGTGACAATCATTCGCCAGGGCAGCTCTTCGCAAATCATAATTAACCAGCAAGAGCTTCCGGCTTCCGATTTACTTTGTGAGATTCCGGTAGCAGGCTATATCGCGGCGGGTCATCCAATAGAGCTCGTGAATGGTGGTGAGACGATCTCTGTGCCGCGCTTCATGCTGGGCCGCGTCCGACCGGAGCAAGTTTATGCGGCGCGCATCAAGGGCGACTCCATGATCGACGAACACATCTGCGATGGGGACATTGCCCTGATCGAGAATCGTCCGGAAGCTCACAACGGTGAGATTGTTATGGCCCTGGTTGATGAAACCTACGCTACTTTGAAACGACTCTACCGACACGGCGCGGAAGTCGAACTGCGCCCCTCAAATCCCGAAATGGAGTCGATTAGAGTTCCCGCCGGCAACGTCCGGATTCAGGGAATCTTCCGCGGCCTCCTCCGTCAATCCAAATAAAAGAGCCCGTTTTTACTAAGGTTTTCCTTGGAGTGCGGCGGCAAGCGCAGCGCGACGCCGCTTTGTATTCCTGGCATCTTCAACTCTTCCCAATCCAAAGCGGCGTCGCGCTGCGCTTGCCGCCGCACTCCAAATTAGAATCCGCGCCATGGCAGTTCAGGTGAACGTTGCAGCCAGTTCGTTTCCGGATACTGACAATCAGCGCTGATGACATGCAGCGTGTAGGCGTGACGTGATTTGAGTGAGCGGTTGGCCAGACTCTTGTGCGGCAGCAGGCCACTCAGAATTATCAAACTACCTTTGCTCACCTCGAGCGGAACCAGTTTCTCTTCCGGCCAGGGAGTGGCATCAAAGACATCAAACTTCATCCCGAATTCGCTTCGCAACCAGCGCGATTTCAATCCTAGTGTGTGCCCGCCTGGGATTGCCCAGAGACAACCGTTTTCGATCGTCGCGTCTTCGAGCGCAAACCATAGGCCGGCAATTGCCTGCGGTTCAGTGTAGAGAAAGGTGCTGTCCTGATGGCAGGTGACTTCGCCGCCGATTCTCGGTTGCTTGAAGATGTACATTCCCTGCAAGAGCAATGGGTGGTTGATTCCAAGTTCAGCCACTAGCCGCGCGACTGCCGGACTGCGCGAGAATTCGTTGAAGACCGGATCGAGATCGTGAAGTGCGTGTCCGATCTTGTTAATCGATTGTTCCTTGCTTTGCTTGAGCGTGCCATCAGGGTGAAAGGCGTCTTCCTCAAAGAAGAAACGAATCTTGTCGCCGGAGTTGAGGAAGTAGTCATCACTGCGGCGATTCTGCTCTCGGGTCGAGAAGATCGAAACGATATCATTCGGTTCGAAGTCATGAACCAACTCGCCGGCTCTGGTTCGTAGCGCGTCACAGGAAGCAACCGGAGCGAAGTCGCTTAGCACCAGAAAGCCATCGCGTTCATATTGGCCGCGCTGTTCTTCGCTTAGTATCATCGCCCTCTGTGCCGCAATCATGTCTTGGTTCTTCTGACAAAAGTTTCTGACTCGATCACTGAGGCCCGGAGGACCGAATGTTTGGCTCCTCTGAAGCCAGAGCCTCACTTAGAAAGATCAGCGGACTTTGCCGCCCTTCCTTTTGATACCTATACTGTTTGGTCGTATGCGGAGTTTGCTGGAGCCGGCTGCCGGAGTTGAACCGGCGACCTTCTAATTACGAATCAGACGCTCTACCAACTGAGCTAAGCCGGCCTCGAATGCAGTCACTCGAATCGTGTCTGCGCGCGCGAGATTGCACTATACGAATGCGTTGTTTGCAGTGTCAAGCAGACGAATAACAAACGGGAGGAAGAGAACAACATGGGCAGAGAGCAGATGAGAAATCTTGAGATCTCGAAGATCGGCGCCACCCAGGTAAATGAGTTTGAGTTCCACAAGAATCAAGGCGAGATGACCGAGCAGGAACACGGCGGTAAACAGGGAGGTGGCGGCAAACGACTTACCCAGGCTGAGCGCGTGGCACAGGTTACGGCAGCCGCGCACAAGAAAGTCGAAAAGAAACGCAAGAAAGGCAAGTCGGGTTCAGCGAAGGACGCCGCGAAAGGGAAGTAGGTTAGTCATTGAGAAATAGGATGATGACCCCACAAACGAAATCTCAAGTTTGGGAAAGTGGAAGGCGGTCAACAAAGAGCGGGGGCAAGCCCCCTTCCCGACCTGTGAGCCGCTCTCACTTGAGCGGGCCGTCCTGTTGTGAGTGGTTATCTATCGTTCGCAAAGGCGTGGTGATGTGTGCGCTGCTGTCAATTGGCTTGCTTTGCAGCAATGCTCAGTCGCAGGCGCAACAGGGAACCAAATTGCCCTCAGGGGAGAAGATCGTAGAGGGCCACCTGAAAGCAATTGGCGGCAAGAAGCGCGTCGCAACTATTCGAGATGCTACTTATGAGTGGCAGATTCAACTCAAGGATCGGTCGATGGGGATCGCCAGGACGCAGAGCAAAACTCCTTCATCAGTTCGTTCCGAGTTAATTTTTGGTAACGGTAAAATTGTCTCGGCCGCAAATCCGCGATCGGCCTGGACGCACGGTCTGGACGGAAAGCCGCATACGCTGACGGATGCGGAAGCTGCCGCGGCCAGGCTACAGGCGGTGCTCGATGCCGGCCATTTGCTCGAACTCAAAAAGAGCAACGTCCTTTCTCGCGCTGTCTCCTTCAAGACTGTTGAAGCTGTTCCCGTTTACGTCGTTGAGTTTTCCCTGCGCACTGGCGCCCGGTTGCGTTACCTCTTCAGCCCAATCACTAAGTTGCTGGTCGGTATCGAAGATGACGCGCGCAAGACGATTACTCGCTTTGAAGACTATCGTTCTGAAGGCACCATTCTCGAGCCTCATCGGATGAGCATAGACAACGGCGGCGGTGAGCTGACCTTTTTGTTACAACGCGCAACCTACAACGCCGGAATTGCAGATTCAGCCTTTGATCCGCCCGGAGCTGCCGAGGCGCTGGATGTAATGGAACTGCTCCGTGAAGTGTCGGTCAATCAGGACCAACTTGAAAAGCGCTTCAATGAATATTCCTTCATCCAGAAGGAAACTTCCCGAGAGATAAACGGCAAGGGCGAGGTAAAGAAGGAAACGGTCAAGGTGTATGAGGTTTTCCCGATTTCGAATCGTGAGCCGGTAATGAAGTTGCTAAGTGAAAACGGAATTCCGTTGACGGCCGAACGCGCCGCTAAAGAACAGAAGCGAGTCGAGGAAGAATTTGCCAAAGCGGAACGTGAGAAAGACAAGGATGAGCAGAAGGTAGAAAAGCGTCGCGCCGAACGGCAGCGAAAAAGAGAGACGAAAGCCAAAAAAGGCGATGGCGACGACATCGGGATTTCCGTGTTCCTGAGAGTTTGCGAATTTGTTTCGCCGCGTCATGAACGCTTTCGTGATCGTGACGCCGTGGTCTTTGACTTTCGTCCTCGTCCCGGCTTCAAGCCGAGCAACCGCCAGGAGGATTTGATTTCAAAACTCGTCGGCGTTGTTTGGATCGATCCGGCTGACCAACAGGTGATGCGGCTCGAAGCGCGACTGGCTGAAGGTTTCAAGATGGGCGGCGGCTTGTTGGTTAACCTGAAGCCTGGAGCGGCAATGGTGATGGAACAGACGCGCATGGTGGAAGGCGTTTGGTTGCCGCGGCTGGCTCAAATCAATCTTTCGGTGAAGGTGCTGTTGTTTGGCGGCGGCGACTATAACCAGACCTATGAATGGAGCGACTACAAACACTTCTCGGGCGACGTCGGCGACTACAAACTGGATGCGCCGAAGGCGGCGACAGATGAGGCTGTGAAGAAACCGTAGACTTAGGTTGTACGAGGGTCTTAAGAGCGGGGCCTTCCTAACCCCGAGACTACGTACCGGCCCGTCACATCCAAACATGAAAGCCCTTTCAGCCAGGGATCAGAGTTCAACTTCGTTCGGCTCGGGGTTGGAAAGGCGGGCTTGCCCCCGCTTCAGGATCATGTCTTCATGAAAACGATTAACGTTATCGGTGGTGGTCTAGCCGGAGTTGAAGCTGCATGGCAGGCGGCGCGTGCAGGTGCGCAGGTGCGTCTCTTCGAAATGCGGCCTGTCACCCAAACACCCGCTCATCGCACGGACAAGCTTGCCGAGATCGTTTGTTCAAACTCACTAAAATCAGACGAACCTGGTAGCGCCCCCTACCTGCTGAAGGAGGAACTACGCCGCGCCGGCTCGCTGGTGATGGAATGCGCCACCGCGACGCGAGTTCCCGCGGGTGCGGCGCTGGCTGTCGATCGCGAGAAGTTTGCCGAGCTCATTACCGAGCGCATAGAGAACAACCCAAACATCGAGTTGGTTAGGGAAGAAGTAAAGAACATTTCCGATGATGAGATTGCAATCATCGCTACCGGCCCGCTTTCCTCCGAGGCCCTGACCGCTGAAATCATGAAACTCACCGGCAGCGATCAGCTCTACTTCTATGACGCTATCGCTCCGATCATCGCTGCCGATTCCATCGACCGGTCGATTGCCTTTCCGGCGGCTCGTTACGGCAAAGGTGGTGACGACTATTTGAATTGCCCGTTCGACCAAGATCAGTATGCGACCTTTTATGCAGCATTAATCGAGGCGAAAAGCGTGCCCTTACAGCGCTTCGAGGAAACACGTTGGTTTGAGTCTTGTTTGCCAATCGAGGAAATCGCGCGTCGCGGCGTTGATACATTGCGCTTCGGTCCGATGAAGCCGGTGGGACTCTTTGATCCGCGCACCGGTCGCGAGCCTTACGCTGCGGTGCAGTTGCGGCAGGAAAATTTAATGGCAGACGCGTACAGCCTGGTAGGCTTTCAGAATCATCTACGTTACGGCGAACAGGCGAGAGTGCTGCGCCTCATCCCCGGAATGGAGCAGGCGGAGTTTTTTCAGTTTGGTCAGATTCATCGCAACACCTACATCTGCTCGCCGCGCGTGCTTTCCGAAACCATGCAGATGCGCGAGCGCTCGAACATCTTTTTTGCCGGACAAATCACCGGCGTCGAGGGTTACGTTGAGTCGGTAGCGATGGGTTGGCTCGCGGGACAAAACTCTGCACGGCTAGCTTTGGGTCGTGCTCCTATCTCGGCACCAGGGCTGAGTGCTATGGGTGCACTGGCGCGTTATGTTTCCAACGCGCAGACGAAGAATTTCCAGCCGGTGAACATAACTTTCGCGTTGCTGGAGCCGCTGCCGGAACAAGAGCGCAGGCGCGTACGTAGAAAACGTGACCGTCATAACCTTCAGGTCGAACTGGCGTTGAAAGAATGGGACGAATGGATTCTGAGAATTCAAGACGAGCAAGTGACGCTAGAGGCCACGGCATGATGCAGCAAGTGCCCTCTGCACGTCGCTCGCGGAGAATTTCTTTATTGGCAGTAGTCATGTTGACCGGAATCAGCCTGGCGACGGTCGTCTTTGCGCAGTCAGGCCGAAACCAGGAAAAGGCGCCTAAAACCTCAACCAAAACAAAACCCAGCGGCTCGGTCTCCGGACCAACGTCTCCTTCCGGTTCTCAGTCGCCGCGTTCCGCTACTCAGTCGTCGACAAAAGATTCTGCAAAAGACGACTCGAGCGACGAGGTAGACGAGTCGGATACAGTGCGTGTCGTTTCCAATCTGGTGCCTATTCCTGCCTCAGTGGTGGACTCGAAGGGCATTGCAGTCACCGGGCTCCGGTTGGAAGACTTTGAGTTGCGCGTTGATGGTCAGTTGAAAACGATTAGCGAGTTGACTCGCACGGAGAGCAGTGTGCGCATGGCGATGCTCTTCGACAATAGCGGCAGTTTGGATATGGCGCGCGACTTCGAAAAGCAGGCCGCCAGACACTTCTTCCGTCAGGTAATGCGCCCGGCGGACGAAGCAGCGATTTATTCAATAGAGACTGAAAGCTACCTGGCGCAACCGCTCACCAACAATATCCAGTTGCTCGAAAGAACGATCGATAGCTTTGGCAAACCGGAAGGCTCGACTTCGCTTTTCGACGCCATCATAGACGCCGCGACTTATCTTCATCCGTACAAGGGTAGGCTGGTGCTGGTCATTGTTTCGGATGGCGTGGAAACTACCAGCCGAAATGATTTTGAGACGACTATGCAACGTGTGCTCGCTGCAGATTGCCAGATCTTCATCGTACAAACAGGACTCTACGACGGCGCTAACCTGCGCGCGCTGGCAGCTGAACGCCGCATGGAACAACTCTCGGGTCAGACTGGCGGCGCCGTCTACATCCCGAAAACGAACAACGAGCTAAACGATGCGTTCGTGCAGATCGCCGCCGACCTGGCGCACCAATACGTGCTCAGCTATTACCCTGGAGATGAGCGTCGCGATGGGCGGTTCCACAACATTGATCTGCGGGTTAAGGCGCGGAAAGACGTGCGCATACGTGCGCGCCGAGGATATTATTCTCCGAAAGGCTCTAACCTCGTCGCTAACGACTGGTAATCAATTCATCTTGCGTGTGAGGCTTAAACGTCATGCGAACAACACATCCTGGACGGCTACTGATAATAAGCGCCTTGGCATTTGCCGGGTTCGTCATGGTGGGTCAACTCTTTGGCGCGTTTGGAAGTTCGGCTACAGACAAGGCTGAGGCAGAACAGTCAAAAGCCTTGTTGGCAGAAATTGGGAAATATCGTAACTGGAAGCTGGTTAACCCTACGCCGGTCATGATGAATCCCCGGGCTGCTGCAGCCTGCGCCATAGCTTTTCCACGAAATCCTCACGAGACCGCCTGGGCCTCCGTCTACGTGAACCCGAAGGGGACTTCAGCCATGATGGCAGAAAGTCATCCTGCTTTTCCCGAAGGATCGATCATTGTTAAGGAGAAGCTTCACAGCGAAGACAGTAAGGACCCAGTCGTGCTCACGGTAATGATTAAACGCGAGAAGGGCTACAATCCGGAGAGTCGTGATTGGGAGTACCTGGTGCTTGATGGTCCGGCCACAAAGATTGTGGAACGGGGTAAGCTGTCAAAGTGCAACGAGTGTCACGAAAAATATGAGGACACCGATTTTGTGACGATGCGTTACCTTAATCCGAAGCCTTATCTTCCGTAGTTGACGGCAGAGAGCGCTTCTGCAAGTCCTATGGAACAACTGATAACCCAGTTTCTGGAGCACCTGCGCTACGAACGTAATCTCAGCGAGCACACCCTGCGCAATTACGAAAGCGACCTGCAGCAATTCTACGATCACCTTGCGCCCGCCCATCCGAAGACAGGGAAGAGAACTGAACCCGCACTCACCTCTATAGATCACATCACAGTCCGTGAATGGCTGGCGACGCTCCATGCGGCGCAGAAACAGAAGGCATCCATCGCGCGCAAGTTGGCAGCGCTGCGTACTTTCTTTCAGTTTCTGGTGCGCGAGGGCATGCTGGAAATGAACCCTGCCAAATTAGTCTCCACCCCTCGACTGGAAAAGAAACTTCCCAAACATCTCTCCATTGAAGAAGCCATCAAGTTTGTGGAAGCTCCCAACGTCGAGACGGACCTTGGCAAACGCGATCGCGCCATGTTGGAACTGATGTATGCGACGGGTGTGCGTGTGGCGGAGTTGACCAAACTGAATCTTGGCCACATCGATTTCAAAAACAGACTGATTCGGGTAACTGGGAAGCGTCGCAAAGAACGCATCGTGCCCTTTGGCGAGCCGGCGTTGGAGGCTTTGAAAGCGTACCTTGACGTGCGAGAAGGATTTTTGGACGCGGCGCCCATTTCAGAACGCGAGCCGGAAGCGCTTTTTCTCAGCTATCAGGGAACGCGAATCACCACGCGTTCAGTCGGCCGAATGGTGGAAAAATACATCCGTATCTGTGCCGGGAGATACGACATTAGTCCGCACGCGTTGCGACATTCCTTTGCAACGCACCTGCTCGATAGCGGCGCCGACCTGCGCGATATTCAGGAGTTGCTTGGCCATGCCCGACTATCAACTACACAAGTCTATACCCACGTCTCAATGGAAAAGTTGATCCAGGTTTACGACAAGGCGCACCCCAAAGCATAGTCCAAAGTCCCAAGTCCAAAGTCTGTCTAAGCACAGGGGCACACCCTTCGTTAAATGCTAAAACCGCATTTTAAGGTTCTTCTTAACCAGGACAGACTTTGGACTTTGGACTTTGGACTAAAGGGTTGAGTGTTCATCATCGCCGTTGGCGCTTTCAATCAAGGCCTGGCAAGCAGCATCGTAGCGGGCGGTGGGTACAGCCTCGAGTCGGCGCTCATCAATGAGTTTTCCGCAGCGGGCGCAGACACCGTAGGAACCTTCCTGGATTCGTAGTAGTGCTTGATCAATATCGGCAATCATCTGAGATTCGCGTTCACCCAAACGTAAGGCAAGTTCCTTGTTCACATCCATCAGCGACATGTCGACGGTATCTTTTACACCGTCGTCGGAGAGCTCGAGCGCCGCAGCCTGATCGGCGCGAACATGATCGCTGTGCCCCTGCAGTTGAGAGAGAAGTATTTGTTTGAAGTGAGCTAGTTTCTCAGGTTGCATTTGTTCTTGACTTCGAGATCCGATCCTTCCACGTTCTTTTGTTGGCGGATTATAACTTACGAAGTTTGATTAGTGTAAATGCGGCGCACGGTGGTGGTGATGGTTCAGTTTTCACGAGTCTCGGCAGAATTCCCGAGGCTCCGATTCACAAATACGGAGCCGGGAGCGGCAGCGACCGGTTTATGGTTGCGTTACGAATCGAGTTGCACATGCGAACTTGTATCTCTCCCAGGATCGCCCGGTCGCTACGCTCCCGACTCTGTATTTGTGCGGCACTCGTGGAGTAGCAAATACCTACGCATACCAGAGTGAACCATTACCGTAAGGTGTTGTCCTGGTTTGAAATCACATGCGAAAGCAGAAATCAGGTCTCCACCAGCAACGGTCCAACTCAAAACTTCCAGGTCAACGAGAAGCGAACTGAACGAGGGCTCCCAGGTGAGATGTTGTCGTTGCCATCAGCGTAGATGAAGTATTTCTTGTCGAACAAGTTCTCGAGGTTCGCCTGCAGCCCAACCTTTTCAGTTATGGTATAGAAAACTGCGGCGTCTGCGCGCAAGTAAGCCGGCAGGACGACCTTGTTATCAATCGCCGCAAACATATCCGAGCGATGGATCAGCCCCAGACCGGCGCCCAACTTCCGGGCAAAGTGGTAATTGTTCCACAACGAAAGTGTATGACGTGGAACCTGGCCTACCCGTGCTCCTTTGATAGCCGCGGTTGTCGCACTGGTAACGCGCGCATCCTGATACGCATACCCGCCCGCTATCTGCCAATCCCTTGTAGGCCGGCCATTCAGTCCCACTTCGAGGCCCCTGGTGCGCTGGCTGCCGGTTTGCACGATCTTCGTTGGGTCGTTTGGGTCCGTTGCCCTGGTGTTAGTGCGCGCTAGATCATAAACCGCCGTCGTAAGCGAAAGTGACTGACTCAGGTCCCACTTGGCGCCGAGTTCGTAATTGGTGAACTTCTCGGGCTTCAAAGACTGGGTGACTGTGGTAAGCGAAGAGAACTGATCGCCGGAGCTCGGCAGATACGAAACGCTGTAACTTGCATAGAGCGAGAGAGGCACAACCGGTTTGAAGACAACGCCCGCGCGCGGCGACCAGAGGTTGTCGACGCGGTTGAGATCTTGGCTGGTTCGATTGTTGTGAAACTTCAGATTGAAGTGATCGAAGCGCACTCCCGCCAACACCTGAACTTTTGATGACAGTTCAATCTGATCCTGGGCGTAAGTCGCTGCCACTGTGGCTTGCACATGATTGTCAGCGTCGGTCGCGTTCTGGCGAAACGTTACCGGGGTATCGATGGTTGGGTCCGCAAAAGGAACAGAAACTGACGCGGAGGTATTATTGAAAAAACCCGTATTGCGGAAGTTGTCTGATGCCTGGCGCCCAAATTCTGTCCCGGCCATGAGGGTGTGCCGCACGGAACCGGTTTTCGCCGCATAGGTCAGATCAGTTTGATTGAAGATATTATGACGACGCGTTGCGTTGTTATAAGCCGAAAGATTGACGCGAGTTTCATCTGCGTTAACAGTTCCGGGAACAAAGTTCTGATACATCCGCTTGTAATCACCAAACAACGTGTGGTTGCGAATGTTGAGATTGCCGACCTGATGGTCGATCAGACCGGACACAAGATTGACGCGAGCATGCACGAAGCTTAGTTCAGGATTACCGAAGAAGGTGGAGATGGCAGCGTCCGAAGGGCGTCCTTGAAACGAAGGAATGCCGCGATCCGCAACCCGGTTATCGCGGAAATGTTCATACGCGAGCCGAATCTGTGTTTGTTTGCCGGCGACGATAGTTAAGGTTGGATTGATGCCGAAGCGATTGAGATCGACCTGATCGCGGAAGCTGCCTGAATTCTCGTACATGCCGTTAAGCCGGAAGGCAACTCGATTACTCAAGGCCCGGTCAAAATCACCGAGGATCCGCTTGTTGCCGAAAGAGCCGCCCTGAAACGTCAACTCGCCAAGCGATGCAAAGCCCGCCTGTTTGGTTACGCGATTAATCACGCCACCGCCGCCCCCGCGCCCGAAGATCATAGCGTTGGGCCCCTTCAAGGCTTCAACCCGATCGAGGTTGTACAAGTCACGATAATACTGAACATCGTCGCGCACGCCATTGACGAAGAAGTCAGCTGAGGAACTGTTGCCCCTGATTACAACCTGATCGCGGTTGTTCTCGCCCTGGATGGCTGTGATGCCGGGAACGTAGCGCACGACGTCGGCGATGCTCTGCATCCCCTGGTCCTTAATCACTTCTCGCGACACGACGCTGATTGATTGCGGCACATCGCGCAAGGCCGTCAATGTTTTGGTAGCGCTACTGGAAGCGAAGGTGTCATAGCCCGCCATGTCGGTAATGGTGACAGTGGCACTATACCCCGCCAGCTGGAGAACGATCTCTAACGGTTCGAAGGTGGTTGGTTTGGAGCGGACGATCAAAGCAGCTTCCGCAAAGCCCTCCGCGAAAAATTTCAGAGAATATTCGCCGGGCTCCAGGAGCAATGAAAACTCCCCGCTTGCATTCGTGAAAGTTGTAGCCTCAGGCTGACCGCTCCGCGAGGCAGTGATCTTCACTCCCGCAACAGCAGCCCGATCCGGGTCGAGCACCCGGCCACGAAGTTGAGATTGTGTAAACGTTTCCCCTGCATGAGCTGGGATGTGAATTGCCGCGGCAAATAAGAGCAGGCAAGAGAGTCTAAAAACCAAATTAAAGGCGCGCTTCGCTAACATGTGGCAGCTCCGCAGTGTCGATTATCGTCTTGTTTCTATTGGTTAAGCTAGAATGAAATTGAAAACCATTTTCAATTCGAGCTAAGAATAGTCCAGATATAACGGGCTGTCAATAGGCGTGAACATTAAATACTTTCAGGTTGAGTTGGGTTGGAGGTTCGATTGTAATCGGTTAGGGCGTCGCCATTTACTCAGAAACCAGGTTTACTTTTCGTTGCCGCAAATTAGTTCCGCGGCTAGCAAGGGAAGGGTCAGTTCGTGATGGCCGGTAACCGAGTAGCCCCGTCCGGCGCCGTTTGCAGTCGGCCGGCGAACCACGTTCGTAAGTGGTCGGTAGGATTGTATGAAGTCGAAGTTTGCTGTGGTGATGTCAGTCAACTGGTTGCCGAGGTTGCGCACCAGCGTAACAGCTTTTAGAAAGACTTCAGGCAGTGTGACGGCCGATCCGATGTTTAAGTAAACACCGCCGCCGTCCATCCGGCGCACGAGTTCCGAGAGCAACCGAAAATCAGTATGCGTCGTAGCGCCGAGCGCAGCGCCATCAGCTTGCGGATGAAAGTGCCCAATGTCGCCGCCGATCGTCAGATGAACCGTGAAAGGCACTCGCGCATGATAAGAGGCGCACAGCAGAGAATAGTCCGCGTGCTTAGGACCGAGTGCAAGCAAGGTGCGACCGGTTGCTTCGCCCAGACCGATGTTTTCTTTCGCGCCTTCCAGGGCGGCGCGATTTAGAAGTTTGCCTGTTTCATCAGCGCCGCCAAAGGCTCCCTCGCCTAACGTCGCGTCGACGTCTTCAGAGGTCGAACCTACCATCGCGATCTCTGCGTCGTGTACCAGCACAGATCCGTTGGCGGCGACGGCATTAACGAATCCTCGTTTCATTAGATCAATGACAAGTGGCGCCAGACCGGTTTTGATCACATGGCCGCCGATGCCCCAAATGATCGGCTTTTGTAATTCACGCGCGCGACGCATGCGGGCGGCAATCTCTCGCAGGCTTTGGGTAGCTAGAATGTTAGGGAGACCGGCGAGAAAATCTTTTAAAGATGAGTCCGGTTGAATCGGATTTGCAAAGTCGTTAAGTGAAACTTTGCTGGGGCGTGAGGCAAGCGGGTAGGTCTTTACATCATCCAACTTCAGCGGGCGCAAATTGTCGTCGTAGATTGACATGTATGAGCGTCGGCAGCAGCGCGGCGCAGTATATCACGCGATCTTCTTGTCTTCGCGATGGGAGTTTCCATTGCCGTTTTTTGCGAGGCGCCCGTTGAGCAGTGGACGCAGCACCTGGCCCGTGTGCGAACGGCGCGAGCGGGCAACATCTTCGGGCGTGCCGGCAACAACGACGCGGCCACCGTGTTCCCCGCCTTCCGGACCGAGGTCGACAATGTAGTCGGCTGACTTAATGACGTCGAGGTTATGTTCGATAACGATAATCGTATTGCCCAAAGACACGAGCCGCTGGAGCACGTCGAGGAGCTTATGAACGTCGGCAAAATGGAGGCCGGTGGTCGGTTCGTCCAGCATGTAAACAGTCCGACCCGTGGCGCGCTTTGACAGTTCCTTGGCTAACTTGATTCGCTGTGCTTCGCCGCCCGACAGTGTTGTGGCTGACTGTCCCAACTTCAAATAGCCCAGTCCGACGTCAAGTAGCGTTTGAAGTTTCTGCTGAATCTGGGGAACATTCTCGAGCAGCGGCAAAGCCTCTTCAACCGTTGTATCAAGCAGCTCGGCGATCGACTTTCCTTTGAACTTGACCGACAGCGTTTCGCGATTGTAGCGAGCGCCACGACATACGTCGCAGAGGACATAGACATCAGGCAGGAAGTTCATCTCAATCCGCTTCATGCCGTCGCCTTCACAACCCTCGCAACGTCCGCCCTTGACGTTAAAGGAGAATCTTCCCGGTTTGTAACCGCGCTCGCGCGACTCGGGAAGCATTGCATACAACTCTCGCAACGGCGTGAACAAACCGGTATAAGTTGCCGGGTTCGATCTTGGTGTGCGGCCGATTGGCGACTGATCGATCTCAATCACTTTGTCGACGTTTTCCAGGCCCTCGACAGAGGCGCAGGCGCCTGGCTCGGCCAGCGATCCATAAAGGTGACGCGCCAGCGAGGGATAAAGTATGTCGGCGACGAGTGTAGATTTACCCGAACCGGAGACTCCGGTGACAACCGTTAACAACCCCAGCGGGAAAGTTACGTCGATCTCTTTTAGATTATTGGCGCAAGCTCCGCGCACGGTCAGGTACTTTCCGTTAGTCGCACGTCTTTGCAGCGGCACTTCAATCTTCCGGAGGCCACTGATGTAGAGACCGGTGATTGATCGAGGATTACTGGCGACATCAGCGGCAGTTCCAAAAGCAACCAGTTCGCCACCGTGAGCACCCGCGCCAGGTCCCAGATCGACCACGTAATCAGCGCGCCGAATTGTTTCTTCGTCATGCTCAACGACCAGCACAGTGTTGCCCAGGTCACGTAACGCGGTCAGAGTGTCGAGCAGTTTTTGATTGTCTCGAGGGTGGAGACCAATTGAAGGCTCGTCAAGAACATAAAGGACACCGCGAAGCTGAGAGCCAATCTGAGTGGCCAGACGGATACGCTGTCCCTCGCCACCTGAGAGCGTCGACGATGGACGATCCAAAGTTAAATATCCCAGGCCCACACTATCCAGAAAACGCAAACGGTTTCTTATTTCGCGCAGTATCTGTCCGGCGATCTGTTCCTCGCGATCGTTCAGCTTAATTTCTTCAAAAGCGGAAACAGAGTCCTCGATCGGCAGGGACGTGTATTCGGCGATGCCGCGCCCGCCCAGGCGTACGGAAAGAGAGTCGGACCTTAGCCGCCGTCCTTTACATTCAGGGCACACCGATGGCGAAACGAGTTCTTCAAGAGTGACACGAACTTTCTCGGAGGGCGCTTCGTTGAGTCTACTGCGCAGCCAGCGCAACGCACCTTTCCAGGGACTTTGATAAGAGTAGAGGCCCTGGCGAAAAGTTAACTGTCCGCTGACTCCATTGAAGAATCCGTCGCAGACTTCTTTCGGAAGTTCCGCAAAAGACTGCTTCACGTCAGCGTTGAAGTGTTTCGCCACCGCGAGCAGCGCACTCTTCAAGTAAGCCGATCCCTGCCGATCTACCGGTCCCATGAACGCCAGCTTGTCCGCGGCCACGTTCGCGTCGGGAACAAGTTTTGAAGGATCGATTTCCTGTACCGAGCCTAAGCCGTGACAACGTTTGCAGGCGCCGTAAGCAGAGTTAAATGAAAACGAACGCGGCTCGAGCGGCGGAACGTTAATACCGCAAATCACGCAAGCCATTCGCTCCGAGTAAAGCTTCTCGTCGCCGTCGACCACCGAAACCAGCACCGCGCCACCGGTTAGTTTTAAGGCGGTACGAACTGATTCCGAAAGTCGCTCTTTAATTCCGGGCTTGATCAGTAGCCGGTCCACCACGGCTTCGATGGTGTGATTGCGTCGCTTATCTAATTTGATCTCTTCGTCCAGGGACAGCAGCTCGCCGTCGACCCGAGCTCGCAGAAATCCATCCTTGGCCAGTTTCTCCAGTTCCTTCTTGAACTCACCCTTCCGGCCGCGAACAATTGGCGCGAGAATCATGACCCGCTCGCCCTCAGTTAGGCCAAGCACGTTCTGAACAATTTGTTCAACGCTTTGTCGCGTGATTGCTGCGCCGCACTTGTGACAATGCGGCTGTCCAATTGATGAAAACAGCAGACGCATGTAATCGTAAATTTCCGTTACCGTGCCGACGGTTGATCGGGGGCTGCGAGAAACCGTCTTCTGTTCAATTGAGATTGCCGGCGAAAGCCCGTCGACAGAATCCACATCCGGCTTTTCGAGTTGATCCAAAAACTGGCGAGCGTAAGCGGAAAGAGATTCAACGTAACGACGCTGCCCCTCGGCGTAGATCGTGTCAAAAGCAAGCGAGGACTTCCCCGAACCGGATAAGCCGGTGATGACGGTGAATTTGTCGCGAGGTATCTCTACATTGATGTTTTTGAGGTTGTGCTGGCGAGCGCCTCTGACTGTGATGCGATCAATTCCCATGGGACGAAGAAATGCGAAGAAGTAAACTCTGTCGCTACGGATGCGAATTTCGGGGAGTAGCGAACCAGTCATTCTAGCTGAGCGAACCTTCATTGGGCAACCGAGCGACATCCCCGGTAGTGTCCTGTTCGGTTTAGGACACTACCACATCCCCAGTCGTGGTTAGTTTGGAACAGGGGGAGTGTTGTTTTTGAAAGCGCACCACACTGAGGCAGCTTACTTTGCGTCCGTTTGATGCCAAACGATTCATTCCACAAAGGGCCATACACAGTCTCACAAAAAAGGTTGACGGCAAGACTTGCGAAGAATAAACTCTCGTCGCTTTCGCTCAAGATCGATTCCCGACCTTTTTACTCACAAGCCTGGCTTGGGACATTAATCTCTTGGTACATGAATCCGATTCATGACTTCACGTGCGGAGGAGCCTATGCCACCCTCTCTTTCTCATTCAATTCTCGCAGAGTATCGAACGTCGTTAGCACTTGGGATCCTTGCGATTCTGACTATTGCTATCGTCGTGGTTAACTTCGTTCCGCGAGTTTTGAGCGCGCCCCGATCAGTCTCGCCGATTGAAAGCACTTTCAACCAGGAACCAACCCCGAGTCCTTCTCCGTGTTGCGGATCAGCAGACAACAAGCCTCATCTCCTTATGGGCTCCTATTACACCTTAAGGGAAAACCAGTCTGCCAAGTTGCTGCTCAACAACAAGGGATCGCTACCTTTGGTGGCACACCCAAGGCTCTTTTCAATGTCTGGCCAGCGCTTTGACGTTGCTCCGGTGACGATAGCACCCGAATCATTTCAGATGATCAACCTTGCCGATTGGGCGCAAGCCGCCGGGCCTGAATTCAACGAAGGCAGTATTCAAGTTTTTCACTTAGGGCGCGATCTCGTGCTCGGGTCGCAAATCTACCTGGTCGATGAGGTGCACAGTTTGAGCTTCGACGAAAAACTAGTAGAGAAAGGCGGCTTCAAGTCGGCGAAACTGGAGGGTCTGTGGTGGCTGCCATCTCCAGTTGGTGAGGTCCGTTTGGCGTTATCGAATACTTCGGAGTCCCCGCTAACTGTTAGCGTCAATGCGGATGGTAAGGCACCCAATAGGAGCGGAGATCAGAGCGTCTATCTCAATCGGCACGAGACCCGTTTGCTCGATATTCAAGCCGACGTCTTTCATCATCCAAACGGCGCCATGTCTCGTCTGGGTGGCATTTCTATTCAGCACTCCGGTGCGCCCGGTGCATTGCTTGCTCGTGGCATGGCGCAGGAAGCTGCCAAGGGCTACTCTCTTGCAATTCAATTCGGCGATCCGACAACCGGCAAATCAGCAAAACTTCAAGGCGCTGGCTTCCGAGTGGGAAAGGCGGGAAGTGAATCTCTAACACCCATCGTTATCGCCCGCAATGTTGGCAATGCAACAACTACAGTAACCGGCCGCTTTCGATATACCACTATCAATGGTGGCGAAGGGACAATAACCTTGCCGCAAATTGTGTTATCGCCCGGCGAGCTTGACGACGTAGACGTCGCCCGCGCCGTTTGGGAACACGGAAACCAAAGCCTGCAAGCGACGGGGAGTTTGGAGTTTGAGTATTCGACCGCAGCCGGGAGCGTGACGATGACGGCGCTCAGTATCGGGGAATCCGGAACGCAGGTATTCCGTGTCCCGATGTGGGATGTCTATGCTCAAAAGAGCCCGACGGGTGGTTATCCGTGGCGATTAGAGGGAAGCTCTTCAACTATCGTATATATTAAGAACGCCGAAGAATATTCTCAGCACTATTATTTTCAGTTGAGATATCCAGGCGGAATCTATTCCCTTGGTATCAAATCAATCGAGGCCGGACAAACCGTTCAATATGATTTGCGTCGCCTGCGTGACGAACAGGTTCCCGATGTGAATGGGATCGTCATTCCTCTTACCGAGAGCAGCGGTCAAGTCCATTGGTCGAAAACGGGACATGAAGCCGGCATGCTAATCGGACGTTCCGAACAATTCGATTTGGGATCGGGAATAAGCAGTAATTACGCGTGCGCGAATTGTTGTCCTGACAACGGTGCAAATCCCAGGGTTCGTCAGAATACGTCCTGCGCCGTTGGGGAAAGTCGGATGTTTATTTCTGAACAGCAGCTCACTACCTGTTACGGCACCTTCTCTGGCTACATGGAGGTTTTTGGTGCGACTTGGAGCAGTAACAACGAGACGGTAGCAACCGCCACCGCGGGAACTGCGTTCGCAAATGCACCGGGTTCAGCTCAGATTAAGGCAGCCTGGGATTCCACTCATTACACTTATGTGGATATTGCTCCGGAAGGGGGCGGCGGTATTGAGCCCTTCGGCGGCCAGTTTTCCTGCGAAGCGACAGGCACGGATCATCTGCAGGCAACCGCCACTTTGACGGTGACGCCGGCGGTTGGATCGCTTCAGGCATCGGTGCCTTCAACGAAAAATCCGGCTACTGGTACCAGACCCGATCCAGGACTATTTTCGTCAACGAGTCCTTCAGATCTGTTCGCGACGACCTCTACCACAGCGGCCGACATGATGACCGTCCTTCAGACCTCGGATGCTCTAATTACGGTAACAGCTCAGGATGTCAACCCATCGAGTTTCACCAACCAGCTCAAATGGAAGATCGATCGTGACCCTACTGACACCGTAGCCACGGGCACTCCCACACTGAGCGCCCAGGCTGGGTCGCCGATTACCGTCACGCCAAACACGCCGGGAAACTTCAGACTTATCTGTTACTACGATAAGAGTGGCAACGGAGCCTATAATGCCGGCGAGGAAATTCGAGTAATACGGCTGGCGGTTGTGCGGGTGAATGTGCAAAGCGGCGCAACCATTGACAACCCTGGAGTGAGCTTTCAAGGGAGTCCTTTCGGCTCTACTGAATATGGTGTGCAGTCGCAGCAGGACATCATGGTTTTGGAGTGCACCATTGTTTTGGAAGGCGGCGGGGCCAATAAGCTCATCGGTGTAGACAAAATCAAGATTGGTACGATTCAGAACCTGGTCTCAAGCACTGGTAACCTGTTTACAATCAGTTATCCGATTCCTAATCCAACTCCTGCCGCACCCGGAAACGTCTCTGGAACGGGGACCGAAAATCCCGGAGGTCAGATTCCGACAGTCGATTCAGGAGAGGATCCGTCCGGTGGGGTGTCCGTGTTCCTCTCTGGCGACAGTGGCGGTTTAACTGGTAGCAATCTGTCAGGGGGAGGACAAGAACGAACGCTAACGACGTATGACAATCCCGGCTTTGGCCCGTGGCTACTTAGCCACCTACATACGCACAATCCCTGGATGAGTACGCAAGGCGGCTATGACTTCAAGAATTACATTTCAGCATTTTCGGAAAGTTTCCCGCGGTATTATGCTGTTTTGGCAAGGGGTGAGTGGACTGTCAGAGTAATAGGAAACAAGAGTAATGGAGCGTGGGTTAACAACGGCTCGACCGTAACTCTCCCCGGAGGAAGCGGAGGTTCAGCACCCCTCACCATACTCGTGACGAATGGCTCACCGACTTCAGGAGATACAGCGGGTGTCCAAGTACTGGGGAATTCATTTAGTTTGCATCACTCCATCTCGTATAGCCCTTAAGAAGCAAGATGGTCTTGTTAAGTGGAAGCTCGAACTGTTTTCTACGCCGAGCAACCGAACGAATCCTTGGACAGCTGACAAAACCACGAGACGGACATGATAAATAAGAAATTGGTCGCAAGTCTGATCACGATGCTAGTCGCATTTGGGATTCCCTCGAACTGTTTGGCAGTCTCAATAGCAACCCCTCCAGAGGAACAACCAGATATCCGGCCCAGTGAAGCTTCTGACTATGAGTATCGCACCGGCCGTCGTCTTGCTGACGCTGTGATTCGGGACGCGTCAATTGTGGTGGGCACGGTGTATCAAGTCGTCGGCCCTAATGGGAGCCGTTCTCCCGATCTGAATGAGCGAGCGTTATCATATGAGAAGGTCACTCTTGGAATCGACGAATGGCTCACAAGTCAGCCCAAAGCTGCGCTCCCGGAGATTGAACTCAAAAGGGTTCCTCTGGTTATGGGCATTCAATACGGGTCTCAGTGGAAGGGAGCACCTTGGGAAAGGGTCAACCTAAAAGTAGGCGCCAGACTTCTAATCGCTTTCATCCCTGGAGACAGTCAAGCAGAAAACTTGTCAGAGATTGGCAATTACACGCTGGTGATTTCAGATCCGAGTCTGTTCCCAGCCATTCGCGAAGCATTGACGCTGCATCGACGTTACCTTCAAAGCCCAAAAGAAGTTTTGAATGCCTCTGACAATTTGACCTCGGCGCGGCACTCTGTATTTGTTGGTTATTTTGTAGCTTATCTCTGGAGGGGCGGCTCATTTGGTGATCCCGATGCTGAGGCACTTGCTCTTGGGCGGTTGCTGGCAAATCCTGGTTTTCCAGAAATGTCTTCGTTCTATGCTGCACAAGCACTCGGCCGTCTGATGTTCAGCCAATCACGACCTCTATCTGAAGCGACGCGCAGGTTGTTGACAGAAGAGTTGGTCGTTGCCGGTGTTAGTATCAGACCGACGATAGCGAAGTCTGCCCTCGGACTGCTGCTGCGGTTGGCAGACAAGAAGCAGCTTAATATGAGGCCGTTCCTAACCGCCGAGCGTCGCCGCAAACTCACACAGACTTATCAAACGACTCTAGCAAGTGAAAACCAGAGACATCCTGACTTCGAATCACAGCTTCGGGCAACATCTCCCTGATGCATCACTCACTTGGTGCGCCTTCTTCGTCTACCGGACACTTTCACCGACGGTCAATTTGAGCAACGGTAGGTCAGTACAACGCAGACAGCTATCACACGACACCTCTTTAGCTCGTAACCGTAGAGCGGGTTCCAAAAAACAGAGCGCACATCGAGAATCGAAACCTCGCCAGAATTTGGTTCTGCTCTTCTGTTAGAGCAGTACCCAGAATTTGGTTGCCTTGACACTATTTTCAGGCGCGACCTACACTGCCATCAACTGCTGACTGTTCTGAATTGAGCGCTCTGTTCTCCGAGGCCTAACCAGTGTGAATCTTCCAAACGCTCTGACGCTCCTGCGCATCTTCATCGTCCCGATTCTCGTCGTCGTTCTGCTGACCCCGTTTTCCGAAAACTGGTTTGGACTGCCGCGGCACATTTTTGGTGTGGCGCTTTTTCTTGGCGCTGCACTGACGGACTATCTTGACGGCCATCTCGCTCGCAGCCGGAACCAGGTAACACGTTTGGGTCAGCTGCTTGATCCCATCGCCGACAAACTACTGATCTCCGCGGCCTTGATCTCCTTAGTGGAAAACCAACTGGCGCCTGCATGGGCCGTTGTAATAATCATCGGACGCGAGTTTGCCGTTACTGGTTTGCGCTCGATTGCAGCTGCGGATGGTGTAGTGATCTCGGCTTCGAAGATGGGGAAGTTCAAGATGCTGTTGCAGGTGTTGACGGTGGCGCTGCTGATTGTTTCCAGTGTTGCCGGCAAGCCACCGGTGGGAAATTTTGGCCGGCCTTTTCCGGCAATCGCATTTTGGTCAGTCCCGGAGTTACGAGCAGCATGGCAGCATCTTTTCGGCCCGGAGCCGACAACCTGGAGCGACTGGCAGGTGTTGCTCTATACGGCCGGCAGAGCAATGCTCTGGTTGGTAGTGGTCTCTTCCTGTCTTTCGATGTATGGCTACTTTAAATCATTTTATCGATCGGTCCTCTCAGGTGCCCGGGCGGAATCGATCGGTAACCAGTCGCGTGGGCCGATCATTCCGGTGGTTCGTGATTAGTTCGGCGTTTGCCGCCGGCTGGCGAGGCCCGCGCGCTTTTGTTAGTCCGCTTTCGCGATCGACAATCAATTCAGAACGAGAGAAACCCACATTTCTCGAATTTCGAGGCCAATCTTTTCTGTTGCAGGTGTTAAGATATCTGCAATCCTGACTGCGACTTGCGTTTTCCCATGCGGGTTGTTAGTATCCGCATTTTGTCGGAATGCGCTATTTGTAGTCTATAGCGGGCCGGCGTAGCTCAGTTGGTAGAGCATCTGATTTGTAATCAGAGGGTCGGGGGTTCAAGTCCCTTCGCCGGCTCCACTAAGCACTTGGCAGGATATGCAGGGGTGGTCGAGTGG
>Ga0070698_100002130_pt1 | contig 21985 bp, 24 predicted proteins | sample KBSK1502metaG_FD_65477 | JGI IMG/M metagenome (GOLD analysis project Ga0070698, IMG submission 65477) | Corn, switchgrass and miscanthus rhizosphere microbial communities from Kellogg Biological Station, Michigan, USA - KBS K1-50-2 metaG | ecosystem: Host-associated > Plants > Roots >...
GGCTTGGTAATGAGCCGGTTGCGTGCGGTTTCGTCGAGGGTTTTGCGGTGGACTTTGCGCCGGCCGACGTTGTCGTCGTGCCCGACCGGCGGGGGATGGGGATCGGTTCGGCGGTTCTCGCCTACGTCTCCGAGCGGGCGCGGGCCCTCGGGAAGGACGTGCTTCAGGTCGAAGTGAAGAAGAGCGACGACGGCTCGCGTTCGTTCCTCGAGCGTCGGGGCTTCCAGAAGGTGGGTGGAGAGGAAGCGGTCAGCCTCCACCTTGGTGGGCCGCAGCCGCCTTCGGTGCCGCCGGAGGGCATCCACATTCTCTCCCGCCGCGAGCGACCGGACGTCGTCGAGGCGATGTACGAGGTCTACGTGGAGTGCAACGAGGACGTGCCCGGCGCCGCCGCTCCGATGACGCTCGAGGGCTGGCGCGCGCTCGACATCGATCGGCCCAGCCGTTCACCCGACCTCGCGTTCGTCGCGCTCGATGGAGATGAGGTCGTGGGGTACGCCGTCGCCGACATCTTCGGAGACGAGGGTTATCACGGGTTCACGGCCGTCAAGCGGGCCTGGCGGCGCCGCGGTCTCGCGATCGCCCTCAAGCGGGCCCAGATCGCCGCCGCCACCCGCCTGGGGCTGAAACGCCTGGCCACCGTGAGCGAGGAGCGAAACGTGCCGATGCGGACGCTGAACGCGAAGCTCGGCTATGAGCCGGATCCGGAGCTCAGCGTGGTCGTCATGCAGGGGCCGGTTCAGGGTTAGACGTATCCAAATCGTTACGTTCGCGTGACGCGGCCGTTTCGCAGCCCGAGCAGCATGCGCAGCGGCTACTGATGGAAGCGATCATGGAGAAAGCCGAGACGTGCGGCGGGCGCTAGTCCTCGGCCTCGTCGTGCTCGTTGCCGCCGCGGCGTGGATCGGGCTGCGCGACTGGCGACGCGGCTATGTGAGCACGCGCGGCGCCACGGTCACGCGCTTCACGCTGCACAGTGACCTCGCTCGGCGCGATCTGCACGAGATTCTCGTCGTCCCGGACGGTGGGGGTCGCGATCGCGAGTTGCTCGTCTTCCTGCACGGGCGTGGCTCGCCGCCGGACTCGAATCTCAGGCAACCGCTCTTCGATGCGCTTCACGATCTCGGCCGGCAGGCGCCCAACGTCCTGCTCGCCGACGGCGGCGACCACAGTTACTGGCACGACCGCCGCGATGGGAAGTGGGGGACAGCAGTTCTTCGCGAGGCGATTCCGGCCGCCCTCGCGAGGTCGCACGCCGACGAGCGCCGCGTTGCGATCGGCGGCATCTCGATGGGCGGGTTCGGCGCACTCGATCTGGCGCGTCGCGCCCCGGGGCGGTTCTGTGCGGTCGGTGCGCATTCCGCTGCGCTCTGGTTCCGAGGTGCGGACACGCCCTCCGGCGCGTTCGACGATGCGGAGGACTTCGCGCGCCACGACGTGATCGGCTTCGCTCGCACCAGGGCGCTCTACCGCGTTCCCGTGTGGATCGACGTCGGCCGGGCCGACCCGTTCCTCCAGGCTGATACGGCGCTAGCTCACGAGTTGCGAGCGCGCGGAACGCGAGTGCGCCTCGTCGTCCACGGCGGCGGCCACAGCGGCTGGTCGAGCCGGATGGCCGATTACCTCCGCTTCTATGCCGCGGCGTGTGCGTAGGGCCGACGATTCGCTCATTGGCGGTTGTGACGAGGCTGAAGGCGTCCGGCGTCGAAGTAGACCCGCATGAACAAGCGGGCGGAGCGATGGCAGCAACGCTTCGACGTGCCCGTACTCGTGGCGGCGCTGCTCGTGATTCCGGTCATCATCGTCGAGCAGTCCGACGCGGGCGAGCCTTGGCGTACGGTCGCCGCGATCCTGAACTGGTGCATCTGGATTGTCTTCGCGCTCGAACTCGTGACGATGCTCGTCGTCGTCGCTGATCGCTGGCGTTGGCTCCGAACGCATCCGCTCGAGGTCATCATCGTCGTGCTAACGCCTCCGTTCCTCCCGGCGTCGCTTCAGGCGGCTCGCGCGCTCCGACTGCTCCGCGTTCTCCGCGTGTTTCGGTTGATGACGGTGCTGCGGAAGCTCTACACCTTCGAGGGTCTCCGGTACGCGGCGTTGCTTGCCGTGATGACAGCGCTGGGCGGCGGTGCGGCCTTCGCGGCGGTCGAGCGGGGTCACAACGACGCGGTGACCAATACCTGGGACGGAGTGTTCTGGGCAGTAACAACGATGACGACGGTCGGCTACGGAGACATGTATCCGAAGACGGACTACGGGCGCGTGATCGCGATCGCGGTCATGGTCATCGGCATCGGCTTCCTGTCCCTGCTCATCGGCGCGGCGGCGGAGCGGTTCGTCTCGCGGGATGTCGCCGAAGCCGAGGAGAAGTTGGAAAGCGAAGTTGAAGCCAGCGAGGCTGGCGTGCTGCGCGAGATCGAGGAAATCTCAGAGCGCTTGCGCCGCCTGGAGGCTGGAGTTCGGCGGCTTCAAGGCACCTAGAGAAGGGTCAGAGTCACTTCTTCTCGCAGGCGATCCCGTCCTTATCGCGGTCGAGGCCTCTGTTGTAGGACATCGCGCGGTTGTAAAGCGTGGTGCTGCGCCTGAAGGTCGTCACCGGCTGGCCCGAGGTCTTGTCTCTAGCGTGCAGCTTTCCTATGCCGTGCGGATACCTCTTGTTCAGGTTGGTGCAGTTCCGGTACAAGGCCGGGATTCGAACGGTCGCTTGAACCGCGGGAGTGGCAGGTGCCGCGAGTACAAGCGTGCTCGTCACGACGATCAGACTGGCCGTTCTGTACATGGTTCGATGGTACAGGGGCACGACTCGAACTCCGCAACGCCCGGTTTCGGAGATCAGCGCCGTCTACGCCGCAGCGTGCGCTTAGGGCAGTTCAGCCGTCAGGTAGCGACCAGTCGAACGGAATTTTGCCCGAGTGTGGGTCGATCCGATACTTGTCCGGATTCGTCGAGTCGAACGGAAGCGTGGGGAAGTTGAGCATCACCGCGTCACTGTCGCCCCAGTTCTGGTCGCCGTGCCAGACCCCCGGCGGAATCAGCAGCAGGCCGCGCGAATCTTCGGTCAGGTGGAACTCGGCGAAGGCGCCGAATGTGGGCGAGCGAACGCGGCCGTCATGGAGCACGACGCGCACATTCCCGGCGCAGAGGAAGTAGCGATCGGCCTGTTTGCGATGCATCGCCCAGCCTTTTATTCGGCCCGGCCGGATCGTGAAGCAGTACGAGTAGACGATCGGCTCGTCCCAGAAGTCGTTGTCGAAGTTGACGATCTCGGCGAGCGATCCGCGATGGTCGACGTGCGGCGTTGCGGGGGCGTACAGAACGCCCTCGATGCCGCTCTCGAGCCGCCGGCCGACCTCGTCGACCGTGGGCGCGTCACGCTCGGCCGGCGGCCGAACGTCGTCAGCGAGCTCGTAGCGTCCACGTAGCGGCGGCGGCAGGGACGCGAGATCGCGCCTGGCGACGCCAACAGGGGCGGCAGGACTCGAACCTGCAACCCCCGGTTTTGGAGACCGGTGCTCTGCCAATTGAGCTACGCCCCTAGGTTCGGCTGACCGATTGTACTGGCGGCCTTTCCGGCCAGTAGAGTCGGGGCTGTGGCCGGGCAGCGTCGTGTCCTAGGTGCGCTGTTTCTCTTGCTCGCCGTCTTCTTCGTCGGCATTGCCGTGACTGCGGTCCAGGGCGGGGGCACGACCGCCGTGGTGATCGGCGGGGCGGCGGTCGTTCTTGCACTCTGGATCGGCAGTTTCGGGCTCCGAGCGCTCCTGGTGAGACGTGCGCGCTGAGGACTCCCCCGCGCAGGCCCGTATTCTCTAGGCGTGGCGCAGACCGACGACACCCTCTCCCTCTGGCAGGAGTTTCAGAAGACTCACGACCAAGGTGTGCGCGACCGGCTGATCCTGACGTACGCGCCGCTTGTCAAGTACGTCGCCGGGAGGCTCGGCAGCGGCCTGCCGGCGCACGTGGACGAGGGCGATCTTGTCTCCTACGGGCTCCTGGGTCTGATCGGCGCCATCGAGCGCTACGACCCCGATCGCGATGTCAAGTTCGAGACGTTTGCGATCGCGCGCATCAAGGGCGCGATCATCGACGAGTTGCGCGCGCTGGACTGGGTGCCGCGATCGGTGCGGGCGCGGGCGCGGCAGATCGAGCGTGCGATCGCCGAGCTCGAGGCGAAGCTGCACCGTGCCCCGACCGACGACGAGATCGCCGGCAAGCTCGGGATTGACACCACTGAGCTAGAGGAGAGCCTGACCGAGATCTCGCGGTCGTCGATCGGTGCGCTCGACGAGCTCTGGACGATCTCGTCGTCCGGCGGAGACCAGGTCGCGCTCATCGACACGATCGAGGACACGCAGGGGCCGGAGCCGCAGTCGGCTCTCGCCCAGACCGAGCTCAAGGAAGCCCTTGGCGAGGCGATCGCCCGGCTGCCCGAGCGGGAGAAGCTCGTCGTCACGCTCTACTACTACGAGGAGCTGACGCTGCGCGAGATCGGCGAGGTGCTCGGCGTGACCGAGTCGCGCGTGTCGCAGTTGCACACGAAGGCTGTCCTGCGCCTGAAGGCGCACCTCGGCGGCGTGCCGGCCCGCGAACCGGTCGAGTAGCTCGTCGCTAGGTCAGGACGAACGTCACCGGATACTCGGCAGAGTTGTTCTCCACATTCGTCTCCGTGGGTACGGGCTCAACCTCGACACGAACGAGGAGCCGCTTCTGGAGATCCGGCAGGCCAACATCTCCCAGCACGACGGTTCTCTTTTCACCTGGACTGATCTGATCGATCTGTCTCACAGTGGTCATCGGTTGCTCGCCTTTAAAGATCGAAACTCTCACGTCGATGCGCTTCTCATTCCGGCAGCCGCCGTTGAAGACGGTGACGGCGAAGGCCCAGTTTGGCCGCAGATCGATCGAGTTCACAGACGTCCTCGAGAGCGGTTTCTTGCCCGGCAGGGCGCTGACGGAGACGAGGCCGATGCCCGTGGGGTAGCAGGCCTTGCTCACGGTGGAGATCGTCGGGCCCGTGCTCGTCTCGGCTGACTGTCCGGGAAGCTGCGTGCCGCTGCCGCAGCCTGTGGCGACAGCCGAGCAAAGGACGGCTGAACAGAAGAGCAGCCAGGCAGCTCGTCGGGGCAAGGCCCGACCCTACCGCTCTTTAAGGCGCGCCCAGCCTCCTCCCCACTGCGAGCGTAGCGCGGAGAAGCGCGCGCGTGGGTGACAGCTTCGTGCCGAGACCGTGACGGTCTTTCAACCGCGGATGCCTCGCTAAGATCGCCTCAAACCAGCCCAGGAGGAGCGCCCGCATGTCCGCAGTCGAGCCCGGAAAGATCCGAAACGTCGCCGTCGTCGGTCATCGCGGCACCGGCAAGACCTCGCTCGTCGAGGCGATGCTCTTCCAGGCGGGCACGACGAACCGGCTCGGCGTGGTCGAGCAGGGCACGACAGTCTCCGACTGGGACGAGGACGAACAGCAGCGCGAGATGTCGATCTCGGCTTCGCTCTGCCACCTCGAGTGGCAGGGCCGGAAGATCAACCTCATCGACACGCCGGGTGAGCCGAGCTTCCAGGGCGACGCGATCTCGTCGCTGCACGTCGTGGAGGGCGCGCTCGTCACGGTCAGCGGCGTCATGGGGGTCGAGGTGCAGACCGCACGTAACTGGCGCCGCGCCGAGGAGCTCGGGCTCGCGCGCGTCGTCTTCGTCAACATGCTCGACCGTGAGCGCGCGGACTTCTACCGCACGCTGGAGCAGCTTCGCGCCCAGCTCGGCTCGCAGTGCGTGGCGATCCATCTGCCGATTGGCGTCGAGCACGAGGTGAGTGGGATCGTCGACCTGCTGCACATGACGGCGTACACGAGCCCCGAGGGCGACCGGGAGAGCAAGCCGGGCGAGATCCCCGCCGAGCTGGCCGACCAGGTCGAGCAATACCGCACCCAGCTCCTCGACTCGGTTGTCGAGACGGACGAAGGCCTGATGGAGCGCTACCTCGACGGGCAAGAGCTCTCGCCCGAAGAGGTGGCCGCCGCCATGAAGACAGCCGTGACCCGCGGAGAGCTCTTCCCGGTCGCGTGCGGCGTGGCGACAAAGAACCTCGGCACGACGGCCTTGCTCGACCTGCTCGTCGAGGGAATCCCGTCGCCCGCCAAGAAGGGGGCCCCGATCGAGGTCGAAGGCGCACAGGACGCCGCGTTTGTCTTCAAGACCGTCGCCGATCCGTTCGCGGGCCGCATCAACATCTTCCGCGTGCTCACGGGCCGGATCGGCTCGGACTCGACTCTCGCCAACGTGCGCACCCACGACAAGGAGCGCGTCGGTCAGCTCCTGACCCTCCAGGGCAAGGAGCACGAGCCCGCCGACGAGTTCGGCGAGGGCGACCTCGGCGCCGTCTCCAAGCTCAAGGACGTCAGAACCGGCGACCTCTTGCTCGACGCCGACCGCGACGTCGAGCTGCCGAGCCTCGACTTCCCCGAGCCCGTGATGAGCTTCGCGATCACGCCCAAGGCGAAAGGCGACGAGGAGAAGGTGGCGACCTCGCTGCGCCGCCTGAGCGAAGAGGACCCAACGCTCCATCTCCGCCGCGACCCGCAGACCGGGGAGCAGCTTCTCTCGGGGATGACCCAGATGCACGTCGAGGTCGCCGTCGACCGGCTCAAGCGCCGCTTCGGCGTCGAGGTCGACCTCCGCCAGCCTCGCGTCCCGTACCTCGAGACGATTCGCAAGGAAGCACGGGGTCACGGGCGCTACAAGAAGCAGACGGGCGGCCGCGGCCAGTTTGGCGACTGCCACATCGTGCTCGAGCCGCTCGAAGGGCACACGGGCTACGAGTTCGAGGACAAGATCGTCGGCGGGGTCATTCCGCAGGGGTTCCGGCCCGCGGTCGACAAGGGAATCCAGGAAGCGATGCAGGAGGGCGAGTTGGCGGGCGCGCCGGTGCAGGGCGTTCGGGTCCGCCTCGTGGACGGCTCGTACCACACGGTCGACTCGTCCGAGATGGCCTTCAAGATCGCAGGCTCGATGGCGTTCAAGCAGGCCTACGAGCAGGCCGATCCGGTGCTGCTCGAGCCGATCATGGAGGTCGACGTGACCGTTCCCGACGACACGGTCGGCGCCGTCAACGGTGACCTCAACTCACGGCGCGGGCGACTACAGGGAATGGAGCCCTCCGGCGGGATGACCCAGATCAAGGCCGAAGCGCCGATGGCCGAGATGCTCACCTACGGACAGGCGCTGACATCGATGACCGGCGGGCGCGGCGATTACCACATGCAGTTCCTGCGCTACGACGAGGTGCCCAGCCACGTCGCAGAGAAGCTGATCGCGGAGACGAAGAAGGAGCGCGAAGAGGCGAAGGTCTGAGAAGCCGCGGTTCGCGGATGATGTTGCTGTTCGGGCCGACTGACTAGCCTCGGTTGACGAGGACCAAGGCCGGCTCGCCGGGAGCGCCGTACGACGACGTGATGACGAGGTCGCGCCGGCCATCCCCGTTCAGGTCGCCGGAGGCGATCAAATCGCCGGTCGTTCCCATCCGGAAGTCGACCTTGGGGCGAAACTTCCCGTCACGCCGGTTGAGGAGCACCGAAATGCCGTGGTCGCTCACCGTCGCGAGGTCGGCATGACCGTCGCCGTCGAGGTCGCCGATCGCAGCCGCATAGGGGTCAGGCGCGCCACCCCGGTAGTCGCGCTTCGGCGCGAACGCGCCGTCACCGCGATTGAAGAGGACGGAGATAAAAGGCCCTGCCTCACCGCGCGCGACGGCCACATCCGGCCGATCGTCGCCGTTCAGGTCGCCGACCGCGATCGCGTCCGCGCCGCCGCCGATCAGGTAGTCGCGCCTCGGCGCGAAGCTGCCGTCCCCGCGGCTGAGGAAAACGGAGATCGATCCCTTGTCGAGCTCGTTGCTATCCGCGACATCGCTGTTCGCGGTCACAACGTCAAGGTTCCCGTCGCCGTTCAGGTCAGCGACCTCGACCGCGATCGGCGGCTGCGTGGTCGCGAGGAAGTGCGCAGGCCGGTCGCCGCGCTTCTCGAACCTCCCCGAGCCGCGGTTGCGGAGCACCTCCACGCCGTCGACGCCGTAGACGGAGTCCGAGTAGGCGATCGCGAGGTCCGGCTTCGCGTCCCCGTTCAGGTCGCCGGCGGCGACGGCCGCGATGTCGGCGGTGTCGGTCTCGTAAACCTGGCGCAGGGGCGCGAATGTGTCGGCGCCCCTGTTGAGCGCCACGTACCCGTAGGCGGGGCAGACGCTTACGCCATCGCCTTCCGAGCACGAGTCCGGATCGTCCGAAGTGTTGTAGTAAGTGACGAGGTCGGGCTTGCCGTCGCTGTTCACGTCGGCGACCGCGTCCGCAACGGCCACCTTCGGCAAATCCCCGACGTGCCGAACGGCACGGAAGGTGGCGTCGGCCTTGTTCGCGAGCACGGAGACGTCCGGCGAGGTCGACGCTACGACGGTCGCCTTGACGATCGTGAAAGACACGCGTCCGTGTGCGGCGTGCGCCGCCCGCGCGTGAAGGCTCGCGTGCCCGCAACCCGCGGCACCGACGAGGAAAACGGACGCCGCGGCGAAGGCGCTACCGGCTCGTCGCATAGTCGTTCTTCGCGCCGAGAGGAGAACGGCGTTGGAACCGCGTCGCCTTTCCCATTCCGCCTGCGAGCCTACTGCGGGCTCGTTACGAAACGATTACGGCCTCGTTAACGTCGGGATCGAGGACACGAAGAAGGAGCGCGAGGAAGCGAAGGTCTGAGGAGCGCGAAGAGGCGAAAGCTCCCGCTCCCGCCTCTCGCTGCCGTGTTCTTAGACCGTGACCGACTCGGGCTCGTTCTTCTTGAGCTTGCCGATCAGGTCGGCAACGTCGGCGAGCTCCTGCTCGAGGTCGCGCTGGTACTCCTCGAGGCGTTCGAGAACGCGCTCGGGCTCGTAGAAGCGCTGGCCGACGCCTCGGCCGCGGCCGCGGAATCGTCTGTGTCCGTGATGCATGTTCACCCCCTCTCCTGTTCGTACCGCTCCGCAAAGGCGGCGATCTGCTGCTCGATCTTCTTGAACGCCTCGACCCACTGGCCGAGGACGCGGCTCCCCGACGGCGTGATCACGTAGATCCGCTTGGCCGGGCCCGGCGCTCCTTCGTGCCAGGTCGAGTCGACGAGGCCCTCACGCTCGAGCGAGCGCAGGATCCGATAGAGGTTGCCCATGTCGATTCGCTCGGCCGGCATGAGCGACTGGAGCTGCTCCAGAAGCTCGTAGCCATGGCCGGGGCTGTCGCGCAAGACGAGGAGCACGGCGGGCTCGATGAACCGTTCGAGCCGCGCACGAACGCGCCAGCGTCCCGGGCTGACCCGGCGGCGGGAGCGGGTGCCCCGGGGATGTCCCCGACGCCCCGTCATGAGGCTTCGAGCAAGTTACAGTGTAAAACACACATAAGCTCAGCGTAGCAGCAGGGAGGCTCGAGGCAGGTGGGCTATAGTCGCCGACATGCGGTCTTCTCGAACCGTCGCCGTCCAGGTCTGCGCGGTCTGCGACCGGACGCTCCTCGTCGGCGAGCGTACGACCCGGTTCTCTCCGGACGGAGAGGACTTCGTCGACGTCTGCCCGCTCTGCCAGGAGATCGCAGCCGAGCAGGGCTGGCTGAAGGAGGGAAGCCCCACGACGCCGACCTTCGAGGAAGAGCCGCGGCGGCGGCGTTTCAACCTCGGCGCCTTTCTCGACCCGCGACGCGCAACTCCCGAAGAAACTCTCGCGCCCGAGCCGATCCTGCGCCGTCTCTCGGAGCCCGAGCGCGCGATGGTCGAGGCGGCGGATCTCTTCAACGCAAGCCCGTACCGGCGGACGGTCGGAGGAATTGGCAAGAGCCTGGGCAAGCCGCACGCAAGCGTCGTGCCGCTCTCGGGCGTGAACACCGAGGTCGTCGTCACCGTCGCCTGGGACATTTCCTGGTACCAGTACCGCGTGCTCTTCGACTCGGCGCAGCCCGTTCGATTGGCCGAGCGCGGCCACGAGCTCGAGGAGCTGGAGCCCTCTTTCAGGACCTGGAACGCGCGGGTCGATCCGGACGGCCGGGTCGTGCCTGAGATTGCCCGCCTGTAGCGGCCCTACACTTCGAGCAAGATGATCTATTGCGTGATCCCGCGAGAGCTCGAGACGGAGCTCTTCGACAAGATGATCGAGTACTACCAGGACAACCCGAACGTGACGGTCATCCTCGAACGTCGCGACGGGCCTGATCGTCGCGACGGCCGGCAGACCGGCGGGAAGCGTGAGACACGTGACCGGCGCCGCCCGCGCATCCCGGGCACATTCCTCGAGACCGAGGGCTCGGAGGCCGACGACTAGACTCCGCGCCGTGGCCACCCTGGGCGCGAAGACATTCCAGAACTACATCGCCGGCGAGTGGGTCGACGCCGCCTCAGGCGAGACCTTCGAGAGCGCGAGCCCCGCGAACGGCGAGACGATCGGCGTCTTCCCGCGGTCCGCGGCGGACGACGTCGACCGGGCGGTCGCCGCCGCGAAGGAGGCGTACGAGGACTGGCGGCTCGTGCCCGCGCCGAAGCGCGGCGAGATCCTCTTCCGCTTCGCGCAGCTCCTGGCCGAGAGCAAGGAGGATCTGGCGCAGCTGATGGCGCACGAGATGGGCAAGGTCCTGCCCGAGGCGCGCGGGGACGTCCAGGAGGCCGTCGACATGGCCTACTACATGGGCGGTGAGGGCCGCCGGCTCTTCGGGCAGACAACCCCGTCCGAGCTCCGCGACAAGTTCAACATGAGCGTGCGCCAGCCGATCGGCGTCGTCGGGGTGATCACGCCATGGAACTTCCCGATCGCGATCCCGTCCTGGAAGATCCTGCCCGCGCTCGTGTGCGGGAACACGGTCGTCTTCAAGCCTGCGACCGACACGCCGGCGCTCGGCGAGCGCTTCGTGGAGCTGCTCAATGAGGCGGGCGTCCCAGCGGGGGTCGTCAATGTCGTCCACGGGGGCGGGGGAGAGGTCGGCCACGCGATCGTCACGCACGCGGACGTTCCGGTGATCACGCTGACGGGCTCGCGCGAGACCGGCGTCCAGGTCACGAAGGACGCGGCCGACCGTCTGAAACACGTCCATCTCGAGCTCGGCGGCAAGAACGCGATCATCGTCCTCGACGACGCCGACCTCGAGCTGGCCGTCGAGGGCATCGTCTGGTCGGCGTTCGGCACCTCGGGCCAGCGCTGCACGGCCGCGAGCCGGGTGATCGCCCACGAGTCGGTGTACGACCAGCTCTCCTCGCGGCTCGTCGCCGAGGCCGAGAAGCTCCGGCTCGGCGTGGGCTGGGAGGAGGACACCGACGTCGGCCCGGTCATCAACCAGTCGGCGCTCGACAAGATCCACTCGTACACGACGATCGGCCGCGACGAGGGGGCGACGCTTCTGACCGGCGGCGAGGTCGCGTCGGGCAACGGGCTCGACAAGGGCTTCTACTACCGGCCGACGATCTTCGGCGACGTGGATCCCGGGATGCGAATCGCCCAGGAGGAGATCTTCGGGCCAACCGTCGCCGTCATCAAGGTCGGCGACCTCGACGAGGCGATCCGGGTCTCGAACGGGATCAAGTACGGGCTCTCGTCTTCGATCTTCACCGGCGACGTGAACAAGGCGTTCCGCGCCATGCGCGACCTGAAGGCGGGGATCACCTACATCAACGCCGGGACGATCGGCGCCGAGGTACACCTCCCGTTCGGCGGCGTCAAGGACACGGGCAACGGCCACCGCGAGGCGGGGCAGGCCGCACTGGACTTCTTCACCGAATGGAAGTCGATCTATGTCGACTACTCGGGGAAGCTCCAGCGGGCTCAGATCGACACGGACTAAGCGGCATGACCGACCCGCCACGAGCTCCGATTCGGCTCGGACACGAGGTTCAGGAGGTTCAGAGCATCGCCGGCTCCTTGCTCCTGGAGCGGGCGGCTGCGGATGGGCTGAACGAAATACGGTCCGGCGGATGGCCCACCAGCGTCAGGTCGCTCGAATCGCTCGGGGAGCCCCTCGTGCGGATCTCCGCAATGGACGGCCACAGCGCCCTCTTCGAGTCCGACGGCGTGTTGTTCGAGGTGAACCTCTGGGGGTCGCATTTCCAGGCCGTCGCGGCCGGGATGGACCAGCAGGCGGTAGTCGCCATCTTCGAGCGGCTCGAGACTCTCTTCCCGCCGCCCGATCCGAGCTCCACGCACGAGATTCCGGTCACCTTCTGGATGTACTCGCCGCAAGGGCCACGGCCATCATGGCGCTCGATCGCGGTGCCGGCCTGGGAGGAGATCGAGCCGAACTACGCCGCGCAAACGCGCGAGCAGCTAACGGCGCTTATGAATGACTTCGAACCGGCGCGCGGCGGGCAGCTGATCCTCTGGCACGGAGAGGCGGGGACCGGCAAGACCTTCGCGCTGCGCGCGCTGGCCTGGCAGTGGCGCGACTGGTGCCAGCTCCATTACATCGTCGACCCTGACTCGTTCTTCGGCGAGCACGCTGACTATCTGATGACCGTACTGCTCGATTCTCCGTTTCCGATGATGATCGGGGGCGAGCGGTACGGGCCTTCGTTCGCGATGGGGACGTTCGATGCCGAAGAACGGGAAGACGAGGACGAACGACTGTGGCGTCTGCTTGTGATGGAGGACACCGGGGAACTTTTGAGCGCGGATGCTCGTGAGCGGACGGGCCAGGGCCTCTCCCGGTTCCTCAACGTCGTTGATGGCCTGATCGGACAGGGGCTCCACGTGATCGTCCTCGTCACGACGAATGAGGAGATCCGGCGTCTACACCCAGCGGTCGCGCGGCCGGGGCGCTGCGCAGCGAATGTGATGTTCGAGTCTCTGAACCGCGACGAAGCCGCCGCGTGGTTCGCAGCGCGCGGACTCGAGTCGGCCCCGCCGGAAGCGATGACTCTCGCGTCGCTGTACGCGCAGGCCGAGGGGCGGGATCCGAGTGAGACGGTTCTTGTCGGCTTCGGCGGCTAATCCGCGGGCGGCTCCCAGAGCTCGAAGCGGTTCCCTTCCGGGTCGGTCGCCCAGCCGAAGCGGCCGAGCTCGCTCTCCTCGACCGAGGCGCCGGCTTCGCGTAGCTGGGCCAGCATCGCGTCCAGGTTGCGACTCGGGATCAATGGCTGCACGCTTTATGTGAGAGTCAGGATGTGAACCGCAAGCTCGTCGTGTTCGTCCCGCCCGAGGCGCTCGACGCCGTGCGCGACGCGGTCTTCGCCGCCGGGGCCGGGCGCATCGGTGACTACGAGCGCTGCTCCTGGTACACCGAAGGCACTGGGACCTTCTTTGCCGGCGAGGGCGCAGCGCCCAGCGTCGGCGAGCGCGGCCGCGAGGAGCGGGTGCCGGAGCTGCGCCTGGAGACGGTCTATCCATCCGATCGCGAAGCCGACGTCGTCCAGGCGCTTCGGAATGCGCATCCGTACGAGGAGCCGGCCTTCGACCTCTACCCGCTCCTGTGAAGGCGCGCCTCTCCACCGATGGCGGCTCGCGCGGGAATCCCGGGCCTGCGGCGTACGGCTACGTGCTCGAGACCGACGACGGCACCGTGCTGGCGGCTCACGGGGCGGCGATCGGGATCGCCACGAACAACGTGGCCGAATACCGCGGACTGGTCGAGGGGCTGAAAAAGGCCGCGGAGCTCGAGGTGGACGAGCTCGAAGTCGTCTCCGACTCGGAGCTCCTCGTCCACCAGATGCGGGGCGACTACAAGGTCAAGAACGAAACGCTCCGCGAGCTCTGGCTCGATGCGAACGACCTCGAGCGCAAGCTCGGCAAGGTCACCTATACAGCCGTCCGCCGCGAGCACAACGAGCTCGCCGATCGGCTGGTGAACGAGGCTCTCGACGCGAGTGGGTCATGAAAAGCGTGGCTATACTCGGTTGAGTCGCGGATGTAGCTCAGTTGGTAGAGCGTCTGCTTGCCATGCAGAAGGTCGAGGGTTCGAGCCCCTTCATCCGCTCTCGCTTCCCTGAGCGGCGGCGCGCTCCGCGGGCCGCCTCGCGCCGCTCAGCCCCTTCCTGCGAGCGGCCCGTGTGATCAAACACTGTTCCCCTCGCATACAGGGTCTGAGCGACACGTCAGGAAACCGAGAGCGAGGAGTACCGCCTCGAAGATCCTTGACAGAATTTGGTCTCCGACTCCGATCTTTCTCGAAAGGAAGCCGTGACTAGCAAAGGCCCGATCTTCGCTCTGGTGGCGCTTACCGTGGGGCTCTCGCTCCTCCCGGGTCGGCCGGCGGCCGCTTCCGGGCCGCTTCAGGCCGGGGCGCTCGACCCGACGTTCGGCGCCGGCGGGAAGGTTCGCAGCGATTTCGGTCAAATCGATGGAATCGAAGATCTAGCGGTCCAAAGCGACGGCAAGATCGTGGCCGTTGGAAGCACGCAGCAGCCGGTTACCTTCGACGACCAGTTCGCGCTCGCGCGCTACACGAGGGACGGCTCGCTCGATGCGACCTTCGGCACGGGCGGCAAGGTGACGACCGAGTTCGGAAACAGGTTCAACAGTGCCTATGCGGTTGCGCTCCAGGACGACGGCAAGATCGTCGCCGCCGGCGTAACCAGCGGTGGCTCCAACGGAGCAGACATCGCCCTTGCGCGCTACAACGCGGACGGCAGCCTCGATACGTCCTTCGGCGCCGCCGGCAAGGTGGTGACCGACTTCAACTCGACACACGAGGGAGCGCTCGGGCTCGCAATCCAGCCTGACGGCAAGCTCGTCGTTGTTGGCTACACACGGCCGATCGGCTCGTTCGAGACGAACCTTCCGGACTTCGCCCTGGCCCGCTACAACCCGGACGGGAACCTGGACACGAGCTTCGGGGGCGACGGAAAGGTCTCCACGGCCTTCACCCCGGACTGGGCGAATTTCGGCTACGACGTTGCCCTCGCCCCAGACGGCAAGATCGTGGCCGCGGGCTGGGGTCTCCCGCACGGCGCCGGCGGTCCCGGAGTGATCGACGTTGCGCGCTACAACGCCGACGGCAGCCTCGACGCCAGCTTCGACGGAGACGGCCGGGTCGTCAGCGCGCCGGGCACTGACAACGGCGCATTCGCCGTCGTCGTGCAACCCGACCGTAGGGTCGTAGTCGCGGGGTTCATCGAGTTCGACCTCGGGCTCGTCCGATACAACGCCGGCGGACGGCTCGATTTAACGTTTGGCTCCGAGGGAGTCGCACGTTCATCGTTGGGCCGGTTCGCGACCGCATACGATTTAGTGCGCCAGCCGGACGGGAAGCTCGTCGCGGCTGGAGTAGTGGGTCCCGGGTCCACAGACTTCAACGCAGTCGGGTTCGCCGTTGCTCGCTTCGGAAGGTCGGGCGAGCACGATGAGTCTTTCCACGGCGGGGCGATCTCGACCGACTTCGGGGCATACGACGTGGCCCAAGCGCTCGCGCTTCAGCCGGACGGCAAGATCGTCGCCGGGGGTTACTCCGCCCAAGTCGACAACGAGGGGACGACCACTGCGGAGGACTTCGCGCTCGCCCGCTACCTCGGGGCGCCTCCGCGGTGCAAAGTGCCGAACGTCCGCGGCAGGAAGCTTGCCGTTGCCAGATCAGTGATCGCGAAGGCTCGATGCCGGCTCGGCAAGGTGAGGCGAAAAACGTCCAGGACGGTGGAACGTGACCACGTCGTCTCGCAAAGCCCGAAGGCAGGCACGAGGCTGCCGAACCGCGGCAGGGTGAACCTCGTCGTCAGTAAGGGTGGCAGTTGATGTGGTCGCTCGACTCGGCACAAGGAACATGAGCAATCAAGGAACCCAGGAGGCGATGTGGGCGCGGCCGATCCAGCACGACGATGGGCTGACCTTCCTGGAGACGACCGACCCGGTTCCCTTTGGCGGCGCCTCAGGGCTCGCAGCCTCATAGCGACTCGCGTCTGAAGCGGGGCGGCCTGAGCAAGGGCCGCCCCTCTTCACGTTCTCGTTCCGCCGAGAAACGGCGGGAAGGATCCGACATGGACCTCTGGCAGCGCGTCATGGGAGTGCTGCTGTGGGCGCCGATGAAGCTCGCGTACCGGCTGCGGGCCGAGGGGATGGAGAACCTGCCGTCGCGCGGGCACGTCCTGGCCTCCAATCACCTGTCCAACTTCGACCCCTGGATCGTGGCGTATCCGCTCTGGCCCAGGCGCCGGATTCGGTCGATGGCGAAAGCCGAGCTCTTCAACCCGCTCTTGCGGCGGCTGCTCCGAGCCTCCGGCGCCTTTCCGATCCACCGGGGCCGGCCCGATCCAGAGGCGTTCAAGACCGCGATCGAGATCGTCCAATCCGGCGAGGTGCTCCTCATCTTCCCGGAGGGTGTGCGGCGCAACAAGGGTCGCTGGCGCAAAAGGAGGCGGAAGCCCCATCCGGCCAGCGGCGCGGCCCGCATCGCGCTCGCAGCGAAGGTGCCGCTCGTGCCGGTCGCGATCATCGGCACCGACCGGCTGACCAGGCTCGGTCCTGTCCGGATGTCGGTCGGGCCTCCAATCCGGACCGACGATCTCGAAAGCCCGAATCAGCGCGAGGCCGCGAAGATCGCGACGGAGCGGCTCATGGCTGAGATCCGCCGCCTCGAGGCCGAGCTCCGAGCGCGCTAGTTAGGCCGGTTCCGAGGCAAGCTCGCTCGCCCGGCGCGCTGCCCGCTGAGCCTCGTCCGGGCACTTCACTCCCCAGACGAGCCCGAGGCGCTCGAACGCTCGAATCGTCAGCCCGCCCAGGTCGAACTGGTGCTTGTCCAGGCCGAAGATCGCCGAGCTCGGAAATGCGTGGTGGTTGTGGTGCCAGGCCTCACCGAAGCTGGGCACGGCGAGCAGCCAGTTGTTTCTGCTCTGGTCGCGAACCCGATACGGCCGCGACCCGATCATGTGGCAGATGGAGTTGATGCTCCACGTGATGTGGTGGCCGAGGAAGATGCGAATGAGCCCGCCCCAGACGAATGTCTCGAAACCGGCGGCCGCGGTGCCGCCGACGGCGTACCCGATGGCGAAGGGAATTCCGAAGGTCAGGAGGATCCACACGCCGTAGAGCCGATCGACGGCGCGAATGACGGGATCGGCATCCAGGTCGCGCCGGAACCGTAGTTCCGCCTCGGCGATCCCCTTTGTCGTGAAGAACCAGCCCATGTGCGCATGCCAGAGCCCCCGGATGCGCTCGATCGCGCCTTTACCTCGCCCGACGTGCGGCGAGTGCGGGTCGCCCTCGACGTCCGCGTAGGCGTGGTGCTTGCGGTGCTCGCAAGCCCAGCCGATCACGCCTCCTTCGAGCGCAAGGCTGCCGAGGATCGCAAGGACGGCGCGCATCGGAGCCGAGGTCTCGAAGCTCCGGTGGGTGAAGAACCGGTGGTAGCCAACGCTGATTCCGACACCCGTCGCGGCGTAGAAGCCGACGAGCACGAGCACGTCGACCGGCCGAGCGGCAACACCCCACAGCAGGCCTAGCGCCGAGAGAACCCCGAGAGGCGGCACGAGCACGGCGATTGCCGTTATGACCCGCTTCAGGTTCCGGAGGCGGATCGGCGGAACGACCTCGGCTCGAAACGTCTCGGAGGTCACCGCCACGGGCGTGAAGTCTAGCCAGCCGTTCCGATGAACACTGGCCCAGAAATGCAGAGAGGCGGACGCTTCCGGCGCCCGCCCCTCAACGTCCGACTTGGTAAATCAGCTTGGGGGTAGTCGCCCCGGGGGTAGCTTCGCCGGTGCCTTGGGGGCGGCGGCTGCGGTGAGTGCCGGGGTGCCGGCTGCGGTTGCGCCGGGGCTCTTTACGGCTGGCCTGCCCGGGTTCTTCGCGGGTGGCATTGGGCCCTTCGTCCCGCCCTTGACGTCCTCGCCTTCCTCCTCGGAGACGTCGAGATCACGGATCTCCTTGTCGCTCACGTAGTTTCACCTCCTCATCCGTCGTCGAGCGCGTGCGGCAGGAACACTACAACTCTTCACCGGACAGCGCTAGGTATTTCGGGATTGCCGGTTATCAGGATGCGACATTGACGAAGGGGCCGCGTCATGGGGACAATTGTTCGTGTCCGAAACGAGAGCCGATGTCTAGGCGCGAGATAGGAGTGACCTCAGATGAGCGGGAAGCAGGGCCCAGAGCCGCCACGGACGCCGCCGGCGTGAGGAACGCGCCCTCACTTCCGGGCCTCCGGGCGTGAGCCCGCCGCCACGAGCGGTCCTCGAGCGGCCGCTGTTCTCGATCGCCGGCCGTATCTTTCGCTGGCAGGACGTTCTCGACGCGGGTCGGCATTGGGGAAGCCTCGCCGCCCTCGAACGACAGGCCGCGGAAGGCATCGCTGCCCTGGATCTCGCCGCCACGGCTGGACATCCACTTGGCGGAGCCGAGATCGAGGCGAAGGCGGACGACTTCCGGCACGAGCACAAGCTGCTGGCGGCCGAGGAGATGGAGGCCTGGCTCGCGCGCTGGGAACTGGAGTACGACGACCTGCTCGCGTACGGCGGGCGCGCCCTGGCGCGAGGGAGGCTCGACGGTCGGCTCGAGGCGTCAGTCGCCTCCTCTCCGCCGGATCCGGGCCGCGTGGCCGACGCCCTCTGGCCGGAGACGGTCTGCTCCGGGGAGTTGGCCGAATGGGCATGGAAGCTCGCGGGCCAGCTCGCCTCCGCCAATGCCGTGGGTGTCTCGCCGGGCAGCGAGCTGGCCGAGGTCGAGGAGGCGTCAAAGGAGCGCTCGCGGCGCTCGATGACCCGGGAGGTGACGGCAAAGGTTCTCCAGGCTCGCCGCTCGGACTGGGTCGAGGTCGACTGCACATTGCTCGAGCTGCGCGACGAGGGGATGGCCAGAGAAGCGGCGCTCAGCGTCGCCGACCAGGGCATGTCGTTGCCCGAGATCGCCCTCAGAGCCGGAGCCCAGGTCGATGAGCGGACTCTCGCGATCGAGGAAGCTGAGCCCAAGCTGGCGCAAGCGCTCCTCGGCGCCAGCGCAGGCGAAGTCATCGGCCCGGTCACACTGGGCGACCGTTTCGTGTTTGCGGCCGTTCGCAGTAAGCGCATTCCCACGCTCGACGATCCGCTGGTGCAGACGCGGGTGCAGGAGGAGGTCCGACGGCGCGCGACCGATACGGATATCGGAGAGCGGATCTGGTGGCATGAGCGCCCCTGAAACCACGCGACGGGACGGCGTGGCGGCGATTCTCGCCGAGCTGCCCATGTTGAAGTCCCTTCCGGAAGACGCACGCAGGCTCGTTGTCGAGAGCTTCGAGCCCGAGTCGTTCGGCTTCGGAACCTCGATCGTGGAGGAGGGCGCGGCGGGGGACGCGCTCTACGTGATCCTCTCCGGGGACGCGCGAGTGCTCAAGCGCACGGAAGACGGCGGCGAGGTCTCGGTGGAGATGCTCGGCCCCGGCGATGCGTTCGGCGAGATGGCATTGCTCGACGGGATCCCGCGGACCGCGACTGTGAGAGCGCACAGTCCCGTCGAAGCGCTCAGGCTCGACGGAACCGTCTTCCGGGCGCTCGTCCGCCTGAAGCCCGAGATCAAGGAGCATTTCGAGCGCGCGGCCGAGCGCGGTCGGCTCCGCTACCTCTTCCGCCTCTCGTCGGATCTCTCACGGATCCGCGCAGACACGCTCGACGAGCTCATCGACGTTCTGGAGCGCATCCAGATCGACGAAGGAACGGTCGTCATCCGGCAGGGCGAGCGCTCGAAGCGGATGTACTTCGTCGAGAGCGGGCGGCTGCGGGTCGTCTGGCAGAGCGAGGAAGGCGCGCGTGGCGATATCGCCTACAAGAGGCGCGGCGACTTCTTCGGGGAGCACTCGCTGCTCCGCGGCGAGGCGAGCGCGAACGTCGAGGCCGTCACTCCGGCGACGCTCCTTGCGCTCAACGAGAGCGACTTCCAGCGGATCGCCGCATCCGACGATGCGTTCCGCGCCGTGTTCGAGGAGCAGATCGCCAAGTACGACTTCAGGTTCGTCGCCCGCGTTCCGCTCGATTTCGCCGAGGAGCTCCTGCCCGCGGATTCGGTGATCCCGGAGAAAGTCGGCCTCGACCAGGTCGACGAGGTTCGCGAAGGGCCGCCGGCCGGAGCGCACATAGCCGAGGAGTGGGCCGGCGCCGAGACGCGAACCGGGCCCAAGCGGATCCGGAAGTTTCCTCACGTGTGGCAGATCGACGAGATGGACTGCGGGGCCGCCTGCCTGGCCATGGCCTGCCGTCACTTCGGGCGGGCGGTCAGCCTGCCGCACCTGCGGAAAGCCGTCTACATGGGAGTCGACGGCACGAGCCTGACCGGGATCGCCGCCGGCGCCGAGTCGGTCGGTCTGCGCGTCCGCTCCGTGAAGGCGTCGAAGACGCGTCTCGACGAGCTGCCGCTCCCCGCCGTCTGCCACTTCGAGGGCAACCACTGGGTCGTGCTCTTCGACACGGACGGCCGGCGGGTGCGGCTGGCCGACCCGGCGGTCGGTGTCGTCCGCATGAAGCGCTCGGAGTTCGAGGAGAAGTGGTCGGGGTACGCGGTGCTCCTCGCCCACGGGCCGGGACTCGAGGACGCGCCGCTCGGCGAGACGAAGGTGCTCTGGCTCTGGCAGTTCTTCCGGCCGTTTGCGCGCACACTCGCCTTCGCCGCCTTCCTGGCGCTGCTTGCCGCGGGCCTTCAGATGGCGCTGCCGCTCTTCACGGAGGTGATCATCAACAGGCTCGTTCCCTCGCCCGGCCACCCGACCGGGACACTCGACAGGGGGCTGCTCTACCTCCTGCTGCTGGGGATGACGGGCGTCCTCATGCTGATGATCGCCGCAGGTCTCATCCAGCGCTACGTGCTGAGTCGGTCCGCCGTCACGCTCGATCGCAGAACGCTCGACTTCCTGACCGCGAAGCTGCTCGCCTTGCCCATGGGCTACTTCAATTCCCGGCGAACGGGCGACATCCAGCGCCGCCTGACCGGCATGCGGGAGGTGCGCTCGACGATGGTCATCCAGGGCGTGGCCGGGCTGACGTCGCTCGCCACGTTTGTCGTCGCCCTCGGGCTGATGGTGTACTACGACTGGCTTCTGACGCTCGTCTTCCTGGCGACAGCGCCGGCCTACGCCGGGCTGATGCGCTTTTCGCAGAAGCGCCTGCGCCCGATGTTCGCCAGTCTCGAGGAGGCGTTCGGACGCTACAGCTCGCACCAGATCGACGCGATCAAGGGCATCGAGACGGTGAAGTCGGTCGGCGCCGAAACGGCGTTCCGGAAGCGGATGCTCGCCCAGTTCACAACGCTCGCGCATCGGGTATTTCGGGCGGACTTCACGATGATGTCCTACGAGGCGATGATCTCGATCGTCACCCTGGTCACGATCGTCCTCTTCCTCTGGATCGGTTCGCTCCGGGTCATCGACGGCTCGATCAACGTCGGCCAACTCGTGGCGTTCAACACGCTCGTGCTGATGGCGAACGGTCCGCTCGTCGTCTTGCTCGACATCTGGGACGACTTCCAGTACGGGAAGGTCCTTCTCAACCGCCTGAACGACATCGTCGAGCACGAGCCGGAGCAGGGGCACGACCGCTCCGCCCTCGCGCCGGTGCGGACGATCGAGGGGCGGGTCGAGCTGAACGACGTCGGGTTCCGCTATTCGCCGTTCTCGCCGCCGGTGCTGGAGGGAATCACGTTCAGCGTCGAGCCGGGCACGATGGTGGCGATCGTCGGGCGCAGCGGCTCGGGTAAGACGACGCTTGTCCGGTTGCTCTCCGGCCTGCTCGAGCCGACCACGGGCGTCATCAAGTACGACAGGGTCGACATGCGCACCCTTCGGTATCGGGAGTTGCGGCGCCAGATCGGCTACGTTCTTCAGGACAGCTATCTGTTCGACGACACGATCGCCCGCAACATCGCCTTCGGTGACGAGGAGCCAGATATGGACCAGGTCGAGTGGGCTGCACGCGTCGCGAACGCCCACGAGTTCGTCGCACGGATGCAACTCGGTTACGAGACCAAGATCGGCGAGTCGGGGATGCTGGTCTCCGGGGGACAGCGGCAGCGGATCGCAATCGCACGGGCGCTCTACCACAAGCCTCCGGTGCTGGTCTTCGACGAG